>Ga0210239_102146_pt1 | contig 11871 bp, 8 predicted proteins | sample ChrtobMetP5a_0mM_FD_155451 | JGI IMG/M metagenome (GOLD analysis project Ga0210239, IMG submission 155451) | Chrysochromulina tobin associated microbial communities from unialgal haptophyte culture, Seattle, Washington, United States - P5a_0mM | ecosystem: Host-associated > Algae > Haptophytes >...
GCCCCCGCCGCCCTCGCCCTTTCCCCAGCCGCCCTCGCCCTCGACGCCGCCTCCTCCGTCGCCGCCTCCGCCGATAACGCCGCCGCCGTTGCCGCCTCCACCGTCACCGCCGCCCCCGTCGCCGTCGCCGCCGCCGCCGTCGACGCCGCCTCCGCCGTCACCGCCTCCGCCGTCGCCGCCCCCGTCGCCGTCGCCGCCGCCGCCCTCGCCGCCGCCCCCGTCGCCGTCGCCGCCGCCGCCGTCGACGCCGCCGTCGCCGCCGCCAAGGCCGCCGCCGCCGTCACCGCCGCCCCCGTCGCCGTCGCCGCCGCCGCCGCCGTCGCCGCCGCCCCCGTCGCCGCCTCCACCGTCGCCACCCCCGTCGCCGCAGCCGCCGTCGCCCCCGCCGCCCTCGCCCTCGCCCCCGCCGCCCTCGACCCCGCCTCAGCCATACTTACCGACGATCGGCGCCTCACTCAACGTCGTCTCCGACAGCGGCACTGTGACGGGCATCATCATCGGCGTGGTCCTGGGCTCGGCCTGCTGTTGTGCTCTGTTCCTGATGATCGTATATCGCCGCAAGGAGTCTAGCCGAACAGTGGTTACGAGCAATTTCAAGGTGTCGAGCCCCACAAAAACGCTGGTCGGACAAATGAGTTCGAGTTCCGGCACGGCGGGAGCGGTGGTGAAGTTGTAAACCCAGGAGGTGCTTTGCGTGAGCCCCGTGGCCCCCATGTGTTCCCAAGCCGCATGATTCCCATGATGCGGAGTGCAGATATGGATGGAGGGCGGCACTCAAATCGCTTGGTTTGCACGCTCGGCTGTGGCATGTGGCATGGAGTGCGCGCGCAAGATGCACCAATGCGCACAATGGGGCGAAGGGGAGTGGCAGGGCGGCAGGGGCAGTCAAGAGAGGTAGCACCAGAGAGAGAAGGTCTCTATGAATTGGGGGCTTAGCATCGGCTCTGTGGAGCATGTGCTGGCTGACTCTGACGGCGAGGGCGACGGAGGGCGTGCGTGACCGGGTGGACGTGCGGGGCGAAGGACGGGGGCAAGAGGCGGGACCGGGAGACCCACAAAGAGACACAACGGATCAACTCAGACCGCACTCTGGGCCTGTACACTACCTGTGTACACGGTGCATACATGTAAGTTCATGCGATTCGTCAGTAGGGTGCGTTTTCGTAGGTTGGGGTGTGAAATCACAGAAGTGTGTGAAATCACAGGGGGGGTGTGATTTTGAGAAGCCATGAAATCACACCCCCGGGCGTGAAATCACAGCCCCCTGCGAAATCACACCCCCGGGCGTGAAATCACAGCCCCCTGCGAAATCACACCCCCGGGCGTGAAATCACAGCCCCCTGCGAAATCACACCCCTGGGCGTGAAATCACAGGGGGTGTGATTTCGCAGGGCGTGCATTTTCACAGGGACCTATGAAATCACACATGGCGCGTGTGATTTCACAGGCGGTGTGAAATCACACCGAGGGGTGCGTTTTCACGGGAGGCTGTGATTTCGCACATGCCGGCTGCGAAATCACAGGGGGTGTGAAATCGCAGGTAGGTGTGAATTCATAGGTTCCTGTGATTTCACACCCCCACCTGCGAATCATGGGACCCCACAAACCCTAGTGGTCGTACAACAGTCTGACACGCACAACAGGCCGGGCGGCCCCCGGATAAGCATGGGAAAGGCGAAAGCATACGCCTAAGCCGCAACGCGAAGCTGTGGTGCACTGTGCCCGTCTAGAGAACGCGTAACGGCTCAATCCCACCGCACACGGTGTGACAGCGCTCGGAGCGGCACCCCGGCCCTCAGCCGCGACGCAGACGCGCTCCAGCCTCCACGCTCTGACTCCGCGGAGGCTCGCATCGGGGGACCGGCCGACCGGCGCACGGACAAACACCACAGCGTCCGCGTCGCGCGTCCCACTCCCAGTCACCGACGCATGCACCGACGCCGGTCAGCGAAATGACCAGATCGCCGATGTGATCGCGGACGTCCACCGCGGTCCGCGCGCCCCCGCCCACGCCCGATCGAGATTCGAATCAACGAATGCGATCGCGATCGCCATCGCGGCCGGCGGTCCGAGGGGCCCGTGGCGGCGCGTGCACAGCGGACCCGGGGACGCACGGTGCGTCCGCGCTCCGCGGTCTGCGTCTGGCTCTGGGTCTGAAGCTTATGCAGCTTTTGCCTTTGAGAGGATGTTTAGATTTTATAAGATTTTAAGAGCTAGAGCAGCCGCGGCACCTCTCACGTCTCAGCGCTCGGTCCTGCTGCAAAGTCCGCTCCTCCACTCCAGGCACTCAGTCCACCTCTGCCCCCGGGCCGTCGTCACCCCGGTCACGCTCGCCCCATGCGCTCGCCATGACGCTCGTCCTGTACGCTCAGATCACGTTGAGCAAGGACACCTCGAAGACGAGCATCGCGTTCGGGAGCACCGGGCCTGCGCCACGCGCGCCGTATCCATACGAGGCAGGTACCACAAGGCGGCGCGTGCTGCCCTGCGCCATGCCGAGCAATCCAACATCCCAGCCGCGGATCACGTCGCCCTGGCCCACTGTGAAATGGAAGGGCTTGCCGCCGTTGGAGTCAAACTCAGCCCATTGGCCGCGCGCGTCGGCGCATGCACCGGTGTAGCGCACCGTGAGCTTGTTTCCAATCACCACGCGCCGCCCCTTTCCCACTTTGATGTCAATGTACTTGAGGCCGCCACCCAGTTCGGTCAAACCAGCGGGAGCGCCCGCCGTGCCGGGCGCGCCCACAACGGCGGCGGTGCCTGCCGGGCGAGCGGCCGGCGCGGCATGCTGCACGTCTCTGCGCGCCGCCGAGGCAGGGGCCGCCGCCGCCGCCGCCACTGTGGCACGAGGCGCAGTTGCGACCGGCGCGCTGGGCTCCGCATCTGGGCCCGCATCGGCTCGCGTGTAGCAACCCACGAGGTGGACGGCGTCTATCCCCTCTACCGCGATGGCGCACAGCTTGTCGCGCTCGCCGAAGCTCGCCGCCAACGAGCACGACTCGCTTAGCTCTGGCTGCAGGTAGCAGAGGGTGGTGGGCACCTTCTTAGCGGGCGTGCGGCAGCGAACCGCCGAGCGTGCGGCGCTCATCGTGGCTCGCCCGGTGGATCCTGCAGCCAAATCGCACAGGCTCGCGCGAAGCAAGCACAGCTGCACGCCCGCAGGGATCTTGACGACGAGTGCCTGGTTGGGCGCCAGGTGCGCCGCCCACAGCCCCTGCGCGTGAGGACCGATTGGCGTGCTGGTGCTCGCCTTGAGGCCGTGCGCCGCTGCATCGGCGTCCTCAGCGTCGAGTGGCACGGGTCTCTCAACACGCACGGGCGCCTTGGGAATTCCGCCGAGGTCGTCGATCACTCGCTTTTTCAGTTCGCGCTCCTCGAGCGCGTCACGCTTCGCCTTTATCTTCGTGAGGAAGCCGACCACGCGGCGCTTGCGCTGCGACTTTTGCCAGCGCTTGGGCTGCCGGTCGAGAAAGTCACGTGGAATCAGTTGACCTATTGTTTTGAGCGACATTGGAACCGCCGCGGCGGTCACGGGCTGGCTGTTTGTGGGTGGCTCGCCGAAGCACGTCGCCGCACAGTCGCCGTCTGTATGCCTGTGAAGATGGTGTTTCCCGAGCTGTGAAGCCGAAGATAGAACAAGGCGGGTGGCTGGCGCTCGTCTCTGTTCAAGATGTGCTCGTCGCTGTGAAGAATATTGACGTGGTGAAAAAAATTCAAATGGGCAAAAAGCTCTTCTGCGAGTCAACTCCAGGGATGCCGACACCGATCCTACGCGCGCACTACGACACATTTTGGCAACGTGTCTTCGGCTATCATCCCGACGGCTCTATGGTCACCGATGGTTCCAAGCGCTCATCCAAAGTCCTCGACGAAGATAAGGCCAACGGTCTCCTTCCAGACAACATCGTGAGCACTAACCTGGGCACCTTCCGTGATTGGGGCAGCAAGGCCTCTATGCTCGCGGTCCAACCGGGCCGCCGAGACTCCATTGACGGTGTGGTGTCACTCGGAGAGGCGGAGCGTCTGATCAGCTACTGGGAACTCACAATCGAGAAGCTCCAGAACCTTTGCCAACAGCGCGGCATCAAGCGTGAGGGCAAGTCCTGGCGCGAGTGCGTTGGTGGCACCGGCTCGCGTGCCAACATCATCGCCGCCCTCACGAAGTATGATGAGCAGTTCCAGACTGGTCCGATCGTAGAGCTGCGCGAACTCGTCGGCCCAGCAGCCATCGTCAAAGCTGACACTGCTGCCGTGTCTGTGGATCTGAGCCCACGCACGGGCTCAACACTAGACAATGAGCGTTTGCCGAAACGGACGCTGCCTGTGCAAGCGCCTAGCCCGGTGGCCTTCGACCTCGCCACGCCGGAGGGAGAGTCCCCGTTTGCTTTCAATCTCGCTACACCAGAGACGTGGCGCACTGCCAAGCTGCCCGCGGGCCGCTTGCGCATGACGCCCTTTGACAGCGGCCGCATGTACGAGTATGATGGGGACGCTGGTACCGCTGAGTACCAGCTGGATACCCCCATGGTGCAGGCGCTGCAGGTGGAGCAGGTGAAGGCGATGCGGGCGGATGATCTCATAAAGGCGGAGCTTCCGATGCAGCAGAAACAGCTGCAAGCGAACCAGCAGTCGCAGGCGACGTTTGCGGCGGAGCTGATGCGGTCGATGATTTGGAACGCAAAAGCAGACGCGGGCGGAAGCCCACATGCGACACTGCTCGAAGCGATGAGGTGCGCCAACCTGGCGATCGCGAATGCGTGGTCGGAGCTCATCGGAGCTCGGGAGCTCACCGTCGCCCCGCAGGCTCGGGACGACGCCCCGCAGGCTGCTCCCGTCGTCACCAAGTCTCAGTCTGGCCAGTCTCCTTCCGAGGCACGCTACGACCGCGCGGGGTGCGAGACGCCGAAGGTGCCCCGGTTGGAAGCGGGCACGCGCCTTCACGTCTGGTGGCCGGGCGAAGACGATCCATATGAGTGCACCGTGCTCGAGTGCGTGCTCAGCGCTTGTATCGATACGGGTGCTCAGGTGCACTACCTCCACCGGTGCCAGTACGCGAACGGCGTGGTTGAGCACGACCTGTCGACGCTCCGGTACGAGCGGCTGGGCGCGGACAAGAGGGGCAACGGTCGGACCTTTAATGGTCAGCTACCGATCGGACCGCCGAGTCGGCCCTCGGCAGTTAAGGCGAAGCCGCTTGATGAACACCGCCGGGGAATCTTCCCACGGCATCGACACGGATTACACGTCTTCCCCGGGCGTCTTCCACGGCCAAGCCGCTGAAGCGGAATCTCATCTCGTTCCAGAGCACGGCTCAGAAACAGGAGCGAACACCCGAGCTGTCACCTGCCTTGCGTGCCGATTGCGCTGCGGCCGACATCGGACCACCGATGGAGGATTCAGTGTACTCTGAGTTCTCCTCGAGGACTGGATGATCTCCATGATGTGGTGGGCAGATCCGCATGTTGACGACTGTCACATGGCGCATGGCTGCAGACATCAGCATATGGTATGCGCCCAGCGGTGTGTATGTGCATGCGTGTCAGACTCGCTCACCCTTCTCAGCGTATCCGATCCAGAGGCCCGGAGCGCTGGTGCGTCGAGCGGCCGCGGATCTAACGCGCGCCCCGCGCGACTGGCCCCTGGCGCGACCCCCGACTGTTCAGACCAGAAGCGAGAAACGTATCGCTGTAACGTGCGTATCGCCCGCTGTGCGCTTTCCGCTGACCGCTGTCGGGACCGGAGACGCGGAGAGTTCACGTCACCAAGACCAACGGCGTGCTGGCCCTGCTGGGTTGAACCCAACCAATGGAACGGCCGAACCGCCGTCTTGCTCTTCCTCTTGGTGAGGCGTGTGCGGCGTTCGGTGGGCCGGTTACGTTACGCTTACGGGTTAGGGTTTGTACCCGCTGTCGCCTGGCCGGAGCGTGCGTCTGCGTATTGTCTGCGTACTTAACTATGAATCTCAACTAAGCGGGCGCCGTACATGTAAAAACGTACCCGCGACCGGTGTAACTGATCGAAAAAAGATCACGCCGTTCACGGTCACGCGCGCGACAGATATCCGGATCTCTGGCGCTCATCGAGCCCCTCGAGCCGCGTCGGTCACGGGCGCATCTCGAAGAGGCTCTGGCGCATGAGCCTCTCGAGCCGCGTCACGTCGACACGCACGGCAGCGTCGCGTCCCGGCTTCTTGCGTGCAAAGTCGTCTGGACCCCAGACCTGATAGTATTGCTTGTGCACGTGGCGCACGTGTCGCCACAGCTCGGCCTCCATCGTCCACGAGCAGCCGTCGCACTCGCCGTGCCGCTTCGGGTCGCTCTCGCTCGCCTGGTAGTTCATCAGGATCGCATGTGCGCCTTCGGGTAGGAAAGGTAGGATCATCGAGATACCGCCGCACGGGGAGATGGCGAGCGTTGTGCTCGCGACGAGCCGGAACTGCACGGCCATCGGCTGGCCGGCGAAGCCGGTCGTTCGCACGCTCGCGACGGACGCGAACGTGCGCTCCACGTGAAGGCGCACCTCCTTAAAGTTGTGGATCCTGCGTCTCCCTTCCTTTTGGACGAGCAGGATCGTATGGCTCGTGGGCACCTGATGAGGGACGCAATCAGATGCAATCAGAGGTCATCAGATGCAATCAGATGCAATCAGAGCAGGATCGTGTGGCTCGTGGGCACCTGATGAGGGACGCAATCAGATGCAATCAGAGGTCATCAGATGCAATCAGATGCAATCAGAGCAGGATCGTGTGGCTCGTGGGCACCTGATGAGGGACGCAATCAGATGCAATCAGAGGTCATCAGATGCAATCAGATGCAATCAGAGCAGGATCGTGTGGCTCGTGGGCACCTGATGAGGGACGCAATCAGATGCAATCAGAGGTCATCAGATGCAATCAGATGCAATCAGAGCAGGATCGTGTGGCTCGTGGGCACCGCCAGCGGCGGCACGCCATGCCAGCTCAGCACGCGCGCCCGGTATAGGGCGAGCAGCGGCTCCTTGCCGTGGTTGAGCGCCTCCGAGTTGAACACGTCAAAGGCGCCACCCACGAGAAGCTGATCGAAGCACGCGAGCTTTCGGCCGGTTGGCCAGCTCTCTCGCCGGCGACGCGCGGCGAGCTGCGCGAGAGTCTGTAGTTGCAGGCCTCGAGAGCCGAGAAGTGGACTGAGGAACGCGTGCGCAAACTTGGCGCACAGCCGGCGCGACGAGGTTGGGCCGCTCAGCGTGTCGCAGCCGCTCGTTCGCAGGATGCTGCGTACTCGTGCGAGAGGTGACCGCGGCATCGTCAGACAGGAGAGATAATGGTGGGCGATCACGTGGTGCGCAAGGGGCGAGTTCGACGCGCGCATTCGGTGCGAGTTCGGATGCGCGCGCGCGCGCACCGCAGCTCCGTCGTGTACACACCGAGCTGTGCCATTGACACGAGCAGCGGGAAGGCCTCGTCCCAGGCTACGTGGCCCAGGTTCGTCGGCACGAATGGCGCGCTCAACGCGTGCAGGCCGCCGAGCGTTGCGCCGACCTCATCGAGCGGCAGCGGCCGGTGCTCGATGCGCGGCGACCACGAGGAGCGCTGCCGGTACTTGACCCACTTGGAAAGTGCGACAAAGTCGGCGTCCGTGTCACTCCTGCCGTCGTCGCGCCGATGCCGGAAGGTGCGCTGCTCGCCACGGGAGTGGTCGTATACGATCGGTGGCGACACGTTGCCTGCGGGCGCGAAGAAGACAAAGTCTCCCGCGGCAGTGTCGTAGCAGATATCCGAGAAGAGGCACGCGCGATACTCGAACTCGTCCACGTCGTCAAGCCCACCGACACAGCGCCAGCGTGAGAACTTGTTCTCGGTCAGCCACAGGGCAGCGCCTCCTGATGGCAGCGCGATGCGCACGGGCGGCGGCGCTCGCAGCAGCACGTCACCCTCAGCTCTCAATGCCTCCGGGAGTAAGCGGTAGAGGAGCGCGAGAAGCAGGAGCACGAGCGTCCAGCCGAGGCGGCCTGACAGCGGCAGCGGCGTAGAAGCGTCCCGGACGGCGACATCGGGCGTGGGTCGCATACAGGCGGTCAATTACCGCGACGCAAGAGCTCCTTTTCGGTTTCGGACTGCACTGCACATGCGCCACCCGTCAAGACGTCGCACGGGCACCACGCTGTTTTCGTCAAGTGTTGGCACAAATGTTCAGCGCGTTGAAGCGTGCGACGACGGCGGAAGGGCGGACGGTGGCAGCGCCCGAGTCCAGGTCGCAGTGCACGGACGTCGTGTGCTTATTGCTCTTCGTCGCCAATCTGATCGGTCTCGGATTCCTTCTTTACATCAGCGTGCCTCCGCAAGGTGACCTGAACAAGGTCCTCGGCGGGCTGGACTATGCGAATGACCTGTGTGGCCGAGACAACTCCGCTGAGGCGACGGGCGAGCCGATCAACACTACCGTCATCCTCGGACAGCCGTCGATCTGGCAGCGTATGAACCTGTTCGTTCCGTTGCCACCGAGACGCACCGTTACCGTGCGGCGTGGCGGGCGTGACCATAGGAGTCGCCCTTATCTGTACATGAGCTTTCCCACGCTCGGAACAATGGATGGGCTGCCGTCGGTGGCCATGTGTGTTGACTCTTGCCCGCACCCGGCCGACCAGGTCTGGAATCGCACAGCTCCGAACGGCACGATAACAGACATCATGCTGGAACGCGACAATGACCCGTCGCAGTTCATTTGCACCGGCCGCTACTACGGCTCGCAGCGCGCCCGCTGCCGCCTGGGCGACGGCGGCGATGGCGCGTCCGCGGCCAGCTTCAGCAGCCACGACGGCAGCCTCCAGTGCGCCTTCGGACCGTCTTCGTTGCCGCCCACGAGCGCGCTCTACCACCAGCCGTACGGGCGCTCGCAGATCGAGCTGTGCAACGACCAGCGGAGCGACTGCGAGGTGTGTTTCCCGCCGTACAGTTCCGCGCCCGTCGCCACGTTCTGCATGCCGGATCCTAGGCACGCGCTACGCACGTTCGCGGCGGTGGTCACGGCGGTGGGCGCGAGCGCCGCGTCGGTGGCGGACGCAGCGCGCGGCGACGATGGTGTGCCGTCCGAGGAGGAGCTGCTGCGCCTGCGCGAGTCAGTGCACTCGCTGCCCAGCCTGGTCTACGAAGACCTGGCCCTGAGCTGGCCCGTCGTGCTCGGCTGCATTGCCACGACGATCGTCTTCTACTTGATATGGATGATGGCTTTGCGTGCATGCGCCCACACAATGGTGTGGCTCATCATCGGCGCCATAGGCGCCGGTCTCGGCGTCGGCGCCTTCTGCGTGTACGAGGTTCACGCCGAGATGCGCGCCAGCGCCCGCTACGGGCGCGCCGGCGAAGAGGTCTATACACAGCGTGCAGACGTGCTTCACGTCTGCTTCTACTTCCTCGCAGTGTTCGGCTGCCTGTACGCGCTTTGCGTGCTCTGGCTGCGTGCGAAGATCGTGATCGCCGTCAAGGTGATGAAGGAGGCGACCAAAGTGATCGACGCGCATCCGGTGCTGCTGCTGCTGCCCATGCTCATCCTCGGCCTGATGGTCTTGTTCGCCGCGTACGCGCTGGTCGTCGCGCTGCTCATCGTCTCCCTCGGCGACTTAATCTATGGAGAGCCGGGCTACGGCCACCTCTACCTGAGTGACCGGCTGTGGGGTTGCTTAGTCGGCCACCTCGCTGGCTGCTTCTGGGTGCTCGTCTTCGTACGCCATGTGCAGCATGCGACCGTCGCCGGCACCGTCGCCGCCTGGTACTTTTCGCCCGATCGCTCTCAGCTTCACCCATGCTGCCCGGTCGCGACGCAGCTGCGGATCGCCGTGAGCCGCCACGCGGGCTCAATTGCGTGCGGCTCGCTGCTCATCTCGCTGCTCCAGCTGCTCCAGCTATGCGTGGCCCTTGTCATCAAGAGGCTCTCCTCGCTCGCGGGCGACTCATCGCTCGCGAAGCTCGCATGCTGCTGCGCCATCTGCTGCCTCGGCTGTGTCGACCGCTCAGTGCGCTACCTGTCGCGCCAAGCGTATGTGCTCATGATGGTGCAGGGCACACCCTTTTGCTCCTCGGCTATCGAGGCGCTCAGTCTGCTCACCAAGCATATGGTCAAGGTCGCTCTCGTCCGCTCGATCGGCTCGGCCTTCCTACTCCTCGGCAAGCTCTTCGTGACGGCGGCCGCGGCGACCGTGGGCGCACTCTGGATGATCACGCAGCCGCCGTACGCTGACGAGCTCTACTCGATCTGGCCGCCCGTCATCGCCATCGCCATAGGCGCGTGGATCGTCTCCTATGGGTTCATGTCCGTCTTCAACATGGCTGTAGATGCCATCTTCCTTTGCTACGTCCTCGACCTCGAGCGTTCAGCGCACGGAGCGCCAGCGCAGCACTGCGATGCGTCGCTGCAGGAGCTTCTCGAGCCCCACCCTGCCGTCGAGCACTCGCACGGCGAGGTGCGAGAGGTCGCGGAGGGCCTGCCGGCGGTCGTGACGATCGCGAGCCGTGGCCCGGCCAGGCGGCCGGTACCAGGCGCGGGCAACCCTTTTGGTGTGCCAATTGGCAGGCCCATTGGTGGCGCACCGGCCGCGGGTATCCCCTTGGGCCCGCTGCCGAGCGCATGGCCGAGCTTTGATCGCTTTGGGATCCCCGTTGGGATCCCGTTATCGCCCCGGTCCAACGCGGCCGCGGGCGTCGAGATGCACGAGATGGAGCCGCCGCGTGGCCCTGGCCGAGGCCGTGGAGGGGGTGGAGCAGGGTACGTTTAGGCGGCGGAAACCGGAATCTAGTATCTACGCTAAACCCAAACGCATTACGGGACATTGAAGCAGGCTGTCCGCACAGTTAGGACGTGTGTTGCGCACAAGAAAATAAAGCTGAGTATTATTTATGAGATCACGACACGAATGCATGCCCAAAACGTAGGTGTCGTGTGCCCACACGACTTTGATGCGCGTTTGACGTAATATAGTGACTGGAAGGGCCGCGCAACCCGTGCAGTATGGCTGAGTCATATGGGAAGAGTTTAATACTTCATCAAGTGCGGCTTATCGCCCTTGGAGAGCGAGAAGCGCGACTTGAGGTATGCGGCTAACATAGGCACCTTCTGAATGCCCATCATCATCGCATCGTCAACCGCCTTCTGGTCGGCCGCGCGCGCCTCCGACGGACCCGTCGACGCCTTGGCGTCCTCCTTCAGGAAGTCTTTCCCGTCCTTCTTGACCTTTTTGGTCACGGGCTTGGCAAAGTACGCGTCGTCAAACTTCTTGCAGTCGACGCCGCCAACGTCCACCTTGGTCGAGGTTGCGATGCAGTAGGCCTGGTTGACCCGGCGCAGCGGGATGCCGTTGACGCAGTACGGCCCCGAGACGAGCAGCAGGCCCTTGGCGAGCTGCTTGAGGAAGACGGCGCGGCGGCCGCGGAAGCGGCCCGCGAGCAGGATGAGCACGGTGCCCGGTGTGATCGACGAACGCAGCTTCGCAATGCCCTTTGACTTTGCCTCGCGGGCGGGATTGCGCTTGCCCGACTTGCCTGTGCTGGCAAGCGGGGAGATGTCGTCCGCAGCGTAGAACTTGGGGCCCTTGTCCGTCTCCACCTTGCGCGAGCCGCCGTTCTTGGCACCGCCAATCTTCTTCTCGACCGCGGGCATTGTTGGACCACGATCCACGTTCCCCTCACCAGCCTTCCCGTTCTAATTGTGAAGAACGAGTTTCTTCTACGTCTTGGGGCGGGTGTAAAAAACACAACATCTCTCTCACGTACATCTGCGGTTGGTACAAATAGCCCACCTGTCAGGACTTTGGTGCCAACAAGGCGGTACCGCGTGACAGCAACTTCAAGCTGGGTATCTACCGAGAGGTTTGAGATGGACGCAGGCCGCCGCTTGGCGCCGA
>Ga0210239_102149_pt1 | contig 11856 bp, 8 predicted proteins | sample ChrtobMetP5a_0mM_FD_155451 | JGI IMG/M metagenome (GOLD analysis project Ga0210239, IMG submission 155451) | Chrysochromulina tobin associated microbial communities from unialgal haptophyte culture, Seattle, Washington, United States - P5a_0mM | ecosystem: Host-associated > Algae > Haptophytes >...
CGCGCCCGATGGCGCGCGCCCCTCGGGGAACGCAAAGATGCGCTCAACACCGTCGCTTGACGACGGTGTCGAGCACAGATTAGCTTCCGTCGCCGCCGCCGCCGCCGCCACCGCATTGCCGTGCGCGCTAAAGACTTGCAACCTGGTGGAATGCAAGGGCAGGCCGGTTTGAGTTGGCGGGACACAGGGCATGAGACGCATGGGCGTGGCTTCAGGTTCTATCAGCACATGCTGAAGGTGCGTCATGAATTGAAGGTGAGGTCCATCGCACCGGTGATTCGACGCCTCTACTGCATCCATTGTTCCGATCACGCATCCCTGAGCTCAGTTTTGGTCGTCCACGAGTGGCCATCCATGATGATCTGGATGCGGTGCACTCGGGATATCCTATGTTCGCAGCCGGAGCATCTGATTAGCCGTCAAATTCGTGCCAGGACGGTCCGGGACGAGCCAGCAAGGGGCGGGACAGGCGCCATTCGGATTTTTGGTTAGTGTCGCTAACCTCACTTTCTCTCTGACAGTGTGCAGGATGACGACGATGAATGGCAAGCTTGAGGCTTGTCCGCATGATCCCATACCCGTACCCCGAGCACCCTTTACCCTTATGAAATCGCTGTGTGATCGCTTGATGACGCCAGTTCCTGATGACGCCAGTTCCTGATCGCCAGTTCCTGATGACGTTGACGAATCCGCTGCACCGATCTCTGAGATGCAGATGCAAGATGCGATCTCCGATGGAATTCGACGCTCGTGACGGCGGCGGCAGGCGCGCCTTGTGCCATGTCACAAAAAAAGGCTTCGAGTCCACCATCCAAAGGTAAATCTCTACACATCGCACTTCGCATTACACGACAGCAGGCCGAAACGCGCTCAATTTTTCCCGCATCCCGGATTCCCGCATCCCGCGGCACCCTTCCGGGACATTTAGACCCAATTTTTCCTGTTCACACATGGCCTCGCGTTTTGGGGCTCTTGAATGGAGTTTTTCCTCGCACGCTGTCCCGTGAACCGTTTGGCCACACTGCTCCACAAGGTACCAGGTACCAGCGGCCATGCAAGAACAGTGGGGCCGATCTCGCTAGACTCTCAATCTACACGCGCGCACATGAACATTACATGTTCATGTACCCGACAGTCCCGTAATGGCATGGTATGCGCTTTGGCCTATGCGCCAGGCGTGAAGCACTGGAACTCTTTGATGCCAAGGCGCTCCGGGTGACGAGCTGCGCCACCGGCCCAATTGCGTGCCATGTTGGCCATGGGGCCGGTGCGCCAGGATTCGAGTATCGACTGGCGGAAGAGCTCGGCCTCTGCGCGAGTGCGGAAGAGGTGCCTATCCGTTGGAGAGAGCTCTATCATCAGGCCATCGATCATTAGGGGGACGACGAAGAAGAGCTTGTCTCCTTGTCGGATGGCCCAATGCAGCTTCATAGGTTGAGCGCCACAACCACAGCCAACCTCCCAGTTGGCGCATTCGCCATCCTCGTCAAGGATACCCTTGCCCTCGGCGGCCATGTCCGCGTTGCGCGTCGCTGCGGCGGTGACTGCTGTGTTTTGAGACGCGTGAACCTCAAGGAGGTCCTGGGCAAAGTAGAGCGTCTCACCCGAGCACGTGACGTACTTTGGAAACGTGACGTTCGACATGACGGCCCAAGCAGAATGCGTCGCCGCTGCAATAGCCCAGACCTTGCTCACCGATGCAACGAGCCGTTTGCGGTCGTGATGGCCCTCACACTGCTCAAGGATGCATTGCACGAGCTCAATATCTGCGAAGACTTTGTTCATGACCTCAACCGCGCTCGGAGTGAGCTCGCCTCGAGGGCGTTGTGCCGCGAGACGCAGACGTTCAGTACGCGTGCGGTACTCCGCGCCACCGTCCGAGAACATCATGGACACGATGTCTGCTGAAGGATTATCACGGAGTTCATCGCGAAATATAGTGCCGCGGGAAAAGTTGAGGATGGCCGTCTCGATGGCATGTTCCTTCTCATCCTGCGTTCGAGCAAGATGAATGGCACGCTTGTCCGCATGATCCCATCCCCGTACCCCGAGCACCATCATCGCTGATGACCTTGATGATGACGAATCCGCTGCACCGATGGCATTCGACGGCGGGCCATTGCGCAAAGCCATGGCACTATCATGGCACTGTGGTACACACTTCCAAAAAAGGAAATTCTGTCGACCCAGGCAACTAAGCTGAACACCAGACCGTGTGACTGGTTTCTCCTCTTGTCACACATGTTCAGTATATTTACCGTCCCTGAACCTCTACATGTATGTTTTCGCCATTTTGGTCGCGCGATTGAAAATTCTTTACTCGACTCGCTAGCGCATCCGGCCGTCCACACCGCGCGGCTGCGGCCCCCAACATCGTCTCCGATGCCTCCGCCACCGCCAGACGTGTTGCTTGAATCAGACCTGGGAGCACCGAGCTTCACTGAGGTCGACCACGCCCTGCAGAACGCTCTGCAATACATTGGCGTGGCGCCGGAGTGGGACCCGGAGGCGGCCATCCTTCGCGTTATCCTCTTTGGATTGATGGGCGCACTTTTGGCTGGATATTTATTGATGCTGTGCCTCTGCCCACGAGGCATCTCAGAGTGGATTGACGAGTCGACACTGACAGCCGAGGAGGCCGAGCGGCTGCGAAAGGAGCGGGCTGAGCGGGCCATGAGCCGTATCGTAGGCTCGAAAAAGGCCGAGTCCTCGGCCGACTACTATGCACGCACGAGCCACAAGATCCCGCGCAGCAGCCCGAAACCGGTCGAGAACGCGCGGCTCGACTCGAAAGCAGAGCGCCAGGCGGAGCGGGCACGGCTGCTCGCCGAGCGGGTGGTGCGCTCACACCAGTACACGCCACCCAAGCCGCCCAAGAATGTCGACCAGAAGAGCAAGTGGGAGCTGCTTTCGAGTCCGCAGGGGAGTCGGCCGCTCTCACCGGGCCGCCCGCAGTATACCTTCGCGCCTTCGATTGAAGTCAGCAGGCTGGGCAGTCCGAGGTCTCCCTATTGGCCCAGCCCTCGCGCCCAGAAGCTCGAGATGGAGCACGCGGCGCAACAGAAGCTCGCTCAAGAGAAGCTGACAAAGCTCGAGGAGCGGATCATGGCGGCGAAGGCGGCAATTGCAACGCTCGACGCGGAAATCATGCGCACCTCCAGGCCCGTGCTTGAGATCATCGTAGACAAGCCGGTGAATGCGACTCTGCAGGATGACAAGTTGCTCGTCGACGTGCCGCGGCCACAGACCGCCCACGGCGACTTCGAATCAGGCGTCATTGTGGCGACGAAGCTCGACGATGACCACGACGACGAGCGCGCTGACGGTGGCTGCTGGCGGTGGTGTGACTGCGTGCGCGAGCCAGGGTCGCAGCGCAGGGAGCATCATTATTATTTGATGAACGGGCACTTGACGAGCCCCGACGCGAAGGTGATGAACGGCGCCGGCAGCACTGCGAAGCCCGTGCTTGGGCACCGAGGGATGCCGGCAGGGATGCCGGTAGGGACGCCGTTGCCCGACGCTGAGGTGATCAACACCATTCCTGGCAGCAGTGCGGCGGAGCGCGTGCGCGAGCTTGAGGAGCAGAAGGGGGCGTTGCGGGCGAAGCTCGATGGATGGTACGCCCTTGATTGACCTCGTTTACCCTTGATTGCCAGTGATTGCAGACGAAGCTCGATGGGTGGTACGCCCTTGATTGCCTCTGATGGCTGCCGATGCCCCCCCTCTTCAGGTACGTCGAGATGGAGGAGCTCGAATGTGTCCTCTCAGCCGATGAAGAGCAGACTAGCTGGCTCCTACCCTACATGATCGAGTGGGAGGTGCCCGAGGGTAAGAGCGTCGCGCTCCCGCCACGCAGCCATGGGTTGACCTATCCGCTCGACCCGCTCGCGCCGCCACGGCCTGTGTCGCCTCGTCTGCTCACCCAGCGTCAGGAGAGGATTCAGCAGCTCACGCCGTCGCCCAAGCCGCCGCCGCGCACCTTTTGGACGCCCACGTACATCGATTTCCCACACCTTCCGATTAGCACGAAGGGTCCGTCGTCGTCGCCAGCCTCGGACCGCCCCTCGGATCGGCCGCACAAGACCTACCTGGCGGCATGGTACAAGCGTAGGCAAGAGAGGGAGCAGAGGGCGCATGAGGCGGCCGAGGGGGCCGCCCAAGAGGCCGCCAAGCCGGCAGAGAGCTTCTTAGGCACCATCGTGCCAAACGCGTTTGCTGGTTGGGGATTCCCACGAGTACTAGATTCCCACAGGACGAGATCCCCACGAGGACTAGATTCCCACAGGACGAGTTGGGGGGTCCCGCGAGGACCCGCAGAGGAGGCTAGAGCGAAAGAGGAGGCAGCGGCAGCCAAGCGGCGCACAGAGGAGGCTACCACAGTCGCGACGGCTGAGGCGACCGCCCAGGCTGCCGCCGCAGCCGCCGAGGCCGCCGCCGCAGCCGCTGCCAAGGTCACTCCGGCAGAGCTGACGCCCCTCCAAAAGATGTTACTTGAGAAGCGGGCATTTGGCCCGCAGCATAGTGGAGCCTATCCTGGGCGCTCGCCTGCGCCCACTGCGCCTGCACCCACTGTGCCTGCGACCACGTGCAGCAGCGGTGTCGGCGCTGCCAGCTTGGATTACGGCGAGGGCAGCAAGGGCGACGGCGGCTGCGGCGGTGGCGGCGGCGGTGGCGGTGGCGGTGGCGGCGGTGGCGGCGGCCAGCCAATCAGCTCAGCCACCGCAGACGCTCTCGCCAACTCTCTCGCCAGCAGCGCCGCGAATGGTGGGCCCCGACCTTCCATCGCTGCGAGCTCGAGCGGCGTCTTGCCCGGCAGCGGCGCCGTCTCGGGCACCCAAATCCTCTCCTCCTCTATCCACAGCGGCGCCGTCTCGGGCACCCAAATCCTCTCCTCCTCTATCCACAGCGGCGCCGTCTCGGGCACCCAAATCCTCTCCTCCTCTATCCACAGCGGCGCCGTCTCGGGCACCCAAATCCTCTCCTCCTCTATCCACAGCGGCGCCGTCTCGGGCACCCAAATCCTCTCCTCCTCTATCCACCCCGCCTTGGATCCCGAGAAGCGCAAAGCGCTCGCGTGGCACGAAAGGGGCCCGGCCGTTGAGGGCGCCCGACCGTTGAAGCCCTTGTCGTTGAAGGTGCCCGCTCCGGCGCCTTTCAGCCCAGGCCCAGATCTGCGTCGGCCGGAGAGCCCCGCACGGGGAGCGCCGGTTGGTGTACCGGCTGGTACTCGGCCGATGGTGAGGGGCAGTCCGGGCAAGCTACGCGACGTGGGGGCTCGACGGCTCGCTGAGAAGCGCCCCGCCAGCGGCTTCAGCTGTAAATCTCAGTCGCCTACCATCCGATCAGAGAATAAGCGCCGAAGCCTGCAGCGGTACTTAGAGGAGGAAGGGCCCTTTGCAGCCGCGGCTGCGACGACGCTCCAGGCAGTCTGGCGCGGCCAGCTCGCGCGTAGCAAGTACAGGTTCGATTAGGCCAGCTCTCGCTCCGGTCTTCGGGTAAGGCGGCGAGTGGAGGCGGCGAGGCGGCGTACTGAACAGCCGTATAGTATACCTCTTACCTGTGTATCCAGATCCTAGGATCCCAGATAGAGGCCCGACGGGTCGAGGGGTTAGTCCGACCTACGGCATACCAGCAGCGAGCAGGCCTGGGGGATGACAGGGATTCGAAATGATCCTCGCGTGGGGCTTGTTGAGCGCCAAGCCTTTCGCGCGCTTTACCGCGTACGCCCTCCGTGTACGCAAGTACGGTGCCGCGAGAAGTGCCCGCTACCGTCGCGACAGCGCGGCGACAGCATACAGGGTCTTAACGAAAAACTGCCGTGCACGGTGCACACCGCTTCCCAGCGTGCGCTGGTCGGCTCTTGGTCTCACACAATGTGTATGTGTGAGTGTGAAAATTGCTGTGTGATTTCTAACACCCCCATCCGCGAGTGATTGCTTTCTGTCGCGCAAAAAGTTTGTGGCAATGCGGCCGGCGAGTCTATTCTCGGCACGATGGCGGACTCCGACTTCGAGTTCGAGGACGACCTCCCGGACTGGTCTGACGACGATGACAAGCCCAAGTGCGCCTCAGCTGCCAAAGAGCGGCGAACAGAGCCGCCCCTGCTCTTGACCAGTAGCGATGATCTTCTCGAGGCTGTTGCAAGCCAACTGGCAGAGGAGCCTGTCGCTGCGTCCACAGCGCTGACCCGCCAGAAAAACGTGTTCCTCTCAAATTTGGGTCGCATGTTTTCGGTGATCATGCCCCTAGTTCGGCTGCCATCAAGTGCACCACTTCCGGACTGTGAGGCGCTTGCTGATCTTTGCATGAGCGCCTTGTGGGTTCAGGCTGACGCTGTGCGCTGCCGACCTCCGTGCTTGTGGTACTATGCGCGGATATGGAAGCCGACATGCAACAGCAGCAGTTTGACTTACAGCCGAGCCACTTTCAGCGCATACTATGCCACCTCCTGGGCGTGGGCGCCGCCGACATCCCGCCGCCTCCAGAGGTACCCATCTGGCCGCCTCATCACCGTCAACAGCAGGAAGCTGCTCTCGCCCAGTGGCAGTCGAACTATCCGCAGCTGGTGGAGCACCCAAGACTACGCGCATGGCCGGAAGGCGGCGCCGACGCCCTTGAAGCTGCCGTGATGCGAAGGCTGCATGCCGCAACCGACGACGCCACGGCCATCATGGCTGCGCGCGCACGCCCCACATGGCGCCTTGCGGCGACCTGCCGATCGTTGCGGCGCGTGCTGCTGTTGCGCCTCGTTCAGCTACGGACGACGGCAATGCGTGTCGTGTGCACCAAGCTCGCGCCTCTCTCGTGTGCCGAGCTCGCCGCACGCCTCGACACGCCGCCTGTCCTCACACAGAAAGGGCTTCGCCACTGGCTCCTCTCACCCGCGCAGCCGGAAAGGGAAGTAAATGCGGCCAGGTATTACGCGGAGCTGTGTGCTCGCAACCTGAGCGACACCGACAAGCGCATCATCTCTTGGGCGCTGGCGGCGCCCCAGCAGCGGTGGACTCGAGTCCCCTTAGGCGTCGTGCCGAGCAGTGCCCCGTCATGCACTGGTCGAAAGTGGCTTCCATTGCTGACGAAGATGACGATCGTGGGTCGCAACGGGCCTCTTAGTGCCATGTCTCGCGCCGGTTTCCGCAACGTCGGCGTGTTTCGTCCGGAGGATCCACACATTTACCTGCTGTCGCAGCTGGTGTTGGCGGACGTTGAAGGGACTCGAGCGGCGTGGTTCTGGTTTGGACCCAAGGCCGACGCAGATGTCTCGATGGACGTTCGTTTTCATTTCACCCTGCCAGGGTCGCTGGCGAGCTACGAAATGTCCGACAGCGATGCTGCAGCACAGAGCAGCCAGTCTGATGTCTGAAATATGATCTCCAACCAACTCTTGCAAGATCAAGATTCAAGTCCACCGGTGCGGTGGGCGGCGGCGGCGCGCCCGGTTGTGGGGTTGAGCGGCGTAGTGGCACCAACCGTCCGGAAAAGGAGCGGCCGGAGCGGACGAGGGGCCGTGACACGGGTATCGTGATCGCAGGTTCGCAGCAGGCGAGCGAGGCAGCGACCCAGAGTCGTACGAGCTGTGCACGAAGACACGGGAGGGTATCTTGTGTGTTGGCCGCGCAGAGCGAAGGATCGAGCGGCCTGGATGGGATAGCTCCCGCCATCGTTGGTAACCGGCGGCGAGGGTGTGTGGATGATGTGTTGGACACTAGTGTGAAGGTGAGTTTTTGTCGACTCGCGAGGCGCGTTTACCGGATCATAACCGTTCATCACCGTCATTGTTCATCCGTCGATACAATGATCATTTTGATTCGGGGAATCCCGTGGGACTTCGAAGGGAAACTACACGCGACCTGTCTCCGCTTCGACTCAGGGCCGCAATATATTCAATGTCGACGACACCTGCCGATGCCGCCGCGCCTATGCCGATTGCACCGCCCGCTGCGCCTGTGGTGCCGGCGAGCAAGCTTCGAATTGAGATGGAGGAGGACGCCGAAGCCGAGGCTCGTTCACTTGCCTCATTGGCAGTGGAAGATCCTGCACGTTTTGGGGAGGTCGAGGAGGCGAAGGCGGCGGAGGTGAAGGCGATGGCGGCGATGGCGGCGGGGGCGGCGAAGGCGGCAGGGGGGGCGAAGGCGGCGGAGGCAACGGCGACGGCGGCGGGGGCCAAGGTGGTGGTGGTGGCGGGGGCGGTGGCGACGGCGGCGGCGGCGAGGGCGGAGGAGTCTGGTCCCCTGGATATCATGGCGGAATCCTCAACGTCCCACAATCCTTCACGCGCGAAAACGTGGCCGCGTGGCGCAGATCCCAGCGTCGACCTGCAGATACTACTCGATCGCGTGGCCCGACTTCCACAGGCGGAGTCGTGGACCGCCGCCAGGTTCCTCGGGTCCCTCAGCATCCCGGAGCTGCTTGCGGCGCAGCTTGTCGGCTGCAAATGCCCGAACGAGCTGGTTGCGCTGCAAACGCTCGCTCGCTCGCCGCAGGAGCTCAGGCGGCGCCTGACCTCGGGTATCGACGCTCTCATCGTTCATATCTCATCTGCTCTCGAAAGCCTCGCCACGGACGCCGCGCCGCCGGCCGAGGAGCAGTTGCAGAAAAAGTTTGTGCAGGAAGGTGCCGGGCTGCTCGCATACAGTGACATGAACACCTTCTTTGGCGGGCTGGAAGCGATCGTGGGCGCGCCGCTGCCGTGCGTGCGCGAGGCCATGGCCGCGGAGCACACCCAGCAGCTCGACTCGCACCTCGAGTTCACGGCGGAGAACTATGGCACCACGACCACTTCGGCGACCGAGTGGGCCTTTGTGGCCAAACCCGAGAGCCGCCCGCACGACAAGTGGCCCGTCGAGGCGAAGCTCGTGCCGAAGCTCGTGCTCACACGAAAGCCTGACGGTAGCAAATCGGCGCGCCTCGGAGAGCGCATTGCGATCGTCGGGCACGAGCACCGGAAGCGCCCGCGCGCGCCGATGTCCATCATCGAGCTCAGGTGGCGCATCGCAGAGCGTGGTGTGCGGTTGCTAGAGCAGGGCGAGCCGGCGCTCACACTGGAGGAGGCGTTTGGCGCACGGCTGTACACAGGGCCACTCTTTGTCAAGTACAATGCGGTGCTGCGCGGGCTTGATAGCCCGGTCCTTTACCTGCGCTGCGAGATGGTGCGGCTGTGCTGCTCCGAGGAGGACGCGGAATCGCACGCGAAAGCTGCCGAGGAGGCCAAGGCCAAGCGCCTAGCAGAGGAGCCGTTGTTTGGCAAGCGCAAACCGACGGCGGCGGACGAGGTGGCACTGCGCGAGTACACGCATGATACGTACGGGGCGATGGTGAAGCGCATCAACAAGTACACGACGACGCTGCACGCAATCAACTCGGCGATCGTCAAGCTGAGCAAGTTGACCAAGGCGTCGACGGTGTACCGCGGCGTCCACGACGTCGTGCTGCCCGATCAGTTCTGGACGCCCAACATGTACGGCGTGCGCGGCGGCATCGACAGCGGGTTTCTTTCGACAACTTTGGTGCGTAAGGAGGCGATGCAGTACGCAGCTGACGGAAAAACCGCTCATCTACTCTTCGAGATCCAGCAAGGCATGATCGACCGCGGCGCCGACATCTCCTTCCTCTCCCAGTACCCGTTCGAGAAGGAGATCCTCTTCAACCCGCTCACTGGGCTCGAGGTGCGCGGCTCGCGCGTCAAGGGCAAGGTGCTCATCGTTCAGTTGAAGCTGAGCGTCAACCTCACGTCGCTCACCATCGAGCAGGTGATCGGCAAGCGCAAGAAGGTGCTGCAGGACATGGTGCCTGGGCTCGAGGCGGAGGTGCTGCAGGCGCTGCGCATGGAGGGCCTGGCCACACCGCATGGCACGGAGAAGTTGCTGGGCGAGTTTCGCAAGGACGTGGAGGAGCACGAGCTTGGGCACCCGCCCGAGTGGTATAATGGCGACGAGCGGCTCGCGGAGGCGCTGCAGGGGATGCTCCGAGCGAAGCGGCAGTATGGGCAAGGCGGGAAGCGGCGGACGCAGGCCCTCGCACGCTTAACACAGGAGGAGGTAAAATGCTGCGGCTTTGAGCCCAAGGCGTACACACCCGAGGTGGTGGAGGCAGTTACGAAGCTTGAGCATTCAGAAGCGGCCGTGCGCCGAGCGGCATTGACGACGCTCGGGAGGCTTTGGCCGAAGACGCTCGCGCAGCATATCACCGCCCTCGTTGCGAAGCTCGAGGACAAGGACGCAAGCGTGCGCAAGGAGGTGGTGGAGACGCTCACGAGATGTGTAGAGCCTGCAACGCTCGCGAAGCACAGTGCCGACCTCAATCCCAGACTCGATGCGATGCGATGTGAGGACAAGGACGAAGGCGTGCGCGAGGCGGTGGTGGCGCTGCTCGGGAAGCTTACCGGTCAGCGGGCAATGCTTGCACAGCACATCAGCACAGCACATTGGACTGGGGGAAGGACCCAGCTACGAGGGAACGCTGGATACGTAGCTGGGGACTACCCCCCGCTAAGTCCGGAACGTCCTACAGGTTCGCGCTGATAGCGCTTACGTTTTCTAACGTACCAGCGCCGCCGGCTAGCGCGATTGCCAGCTTCTATGCCGTCGGCGCATTCCAAAGCATTCCAAACCTTTATCACGGGTGCATCCTCTGGATGTGCTTCATACACGATTGAAGGTTTCGCCGTGCCTGTCTGCATCGCCGAGAAGAGAAATGATGGCTCGTGCGCGATCGTTCAACCGGAAGATCTTCCAAACAACATGCAGACTACCGGCAGATTCGTGGCTGCCAACTACGACACGATCATCGCGATGGTAGGCGGAGCAGCTCATGATGGACTTCGCCATCTGGCCGGTGGTCTGCCGTCCGCTGGGCTAGCGACGTCTACATGCGGTGTAACATGTAGGCGGCTCAGCGCTTAGCGATGGTCATGGGATCTACGGCGTTCGAAGACCTGCAGCACGGTATGCACTTTGCGGATGAGGAGCTGTCGCTCGTACCCGACGAGATGCCCGTCGGCGCGGTAGGCGAGTTCGTCGAGGACGACATGGAGGTTGGCAAAACGCAGTGGTTGGCAAAACGTGGGCGAGTGGTAAAACGCGGGCTGTATACGTTCCCAGGGATCTATGAACCTGTCTCTGAATCTGAGGCAGTGAGGGCAGAGTTTGCGGGGGCGCTCGCGCGGTCACCGCGCGGAACATTGCGTTAGTCTACGCTGGGGCAGGCAGCTGTGAGTGGGCACGGCAGAGTGCGTGCGGTGCGCACGACTACGAGCATGCGACTTGCGAGCATGCAGCCGTCTGTGATCTGTAGTGATCTGAGGCCAGAGACTCAACTGGCGCCAGTACGACTCCCAGTGCTGTGTTTAAACTTTAATTGTGGGGTTTTGCGTTTCGTGCTTATCGTACCTCCAGGTTACGTCGAATTATCGAATAGCTTGTTCCATGTTCGCGGGGCGGGGCTTTTCGTTTTGCCAACGCGTTTCGCATGGCTTTTTGGCAATCGTGGTTTTTGCCCCGCGTCTCGAGCAGCCGCACTAGGCACTAATCTCACTAACCACTATTCTCTATTGCCCGGCCGAGCGTGACCGTACAGTTGTGCGTGTCGACGGGCGGCCCGTCTCGGCCCGTGCCACGCCGCGGCCGCCTTGCGCTCCGGGCCGCCTGAGCGGTAAAGTGAGCGAAAATGGACGAAAAATCGTCACTTGAAAATCATAAGCCGTGGTGATCGCGGATGGGGCCCAAGACTTGGCTATAGCCTTTTCTCAGGGAGGTGCTTCTGGCCTTATAACTTCCCAGAGCTGGATCCTTCGGGAAGGGCCATTTCTGCACCCTAAGTAGGGTATTCAGTTAAAATTCGCTCTGGGAAGTTATATTT
>Ga0210239_102159_pt1 | contig 11777 bp, 5 predicted proteins | sample ChrtobMetP5a_0mM_FD_155451 | JGI IMG/M metagenome (GOLD analysis project Ga0210239, IMG submission 155451) | Chrysochromulina tobin associated microbial communities from unialgal haptophyte culture, Seattle, Washington, United States - P5a_0mM | ecosystem: Host-associated > Algae > Haptophytes >...
GTACACGCCTTGCTTGTGGTACTGCAGGACAAACCGTAGGTTGAACCACTTGTCGGTGAAGATCCATAGCTTGTCATCCGCCGCCTTTGCCTCGGCTGCTGCCTTCCCTTCAGCCGCCGCCTTCGCCTCCGCTGCCGCCTTTGCGTTAGCATGGCTGCGCAGAAACCACAGAGTCGCTTCTGCCGCCTCTGCCTCCTTTCGAGCCGCCTCTGCAGCCTCCCAGTCGGTCGCATTGCTGCGCAGCGACCACAGTGACTGCCGATTGCACGAGTAGCTCTTTGCCGCCGAACCGGCGATGAACTGACCCTCGGCAATACGAACGCGCACAACGCAGAGCTTCGACGCAAGCGGCGCCAGATTGTTGGGCATCTTGAGCAGGACTCCTCCTGCTGGCAATGGCTCTGTGCTGATGTCATAAGCGCCCCCGGGCCACGAGTGGTATGGGGCATCGATCTCCTGGCTTCCGGCCACTTCTGGCGCGCCGGACTCCACAGAGAACGCGTCGACTTCAAAACGAATTGCGTCTGACCACAACGCCCCGTCCTTCAGCCACGACGGCACAGCCTCGTGCGTCTCGCCTTTTGCATCAGCCCATGGGATGGCGAGCACGAGCTGCTCCGCTGACAGGGACACCACGCGTGGCTTGCTCAAGGGAAGGCTGAGGTAGTTCTGTCCTAGCTCAGCGATGCGTTCGAGTTCTGGCTCTCGCAGCAAGGTGCCGAGCTGCAGCGGTGACACGATGGCTTCGAAGGTTGAGGATGGCGAAGGTCGACGCAGCACGCAGTTGCCGATGATCGCGGCGACGCAGTCGGCACGGCCCGGGGTCCCGCTTGGGGAGCGCAGAGCAGCTTCCAGGGCCTGTGCCGCGTGGTCGGATGCTGTGAAGCGCCGCGACACATCTACGTCCAGCCCGAACCGATCGAGCAGCAGGTCTACCATGGCTACCCCTGCCGCGCCACGACCCGCAGCCGAAACCAGGAGTGGTCGCTTCATTCCCGTACCATCGACCAGCTGGCTGTTCTTATCAAAGCATTTGAAACATGGTCCATCGATTAGGGGCCTGTCGCCGTCGGCGCGGGGCCTGCCTGGAGCCCTCCCAGCAAGCGCGACACCAAACGCGGTGATCGTTGACGAACCAGTGATCAGGCGCGAGGTGCTGAATTCGCGCTCCAGTAGGCACCACTCGCAGTCGGCCTGCTTGCCATCCTCGCCAAAGCGCAAACGCACGACCTTCGGAGTGGTTGACTCGTCGACACTCTCCACGCAAAAGGTGGACCCGGGCGCAATTAGAACCTCGTCCTCATTCGGGTATTTGGACGCGTGCTTGATGATTGCGCAGTGGGTATGCGGGACACCCGTGATCTCAAAGATCCACTTGTCCCCCGAGAAGCTTTTCGCGACTCTTCGATTGAGGCTCGCGCTCGTGTACTGAGAAAAGCAGTCCAGCTGACCCTTCCGGAGGGTGTACAAGTTGCGAGTGTCGCCGCGGTAGAGAGTCGCGCCGGCATCTGGCGAGCGTGCATTTTCCACGGCGCAGCGCATCGTGTTCGAGACAGCAGCCCAAGGCTCAGGCCGAAGCTCGCGGTGGTCGCGGTTGAACTCGCGGTAGATCTCGTCCCGCGTGTAGGCGTGAAGCGCGAAGAGCATGTCCTTGGTCTCGCGGGCGCTCGGCTGCATCCGCGCCGTCGCGTTGTCCATCTCATCCAAAACCGACTGCTTTATTGACGGCTTGCGCAGCAGCTCGCGATGCATCTGGGATCGGCTCGCTGCTTTGGCGGGCTTCTCCTCAGGTCGTGGCTGGCCTCGCAAAATTTCATCATGGTGCGGACAAAGGTTGAAGCCTGTCACCGAGGTCTGCCGTTCCTTTAGGCTCTTGATGTAATCTTCAAGCTCTTTGTGATCATCCTCACTCATGTCCGCCGCAATTCCTTGAAGCCCAAGCTCGACGACTACGTCATTGAAAGCCTGCTTGTCCATCAAGGTGTCTTCCTTGCCAGAGCCGACGCTCCCCATCAATTGTGTCTCGAGGGCATCGTCTGCAGACGGCTTGGCATCCGGCTCGGCATCCGGCTCGGCGTATGGATCCGGCGACTCAGGATGCTGCTTGGTGCAGGCACAGCCCATGAGGACGGTCGAAAGTGAATTCCTCACTCCAGCTCGAAGTTCCAAAAAACATGTTCCAAACTTGTGCTGAGCCCCGGTCCTTTGCGGCGCTCGCTCGCTCGCTCTTGCGCGGGCGCTCGTTTTCTGATGACCTGATGACAATTCTCAAGGTACGCAACGTTCACACATCAGGTTCGAGACTGCGGCGAGTCTCCGCATTGAGGAATGGCGGTGCTCCACATTGCCTTGTCGGCTGCCGTCTTGGCCTTCGCGCTCAGCGGCCCGTGCAGCCGTGGGCTCCTCGCGCCGCAGCCTCAGCCGCGCGGGCGCACGGTGTTGGCAATGTCCGTGGACCCGTCGTCCGAGCAGCCAGGCGCAGATTGCGGTGCGCTGCCGCCCGTGGGCGAGACGCTGCGCACGCTGCGGCCGGAGCGTATCACGGTGGAGCCGCTCGACCTGGCGTCACCGGTGGCGCTCGGCACCGCCATCTCGTCGGATGACACCTTTGTCAAAATCTTCCGCTCGTGCACGCCGTACATCAAGATGCACCAGGGCTGCGTCATGGTCATCCACATTGCTTCCGAGGCGCTCGAGCGCAACGACCTATTCGACCAGCTCATGGAGGAGGTCGCAACGCTCTCGCTGCTCGGCGTCAAGCCGGTGCTCGTCGTCGGCATCCAACGGCAGATCGACGAGGCGCTTCGCCTCCGTGGGCTGCCGCAGCCCGCCTTTGGCGACAGCATGATGCGCGTGACCGACGAGGTGACGATGCGCACTGTGCAGGAGGTGAACGGCTTCATGCGCTCGCGCGTCGAGGGCGCGCTCGCGCGGGGCCGCGCGCGCTCGGGCCCGGGCGGCAGCGTGGGCGTCGACGTCGTGGGCGGCAACTTCTTCTACACAGCCCAGCCGGTGGGAGTGCGGAATGGCATCGACTACGGCTTTACGGGCGAGGTGCGTTCGGTCGACACCACCAAGGTGCGGCAGCATCTGGACGCGGGCGAGATCGTGCTGCTCACCGCGCTCGGCTACTCCGCCTCGGGCACCGTCTTCAACGTGCGCACCGAGCACGTGGCCGCAACCGCCGCTTCCTTCCTCGAGGCGTCCAAGGTGATCTTCATGACTCCGCAACGCCTCATGGAATTCGCCGAGGTGACGAAACCTTCTATGGAATTCGCCGAGGCAGCCCACGCTGAGGTGCGTGGCGGGGGCGCGCGGCACGTTCTGCAGTCGATGCGGATGGCTGAAGCGCGCAAGCTCCTCGACTACATCTGCAACCGTGACGACCTGTGCGATGCGGCCGACGCCGCCGCCACCGCCGTCGCCGTCAGCCTCGAGGCAGCAAAGGCTGAGGGCGAGCTGGCCTCGTCGGCTGGTGCGGGAGGTGCCGACGAGGCGACCGACGGCGCGCTCAGGCTGCCCACGGCCGAAACTATAGGGGCCGCCGCCGCCCACGTGTCGAAGATGTGCGACTTGGTGGGCTATTGCATCAAGGCTCTCGAGCGGGGCGTGACGCGAGGCCATCTGCTCCCGCCAGTCCCAGGCGCTCTGATTCAGGAGCTCTACACGACCGATGGGTGCGGCACGCTCATCGCGCGCGACGTGTACGACGGCATCCGCCTCGCGACCGCGGCGGACGTGCCGGGCATCCTCGCGCTCATCGGGCCGCTCGAGGCGCAAGGCGTGCTCATCAAGCGTTCGCCGGACGTGCTCGCGCGCGACGTACACCTCGGATTCTACTACGTGTACACTCGCGACGACACGATCGTCGCGTGCGCGCAGCTCAAGCGCTACTCGGATACGCACGCCGAGGTGGGCTGCCTCGTCGTCAACGACCAGTACCGGCGGCAGGGGTGCGGCGACGCCATGCTGGGTTTCCTCGAACGAACTGCCGCCGCCGCCGGCGTCGAGCGCCTCTTCGCTCTCTCGACGCACACGATGCAGTGGTTCATCGAGCGTGGCTTTGCAAGCTGCGCGCTGGTGGACCTGCCGCCGCGGCGCATCGCCATCTACAACCACACGCGCGGCTCTAAGATCTACATGAAGCCGCTCCAATCGGCGCGCCTCCTCGATGCCGAAGAGCTCTTTTGGCAGGGCACGCTGGGCCGCCCGAAGCAAGGTACCCGCATCAGGTAACTGAGCGGGCCGAGGCTTCCCCGGAGAGCATTTTCGACCCATGAGCATGTCACCGCACACCCTCGGCAGAGCGCCACGGCGCGGGCCGCTCCGCCCCTGGTCCACGTGTGGCTCGGTGCCATGCCGCATGCGCGGTCCTGAGTATCACCGGGAGGCGTGTCGCTGTATACCGCGCTCGTCGTATGTGAACACTTGTACATTTGAATTACTCCTCGCAAACCCGCACCCGCCAAGGGACCCATGACTCGCTTCTCGCCGACCTGCATCACTGCATCCGAGTGCATGCCGGCATGTGCGTGCAGCCGTGGGTGCATCTCCCGTCCGACTCTCGACCCGCCCGCCAACCTCGTCTGCGACGACCTCGCCCAGCACCCTTCTGATCTGTGGTGTGCGCCTCCTCGGCCGCAGGCCCAGCCCTGAGGTCTCATCTGCCCTGGGTCTCACCTGGGTCTCACGAGTCCGCGCTGGCGGCCCCGAGCAGCGCGATGGCCTCGGCGACCGCTTGCTTGAAGCGCGGGCGCAGCGAGCGCTTCGAGAGCTTCTGTTCGCAGAGCTCGAGTCGCTCGCCGAAGGAGATGACGCTGCTCGGCGCCGCCCAAGCGAAAGTCTCCTGAGCGCGTGCGCCCAGGAAGCGTACGAAGACTGGGCGCCCGGCGCCCGCCACGGTGCCCGGCCCGTCGTCCGCATTCGCCGATGAGGCCAGGGACGCCGCGGCTGGCTTCAGAGCACGGTGCTTGGCACGAGCACGCTCGATGACGGCCGGCCAGGCGGGGAACCCAGGGACGCGTGCCCACACGAGATTGCCGACCGCGCGCCCGGTCTGCTCGTCAGCGCCTTCGTCGGCGTCATCGTCGCCCTCGCTGTCCTCGGCATCGACTGCACGCCCTGGAGAGACCATCTCCTCGTCCTCGTCCTCGTCCTCGTCCTCGCCCGCCTCATCCTCGTCGTCGGACGCGGGTGCCGCGGCGGGTGCCGCGGCGAGCACCGCGCCGCGTGCCTCCGCCGCGCGCCTGTCGTCGTCGATGGCCCGCAGCCGCCCCTCGCCCATTCGAATCCATTCGTCCCAGCGTGCCTTCCATCCGACGAAGTGCACCAACAGCTCCGAATACGGGCGCGCTGTCGGCCTCGCCTCGTCATCTGACTGCGTCTCGGCCGGAAGAGCCGCGCCCACCTCGGCGCCGGCTCGAGCCTCGCCCCTCGCGTCGACAGAACGGCCAGCACGCGCATCGACGATCTTGGCGACGTACCATCCACCACGGGCATCTCGAGCCTCGAGGCGATCGCCGACGCGTGCACCCATATCGACGGCTACGTCAGCAGCCGTCGGCGCGAGCGGCAGCGGCGCCGTGGCAGGCGCCACCCCATCGTTCGCCTCCTCGTCCTCAGACGAGTCGACTGACAGATCCACAGGCGCCTCGTCCCCGACCTCCCCCTCGCCCTCGTCCTCGGTGTGAACACTCGAGGGCAGCGGGGGGAGCGCTTCGCCCCTCGTGAGAGCCGCCAAGCACTCGCCTGCCTCAGCGACTGCGGCCTTGTAGCGCGCATGCAGCGACCGTTTCCGCGGCCTCTGCTCGCACCATTCCGGCCGCTCCTCGAAACGGATGACGTGTTCACGCGCCACGGCTGCGCGGTCATGGGTGGCGAGGAAGACCACGCACAGCTTTCCGTCGCGCCGCTCACGCTGCACAATCGCCGGCCAGAAAGGGAAGCCGAGTAGCCGCGCCCACACGATCATCGAGGCAGCGTCCGGCGCGGCAGCAGCCGAGGCCGCCTCGTCGGCGCCGGCCGAGGCCGCCGCGCCGGCGCCGGCCGAGGCGGTCGCGGCATCCGTCTTCACGGCAGCATCCGTCTTCACGGCAGCGGCAGCGGAGAAGGTCGCAGGCTCGTCGTCGACCTCCGCAGAAAAGGGCAGCGACGCGGGATTGGGCACCCGCGGTGGCGGCGGCGGATGACGACGATCCGCCATCGGCGCCACTGCCGGGTCTACCCGCGCCGCCGCTGCAGAGGGTACTGTCTCTGGCTCTGCAGTCGGCTCGAGCTTCGCGGCCTCGCCCTTGTTGGCCTCCGCGAGCGCCTCATCAGCCGCGTCTGCAAAGGAGTGGCTCTGATGAGCGCTGATGGCTGATGCTGAGCGCTGATGACCTCGGAGCGCCTCAGCGGTCGCGTCCGCGAAGCTCGGCGGATCGAGCTCAAGGTGGCCAGGCGCGCCACGGTGACGGCAGCCGCGGTGGGCCAGACGGCAGATCGTGCAGCGCGAGCCACTCGATGCCGGCCGTGGCTGAGCGTCGAGCGATGCCGTACGCGAGGGAGGCCGTGGCAACGGCTGGACGTCGAGCGATGCCGTACGCGAGGGAGGCCGTGGCAACGGCTGGACGTCGAGCGATGCCGTACGCGAGGGAGGCCGTGGCAACGGCGCACCGATAGCGGTGTGCACCGTGGGTTGCGGAGCCGCTGATTGGCCGAGGGTGCCGAGCCGCATGGTAACCCTGACCTTTCGATAGGGGCTGTCATCCATGGCCGCTCGCGCGAACGCGTCAGCCGGCAGCGGCAGTGGCATGATCGGCGAGAAGACGCCGTCGTCGCTGTCGTCCCCGTTGTCGTTGCTGTAGTCAACCAGGCTGGCGAGTCGCTCAGTGACCCAGTCGCCGCTCTGGTACACATCGGTCTCATCTGGATAGCCAAGGCGTCGTCGCTTGGACAGCCGCACGACGAGCGTGTTGCTGGCATGCGAGAGATCCGTGTCCTTTCTCAGCTCCTGACCGTTGAGAAGCCACTCGTACTCGGACTCGAAGGCGGAGTGCGAGTCATCCTCGATGGCGCGCATGAGCTCACACACTGTGAGAACCTGCTCGTGTGTCCGCACGCAAAGCGGGTAAGACTCGTCCACCCTGTAGACCAGCAGCGACATTTCCGAAGGCGCTTCAAGAGCCGGTAAAGAGGGTGACGCCGGCCGCCGCCAGTCGGCTGGGGCGCTAATCGCGGGTTTCATCAACAGTATTTATTAAAATGAGACCCCAAAATAGATCACCGCGTCACCTGTGCACCTGTATCGGAAACAATGTAGGTCAGGTCAATTCGAGTACAATGTAGGCAACCTGGGCAGGCAAAGGGAAGAATACATGTAGATGATCTCTTCCACTGCACTGGCTCCGAGAGCACATTCGCACATTCGACATGCTTCCTCCTTACTTCCTGTCTGTTGGCGTGGACTTGCGTTGCCCACTCAGTCTTAAACTGTCCTTCTTGGTCCAGCCTAGTGGTGACTCGAGCTGAACATGTCGAGCCCGTCGACTTCCTACTCTTGACTTTTGACTAATAATAAAGGTACTCGACCATTTTGTACTCGACTATGTGAGCCCGGTGCCCGCGGTCCGTGCAACCGCTACAATCGTGAAACACGGGTACACTCTCTGAGAGCCTCCCTCGCTCCCTCGCCACCAAGCGTCCATCAAACGCCACCTACCCGTCTGTCCCAGGTCGTGTAGTTCAGCAGCTTCGACAGGTTCAGTCGTTCAGCGTTCAGCCCTCTAAGTCTACATGTGACGCCTGGGAGTCACGAGAAGACGAGTGCTTCGCGAGGTGTCGTTCAGCTGAGCGCAGCGAGAGCAGCAGCCCGCGTGGCACGTGAAAGAAGCCCTTGTAGTTACCGCCCTTGCATGCATTCGCGGGAGACCCATCGCGTCGCAAGTAGCCGTACCACTCGTACGGCGCATCGCACAGCCGCGAGTAGATGAAGGCATGCACCTTGCGCAGCCACGGCAGCCAACGCGCTTCGTCACCGGTCAGCTCAATCGCCAGCATGAGTGCGCACAGCGCCTCGGACATCGGCCACCAGAGCTTATGCTCGGCGGTGACCGTGCAGTCGGCGAGTGGCTTCCCACAGAGATCCATCATGTACAGCAGCCCGCCACCTCCTTGCTCAGCGTCCCAGCCGAGTGCGAGCGAGTGCTCGAGGACGTCGAGGGCGAGCGCTCGCAGCGACGCGTCCGGCCGCAGCTCGCACAGGCGCAGCACAAACCACGCGACCTCGACGCTGTGGCCAGGGTTGAACAGCCGGCCCGCAGCTGTGGAATCATCGACACCTCGCGTCGCATGCGCATTCTCGCGGAAGACCTTGCGCTGCGGATCGTAATGGAGCCGCACGCGACGCTGCGCCTCGGCCACGTGCTCCAGGAAGCGTGTACGCTGCTCCGGGCACGCATCGAGGAGCGCCTCCGACAGGCTCGCCAGGCACATCACTCCCGCGAGCCCGCCGACGCCGTCCGCGCTGCTCTCATCACGCGCGAGCCCGCCGAGCGCCTCCGGATGATCGAGCCAGTGGGCAAACAAGTCAAAGTATCGGATCGCCTCCTCGCGCCACCAGGCGGATTGATTGTAACCTGGGACCGCGGCCTCTGCCACGTCTCCGCTCACAAAAGCAGCGCGACGCAGCAACGCCTGTGAGTGCTCGATGCACGCGAGGACGTAGAACACGGCCGCATAGGGTTTGCGCTGGAAATGCAAGGGTCGAGAGCCATCACGGGACACTGCAAAGTAGAGCCGGCCAGTCGGATCCTTCAGCTTCTCCAGAAAGCGTGCCCCATTGCAAGCATATCCCAACCAGCGCTCGGTCGTCGCGTCGGGCAGCTCGTCGTAAAAGTCGTTGTGGAGCTTGGACCACATGTACACTGCACGGCCCTGAAGCCAGGCATACTTGGAGTCGTCCAGGAGCGTGCCATCTCTGTCAACAGCTGTGAAGAACCCACCGTACTCCGAGTCTATGGACACACGCTCCCAAAAGGGCACGACATTTTCCAGCAGGTCTTGTCGCCACTGCGCGGCCATCGCTGCGATCGTCAGATCGCCGCCCTCAATGTGCTTCTTTACGCGGCGTCGAAAGAGAAGTAAGGCGACACCGACGCACCCGCACGCAGCGAGCGCGACCTGGTCTCGCATTTGCGAAACTTGCTTCGTGAACGTGACAATGCAGTTCTGGGAATCAGAGCGATTCTCGGAGTAGAGCGCCCCACGAGGAAGCGCGCGTGCATACTGTTTGCTCTGCTTCACGGAACCCGAGCGCCTTCGCGAGGAAAGGAAAAGGATGACGTCTTCGATGACGCTCGAGTACCACGTCTTCATCGATCCACCAGAGCACGGCCGTGACGACGCACCATCTGCGCTTGCGCGCGCACGCGCGGCACTCGTTGCCTTCCACGGACGGCTTCAGCCGCGGTTGCGCCAGGCCACGTGGCATCGTGACCCTCTCACCTTCTGGCTGTGGGACCCTTCAGATGGCACGAGCCGTCGTGGCTCACGCTGGCCGGCCGCGCAGCGACGCGCGGCCGAGGCACACGTCTGGGGATGCATGGACGTCGGCGAGAGCCTGGATGATGAGTGGTTCGTGGTCGCGCTGCTCATGCAGCTGAGCGCTGAGCAGCGTGATGCGAGCGTCACCGTGGCAGATGACGACGGCGAGCTTCTGCTCATCGAGTCGGCATACGCAATCCCGCGCTGGCTCACACCCGAGCGCGCTACCAACCGCATATTCCTCCGCCACGGCGATCTGCACATCGTGCCACGACACGCCGTCTCGGGCGCCACGTCTAGCGCCGACACGCCGTTGGACCTGGCGGACGGACTCCGAGCGCTGCGCAAAGGCAGCCCGCGCGAGACTCGATGCGCAGCAGCGACCGCGGCGATCCGGGCGCGAACTGATCCACTTCTAGGCGTGGACGGCGCGGCGCGCGGTCCGCCAAGGCACGGAGCGCGCTGCGTGCTACCGCAGCCGGTCGCGGCGATGCTTGCAGCCGAGCCTGCCCTTGCTGCTGCTGCTGCGGCTGCTTTTGCCGAGCGTGACGGCGCGACAATGCGTGCGGCGTCGCGCATGGCGCACTGCTCGCCGCGAGTACACCCGTGCGTGTGGGCGCACGTCGTCCTTGGGCGCACCGCCTACGCGCAGCTCGTCACGTCGCGGTTGACCGTGCCTCCTACGGCTGGTTTCCCACTGCCGCCAGCCACCCACCCGAAGCACAGGCCCGCGTCGCTTGGCGCGCGGGTCGCGTTTGGGATGGAGTTGCTGCTCTGCCTTGCCACAGCGCCGGAGCCCAACGAGGCGGGAGCGGCCGAGGGGACGGCGGCGGCGGCGGCGGCGGCGGCGGCGGAGGGGTGCATGAACGGTGCACCAGCCGCCGTCGGTGGCGCTACGTGGGAGAGTTTCGATGCGGAGTTGCATGCGCGCGGCTATTATCGCGGCGAGCTACCTTCCTCAACGCTATACCAAGCACTTCGAGTGCAGGCCGCCGCCGCCTTTGCCGCAGAGGCGCCGCGCGCGCCGGCTAGGGCGATGACGTGGCTGCAGGCACAAGCGCGCAGGGCACACGCCTTGCTTCGTGAGTGCAAGCGAGAAGGCGCTGAGGGCGCCGCCGTCGACGCGGGCTCCTCCGGCGACGCTGCCTACGGCCTTCCGACGGGTGATGGTGGGTGGCTACCTGCCGACGAGAGCGATGCGTGGATGGGGCTCACAGAGGAATCCCTCGAAGACGCGCTGCGCTCGAGGGCTGCTGGAGAGCCCGTGGCAGCGCCTGCGGCGATGGCGGCAGCTGCGACGGCGGCGCCGGCGCCTTCACGCGCACGGGACGGTGCGGGCGCGGCGTCCGAGGAGGCGGCAGTACGCCAGGCACATGAGCTGCGGCAGGTGGCGAGGAGCGTGTCCGACTTTGTGATGGCCTCCGCTGGGCCCGATGGGGCAGAGCTACCTACCGCCGCCAGCGCGCCTGTGGAGCTGGATGCGGATCGCTTCTTGGAAGCGCTCGAGAGGGCGCTTGGCGCCAAGGGGTTCGGGGCGGGTGGCGAGAGTGGCGAGGCATCTGCTGGTTTGGAGGAGGAAGAGGAGGAGGAGGAGGAGGAGGAGGAGGAGGAGGAGGAGGAGGACGAGGACGAGGACGAGGACGAGGTCGAGGACGAGGAGGAGGGCGAGGAGGAGGAGGGGGAGGAGGAGGAGGAGGGGGAGGAGGGTATGGGTGACGCTGGTGGGACGCTGACGGAGCTGATGGCTGCGATGGACCTCGAGCTTCGCCAACGACAGAAGACGTCTGACTTTGAGCTCGTGCAAGAGGGGGCGACGGACGGCGACAGCCCAGCGGGAGAAGGCGAGCCGGGTGGGCCCGCGGCCACATCGGAGAGCGAGGACACACGGCCGGTGGATCTCGATCTCAATCTGGTGAAGAACCTACTCGCCTCGTACTCGGCGCAGCAGGGCTTCTCGGGACCAGTCTCCAACTTGCTAGGGAGCCTCGGGCTGACGCTGCCCGAGGACGCGGACAGTGCGACGCAAAGAGCAGGGCGGTGATTTTAGGCGCTTGAAAATGAGAAATTCCTCAGTGACGAAACTGTTCTCGACACAGAGAGGGAACATTTCACGCGGCGATAGGAATTCCAGTGTTGCCGCGGAGATTGACAACCTTCATTCGAGTGAGATCCTTGCCACGCGACAGTACCATAGAGAGGAGCCCCGCCTTGTCCATCCCGATCATGTCGACAACGACGGCGTCGTGCTCGTTTCC
>Ga0210239_102170_pt1 | contig 11674 bp, 8 predicted proteins | sample ChrtobMetP5a_0mM_FD_155451 | JGI IMG/M metagenome (GOLD analysis project Ga0210239, IMG submission 155451) | Chrysochromulina tobin associated microbial communities from unialgal haptophyte culture, Seattle, Washington, United States - P5a_0mM | ecosystem: Host-associated > Algae > Haptophytes >...
ACAAGGGCAGCACGATGCAGTCGCGCATGGAGGCGTCGAGGCGCTTCGAGATGTACAACAAGGGCCACGTCCCGGACATCATCGAGATCGACGCGGTCGACACGCTCTACGAGGTCAAGTGCTGGACGCCGATCAGGAAGTTCCAGGCGCTGGGGCACGGCTCGACGAAGAAGGGCGGCGCCGTCTCGACCAACGAGGGCTCGCACCTCGCCTTCGGCGGCACCGCGGAGAGCGCGCGCCACCTCACCCTCGGCTGCAAGCAGCGCGGCACGGCGGACCAGGCGCCCTTCGACCACGCCACGGGCGTCGGTCACGTGGCTGGGCACGCAGGGCACTACGCCGATGCCCTCGCCAAGGGCCGACAGGTCGTCCTCATCGTCATCGAGACCACCGGCGCGGTGCACCCCGACGCGGTGGGGATGCTGTACGCGTGGCACGCCGAGACGCGCGCCGAGGGGTGCATCGACCGCACGGTCTACGGCACGTCGCGCACGGCCACCACCTCCTTCTTCACGCACCACCTGCGCCTCATCTCGCTCGCCGCCGTGATCGGCGCGGCGCTCCCCGTCGCCATCTGGGCGAAATCCAGGAAATCTCACCTCCTTAGCGGCGCCCCGCTTGCTGGCCTGTTGCCAGTAGTCATGTAAGCGCGCCCCCCCGGGGACGCGCCTGCATGAGCGCCGCTGTACTGTGTGGTCCTGTTTTAAATTCACATACACATACACTTGACCGTCTGCGTGTAAGCAGGCTTCTCATACCTCCAGAAAATGTGGTCCCACAAACTCGCGCTAACCACTTACATTTGCGTGACAGCGTGAGAATGAACCGCGCCGCTTCGCCGCATCAACATCCAATTGGCAAAACAGCACGGGGAAACCAATCGAGACCTCGAGAGACAAGACAATGTAATCGAGCGCGCGTGGCATCCTCATTCATATAATGGTGCGAGCGCACGAGAAAAATGCTGAAGAGCGTGCGAAAATGTACGCGCGGCGATCTCAAACAATGCGGCGTTCGATTCGACGAATATACGCCGAATCGTAATTTCTCATTGAAAAGTCCTCCAGAATCGTGATTGTCATGATGCTGGTAGACGAAGCAGAGGCCAAACCCCTCACAGGTGGTTTTTTGGCTCGTGCCTTCTCGCTTCCGACCGCTCCTGTAGGGAGGACTAAAGGACGCGAAATTGCATCCCCCCACGCCAAAGAACGAAATGGGCGAGCCCGCGAGCGCGGCCTTGCGCACGAGACCAATGTGTCTCCCCTCATCAATCTCGCCTCCCATGGCATTCCCGCATCTCGCCTATGACCAGTTCGCGCCCAACTTCATTTCCTTGAAGCAGGCTGAGCGCGAGCGGCTCACGCCGCAGATCCCTCTTCCAGGCTCGCTGGGGGCAGTGTGCCTGTCTGGGGCGGGGGCGCAGCTCACCCACCCCGTGAAGTCGAGCACCATCGTGCAGCCGCCCCCGACTGTGCTCACATCCATGGCCGAGGAGCAGAAGAAGATCATGCTCCTCGGTGCCGGCATGATGGCGGCAAACACAAAGATGCAGTCGGGCAACTTCCTGCAGCCGAACGGCCTGGCCGACGAGCAAACGAGGATGATACTTTTCGGCGCCAGCATGATGGCCAACACAATGCTTCATACAGCCCTGCCCCAGATGAAGCAGATGCCCGAAGCGCTGCCCACGATCAAGCTCGAGACGAGGTTGGCCGAAACCAACGACACCACTACCGCCGCCAACATGGGGGTCGCGGGTCCGCTCTTCTCACCGACCACGAGCGACGCTGCAACGTTCGGCGACGCGGCAACGTTCATCGTCGCTGGCCCACTGCCGCCAGCGCCTGCTGTAGTGATCACACATGAGATGAAGGCCGAATTGGCCAAGCTGAAGGACCTCTTCGACAGTGGGCTCCTGCCGGGGCACCTCTACGAAGCGAAGCTCAAGAAGATGCTCGGCCTGCCGTCGGCAGTTCGCGCAGAGACGCTGTACCCCCCTAGCTGTGACTCGGCGCCCAACGTGACGAACGGTTCGCTGCCCGTAGGCTACGCGCGAATCGAAGACGGTTCGCAGCCCGTAGCCTACGCGCAGATCGAAGGCTATTCGGCCCACCGAGAGGCACTGGCATGGAGCAACCACTTCCGCTCGGGCGGCTTCGGGACATCGGATAACGTCAATCCCGTCAATCCCGTCAATCCCGCCAATCACCTCCGCTCGGGCGGCTTCGGGATAGACATCGACGACGTGATTGACGTCCTCACGATGTGTTCGGACGGTTCGGACGACTCGCATGACAGCAGGTGCCGGAGTGCCGACACGCATGATACGCATGCCACGCAGGGTCAGGAGTGCCGCGTGCCCGGTCCCGTCAACGTCTTCGCTTTCCCGACCCAGGAGCAAGACCATTACGACGATGAGGAGGAGAAAGAGTCCTGCAAGGAGGACGACAACGAAGGGTCGCTCTGCGAGGGGAAGCGCCGTGCGCCAATGGCGACGCCTCGCTGGAGCATCTTGCGCGAGCAGAAGCAGCTCCTCGAGGAGTTCTTTAAGGCGGTGCCTTTCCCGTCGCACGCTGCACGCATCGCACTCGCCGAGCAGCTCGGCGTCTCGTGCCAGCAAGTGAAGGCCTGGTTTCGGAACAAGCGGTACCTCATCCGACAGGCGCAGCGCAAGTCGAAGAGCTGAAGAGAGGCGGCGAGCAGCAGGTGAGTCACAGAGAACCACCTGCTGCAAGAAACTGTGAGAAGTCAGAAGAAGAATGCGCAGCTCGTCAAACGGACGAAGCGCGACTTTCAGGGAGCTATGAGAAGAAGGCAGACGACGGCGCCTCTGCGAGCGGACGAGATTCGAGCTACAATGTAGTATAGTCAGAAGGAGCTGGGGGAGCTGCTTCTGCTATGCCGACCGTGCTGGGCGCGTGAGGCGTGTGGCCACTCAGATCTTAGTGGCCTTACGCTGTCAGCACGCTCCGCACCGCGCTGGTGCGGTCCGGTCAATGGCGTCATGCAGACGCCGTATGTAAACTTTTTTTGTAGGAATGTTGTAGGAATGTCGGGGGCGATCTTGGTTACTACGAGACGAGATACAGTCGAGATATGGGAGATGCACGGCATGCGGAGATCCGGATTCCGGATCCGGTGACCGGACGGGCGGGTCGACCCGCGCGCAGCGGTACGCGCTCGCGACCCCCGACCCGCGGCGCCGCCGGCCCGGCCGGGGGTCGGGCTCGACGCTCGTGCTTGCGCGCTCGCCGCAGCTTGCCCCTCGCCCGGGCGTACCGCCCGCCCCTCGCGGTCGCGCACTCCCAGCTCCCTCTCGCCTCACCGCCGGAACGGGGTGCCGCGTGGCCGCAGGCGGCGTCGCCGCTCTAGACCCCGCAGATCGGCGTTGCCGCCACAACGCACCACCGTCCTCGTCCTCGCCCGCGAGGCGACTTACGCCGCTCGGCTGCGCTTCGCCTAGTGCCTCGACTCGTGCTTCGACGCCTCTTTCCGCTCGCGCTTCTCGCGCTTTTCGCGTTTCCGCTTCTTCTTGTGCTTGCGACGGCGCTCCTCCTTCGAGTCGTCTTCCTCGCTACTTGAGCCGCTATCACTGGAGCTCTCGCCTGCCGTCGCCACCGCCGACGTCGCCGCCGCCGCGCCGGCCGTCGGCGCCACCGCTGTGCTCGTGCCTGCCCGTGTGGGTGGCAAGAGGCCCGCCGACGGCGCGTGGGCTGCAATCGCAGCGACGGACGCGGCCGGTAGGCCGAACGTAAGGAAAGGGGCAGCCGCGCGCTCGTGGGCGCCGGCAGAGGGCGCAGCCCCGAAGCCTCCGTTGGGTTTCACACGCTTTGGCCCATCGTCAGCTCTCGACGCGTCCGCGAGCCGCTCGTCGATGGCGGCGATGGCAGCATCCAGCCATGCGAGCGTCGACGGCAGACGCGTCGTATCGGTGCGGCGGACACACTCAAGGGCCGCCGCCCGTAGCTGCTGTGCGCACGTGGCATGTAGCGGGCCGAGAGCCTCTAGCATAGGGAGCAGCTCCCGAAGCGGCGCGCCATCTGCCACGCGCGCCACCAGCGCCGCCTCAGCCTCCGCAAGCTGACCACCGAGCAAAGCGGGCAGCGTTGGCGGGGGCGGCGGCGGTATGGACAGTACCGTTGCGGGGAGAGCTGCTCGGACTGCGTGAAGGGTCTGCGAGCCACGGCCCGCGCGAGCTACGAGCTCTGCCGCCGCCTCGAAGTGCGCGCGCTCTGCCCACATCACCGCTCGGCGAGCGCCCCACTCGTCATGAAGATCAGCCTCGCTGCCCGCGCAGCCACCCGCCGCTGCTCTGATGGGCTCAACCATTAGGCACGTGCTGGCGGCGGCGGCGGGGAGGAGCTCGGTAAGGCTCTGCCGCAGCCGCGCGAGCGTCGGCGGGAACGCCGTGAAGAGAAGCGCCTCGCGCGTAGTGCACGCCGCCACCCCCAGAGCATCCCGCAGCAGCAGCAGTAGCGCCGTGTGCAAGGCGCCCTTGTGAGCACTCATGAGCACCACGTCGGCCGATGCGGCGATCTGCGCCCCCGAGGCGGCCTGTGTCGCCTGGAGCACGGACGGCGGGATGAGCGCGGATGGCGCTGTCCCGGGCGGCACCAGCGGCAGCAGCGGCAGCCCCGCGCCGCACGCATCGGCGTCGGCCGCGGCGCCGAGTGCTGTCCAGAGGACCGCGAGGCCACTCGCGGGCGCTGAAGCGCCAATCCGGACCCACACAAGCCCTGCGGCGGTCTCGCCGATCTCGACGCGAGCCCCCGTGCTCGCGCACAGCTCGGCCATTCGCGTGTTGCTCGCGCCGAGGAGCGTTGGGAGCGCCGTTTTGGGCAGCACCGTCAGGTAATGGCCCGAGTGTACCTCTGCGGCATGCGCGCGTAGCTCATCCTCGACGGCGGCACGAGCGACTGCGCGCTCGTCCTCCAATCGAGGCACGGCCGGCGGTGCGGTCGGCGGTGCGGCCGGCGGCGCGGCCGGTGGTGCGAAGCTCAGGATCGAGGCCACCGTCCCATTGCTCGGCGGTGGCGGCGGTGGTGGCGGCGGCGGCTGTGCGATCGGTGCGGGCTGGTGCGGCATCGTCATGGGCGGCGACTGCACTTGCGCGGCGTGGAGGAAGCCCCCGGCTACGGGCGGCGCGGATGGAGGCTGGAAGGTCTGCAGCAGCAGCTGCGGCGGTGGCTGGAAGTGCTGTGGCGGCTGCTGGAACTGCTGTGGCGGCGGCTTGAACTGCTGTGGCGGCGGCGGGAAGTGCTGTGGCGGCGGGTGGAACTGCTGTGGCGGTGGTTTGAAGTGCTGTGGCGGCGGCTGGAAGTGCTGTGGCGGTGGTTGGAACTGCTGTGGCGGCGGCTGGAACTGCTGTGGCGGCGGCGGGAAGTGAGCAGCGTGGTAGAAACCACCGCCACTGCCCATTTGCGGCGGCGGCACAGGGTGCGTCTCAAACGTTGCCGCATCATCCATGGCCTCGTTGCTCGCCAAGGCTGCAATGAAGAAGCCGCCGCCGCCGCCACCACTACCGATGCTGCTTTGGCGCGGGGGCTGCGGTGTAGGAGCTGCTGCCATGGCTGCTGCCGCGGCACCCATGGCAGCTCCTGGCGACGCCTCCGCTTGCTGAAGCAGTGCAGCGACCGCGGAGTGCCCCTTTTCGTGCGCAACTTGCGCGGGTGTCTTGCTCTTTGGGTTGCATGCGCTCGCCGGCGCACCTGCAGCCAGCAACATCTGAACGATTCGCATGTGGCCCTTGCTGGCTGCCGCATGCAGCAGGCTCCAGCCAGAGAACATGCCGGTGGTCTGGCACGCGGCGGCGTCGATGGAGCGTGAATGCAGCATCGAGGCGAGCTCCGCCTCGGCGCCATTCTGGCAGAGCTGGAATGCTCGACCTACGTCTTCGTCTGCCATTTCACGCACCACACGGGACCCGTCAGTCCAGTCCCCGCATCTTTTCCGAATCACCCTTCAGGGCCCTTCGACCATTCGTTGCAAATGTTCTCTTCCACAGTTGAGATCGTCCGAGCGTCAACCTGGAATCTTGAGAGGGCCCTCTCAAAGACTTTGTCCCTTGCCTTTTCTTGGCCAACTACGAGCCAATAGGCCACTCATGCGTAATTTGCTTCTGGCTACACTCATCTACAGCGCGGCTGGCTTGAGCAGCGTGAGCAGCTGGCTGAGCCGTGCAAAGTCGTCCGCAAACATGCAGCTCGGCCTCCTGCCCTTTCCTCTGGAAGATCTCATGTTTCCCGGCGAGCAGCGAGACGTCTTTCTCTTCGAGGACCGTTTCCTAGAGTGCTTGGAGCGCGACCGCGTGGTGGGTGGGCTGCTGCTCGGCGACTCGGGCGAGGTGTCCGATATTGGGATTCTGCTCCAGGTTGATGAAATTCGCACAGACTCGCTCAGCGTGTGGGCTCGGCTCACATGCGTTGGGCGCTGCGAGCTGAGCCATGTGCGCCGTACGGAGTCTCGGTACGCCATCGCACGCGCTACGCTGTACACGGACTCCGACGCCGAGACCGTCGAGGTTGCCGAGGAGGATCTTCGGCGTATCCACGCAATCACAGCGGCACAGCGGCGCGAGCTGCTCGAGCTTTTGTCCTCCGGAGTGGAGGAGCTGGACGACGTCCCAGTGGCGGCTGGGCTCATCCACGTCGGAGCGGACAAGGCTGACGCCCCCTTTGGTGCGTACGTGACCGAGCTCGACGAGGAGCTCGCGTTTGAGCACGAGGAGGATGACGACTACGAAGACGACTTGCTGGCCGCTGAGTGCATCTTCGTCGGGCACTCATGGGATCGGCCGCAGCAGTTTGGGACGTGCTTTTACCACTGCCGCGACCACGGCGAGCTAGACGATGAGGAGAGCGGACTCGACCTCGACGAGCTGCTTGCCACGCGCAAGGAGGCGCTCTGGCGGGCTGTGACCATGCGAGACGGCCAGGAGAGCAGGGCGCCAACCGCGTCGGCAGCCGCAGCAGCCACAGCTGGCGCAGCAGGCGTAACCGCAGGGGCGGCGGTTGCCCCGTCGGTTCTCGGACAGTTGTGGGACGAACCCGACGAGGGACGTGCGGCGCGCACGCTGCTCAGCTTCGCAGCGGCGGCTACTCTCGGGCCGCTCGAGCGCTTAGAGGCGTTGCTGATGACGGACGCGAGTAGCCGCCTGCAGTTTGCCCTTGAAAAGCTCTCGGAGCAGCAGGAGACTCTCGCGTCCATGCTCGTGCTCGTCAAGAAGGAGGCGGCGCGGAGCGGGCGATTTTGAGGGAGGTGACTGAACACTGATATTGATATGCATATTGCTTGCGAGGTATGGTCATGACCGATGACGGGGACGCGCCCTGCCCCTGGCACACGGTTGTGCACGTGTTCGTGCTGAAAAACAAGAATTATAGCAGGGTAGTAACTCACTTTTTAGATGTTACACAATCCTCAACCAAACCTTGACCCTGCCATGAGCGACGTTACCCACAAAATCATCGCGCGGCCCTCACTTTGGAATCCAGGACGAAATGTCATGGAAATTACCGAACCACCAGCAGATTCGCTCTCAGAACCATGCTCGCGATCGCGATGCCGGTGATGGGCTTCGTTCCCACGATCGTCCCGCGCTCCGCGCCCGTGCGCATGCAGGTGGGACGCACACGCGCCTAAGGCCGCGGCTGCCCAGTGCATCTCCTGCGCCCGCGCTTCGCAAAGCTCCAGCGCGGCACGGCTGTGCGCACTTTTCTCACCCGCTTTCGCTCTGCCGCGCGCCCCTCGCAGGTCGAGACGGCCCCCGCCGCCCCGCCGCTGCCTTTGATCCAGACCATCCAGGTCGGTGGCAAGCAGCTCGCTGGCGACATGGGCTTCGACCCGCTTGACCTCGCCGACACACCGGAGTCGCTCGCGTGGTACCGCGAGGCAGAGGTGAAGCACGCGCGCCTTGCGATGCTCGCGGCCTTCGGCTGGCCAGTGTCCGAGGTGACCAACTTTGGTAAGCTCCTCACCAACGACGGCCGCGCTCCGTCGCTCCTCAACGGCGGCCTCGGTGAGATTAACGGCATCTACTGGGGCGCCGTCATCGCCCTGGCCGTGTACTGGGAGTCCAAGGGCCTGGACAAGCAGTACGGCAAGAAGGACAACTACCTGCCCGGCATGCTCGGCTTTGACCCGCTCGGCAAGGATTCGCCGGCCATGCGCGAGGCAGAGATCACCAACGGTCGCGTTGCCATGATTGCCATCACCGTGTTCGCGCTCGAGGAGGCCCTGACCAAGGCGCCCATCTTCCCGATCTCTCTGTTCCATTAGGCGCTCGGCCGATGATTCGGAGTGGAGGAGTGCAGCCGTGGGCGACGGCTCCGGCGCAGTGCGCGCCGCGCTACGGGATATGCTTGAAGGACTCACAGCTGCTCGCTGGAAGAGTGTTTTACGTGGTGCTTTGCATGTGAGACCGCGAACTGCCGGTTGTACCCCCATCTATTATGAATTGTCGACTGATCGGTAACGTGGGCAAACTAAAGATTCGTCGCTTCGCACTCGACAAAAGGGGGTTACATCCTCCAACTAGAAACTTTGGTCTTGCGAGGAGGCGCTGATTGGCGCACGACGAGAAGAAGGGAGTGCACCAATGGACGCTGCGCAGGACGCTGTGCAGGCCACCGCTGGCGAGACGGTACCGACCTGGGCGGGATGGGTGCGAAAGAAGCCCTCTCCGCACGCGAACACACCGTGGCAACGCGCGTCAACCAACGCCAACATCCAGAAGCGCTGGCTGGTGACGCACGGCCATCTCGTGAACTATTACGCGAGCCCGGCTCCACTCGCTCGACGCCGGCCAAACGGCAGTTTTGACCTGCGCCAGGCCACGCTCCTCAAACCTGCCAACGAGATCGACCCAACGGCGCCTGAGTTCTCGATTGAGGTCATCGTCGCAAAGCACCACATCGTCATTGACTTTGAGCAGCGCGAAGCGCATGACGCGTGCCTGGAAATCTGGGCGAACGCAGCGCCACGGGACGCGATGCCTGAAGGTTGGGTTATAGGCCAGAGTTCCAAGAATCCGCAGATGCGCACGCGCATCGACTCCTTGTCCAAGCAGCAGGCCGCGCTGCCGGTACAGCCAGAAGAGCAACTGGCCGTTCTGGCCGAGGCCGACGACGACGCAGATGACGACGATGTCACCGCCGAGGTCAACTACAGCGCCGTCGGCGATGATGATGCAGACTTGAACTCGAAGGCCAGCTCCTTTAACGTCCGAGTCAACTCCAACTCCTTCGACGTGCTGTAAAACCTCGCACCACATGAACCACACCTGCCAACATGTAGATTACATACTGTACATGTATCAATGTTGCATATCAATGTGGATGTGTGGAGCCCGCACAGAAGCACAGGGGCTTGCTGTAATTGCGCTTAGGTTTGCGAAAGGGTCAGTTGAATCGACACACAAGGTACCGAGGTACCGACCAGCCACTACCACACGAAACACAGACTCCCTTGGCGCCGCTGCCCGGTCGCGTCGCCCCGGGTGGACTAACACACCGGCGAGGATTTTCAAGGATCCGGACCCACCCCCCGACCCAGCCACGCTACATCTATCGGCCCCATGCCGGTAGTTCACATGACTGGCCCCCCGTGCCCACGAGCAGGTACGACCTGTCCCCCGTGCCCGACCCTAGGAGAACGTGAAGAGCACACTGATCGTTGCGTAGAGGGGTGTGCCGTGTGCTAAGCACCCCCTGTAGTCGCGCAAGTCGATGAGGCCTGTTGATGTAGTCTGCTGAGGAGCTTAGGTTTGCGAAAGGGTCAGTTGAATCGACACACAAGGTACCGACCAGCCGGGTCAGCTGTGAATTCGGGATTTGGCTTGGAACTTGCGGTTTTTCTCGACTCGAAAGGCTGGGTGGGACTCGTCAGCAGAATTGCTCCACAAGGCCTTTTGCGGCCGCGCCGGACGTCGACAAAAAATCAGGCCGCGCCCAAAGCTGCTGTGCGATGAACGCATCCTACCCTCCTGCAATGCCGCCGCTGGCACCAGCGACAGAGCTACCGGGTGTTGGCTCCTTCATCATCGGCTGCATCATCTCGCTGGCATCTGGTTTCTTCACGGCCCTCTCGATGAACGTCAACCGGTGGGCGCTCGCGCACGCGGAACCGCAGCGCGTGAGGTTCGTGCCGTGCATAGTGCAGCCGTGGATGATGTGGATCTGGGCCATGTTCCTGTACAATGTCGGCGCGACCGCGCTAGCCTCAGTCGCGCAACTCTTCATCCCGCTCTCGCTGTTTGCGCCCATCTTCATCACGCTGCTCGTCTTCAACCTCATCATCGCGCGCTGGTGGCTCAAGGAGGAGGTCACGGGGCCCAAGGTGGCAGGCGCGTTCTGCATCATCGTCGGCGCGGTCCTCACTGGCGCCGGCACTCCCCTGACCAGCGTCCCGCTGCAGGTGGAATACCCATGCGTGGACGGCAGGAATTGCGTGTACCATAAAATGAGGGAGCTGGCGGTGACGCCCGAGTCGATCGGTTGGCAGGCCTTCCTAGGCATCTCAACCCTCTTAAGCGTGATCGCAATCCTCTTCATGGAGTTTTACTACCCCACGCTGGCCCTACTCAAAAAGGAAGACCCGAGCTCCGCTACGTCCCTCAGCTCGCCGGATGGTCCCGAGAAGACCGAGGGCGGCGCTGCCCCGGCCGAGGGTGCCATCAAGTACCAAAAGGTCACGTTCTGCGGAATACCCGTGACGCCGAGACTGGCGCCGCGCTGGCTCGAGCGGCTGATGGCCTTCGTGTACCCATGCTCGTTTGGTCTGGATGAGGGCATCGCTCACCTGTGGCTTAAGGGCGACACGGCGATGTCGACTCAGTGCCTGCTCGGCGGGTGCGCAAACGAGACCTTCATCATCGCGGTCCTAGTGCGATGGGGTTTCTCGGCCGCCACTACATTTTGGCTCATCGTCGTCTTCCGGCGATATGAGACCACGATCGCTCTCCCGATCGAGTACGGCACGGTCACTGCCGTCGACGTCATCTCGGGCCTCATCTTCTACCAAGAATACGTGATTATGTCGGGCTGGCAACTCGCCCTCGTCATCCTTGGCTGCGTGCTATGCTTAATCGGCGTCGGCATCGGGCTCATCGAGTGCCACAAGGCCGATCAGGCACGGGCGCCTGATGTATCCATGCGCGTATCGTCGGTCGTATCCGACGCCACGTCCGTACGCGCGAGCCAAACCTCCGCAGAGACCCCCATCGCCACAGGTGCGACTCGCCACGAGGTCTGACTCGCGAGAGAAGTCCGCCAGGTCTCCACCACCATGCGTGCCGTGACGAGTGTGAGGGGTGAGGGCGCCTGGGCGCGTTTACACCTCTCTCTGTGTGTGCGTCTGTGGACGCCCGAATTGTGTGTCCGTCGCTCGTGTGTGATAGAAATTAAAAGGACTCACATAGAAAAGTTTTTCTTTTGTCTCACCGGACCGTACCTAACGAGGCGGGTAAGAGGCGGGCGACCATCGGGCGGCTAGAACTCCCCCTTGGCAGGCGGGGGTGGGGGCGGTTCGTTGGACCCCCCCTACGAGAAGCCCCCACAAGTATAACGGCCTATACGGTCCGGGGTTCATCAGTGTGATGACACCCGGTGACCCCTTACCCCCCCCCTCCCGACACATCGAACCCCCCTTTTCCGTAGGGGAAGTTCGGGAGGTTGTG
>Ga0210239_102177_pt1 | contig 11645 bp, 14 predicted proteins | sample ChrtobMetP5a_0mM_FD_155451 | JGI IMG/M metagenome (GOLD analysis project Ga0210239, IMG submission 155451) | Chrysochromulina tobin associated microbial communities from unialgal haptophyte culture, Seattle, Washington, United States - P5a_0mM | ecosystem: Host-associated > Algae > Haptophytes >...
GGAAGCAGGGGCGCCGAGGTGAGCGTTTGCATGCAAGCCGAGAGGGCCGCCGACAGTGCGAAGATCGCCGCGAGCTCCACCTGTGGGGAAGCAGGGGCGCCGAGGTGAGCGTTTGCATGCCAGCCGAGAGGGCCGCCGACAGTGCGAAGATCGCCGCGAGCTCCACCTGTGGGGACGTAGGGGCGCCGAGGTAAGCGTTTGCATGCCAGCCGAGAGGGCCGCCGACAGTGCGAAGATCGCCGCGAGCTCCACCTCGGTGCTCAATAGCTCGCCTGTGGGGAAAGGGGACGCGCCGTGGTGAGCACTTGCATAGGCTATTAGAGGTCATCAGAGCTCATCAGTGCTCAACAGCTCGCCTGTGGGGAAAGGGGACGCGCCGTGGTGAGCACTTGCATAGGCTATTAGAGGTTATTAGAGGTCATCAGAGCTCATCAGTGCTCAGCAGCTCGCCTGTGGCCGCAGCGCATACGGCGGCAGCCGCGACACGCGAGAGCGACGACGACACGGCGGGCCGCTGATCGGCGCTCACGACGGCGCTCTCGGCGGCGGGCGCGGCGGGCGCGGCGGCGGGTGCAGCGGCGAGATGAGCCGTGTAGAGCCCGGGCAGCAGCAGCGCTTCCTCGGGTGCATCGGGCTCGAGTAGCCATCCGAGGAGCACCTGTGGGGAAAGCGGAGGCGCCGTCGTGAGCGTTTGCATGCAGCGCTGCCTCGGGCGCATCGGGCTCGAGTAGCCAGCCGAGGAGCACCTGTGGGGAAAGCGGAGGCGCCGTCGTGAGCGTTTGCATGCAGCGCTGCCTCGGGCGCATCGGGCTCGAGTAGCCAGCCGAGGAGCACCTGTGGGGAAAGCGGAGGCGCCGTCGTGAGCGTTTGCATGCCAGCCGAGGAGCACCGGATTGAGAATCAAGGGCCATCAAGCGCCATCAATGGCAATCAAGAGCCATCAAGGTCAATCAAGCGCCATCAAGGCCCATCAAGGTCCATCAATGGTACTCAAGCGCCATCAAGGCCGGTCAAGGGCAATCAGGCGCCATCAATGGCAATCAAGGGCAATCAGGCGCCATCAAGGAGCACCGGATCGACCCATCGCTCGAGGGCTGGCCAGATGGCGGTGCCCTGCGGCGGCGGCATCGGGGGAGGCGCCGCCGCCGCCGTATGTGACTGATACTGCTGCCGCTGCTGCCGCTGCTGCTGCCGCTGCTGCCGCTGCTCGTGCACGATGGCTAGCGTGCGTAGGATGAGCTTTGCGTTCGGGCACACGAGCGAGCCACACACGCCCATCTCACCTGTGGGGAGAGCGGGGCGCCGTGGTGAGCGCTTGCATGCTTCGCGTTCGGGCACGCGAGCGAGCCACACACGCACGCGCGCATCCTCACCCAGTAGCAGCGCGTGCACGACGTCCATCGCCTGGCCCTCGGCGTCGACCGACCAGTGCACTGCGCACCCGTCGGTGCGTGCATGCGGACGCTCACCACGGCGCCCCGAGTCCCCACAGGCGTCGACGAGCGCCGTGGTGAGCGCCGCGGGGCTCGTGTGCGACGGTGAGGGCTGGGCGAGCGCCGTGGTGAGCGCTCCATGCGCGTGTGGCGCGTGCGCGTGCGCGTGTGCGTGTGCGTGGGGTGGGGCGTAGAGCGAGCAGCCGAGCACACGCGGCTCGTTGCGCGGGTCGAAGCGAGAGGCCTTGTCGCTCACCTGTGGGAAAAGAGGGGGAGGAGCGCCGTGGTGAGCGCGTGCATGCAGCCGTTGCGCGGGTCGAAGCGAGAGGCCTTGTCGCTCACCTGTGGGAAGAGGGGTGGAGCGCCGTGGTGAGCGCGTGCACGCTGCCGTAGCGAGAGGCTTTGACGCTCACCGGCTTCGGTCGTGCGGATGAGGAGCCATCAGCAATCAAGCGCAATCAAGCGCAATCAAGCGCAATCAAGCGCAATCAAGCGCAATCGAGCGCAATCAAGCGCAATCACCGGCTTCGGTCGTGCGGTTGAGGAGCCATCTGCATAGTGGAGTACGATGACGAGCGGACCGGTGCAGCTGGCGACCCACCTGTGGGGAACAGAGGGGGATGTGGCGCCGTGGTGAGCACTTGCATGCGACGATGACGAGCGGGCCGGTGCAGCTGGCGACCCACCTGTGGGGAACAGAGGGGGATGTGGCGCCGTGGTGAGCACTTGCATGCGACGATGACGAGCGGGCCGGTGCAGCTGGCGACCCACTCGATCTCGGTCGAGGGAGGCAATCAAGAGGCAATCAAGAGGCAATCAAGAGGCAATCAGAGGTCATCAGCGACTCACTCGATCTCGGTGCGAGGGAGGCAATCAAGAGGCAATCAAGAGGCAATCAAGAGGCAATCAGAGGTCATCAGCGACCCACTCGATCTCGGTGCGAGTCGGCGGCGAGAGCAGCGCGTGCAGGTGCGACAGCTGCTCACGCAGCAGCACCTGTGGGGAAGCGTGGCGCGCCGTGGTGAGCGCTTGCATGCAAGGCAGAGCATGCAAGACAGGTGCGCTCACGCGGCAGCACCTCGGACGTTCTCATCAAAGGCACTCAAGAGGCCATCAGAGGTCCTCAGCGAGATCGCACCTCGAGGTTCTCGAGCCTCCGCTTACCGCCGGCGAGCCGCTTGGCGCCCGATGAGGCCGCCGCCGCCGCCGAGCTCGAGGTTGGCAGAGTTGACGAAACTGCGCTCGAGGTTGGCAGAGTTGACGAAACTGCGCTCGAGGTTGGCAGAGTTGACGAAACTGCGCTCGAGGTTGGCAGAGTTGACGAAACTGCGGCGCCGGACGCGCCAGTGGCGGGCGCGGCGGCGGCATGTGCCGACGCCGCCTCGCGCTGCCGGGCGGCGTGCGCGCTGAGCCAGTCTCGGGTGGGCGCCGCTGAGGTGGGCGCCGCCGCCGCGACTGCCGTCAGCGGACGAGAGGATGCAGCCGAAGGCACAGCCGAAGACGCAGCGGTGAACCCAGAGGATGCAGTCGAAGGCGCAGTTGCTACTGACGGTGAGGAGAAGGATGGCGCCGGCGGCGGTGTGGCGAGCGCTGCTCCGTCCGCGCGCGTTGGTGCGGCACCAAGCTCCGTCGACGGCGAGTCACTCTGTGAGGTGCGCAGGAGAGCCGGCGAGCCAGCGTGCGGACCAAAGAAGACGGAAGGGCGGGATGTCCGCGCGAGCGTTGCTGCAGGCGTCGGGTACACTGGTGGTGGTAGCGATGGCAGCACCGGTAGCACCGGAGCTCGTGCTTCGACCGGTGCCGGAGGTGGAATCGATCGCGGTGGAGAGCGTGTTGGTGCGCGAGGCGGTAGTGGCGCCGGCTCGTAAGAGACAGGCTCAGCTCCGAGGTACTTGGACAGGCGCTCGCCAGAGTTGAGCCACGCGAAGAAGGGCGCTCCGTTGTCAGTGTTGCGCATTCGGCGCACGACGCTGCTGGGCGGCGGCGGGGTGCGGGGGACGAGGACGCGGGGACCAGTGTTTTGCATGGGCGAGGGCTGTGAAGTTTGCATGCGTTTCTTCCAAGCCGAGGGACACGGACTTTTCACACAAGATCCAAGATGTATTGTGCAGGCGGAATCATGGGTCGCGGCGCCCCTTCTTAAGTGAAAAGCGGACGGCATGCATTCGTGACTGGGTTCCAAATGTGGATCAGTGAAAAGTTCCAAAGAAGGCTTCGTCCGAAAAAAATGATCTCTCTCGTCACTTCGCTGCTGTTGGGTGCCCCTGTGGACAACGTGATCAAGACCATGGACACCGGCGTGATCGATCTCCACGGCGCGAGCAAAGCGCAGGTGCTCGTCATCGTCGCCGACCACGGAAGTGGCACGTCGACCTTCGGGGAGGCGCTCAACAAGCACCCGTGCCTGTTCGATGTCGGAGAGCCGTTTGGCGACAGCTACCTGGTATGGACGTCCAGCAAGATCCCCGAGTGCCATGGCACCACGCCAGAGGCGACATTCGACGCGGATTCTCACCATCTGCTGCACGAGTCGAACGCCAAGCTGTCGACGCACCTCGCAAACGTGGTGAAGCACCTCGGCGTGAGCCACATCGACTCGGGCGAGCTCTACCGTGGCCTGCACTACGACCTGTCCGAATTCTTCGTCCGCATCCGCGATCTCGTCTGCAAGGATGTGCCCGCCGACGTCTGCCCCGCCGCGGACTGCGCCATCGCACTCAAGATGTTCCCACAGGTGGGTGGGCCCTTTGATGACGCCCGATGACGCCTGGAGACGCCTGTGGAGACGCTCTGGTGAGCCCTGGTGACCCTAATGATGACCCCTTATGACCCCTGACGGGCGAGTCGATGCTCCCGCGCAGTTCGTCGACGCCCACACGGCCGGCGTGCGAGTCAAGGCGGACCTCGCCGGGAACCCCTGCCACGACGCGATGAACAAGAAGGCGATGGTCGCGTGGAAGGAAGCGCTCGAGTCCTTCAAACATAACTCCAAGGTGATTGCCACTGATTGCCACTGATTGCCACCGATTGCCACTGATTGAAGGACGCGCTCGAGTCCTTCAAACATAACTCCAACCAATTTGGCCACGAACGTGCTCGAGATGCGCCCCTGCCTTGCATGCACACGCTCACCACGGCGCGCCTTCCTTCTTCCCCACAGGTGGCCACGATCGCGCTCGAGCGTGATGAAACGTCGAGGCAGTTTTCGCAGTTCCACCGGTTCGAGCCGACCGGATCGCTCTTCGACTGCAGCCTGCCACGCCACCCGTTTGACTTCAGGTGAGTTGCCACTCATGAGCGCCTCTAATTGCCTCTGATGGCCTCTGATTGCCTCTAATTGCCTCTGATGACCCCTGATGACCTCTAATTGCCTCTGATGACCCCTGATGACCTCTAATTGCCTCGGATGACCTCTGATGACCTCTAATTGCCTCGGATGACCTCTGATGGCTTCTTAATGCCTCTCAATGCCTGTGCCGCGCCACCCGTTTGTTTGACTTCAGCACGGTGGCGAAGCAAATGTCCGACGACACGATCGAGGTCGAGAGCTGCTGGACGGGAGAGGCCGGCGCGAGAAAGTGCCTTGACCAAGCTCTGCACCTGGTGGGCCTGAATGACGGGCCGCTCGGCGACCAGGGCGTCGAGATCATGGTGGGGGAGAAGCAGAAGATCGCAAAGGAGCACAAGGTGATTGCCTCGGATTGCGTCTGACTGCCTCGGAGTGCCTATGATTACCTCTGGTTGCCTCTGAAGCAAAAGATCGCAAAGGAGCACGAGGTCGCTCACCACGGCGCGCGACCTAAGAGCTGCTCGAGGTGCGCCTCTGCCTTGCATGCACACGCTCACCACGGCGCGCATCCCTTCTTCCCCACAGCTGGCGACCAAGAGCTGCTCGACGGACCACACGGCCATCTTCAAGCGGCTGGCCGATGAGAACGTCGAGATCGTGGGCCACGGCATCTAGGGACCAGAAGAGAGTGACCATGAAAGACCGTAATGAAGAGAGACCGCGTGATCAAAGCGACTGTCGCCATAAAGGCGCCATTCCTGCGCGCTGAACTCGCCGTCACAGCGAGCGGCGGTCTGACCAAGCCGAGCTGGCCCAGTCGGAGCGCCGTTGTGAGCTCTTCCACGCACAAACGCCGAGCTGGGCGAGCGATGCAGGGAGGCCGTGATCATGAATAGGATTCCTACCCGCGGTCACAGCGGGCGGGCAGAACACAAGGCAGAATAGAGCGACTCTGTGCATACATCTTCATTCACGAAAATGAAGTTGAACTTGCCCAGAACTGGTCGTGAGTGGGCAGCTGTGGGGAAATGGTCTGACCTCATGGCGTTTCTGTATGTCGGTACAGGTCCGTGCTCGTAGAGGCGCGGGCGATGACTCGATGGTGTTTTTGAACCTGTGAACAGCGGTGCGTACGTCGTCGCATACACGCGTGCTGCTTTTTGATCCCGTGTGTTGGCAGGTGCGTACGTATGTTTACCACACAAGGCCAGACCCATTCGTACCACCAGGGTTGCTGATCTAACGTGGTGGAGCTGTGGACAAGGAGGTTGAGCAGTCATGGCGCGACGCAAACCTGCGAATGCTCCTGGGGGGCATGACTGCGTCGCCATCTTACTGACAGTTCTCAGACGCCCAATGTGACCTCCTGCAATTGCATGCTTTCGGAGAGTTGATGACGTGTTGCTTGGGCCCTAACTCGCGGTACTAGGATTGAACAGAGGGGCTGCAGAATGTCGCTCATCAACCTCATCTTCGGGACCTGCTGCCCAGGCCCGTGGCCTGAGCCTGGGGCTATGGTTAATTGTGCGTTCGGGGCCGACTCGGGACGATGCCCGATGGCCCAATGTCCCGTCGCCTGCGGCACGTGTGAGCTCTGTGCCGGAGTCCACTCAGACGACGTGTTCTCAAAGTACACGCGGCTTTGGAAGCGGATGATGAAGCCTCCGTACGCGGCGTCGAGGCCCTTCACCGCCGATCCTGGCAGCAATCAAACCTCCGCCGGTCCCACGGCGGGTGCAAGGCGGCGGCGTCAGAGAGTGGAGCACAACCATTCCAGTGGCAACACCGCCATCAAGGAGAAGATCCCGACTCCGGCGGACGACAATCACACGCGTACGGGCCGCAAGCCGCTCATGCACAACAACCAAGTCTGCTGGAAGGCGTGCTCGAAGCAGGGCGAATGCAGCTGGTGCGGCACGCAGGGCGCCTGCTGCCGCCGTGGCTTTAAGGAGTCACCTGCCGAGTGTGGCTCGGGCAGATTGGGCTGCCCGTTATTGCATTGCTGCACACGGGCGCACATATCCTCATCGCTGTCCCAAGGATCAGGCCCGGATATCATCGCGGCGGCCGCTGCAGCCGATCACACGCGCCCCCAGCAGGCTCCTCTCTTTTCACAGCAGGCTCCTGTCAACACGTCCACTGGGCTGGACGAAGTCGAGCCAGAGTGCAAGCGGCCTAAGGGCGTCCTCCTGTCGCAGCCTATGGGCGAAGCCTTCGACCTGAGCGCCACCGTCGGTGACTCTGCTGGGCCACTCGGCGACCCATGTGCGTACAAGTCGGATCTCTACCGGGGGCGTACGAACCTCATCCCCTTTGATGACCTCGTTGGCTCTGCAGCCGACCCGAGCACCCTCTTCACGTGCAGCCGCCAGTTCCCCCCGCTCGACGCACCCGCGCGCTATTCGCACTTTACGCGCAACAAGCTCACAAGAGCACTGCCGCCGACCTCGCCCTCGACACCCAATCGGACCAATACGGCGGCGACTGTCCTCTCTTGGCAACCTGCTGGCGTCGAGTTCGCGCCCTTGGGACTGGCCGACGTCGCCATCGGCATGCCCGTCTCGGGCAAGTGGCTCACGGCCGATGCAGACCACGCGTCGTCCACGCTCGAGGCGGCGCTCGAGGCGGCAGCCACGGCGTGCGCCCACGGCAGCGTGCTCGCATGCGCACGGCACACGTGGATGGCATCCACAGGCGATGCACTTGACGTGCTACTGCTGGCCGATTGCCTGCCTCTGTGTCCAGACGGCTCTGCCGCGGCGGGCTGCAAGCTCAACACGAACTCGCACGAGCTGGACAGCGCCTTCGCCTTTCCGACGGCCCCTTGGACACAGCCACATGCGTCTCTCGCCAAGCTTGAGATACGATGCTCGTGGATCCCATATCGAGGGCTGGTAGTACGCAGCTGGAAGAAGACCGAGCTGCTGTTCCGTTCGCTCCTCGCTCGCTTCCCGCGCAAGGCGTACTACGTCAAGATGGACGCCGATGCCGTGCTCCGTCCGAAGAATCTGCTCCACTTTCTGCGCTTCTTGCATAGGCAGATCGACCCTGGCTCGCCTGTCTACTTTGGCTCCGCCTTCGGCACGTACAACTGCACCGACGACCCGTCGGACAACTGCCGCTCATTCACTTTTAACAAGGGCGAGCCGTCACGGACCGACCGGTGGGGCAAGGCCAAGAAGAGGGGCAAGCGGCTGCGCGAGAGCCCAGAATGGCTCGCGCTCGAAAAGGAGCTCCTCATTCTCAACCTCGGTGAGGAGCGCTGGCGTGCCCAACAGTTGGTCGAGAATCGGACGGCGATCATGTACGCCCTGGGGGGCGTGTATGGCATGTCGCGCCCGGCCGCGGAGCGTTTGATCCGCTCCAAGTGCCAGAGGAAGCTCGCGGACATTCGATGCCGTGGATGCGCACGCAGCATGCACACCCACGAGGATGCTAATCTGGGGCTGTGCATGCGTCTCAACCAGGCGCAGCTCGTCACGTGCGCGTGCTTCCACTTGATGACCCCGACCATCTTTGGGATTGGCACTAGCTTTCAAAAGTGGTCGGACGCCTCACACAATATGTCTGCGCTCCTCGGCGAGCTGCGCGAGGGCACGATGAGGAGAGAGCCGCTGTGGTCGCATCTGCAGCACACGCGTCAGCTGCTTGCCAAGGTCATGGGAGCCTTCAACGACGATAGCGCGGCGTCCATGCATCGGCCCGCTCTGTGCCTGCTGCCGATCGCGCTGCACCCGATCAAGCACGCGGACGAGTATGAGCCCATGTACCGAGCCCTCGAGGTGCGCGACATGTTCTATGAGCCTCTGCTACAAGCATGGCGGCGCGACGCGGCGCACGCCGCGCGAGCGGAGGCGGGTCGCGCCAAGGTGTGGGCTCGTTCGTCGGGACGCACTTGATGGCATTCACATTCACATTCACATTCACATTCACATTCACACTCACACTGGGCTCGTTCGTCGGGACGGCGGGCGACGAGGGCATAGATCGTGGGCCACGGCATCTAGGGACCAGTGAAGAGAGTGACCATGAAAGACCGTAATGAAGAGAGACCGCGTGATCAAGCGACTGTCGCCATAAAGGCGCCATACCTGCGCGCTCAACTCGCCGCCACAGCGAGCGGCGGTCGAACCGAGCTGGCCCAGTCGGAGCGCCGTTGTGAGCTCTTCCACGCACAAGCGCCGAGCTGAGCGCCGAGCTGGCCCGGTCGGCGAGCGATGCAGGGAGGCCGTGATCATGACTTAGGACTCCTACCCGCGGTCACAGCGGGCGGGCAGAACACAAGGATAGAGTAGTCAGAGCGACTCTGTGCATAGATTTGAGTGCGGCTGTGCGGCTTTGTCGCCTGTCGTCTGTGGAGGCGCGGAGGGCGGTGTGCGGGCCCAAGAAACCGATGTCCATGATGGGTGAGAATTTCATGAGGATTTGGGTAGGGTATGATCTGACTTGACTTGACTTGATCTCTCGCTGGGCGTTCAGGTTTGGTTTCGCATGAAAATACTTCAGAACCGAATTGCCGAAATTCGATTGCATTCCAGATTCCCTCGAATCCAATGCACGGCGGGCACTTCCTGCTGCAAGTCCTGCTCGTCGGAATGGCCCTCTTCCTCTTCGATACCTTCTCCATGTTTGCGACGGGCGCCGCCTCGTCGGTCAAGGTCGAGCGTCATGTGGCGCCGGAGCCCTTGGCGGACACCTCCGCCTCGCCGAGCCCTAATGCGTCGACGATCGTGGGCACGGAGCTCACCCACAGCCTCGACGACGGACCCGCGTTCCTCGCCTGCATCTCGGCCGCCGACTTGCCTCTGGCGGACCGCCTCACGGCGTGCATCATCGACGACGGCTCGTGCCCGAACACGATGTCGTGCCCGTACCTGTCCACCGCGGTCGGCGGCACTGGCCTCTGCCGCATCCCGGCTGGCAACTCCACCATCGACCCGTGCGCCTTCTGCCGCGGTGCCGCGGGCCCGCGCGCTGGGCGCAACTCGATGACGGCCGACGACGGGCTGCGCAAGGGCGCGCGCCAGGTCTTTGAGGTCGCGCTCGAGGAACCCTTTTTCGAGGGCAAGCTCCGGGACGCCGACGTCAAGTACGAGTACTCGTTCCCGTACGGCCAGACGAATGTGAACGCGGACGCGGCGGGCGACCCCGTCGAGGAAGCGGCGAAAAGGGGCGGGGTGCCTATGCGGTGGGTGGAGCGCTTCGACGGCGCACTCGTGCTGCTTGGGCTCGGGTTGCTCGGGTTCATCTTGGTTGCAGGTTACTCGGAGCAGGATCGGTGCAGACCAAACAAGCGCTCCGCGAGTTGGTCGAAAACCAATCGCTCCTACCGTAACAAGTGGTTCGAACTGGCCTTGCTCGCGCTCTTGGTCCCGCGCGTCGCCGACGCACAGAGCGCCTACTTTACCGTCACCTCCGGCCTTTGCACCGTCGATCCGAGCGCCCCGAACTGCATTCGCTCGCCCAACTTTCCGTCGAATTACCTTCCGGCGAATGTAGTGGGGCAGGCGTGCTCCATCACGCCCACCGCGCTCGCCACTGGAAGGCCCCTGACAGCAACCTCCTTTCGGACAACGGTTTATACGAATGGCGCAGACTCTCTCCGTATACCTAGCCAGCCGTCGGGGACGTTGACGGCCTTCTCAGGAACAACCGGGCCTTCCAGTTTTGTGTTGGGCCCGGGGACGATCGAATGGGCTGCAGTCGGCAGCTTCCTCAACACCGGCTGGCGAGTGTGCTCGTATCCGCTACCGCCGCCGTCGCCGCCGCCGAAGCCGCCGCCGAAGCCGCCGCCGTCGCCGCCGCCGCCGTCGCCGCCGCCGTCGCCGCCCGACGTTGGGTTCTCCCCCTCGACCATCGCGCCGAACACACAGATCACCCTCAGCGTCCTCGGCAGCTTTGCGTCCCCAGGCGACACCCTCGTCCTCCTCCCGGCCGGCACGCCCGACTGCACCGGCGCCGTCCACGCCTCCTCCACCACCGGCGGCCTCGTCAGCTCCTCGAGGACCCTCGTCGTGACCTTCGGGGTGAGCGGCACGTACAAGACGTGCATCTCGCGCCTCACTGGCCCAACGCTCGACTCGCAGTTCATCTACCTCAGCGGGCCTCGGCTGATCGTTGCGATGCCGACGTTGCCATCGGCTGCCACGTCGGTCGAGGCCCTCGCTCAACAGGTTGCCGCTCTCTCTGCCAATGTAGCTGCTCAGAGCAGTACTCTCTCGGCTCTCTCTGCAAGTGTGGCTGCTCTGTCCCCTCTCTCTGCCAATGTAGCTGCTCAGAGCACTACTCTCTCGACTCTCACTGCCAATGTAGCTGCTCAGAGCAATACTCTCTCGACTCTCTCCGCCAGTGTGGCTGCCCTGTCCCCTCTCTCCGCCAATGTAGCCGCCCTTTCGACAGCCCTCTCTTGCGGTGCGGGCGGCCGCCGACTGGAAACGGACATGTCGTTCGTGCCATCAGAGCCATCGGAGTCCACCTCCGCAACATCGATCGTGGATGACCTCCCGAGCCGCCGCCCAGACCTTGCCGGGACGCTCACCGCAGAGCAGCGAGCGGGGATCGAGGAGCTCGGTCAGCATTTTGGGCAGCCGGCGCTCGCGTAAGGCGATCGAGCGTCGGCATCCCACCTCCGCCTACCCCGTCCGTCGTGACATCCGCACTCGTTCTATCGGCAGCGCTGTTGCCCCGCCGTCGTCTTCAAGGGAGTACGTGCCCGCTCGCCGCTCTTGCAAGCCGGTGCACCTGCGGACCGTTACTTTACCCGTCACCTCCACCCTCCCCACCGCCGCCGCCATCTCCCCCGCCGCCCTCGCCCTCGCCCCCTCCGCCCTTCGCACCGCCATTCCCTCCCGGGGGCGCACCGATGCCGTCCCCGCCGTCGTCGCCGCCGCCGCCGTCGCCCCCGCCGCCGTCGCCGCCCTCGC
>Ga0210239_102179_pt1 | contig 11635 bp, 6 predicted proteins | sample ChrtobMetP5a_0mM_FD_155451 | JGI IMG/M metagenome (GOLD analysis project Ga0210239, IMG submission 155451) | Chrysochromulina tobin associated microbial communities from unialgal haptophyte culture, Seattle, Washington, United States - P5a_0mM | ecosystem: Host-associated > Algae > Haptophytes >...
TAGGAAAACAAGCGAGTTCTAGGATCCTAGAACTCACGCGCGAGTTCTAGGATTCGGGCTCTCTAGAACTCGCTTTTGCGAAAAAAGGGGCTGGAAGCGAGTTCTAGACTCGACTTCTAGAATGCAAAGTCGAGCCTAACAACAATTGGACGCTCGCGCCAAGCCGCTTTGCATGCTTTCGCTGGTTACGGATTCATAAAAATAGAACACACTTTCGCAATCGCATCTCCGAGAGAATTTCCGCGCGTGAGTGCTTGCTCGCTCGACAAGCTCGTCGGCCCGTGCCCCACTTTCGGTCTCAAGAACGCAACACGGAAATATGCAGCCATTTGCCACCGAGTTCTGCGTCACTGCGCGCTGCAACACCCCGTTCGAGCGCACCCTGCGCACGCCCCGTGTAGGCGTCTCCCGCGGTCCAGGTCCAGGAGAAATCAAGGTGCCCAAGACCGAGCCCCGCTTTCCGCACGAGATTGGATACCGGGCCACCCGACCATCGACCACAGGGTACAGTTTTGGCACGGGCTTCGGACGCCCTGTAGCCATGCTGAACGTAACCTCCTCTATTGACAAGTTCAACACCTCCACCAGCTCCATCGGATCGACCACCGCGAGCTCCATTGGATCATCAAGCCCGATCGGCAACGGCACAGCAAGCCCGTCGTTCTCCAACTACCCCAACCCCGTCGGGAGGAGCATGTGGACGACCACGGCGGGCAACCGTTCATTCTACCCGCTGCCTCTCGGTCGCCATACGTTTGGTGTCGTAAAGCGCTGAGGTGCGCAACTCGGGCGCTACATAAACCTTGTACTCACTTCATCGCTCTCCATGATGAACCAGAGAAGCAGGGCAGTAAGTGTAGTGCCCCAAGTGCCCTCGCTCGGGGGCTTGGCACAGCGCGACAGCGGGCCTGTCAGTAACAGCAAGGTTTGCTGCTTGTGCGCCTTGCCATGTGAAGTGCTGAAGTTTGCTGAAGTCTGCGTCTCTGCGAACAAGTGCATGCCGTCACCTGCAAGCGTCACCCGTATGTGTAAAAATTATGTCGAGTGCGCAGCTGCGCACGAGAGGGAGCGATGTGCAGGCTGCGGTATGTAGTGCGCGGTTGTGTGACTAAGAGTCTTACAAAACCGCAACCGCATTTTCAAGATGTTGCATGTTCACATGTAACATGTTCTAAACGACAATCAATGAATGGTGTGTGGTGTGTATTGCGTATTCTGTCAGTGCAAGCTGTGGCAGTGTTTCGCGTGGTAGTGGCTGGTCGGTACCTTGTGTGTCGATTCAACTGACCCTTTCTCAAGCTGCAACACATCGAGTCATCGTTCACCAAGGGCTCATGAGTACATGTACACTCAACGCAGTGCCGTTGCACCGGTACTCGCGTCTTTCGTGTTCAAGTTCAAGTTCAAGTTACTTCATAAACAACAGACAACCTAACGGAAGCCTATCGAATGTGCTCTCTAAGCTAACTTGAACTTGAACTTGAACTTGAACTTGAACTTTTCGTGTTAACGTTCACGCGAGGTGGCAAAACGACGATGGCCTCCGGATCGGCTTGCAAGCCCCGGTACAGGTGCCTCTTGTGCCTTCTCGCCACCGCTGGCGGAGCGACGGCTTTGCTGTCAGCAGCTACAGCAGCACGCCGCAGTCGATATTTGTCAGTAGCACGATGCTGTCGATACGTTTCGCCGCGTCTCGTCGCTCGCGGAGCTGCGCCGCTGCCTGTGGTCGTCGCTTCGGCAGCATCAGTGACCGCTCCCAAGCCGCCGCCTCAGCCGACGCTGCTCGAGTGGTGGACAATTGAGCGTGCGGCCATCGCGCCCGGCCTCGTCTTGTATGTAGTGCATTCACTCTTGCGGGGCGCGATGGCACGCGGCGGCATTTCCTTCCCTGCGTCTATCGTCGGCATGCTAGCGGGCTTTGCAGTGCTCATGGCCGTACGTGCCGTGCGTGCCGAGGCCGCCGAAAGTCTCGCGCGCTTCCTCGAGCCCGCGGCACGGCTCTTCCGCAGCTGGCTCGCAGCGCTCTTCGCTCCCGGCCTGATCACGCTGCCTCTGGTGATGCCGTCGCTTCCCGCACGTGAGCTCGCCTTGTTCTTTCTTCTCTCCGCCGGTGGGTTCTTCGTGTCCGTGGCCACCGGGGCGATGATTGCGGCGGCGTTCGCCCCACGCAAGCTCCAGGTCAGCGGCGATACCAGCGATGACGACCGCGTCGCACAGCCTCTCAACACCCCCGCCGCCGCGCCGCCCCACCCCTCGGCCGCCGCCTACATGCCGTTTCCACGCTCGCTGCAGCGGATGCTGGGCGCGTTGGCGGTGCTGGGCGGTGCCGCATACCTCGCGAGCGCCTCTGCGCTCGCCCTCACGCTCGCCCTGCTCAGCACGACGCTGGGCTCCTTCGCGCTCGCGACGACGAGCACCCCAGCACGCATGCAAATCTGGGTGCACCCGTTCCTTCAGTGCTCGGCCGCAACGCTGCTGGCATGCGCCGCGCTCGGCGAGCTGAGTGGGCGCGGGTGGGGCGCCGTGCTGAGCGCGTATGCGGCGCCGGGCGGCGCGGCGAGCGTGCTCACTCGCCTCCTCGGCCCCTGTGTGCTCTCGTTTGGGCTGCAGGTGAGGACCGCAGATTGCCCGAATGGCTCCAGATTGCACCAGATTGCTCCAGATTGATCCAGATTGCACACAGGTGATAGCGCCGAATGGCACCAGTGTGCACCCGAGTCCATCCTACTGCAGCGCATTACCCAAATGATCCTCATTACCCTAATGCTCCGATTCCATTCTACGGCGGCTCATTACCCTAATGATCCTCATTACCCTAATGATCCTCATTACCCTAATGCTCCGATTCCATTCTACGGCGGCTCATCCGGCCGGTGCGTCCTCTCGTGTCGACTCTCGTGTGGACCGCTTGCATGCATGCATGCACAGCTCTATCGCTTCCGCCAGCCCCTCCGCACACGATCGCTCCAGGTCGTGGGCAGCGCCGTGCTGAGCACCTTCGTCTCGCTGCTGTGCGCGGCGGGCGCGGCGCGGCTCGCGCGGCTCGCGCCGGTGCTCGGCACGGCGCTCTTCTTCCGCACGACCACGACGGCGCTCGCGCCGGAGCTCGGCCGACTGCTCAACACGGCGCCCGCCCTCGGACTGGTCGCGGCGTTCGTCACAGGGCTCCTCGCGATCACCGCAGGCAAGGCGACCCTGGATGCGCTCGGGGTGCGCGACCCAACGGTGCGGGGACTCGCCCTCACGTCCACCGCGCACGGTGGCGCCGTCGTGGCACTCAGCGACGAGCCGGAGGCGTTCCCGTACGCGGTACTTATGTATAATTTGGGCGCGGCCGCAGCGGTCGGGCTGTTGAGCTTCCGTCCCGTGCGCACGCTGCTGCTGGCGATCGCGGGCGCCTAGACCCTAGTTGAGGTCCGGTCACAGATCACACACTGTCACTGACCGCCAGAAAGCTTTCTTCGGCGGACCCCTCGCCTTCGGCATGAGGCCATCATGCTTCATGATTCTATCATACGCTCACATGGTGATTGGTGCGGTCTTTCCCCGACACACGGACAGGTACAGCGTCGTAAACGTAATCCTTCGACTACAGTGCCTCGAGCCAGCGCCCGGAAGAGGCGACCCACCCCCGTATCCACCCCCATCCCCCCCCCCCGCCGAGGCTCGTGATCGACCGCATGCTCAGGTACGCCTCGACGCACGCCAGACGCCCATGTACTTGGGTAGCTTGCTGCGCGCCATCAGCATCAGCTGCAGGTACGGGAAGAAAGGCTTGAGGGCGGAACGGTCGCGTGTGCGCAGCAGCCGGTTGAGAGTCGGGTAGAAGTCGCTCTCTGCCGTGTACCGCGGTAGCTACTACCGTCTATGCCATCTGCTTCATCACGTAGACATCGAGGTCGGTCATGTCGTAAGCGCTCAGCTCGTTTAGCAAGGCCTTCTTCTCCTGCTCGCTCGTCACGACCTTCTCCACCTTGAACTGCGAGTTGGGCGGGAAGAGCACCTCCTCCTCGCTCGGGATGGCCGAGAAGTGGCGGATGTCCTTGGCGGTGATGGAGTCGATGATGAAAAGTGACCCCGAGAGCTTGCGCCCGGATATATTGACGAACTCGAGCGTCGCCATCTGCTTCTTGGTCGAGGACGAGAACGCCTGCCACGTGATCCGCTTGCCGGGCGCGTAGACGTCGGGGTTGAGAAGGACCTTGATGCCTCGATAGACCTTGCCCTGCAACTCGCTCACGTGCGTCGGCAGGCTGCCCAGAGCGCTCGACATGTGCGTGAGATAGTCTGCGTACCTCTTGAGGTCGTTGTCGGTCGGTGTGCTCGAGGTGTGAGGCGTGCGCATCGTGTAGTTGAGCGTCCCGTAAAGTGTTGTCTCCTCCGTATAGGCGTACAGGGCAGCTGCGTGAGCAGCGGCGAGTGGGGTGGGCGAGGTAAATGCCTTCGCGCGACCGGCATCCATGATCTGCGTAACGTGGGAAGCGCTGTGCCCAAAGCGAGCGATCGCCTCGGGCACATCCAGCGTCACCTCGAAGCCTTGTGGCACAAAGTTGCGCGCCCCAGCAGCAGGCGCATCGAGGCCGTCTCCCCATCGCCTCACACGTGCGACTGGATCTTGAGGCTTAGCCTCCATGAGGCTCCTACGGATAGCCTCAGCAAGGTCTGGATCTTCAGCCTCTTGCAGAGAATTTGAGGATGCCAGGGGATCGCTGCTCGGGGGGGCGAGAGGGGGAGGGGTTGTCGGTGCCTGCAGCATGGTGCGCAGCCTCCTGTCGGGGATTGGCTTCAAGCCGAGATGGCGAACAAAATCGTCGACCATGTCGCATTCGACAATGTCGGACACGCTCGTCGCGCCCTTCTCGTCGCACCACACGACTGCCGTCTTCAGCGTCGCGTCCTCAGCAACGTTGAGAGACGTGAGCATCTGCAGGAACCCCAGCGCCGTGGCTCGGCGCCTCAGCTCCTCCGCCGCTTCCTTCGCCGCCGCCTCGGCCGCTTCCTTCTCCTTCTGCGCCGCCGCTACCGCGGCCGCCCTTTCCGCCTTCGCCATGTCCTCCGCCGCCCGTTCCGCCGACGCCCTCTCAGCCGCCGAGGCCGCCGCGGCCGGGTAGAGAATATCTGGCTCGGGCTCTTCTAACTTGCGCTGGACAAGGTCGACCGTGTTCCCGATACGCTTGGGCACCTGGAAGGAGGAGGGAGCCTCAGGGATCGGCTTTGCCTCGACGATGGAGACGGCGTCTTCGATGAAGTTGAAGCGCACGAAGATTCGCACCTCGCCCTGCACGGTGAAGATCGCCTTCTTCCAGTTGTTGTCGCCCTGGACGGCGAACTGGATGCGCACCTCGTTCTGCGCCCCCCCCCATGACTTGACAGTCCGGATCGAGATGGTGCCGCCCACGCGGACCTTTGGCACGAACTCGGCGACCATGTGTTCCGAGAGGAAAGAGTTGCTCGCATCGCTGAACTGGCACAGCCGCCCGTCGAATAGGTGTACTGCTTGCGCGCGGCAGTTGGCTGAGATGTTGCTCGACCCGTCCAGCGTCACGCCGACGAAGATCGAGTCGCTGTCCTTGTGCTTGCTCTCGTCGACGCGGATGGTCACCTCGCTTTGAAGCGGGACGGGTGTGCTCACGGCAAAGCGGGCGTGGCCCTCTTTCGCAGCGCGAGCCGATCGACGGTCGTCGCTGAACTCGATGAGCGCCTCCGGGTGGCGGTACTCCCATGTGATCGGTGGCATCGGAGTGGCCGTCTCGACGGTTGGGGTAAGCCTCGGACAACGAGGCAGCATTGGCACGAACGAGAAACTGCGCGCTCTGAAAAAAGGCGAGCGCAGGGCCTCTTCAGGGGTATTTGGGTGAAAATGGATTGGTACTGGCTCGGCCCTTTGTGCTGCCTCTTTGCCTCTTCGCGCGCGCGCGCGCGCCTCCGCCGCCTCCGCCCCGCTACGGCCGCCTCCAGGCGCGTCGGAGGACAGATCCGCTCACAACAATCTCTCCATTTTCCCCTTTCGCCGCGCGCCCAGCTGACTGACTGACTGACCGAGGTCGCCCCAGCTTTGCGGACTTTTTTCCGTATCTACTTCTGAACTATTTGATTTCTCTTTGCGTTGGACGCGGCCGACTGAAAGGGCCTCCGTCCAATGCCGGAGACGCTCGCAGCGCCGACGAGCCCGCCGCCACGCTCGCCGCCGCGCGGGCCGACGCTCTTTGACCGCAGTGCCTCGCAGCTGCACCGCACGATGTCGCTCCCGCGCGCGTGCACCCCGTCGCCGGCGCTCGGTGCGGCCTCGGGCAGCTCTGTGCTCCGACAGCAGGACGAGCAGCAGAAGCACAAGGAGGAGCTGCAGAGAAAGGTGCGCGAGGTGGAGGTGCGCGCCATGCAGGAGGTCGTCGAGCTGCGCAAGAGCCTCGCCGCCGCCCACCTTGACGCGCAGGAGCAGCGGCGCCTGTACGCGTCGCTTCGTGATAAACAAGTGCACGATGAGCGGAACGTGCGCACGCCGGCGGCGCAGGAGGCGGCGGTGTGCAGTGCGCGCGAGGCGGCCGAGCGTGCCAGTGAGGTCGCGCTCGCTGCGCAGCTCGAGCAGCAGCTCGCGGCCCGCGAGGCCGCTGTTTCGGCGACGCGGCACGAGGCGGAGGCGCAGGCGGCGCGCCAGCTCGGGGCGGCTCATGCGGCGGCGGCGGCGGCGGCGGCGAGCGAGGCGGCGCGGCGCGACGAGGAGGTGCGCACGATCCGGACGCAGCTCGACCAGTGCCAGCGCCTCTACGCTGCCTCTGAGGCCACCGCCGCAGAGCGCTTGCGCCTACTCGAGGCGGCAGAGACGGCGGGAAGGGAGGCACTCGAAAAGGCGCATGCCCAGTTCAAACAACGAGAAGAGGCGCACGCGTCCGCGGCGCGCCAGCGTGAGGAGGCGCTCAGCTTTGGCGCCGTCGAGCGAGAGCGCGCCGCCGTCGAGCGGGCCGTCCTCGCGGTGGAGACGAAGGCGGCGAGGGAGGCGGCGGCGGCCGAGGCGGCGGCCGAGGCGGCGGCGGCGCACGCGGCGCACGCGGCGGCGGCGAGGGAGGCGGCGGTGCGTGCGGAGGCGGAGGAGCGGCTTCGAGCCGTCGAGGCACGCGCCGCCAAGAGTGCCGAGGCGCACAGCAGCTCGCTCGCAGCCGCCGCGTACCAGGCGAAGGCCGAAGGAGAGGCCCGGACGGCCAGCCTTGAAGCTGCCTTGAGCGAGGCGAGGCGGCAGGTGGACGCTGCACAGCACGAGGCCTCGGAGTGGCTCACGGCGGCGCAGGCGGCGCAGGCGGCCTCGGCGGCGGCGCAGATGGCGACACAGGCGGCGGTCGCGGAGGCGCAAGCCGCACGCGAGGAGGCGGCGGCGGCCAAGGCGGAGGCGGCGGCGGCCAGGGCGGAGGCGGCGGCGGCCTGGGAGCAACTGAGGGCCATGCCACGGCTCGCTCCACCTTCGGCAGCCATCCCCACAGCAGTTACACCCTCGGCAGCTATGCCCGCAGCAGTTATGCCCGTTTCCGCCCCTGCCGCAACCGCCGCAGCTACGGACGGTGCTGGTGCTGGTCTCGGCACAGGCGCGCTCGGCGGGTGGCCGCTGCCGATGTCCCCACAGCCCAAAACGTTGGAACAGCTCGAGTCGGCAGCGGCCGAGGCGGCGGCGGCGGCGGCGGCGGCGGCCGAGGCGGCGGCCGCAGAGCGCGCGGCACGGACGCGTGCTGCGGAGGCGAGGGCGGTGGCGGCGACCGCCGCGGCGGCAGAGGCCAAGGCCGCCGCGACCGCGGCCGCGGCGGCGGCGGCGCAAGCACAGGCGCAGGCGGAGGAGGAGGCGGCGAGGGCGAGGGCAGCAGCGGAGGAGGAGGCACGGGCAGAGGCTCTCAGATCCCCATACGCAATGCCGCGGGCATCCACAAAGCCGCTGCCGTCGGTGCCGTCGTTGGCGCCGCCGCTATTGTCGCCGCCGCACCCGCCGCCCCCACCGCCCCCGCCGCCCCCGCCGCCAATTCTCATTCCACTCTCACCAGGGGTGCTGGCTGGGCTTGCCTCGCCGGGGATGGTGGCGCCACTGCCGAGGGCAGCGGCGGCGCTGGCTCCATCGCTCGCTGCTACGGTGGTCGCATCCGATGCTGCCACCGCTGCCAACGCCGCCGCCGCCAACACGGCCGCCACCAACGCTGCTGCCGCCACTGCCGCCGCCGCCACGGCCACCTCCGCCACGGCCGCCGCCACTGCCGCCGCCAACGCTGCCGCCGCCCCCTCGCCCGCCATCCCTGCTACGTGCCCGCTATGCACGCAGCCGACGCGCCGTACCGGTACGGCGCCGACTGAGCTTCAGCCTTGCGGCCACGTCTTCTGCGGCAGCTGCGTCGCGACACATCTGGATAAGCTCCGTCGGCGCACATGCCCCACGTGCTTCGTCAAGGTGCACGGGCGCACTCCCGCCGATGACGAGGGCGACGCCCAGGACGGCGCCGTGGCGGCAGCGGCGGCGGCGGCGGCGGAGGAGGCATTGGCGCGCGAGGCTGCAGCGGAGGCGCGGATGGAGTCGGACGCGCGTGAAAAGGCGGCCGCACGCGAGGCGGACGCGCTGCGAGAGGCCACGGCGAGGGAGGGGGCGGCGAGGGCAGCCCGGCAGGCGGCCTTGCAGCAGGCGTCGAGGGAGCAAGCGGCAAATGAGCAAGCGGCGAGGGAGCAAAAGGCGAGGGAGGAGGCGGCCAGGGAGGAGGCGGCCAGGGAGCAAAAGGCGAGGGAGGAGGCGGCAAAGGCAGCCAAGGAGGCAGTGACAGCCGCTGCGAAGGCCAAGGCGAGGGAGGCGGCGGCCGCAGCGGCGGCGGAGGCGGAGGCGGCGAGGGAGGCGGCGGCGGAGGCGGAGGCGGCGAGGGAGGCGGCGAGGGAGGCAGAGGCGGCGAGGGAGGCGGCGGCGATGGCTGCAGAGCGTACAGCCGCTATGAAGGCAAAGCTCGCCTCACTCATCCCCGCCGCCGCGCCCGCCGCCACGCCAGCTTCAAAACCGAAGCCCCTTTCGGCCGTTGAAAAGGCTCAAGCGTACAAGGAGGCAGCGGCGGCGGCGGCGGCGGAGATTGCAGCCAAGGAGGCGGCAGCGGTGGCCAAGGAGGTGGCCATGTACACCCGGGAGAGCCGCGCCAACGCACCCGTCTCCAAGCCGCCGCCCAAGCCGCCGCCCAAGCCGCCGCCTGTGCCATCGCCCGACTCGGCGCCCGAGCGAGCGCCGGCGCCGCTAGCGTCTTCGCTGTCGCCGGCATCGTCTCCGTCGGCGGCGGTGCCGAGTGGCGCCCAATACGGCGCCGCGAGCACGCCACCTGCCGGCAAGGGTGCCCAGAGCCGTTGGTTAGGGTCCGCGTCGGGCTCGCTTGCAGGCACCGCGCCTCCGTCGGCCGCTGAGCTACTGCTTTCCCCGCCAGATGCTGCGCAGGTGCTCCTCTCCCCGCCAGAGGTCTCAGCGTCAGGGGGGCACGACGATGGACGAGGCGACGACGTCGAGGCGAAAAAGGCGGCGGCTCGCCGCGCCGCGGCCGAGCGGCGCATGGCCGCCGCGGCCTTCGCGGATGAGAGGGCAGCGGCGGAGAAGGCGGCGGCGGCGGCGGCGGCGGCGGCGCGCGCAGTCGCCGAAGAGCGCGCTCGTGAGAGTCGGAACGCGGAGAGGAAGGAGGCGGTGGAGCGCGCACAAGCCGAGGCGAGGGCGGCCGAAGCAATGAAGGTGGCGGCCGAGAGGGCGGCGGCCGAGGCGGTGGCGGCCGCGCGCGCGGCGGCGCTCGAGACCGAGGCCAAGGCGGCGCACGAGGCGGCGGCAGCTGCCGAGGAGCGCTCACGAGTCATCGCTAAGCAACGGGTGCTCAAGGCGAAGCAGCGCCGTGCGATGCTCGGTGCCCAACGCGGCGCGGGGGACGCCGACGTGCCGTACGCCCGATACGGCGCGGGCGAGCACGCGCCTTCGATGCCGTTGCAGGTGGGGGATGGCGTGTTGCTACGAGATTGCCCGGCGCCCGGGTACGCTTGCTGGGCGCTTGTGACTCGACTGGATGCAGATGCGCTCGTTGTGATGCGTGACCTGTCACGCTCTCTCCTCAAGTACACGCCCCCGCTGCGCGATCACAATGGCAACCCGACCAATGCCGCCAACCCGGCCTGCTACGGCGGAGGAGGCGACATGGGACGTGCTTTCGCCAAGGCCGGCGGCAACGGCGAGCGCGGCGGCGGCAACGGTGGGCGCGGCGGCGGCAACGGCGAGCGCGATGCGTCTCTCAAGAAGCCCAATACGGCGCCCGACGGTTACATCGCTGAGAATCTGTGCTTGCCATTGCGACGGAGCGCGAGTGGCCGTTGGACGTTGCCGCAGATGAGCCCTGAGGACGTGCTGTTCGCGCTGCCGGCCGAGGACTATGCGGATCTCTCGTTTGCCACCGAGCAGCCCCCCGACTATACAAGCTACGAGGTGCCCGAGACGGGCGCCGAGACGGGCGCGGAGCCGCACGCGCGACTGCTCGTGGCAGCACGTCGAGAGATCTCGATGTGGGCCGCGTCCGCTGACGACCTGGGCGCTGCGCTCGCATCCCTCTGGCCCGAGCTGCAGCGCGGCTTCGCGCTCGTGCCCGGGCGCTCGGGGCAGCGCGAGACGTTGCCGAAGTGGGAGCCTTCCTTTTTAGCGATCCCGGACGTGTCCTCACGCTCACCCAGCCGGCGTGTGTCCCCAGCACCCTTTTTCTCGAGCGACGAAGTGCCCTTTGTGGGGCTCTGAGCACCTCGCGGTGTGAATATTCACACTAAGCTCATCTGAGCACCTCGGGGCGTTCCAGTGGGGCATGCACCAGGGCACACGTGGGATAAGCCTCGCAAGAGGTCTCATTTGTTTCCCGGGGCGGCACGGTTTGTAGAATCGCGCGCGATACCGTAGGCGAACCCGCGTCATAGACAGCCTGTATAGGACAGCTCCACCGTGTACGTGGTTGGTGGTATAGTACAGCCGTTCGGCTGTATGGTGTATGTAGAGTAATGTAGAGTGTACTGTTAGTACGGTAGAGACACAGCATGGGTCGACGAGTATGCGGGGTGGGGGCACGCCGGCGTACGCCTCGGCGGGATCGCTACGTCGTACGGGTCAACGTCCGTTCTACCGGGGTACGGGAAAATACTTCAACCGATCACCCACACCGTCTTCTCTGTGCATCACAAGTTAGGGATGATGATTTATAATCGGCATGCCCGAGAGCTGGCCACTAAGGGCCGAGCTCTGAGTCCCCTATCTATACAGTACGGGTATGGGAGGGTGGGGCACGACAAAGTGGCGAGCGCGGGCGCTCGACCACAAAGACAGCCGCGTGCGACACGAGCGACGCGACACCTTTCGATTCGAGAACGTTTTTTTTTCCTTCGAGGACGTTTCTTCGAACCTTCGAAGCTGTTCATTCATGCATGCATGTAATGGTATGCGAGTATTGCCCGCCCGCCGGCGCACCTAGCTCGTGGAGCTGGTGTGCGTCTACCGCCCTGCAGCTCCGCTTGCCCTGGAAGACAACTAATCTAGCGCTTACGCGCTAGAAACCACCGTCTTCTCTGTGCATCACAAGTTAGGGATGATGATTTATAATCGGCATGCCCGAGAGCTGGCCACTAAGGGCCG
>Ga0210239_102181_pt1 | contig 11625 bp, 5 predicted proteins | sample ChrtobMetP5a_0mM_FD_155451 | JGI IMG/M metagenome (GOLD analysis project Ga0210239, IMG submission 155451) | Chrysochromulina tobin associated microbial communities from unialgal haptophyte culture, Seattle, Washington, United States - P5a_0mM | ecosystem: Host-associated > Algae > Haptophytes >...
TGGATCCTGAGTGTGGCTATCACGCGCGATCGTCAGGCTCGCACCCTCTCGATGTCGCAGGAGCTGTATGTCACCGACTTAATCACCAAGTTCGGCTCCTTCCTCGACGCGTCTGTCACTCGCACCTTTGACACGCCCATGGAGGAGGGCTCGATGCTTTCGGCTGCGGATCAGCCTCAGATCGGCTCTGAAGCTCACGCGGCTATGGCGGCCTCTCGCGACGTTTACATGTCGCTCGTTGGTGGCTACTTGTGGCTCGCGAATATGACTCACTTCCATCTTGCCTACCCGGCCGGCCAGTTGGCCCGCTTTCTCACCAACCCGGGGTTGCCGCACTTCCGCGCCGCACTGCGTTTGCTTGCCCACCTCCAATCTGTGGGATCCCGGCCGCTTGTGTTCGCCCCCAACAGTGCGCGAGGCTTGGACACTTACGTCGACTCGAGTTGGGCGACTCGCTTCTCGGTGAGCGGCTGCCTGATCTTCTATCACGGATGCCTGTTCCACTGGTTCTCGAAGATGCAGAAATCCGTCTCCTTAAGTTCCGCTGAGGCCGAGTATTTCGGTGCCATGATGGCGGCCAGAGATCTAATCTTCGTGCGTGATTTACTCGTCGAGCTTGCCATTCCGCTTGAGGGACCCAGTGTGATGTGGTCCGATTCCAAGTCCCTCGACGCGGTCGGGAACATCGCTTTCTTGTCGTCCGAGATGGTATGCTCTTTCGGATATTGTTCCACCCACGACTGGACGTGGTGAAAGGTCATTTCGGCCGAGTTCTTTGAGAACGAGTAGTTCCGTGGGAACTCGGCCGGCGCCTTTGCTGCCTCGAGTTCGCCCTGGGCGACGACGAGTTTTGTCTTGGCCTCGACGTTGGGGGTGCCGCAGGCGGCGCCCGCGACAATCGCCGTGTTGAGGCCGTCGACAACCTCGTCACACTCGGCGATGAGTTCGTCTCGGGCCTTCTGATCTTCCGGTAGGAGGGAGGTACAGAAGGTGTCCCATACGGCGCGGTCTTGAAGGGCAATGCAGGCGCATATCCGTCGGCGTAGGGCCTCGCCCTCTTAGGCAGGTCGTGGTCGCTGATCTCGGCCTTGTGAAGGCGCCGCGAGAGCGCCTTCCACGCAAAGACCATCGGTTGCATGACTGTCCCGGCCGCCTCTGTCGACTTCGGAGGTTCCTGGTGGAAGAGAGAGGCGGCCTTGAGGCGGTCGAGGTCCACGTCCTTGAAAGCATCCACGTTGTAATTTTCACGCGGGGTAGTTTCCTTGGCGGTGATCTTGACCGCCTGCTCGTCATCCTGCCTCTCATCTTCCTCCGATTCGTCACCTCGCGGCGCGTCAAGGGAGCCCACCGGGCGGCCGCGGCGGCTAGGGGCGATGCTCGAGGCGCGGCTGCCTCCCTTTGGGGAGGTTAGGCTTGGCGAGGCGGTTTCTTCTTGCTTGGTGACTTATTCGACGGCCGAAGGTCGGTGGTGCGTGCCATCAAGAGCCCGACGGGCGCCACCTCAAGGAGAAAGCACGCTCCCGAGCCGAAACCCGCCTTGGTGTAGGTGCCGAAACCCGCCTTGGTGTAGGTGGACGTACCCCACGCCTCCGAGAGTGGCGGAGCGCCGACGGCGACACCAATGTCATTCAGGTGTGTGACCAGTGAAGGGGGGCACACCCGATGGCCGCCTGCAACGACAGCTGCGCCCCTCGACGGGTAGACGCTTGTGCCTAGCGGGGACGTCCCCCCTTTGCCCACCTGCAGGACGATCCGCCGGTCCCGATTGCACGACGGGTCGTATTCGGAATAGACGAAAAGGTCATCCGGCTGCAAGTCTCGCAAAGACGAGAGGTGGCCGTCGGGCCAGCAAAGCGTCTCCCTCGTGGAGCGTAGTTCAAGATCCTTCCCGTTTTGAAGAGCGTCGTACACACCGGAAACAGGTTTACCGACCAACTCAGGGAGCGTACTGAGGTCAGTAGCGCACCAGAAATTAGGTAGAAAGGTAAGGTCCGTGATCGGGCCAGTGCTCTTCTTCTTCTTCTTTTTCTTCTTCTCGGCCTCCAAGTCGGTGATGCCCATAGGTGCCTGGGGATGATCGCCTCGGCGGTCGGAGTTGTCGTCGCCGTCGCATGGGCGGGGCACCCATTGGTGCTGCCGCCGTGCCTCCGTGCGCACGTGCTCCGGAGCCACCGGCCTTCGTCATCGCAGGTTCGGTCGCGATGAGAGAGAACCAGACGTCCAATTCGTCCGGGAACTGCGGAACGCGTGCTCCCGGGTGCCGAAAAGACGCCTTGTTGGCGGCTTCCTCGAAACTTCTGAACTTCTTGTTGAAATTTTGTTTGCCGCCGACCGCGCCGTGTGCTGCGCTGAGGTCCCAATCAGAGAAAACGCCATAGCCCTGACCTGGGACATGAAGCGCAAAGTACCACGGTTGGGGTCCGGGGCGACCGCCCTGGTTCGAAACGACGGCCTCGGGTGGGGCGGTCCCCGTTGTCTCGTCACCTTCGGCTTCGCTCTTTGATCCATCACTCGGCTCCACTTCTTCCTCCTCCTCGCTGTCAGGTTCGGGTATTCCCGGGCGAAGAGGCATGGCCGTCGCCGTAGATAAGGCGGCGGCCATGAGGAGCACTCGGATGCCGCCGTGCCTCACGCTGCCGCTGAGCGCGAGCACGGCGGTCTTTATGATCGCTCGATTGAAATTGGAGTAGAAGCTGAAACCATCGTCGACGGCCAGCGCTGTACCAAGGTTGAGGCGCTCCGCCGCCGCGGAATGCTGCCGCGGCGACGGATCGCAGTTCCACTTGGAATGCAGGGGCTCGTTATGGGTTCGATTTTTGAAAAAGGGCCGCTTGTAGTTCAAAGAACGTAGTTGTTTGAACCCCAGCGAGGTACCAGCGCGGAGGTGACGAGGCTGGCGCGGCGGGTGCGTCGGCGTTGTGTGCGCCTTCGCATGCGGCACGTTGGACATCCTCGGCACTCGCGGCTGATTACCCATCCCGGTGCAGGCAGAAGAGCGCACACCACAGTTGGAGGTAAGGCCGTACGTCAAACCGGCTCCAGCCCATAGCCCCAACTTACCTTCCCAAGCATCCGGACGCTCGAAAGGGTCCTGGAGTGCTGGGAAGATGGGAGGCCTTGGTTCCGTTGCCGATCGGCCTGCCGAGGCAATGAAGCTGCAAGATGATGATGTGAGTTGGCCGTGTTGCGAAGCTGGCGAAGAGCTCCGCGAGCTTGCCCGGCCTGTGTTCGAACGTGGTGCGACCGGGGCCGTCTGGTAAAGCCGGCGGACGGAGCTGCGGGTTTGCCCGGCCCTCGCGTCACCGTCACCGACAGCGACGGCCGACTGCATGAAATTCATGGCGGTCGCTCGGGCCGAATACTGTAAAATATTGCATGCCGTATCTTGGGGCACACACGTGCTTGAGGTACGCTCCAGTGCACTGGAGGACCACGAGGCGGGTAAAAGGAACCGACATCGTGATTCCACATTTCACAGCAGCAACAAGGTAACTTGATTATGCGTGCGCATCCGAGCCGACCGGAACATAAACATGCGTCCAGCGTTTCCTCGCACCGTCGCTCTCGGGCTGCCGTTCACCATCTTCTGGGCAGTCGTCGCATTCTTCTGCAGAGACGGTCTCGATTTTCTGAACTACTTAGAAGACGACGTGGTCGCACCCAAAGGGTCGCGATCAGAGCAGGCGCAGACGGAATTTTGGAATCTCTTTCCGCAGAAGGCGATGCAATACCCGTTCTCGCAAGGCATTCTGATCGTCGCCCGGGATCCTCGGCAGCATTCCATATGGTCGCCCGAGGTGAAAGAGCTCTCGCATCTGATCCTCAACGGAACGTTGGGTGCGTGCGAGGAGCTACCCAAGAGCGATAAAGGGACATATCTGTTCACAGGGCTTTGCTGGTGGCGGCAGGCCGTTGGCGTTTTTCTGGACCGTGATGACTCTCAGCTGGATGTCAATGATGCCGACCTGATCTCGGCAGACAACCAGACCGCGACGATCGTGGTGCTCACCATCAACATTGGGTTCGGCGGGGCGGGCTCCTCGGGCATGGTGGCGGCGTGGAACAAACTGCAGAACGTCATCGATGCGTGGCTCGCCGAGCACGGCAACCACTTCACCGTCGGCTCGACGCACGAGCAGATGCTGCTCGATGCCGCACAGAAGGCGGTGAGTGATCCGTCATCCGAGCTGAGGTTGACCCCGCCTTGCATGCGTGTGCTCACCACGGCGCCCTGCCCCACAGGTGATCCGCGACTTCGAGTCGGGCGACGCGATCACGATCCCTGTGGCTTGGTTGCTGCTGCTGTATGCGTGCGGACCCTCTGCGGTGCTCGCGCTCGTGACGCTGCCCGTGACGCTCCTCGTCAGCTTCGCGGTGCTCTTGCAGCTCGCGCGCGGCAGCTGGCTCTGCAAGGACAGGGAGACTTGGGCACCCGGCGGATGCGCCCAAACCGTCGTGAGCTTCCCCGACTTCGCCCCCGCCGTGTACATCGACATGATGATCGCCATCTCGTTCGACTACACGCTCTTCTTGTTGACGCGCTTCCGCGAGGAGCTGGGGCGCGGCCACTCAACGCGAGTCGCTGTGTGGCGCGCGCTGCAGAAGGCGGGTCGTGTGATCGTGACCTCGGGGCTCATCCTCATGCTCTCGTTTGTGGGCTTGACACGCTGCTCGGTCGATGTGATCGCGTCAATCGGCTGGGGAGGCGCCGTGCTGTGCGCCACCGCGATGGCAGTCCACATCACGTTGCTGCCGTCGCTGTTGCTCCTCCTGGCCCCCTGCTGCGAGCACTGTTGCACCGATGCCTGTGGCCTCGTCTCGGGCTTCCTCTTCCCCTCGCCGAGGCGCGGCCGGTGGCGACGCCGCGGGCTCCTGTTGATTCACGAGGCGGCGGCGCCAGTGGACAGCGAGCCGGCTGGGCTTGTACGCTCTCCCGTGGGCCAAGGCGAGGTGGACCTGACGCACTCTCGTTGGGTGAGGCTCGGCTTGATCTGCCGTGACCATCGCCTCAAGCTGATCGCTGCCATTCTCTTGCTGCTGCTGCCGTGCGCCTTTGTGGTGTCGAGCATGGAGCTCTCGGGCAACCAGGACCTCCTTTGCCCTCGCGACGCGCCCTCGCTGCTGACGCTGCAGTCGCTGCCCCAGCACCAGCTCTCCATCGGCCTGCTCCAGCCCTTCTACGTGCTTGCCTACAACTGGGACGCGCCATCGAGCCCGCTCGGGTGCCACGACGACGACGTCGACGCACGCCAGCTCGTGATTGCACATGCACCGTGGCTGCTGCCGAAGGGCATCGACCCGTCCGTCATCACCTGCCCCTGGCTCGAGGCCACCGCACATCTGTGCAAGCCGAGCCAACCCGAGTATAAAAAGACGATCGCGGAAAGATTTTGCCTGGGCACATGCGAGAACTACTGCCACTCCGTCAACGGCACCACCCCCCCCACCACCCCCTCAGTGCTTTCGTCGGCGCTCTTCAACGACCTGAACGACTTTCGGATGGTCCTCACGACGGAGCTCGGCCTCGACCCGGAGGCCATCCGCGACATCGCCTCTCTTCCTTCGGATCGCACACGGCGTCTCAACCACACAGAGGCGGCAGGGCTACTCGAGGTGCCGGGACCGACCCCGTACAAGGCGCAGTTCGTGAAGTACACAAACTCCGAGCAGTCGGCGACGCTCGTCGAGGTTCTGCTGTCCGACGGGCCGGCGGGCAAGGAGGGACTCGAGGTACTCAAGGCGATCCGAGCGGTGGCGCAGCGGCCGCGCTTCTCCGACGAAGGTTCGTCCTTCGTGGTGTTCACAGACGTCGACGACATCTTGGATATGATCGAACAGGTCAACGTGGAGGCGCCGCCGCTGCTCGTGGGCACCACCTCGGTCGTCACCTTCATTATCGCGGGCCTCGCCTTTCGCTCTGTGCTCGTGCCGCTCCGGCTGCTGCTCACCGTCGTGGTCACGATCATCTTCGTCGTTGGCCTGTCGGTGTGGGTCTACGGAACGCTCATACCCGTCGGCGGGCTGTACTGGATCGTGCCGCTCTCGTGTGGCTGCCTGATGATCGGGCTGAGCCTCGACTACGACGTCTTCCTCATCTCGGAGATTTACGAGCTCCGGCGCGCGGGCTACTCGACGGAGGCGGCCATCTTGCGCGCGATGGGCACCGAGTCTGCAACCATCACGACCGCGGGCCTGATCATGACCGTCGCCTTCTCGTCGATGCTCCTCTCCGTCACCACGGTACTCAACCAGTGGGGCCTCATGCTTGTCGCCACCTCCCTGATCGACACCTTTCTAGTGCGCTCGGTGCTCGTACCCAGCCTCATGTTCTCGTTCGTCGAGCACAACTGGTGGCCTGGCCGAATGCCAATTCCGACACTTCTAAGCCATATGGAGCGGCGTCATGTGGCTGCAGACTCTGTGCTCAATTGAGGCTGGAGCAGTCTCACTAAAGTCTCACGTGTATGAAGGGGGAAGGGTGCCTGGAATGCTTAAAACTCCGCTTGTGCGGGATAACATTCGAGGTATGCATCGAAGGTATGCATTTCAGATTGTACCCCGCGCATGTATCCCGTCCAAGATACATGTTTCGTGATTTTGTATCTTGGTGTATCCTGATGTATCGTTGATGAATCAGTCCAGGATACGCAGAACGCACAGGACGGGGTCAGCGCCGCGGTTGTAGAGGACATGTAGAGGCAAGAGCGAAGAGGGCAGCGCGGAGTCCGGGCATGAGTCGCTCCGGGATCCGGGGTGACGGTGAGCAGCCGGTCCCGGTGCTTATAGCCGGTGCTGACGAGGTTGGCGACGAGTACTCTGCTGCCACCACTTTGCTGGCTTGGTGTCTGGACGAATCTGCGGCGGGTTCGGCTCGGTTCACACCAACACGGAGCCGTGAACGTCTGGTTCCTCCCTGTTGGCTCGTTCTAGACTTTCGGAAATGAATTTCCCAAAGTCGCCGCTCGTGAAGCGGCTCCAAATCATGACGGCGAAAACCTCTGTCGGAACCCGCCAGCGAGCGACAGGCTGGTGAGCGGTAACTATCGTCCGGATCAGCCCCGCGCGCGCACTGGATACCCACCACCACCTGATTAGCCGATGGCGCTCAGGACAAGTGCTGTCAAACCCCTTCAGCAGGTCCGCAGAGACGTGCGTGTGCCAATGTGAGTGGAGCCGCCATCTAGAAGGCAGCTGCCAGGCTTGCCGCCCACGGAGCATCCGCTACAGCCAGCTGGGGGGCTGAGACGCCGCATCTTCGGGGTAGTGGGCTCAACGATCGCGTGCAGGTCATCGCAGAACCGGATGCATGGCTTCAGCACCGCCCGCACAGCGCACGAGGCGCAGGACAGTAGATGGCTCCAGGATGGCGCAGATAGCGTCGCATGGACGGTTCACGGCATGCCGGAGTCGCCTCGTGAGATATCCCGACCGGTCTGATGATCCGAGAGCATCACTCTTCTTGCGTAGGGGAGCACTGTGCATACTCGCGTGTGTCGTATCGGGCGTCTTGCGTGCATAATGCAGGTTTCCGTACTGCAGTGTGCGTCATACGTCGACCACTCTTAATCTTAGGATCGCACACCACTCTATAACATACTTACTACCGAGAACAGGCGAGAGAATGTGTTTTGGAGCTCGAATTGTGGAGCTGTGTGACCAAACGGTTCACGGGTCGATATTCGAGCCGAAGCCGGATTTCGATGCACATCTCCAAAGATCGCGAGACGGCACATAGCTGGAGGGCCCTAGATCGAGTCTGGGGACTATGTGGACACATACAACACAGAGAATCACGCAATCCCAAGTCACTGTCGCCACTCAGATGTCACATTGTGACCCCGAGTACGGCCTGTGACGTCCCGTTTTGGTCGCATTTCGGTACTAGGGGCATGCAGAGCGACCTGTAATGGTGTGATTCTCGGTGTCGTATGACACCATATGATCCCCAGACTCGATCTAGGGCCCTCCAGCTATGCACTATCTCTCGACCTTTGGAGATGTGCATCAAATTTGGGCTACGGCTCGCGTGTCGAGCTACTTATTGTCTAAGGCCAATTTCGATGCACATCTCCAAAGATCGCGAGACGGCACATAGCTGGAGGGCCCTAGATCGAGTCTGGAGACTATATGGACTCATACAACACAGAGAATCACGACAGAACAGGTCACTCTCGCCACTCAGATGTCACATTGTGACCCCGCGAGTACGGCCTGTGATGTCGCGTTTTGGTCGCATTTCGGTACTATGGGCATGCAGAGCGTGTGCGACGTCCTGTGTGCGACGTGTGCGACGTGTGCGACGCGCAGACTGTGTGCGACGTCCTGGCTTTTCGTTAGAAAAAAACGGGTTCACACGAGTCAACCTCCCCTGGTGCCTTTCTCTCGCTCCGACCCTTGTCAGACGGTCACAACAACTATGGGGCAAGTCAACTCAACAGCACCGGGGAACTACACATTCACAAGCGCTGGGGACCTTCTGCCCTTTGCGGAAGGCAACTACGCCGTCGGTTGCATTGCGATCAATGTTCCTGGCAAGACCGAGGGCTCCGTCGTGCCGTGCCATGTCTTCTACCCTGTGTCCAAAGACCACGCGGGCGAGGGCGAGAGGCCAGCATGGCTAGCTATTGAATATGCGCAGGCGCTCGGAGTCGCGCAGCTGGCCAACACCTTCACCGAGTGTGGGGGCGTGGCGCTCATGACCATCTTTGGTCAGGCGGCCACGGGTTGCCTCAAGCTGCCGACGCCGATCGGCGCACCGCCCGCGCCTGCACCATCGGCTGGGTGGCCGTGCTGCATCATGTCTCACTCTCTCACGGCGTGGCCGCTGCATCAATCTGCCATGGCACTCTCGATCGCCGGCCAAGGCGCAGTCGTCGTGTGCCCAACTCACTGCGACCGAACCGCGTGCGTCGCGTTGACCCACGGGCCGGGCCCGCAGAGGCTGCTCGCCACGTACCTGCCTTGGGACAAGAAATGCCAAGAGATCCGCGCGGCGCTGCCCCCAGGCGCGAGGGACGACGAGGTGCGAAAGCTCGGCCTGGCGTGGCGCCAGGCCCAAAACGAACAGCGGCTCGCCGAGCTCGATGCGTCTCTCGACCACTTGAATGCGACGCTGGCTGCCGCACGCCCGGACCTGTTCGCCCGGCCCTTTAAGGAAGGACGCCCGTTTGCACGCGTGCGTGACAATGTGGCGGTTGTGGGCATGAGCTTCGGCGGCGCGACCGCCGCCGCCTTCGCCCTGCGCGACGGCAGCCGGGCCGTGCCACGTGTTACGCACTGCTTCCTGCTGGATCCATGGATAGAGCAGGAGGACGTGAGCCCGCTCAGCGCCGCCGACCTCGAGAGGCCGCTGCACAAGACGCTGCGCACGTTGCGCGTCTGGCTCGACATGGGCGGCCTCGTCGCGAAAACGTCCGCCCAAGCCGCCGAGTCGCTCGTGGCGAACGCCGCCAAGAATGCGAAGCCGCGCACGCTCGGCATCGTACGCGTCGAGGGCGCAGGCCACTATGCCCAGACCGACATCCCCTCCGTCTTCGAGCACGGGCCGCTGCGCTGCTTCTACCTCGCGCTGCGCGGCAGGGCCCAAAATGTCGACGCCGCGCCGCCCGCACGCGAGACGCTCATGGCGTGCCTCTCGCTCGTGCTCGACGCGCTGCGCGACGACGGCTGGGTGCAAGTGCGGCAGGCGGCAAGCAGCAAGGTAGCTGAATACCTTTGAAAAGTTTGTTTTGTCTCACCGGACCGTACCTAACGAGGCGGGCGACCATCGGGCGGCTAGAACCCCCCCTTGGCAGGGGGCGGTTCGTTTGGCACCCCCCTACGTGCCACCCCCACAAGTATAACGGCCTATACGGCCCGGGGGTCATCAGTGTGATGACACCCGGTGACCCCTTACCCCCCCCCTCCCGACACATCGAACCCCCCTTTTCCGTAGGGGAAGTTCGGGAGGTTGTGGAAAAACCATCCACCCTGGGGAGGATTTTTCGATGCGTTTCACGGCCCGCCCCCGGATGGGGGGGCGTCGCGCCGTAGGGCGACGGTGTCGTGGTGGTCCTCGTCGTGACCGACCCCTTATGGGGAGCCGGCCGCGTCCACCCCCTGATGGGGGGGGCGGTGACGAGATTGGGTTCCTGCGCGGATATCGGTTGCAGGGTGTCAGTTACATGTAATAAGTCAATGGATTCCGGGTGTCAATCAGGATTCCGCAGAAATCATCAAAAATCAAGGTCTGCAATCCTGCAACGATTTTGCGGAATTCCCTTGGCGGAAAAACGCGACGTCGTTGTCAAGAAGAACATGGCGCATCTGGTTCGGAGCTCGGGCGTGCGCTGCGCTGATGTCGTTGGGGCGAGTCGCGGAGCGGTGCGCGTCATAGGGAATCTGCTGGTTTCGGGACGGGCGCTTCGGGCAAGGTCAGCGATTGTGAGCGGCATGTCGAGGTGGGCGTGCAGAGCTCTGCATTCGTTTGTTTGTCGAGATTTGGTCGTGAGCATGGGAGTACCAATCGCCACCCTGCCTCTTCAAGAAGATGCTCGTGCATCCTTGAAGGAGGTATTCGTCGTTGAGGCCGTGCGTGTATGGCGCCGCAAGGGTAGTCGACGGGGGTGTAACGGCGACGGGGGTGCTCTCGCGTCAGCGGGGCAACTTGATTACCATCGTTAGTACGCGTTAGTAGCGAGACTATGCACAACTATGCAGGGTGCCAATCGACAGATCTCGGAACGTAGACCCCCGAACCGCGGAAATTCGGCTTGCATCGGTTAAGCGAAGGCCGCAAACAGCATTTCCAACTTTGTTCACGAAACATCCCGCGCACACCTTGCCGCTTGACCCCAACAGTTAAGCGGCCGTGAACTCAACGTGTGATGAGACTGTTGGCAGAGGGCTTCACATTTCCGCCGGCCCTTTTCGCTTTTGTCGGGCCTCGGCAGTCTCGCCTATTATAATCGTGCCCGCGACGTTTGGGGCATTTTCCGGTGCTGCGCCCAGATCCTCCGAGTCCAAGTCCTTTCGTTCGACTGACCGCGCGCACTGCGAGCCTCGCCTCGATCCGTCTGTCCTTCCTGTCGTACGGTTCGCGGCCATGCTCAAGTCGGCCGGCGAGAAGGCCGCGCACTCCGCCACGGGCTTCTTCCTATTCGTGTGGGCCAAGGTCTCCAACGTCACGAATGAATGGCCGTCGGAGTTCTATCGTTCGACCGCATACGCGCACGATGGGATGAAGGTGTCGAACTTGATGTTCACGCCCGGTAGCGCACAGGCGTTCTCCATGTAGACGACCCGCGCCCATTTGTACATGTCGACGAAGGCGCCCACGGCATCGCTGGACTCACTCCAGCCCTTCGGCAGGCCGTTCCGATAAGAGCTCGCACTCCCATAGAACGGCACCGCGTCGCACGGCCGTCTCGCCTGCCGACTTGAGCGAATCCATGGCGCCGCGGATCTTCTCGATGGCCTCGATGCTGGTGGCCGCATCGAGCTTCTCCGCCAAGACCGCCGATGCCTCTGCAAACGAGCAGTGGCCATAGACAGCCGCCTTGACGACGGCGCTGGCTTGGTTGTACGTCGCGTCGGTGAAGTCGATCTGGACGCCTTGGACAGGTGCACAGGCGAGGCCGACGATGG
>Ga0210239_102182_pt1 | contig 11618 bp, 4 predicted proteins | sample ChrtobMetP5a_0mM_FD_155451 | JGI IMG/M metagenome (GOLD analysis project Ga0210239, IMG submission 155451) | Chrysochromulina tobin associated microbial communities from unialgal haptophyte culture, Seattle, Washington, United States - P5a_0mM | ecosystem: Host-associated > Algae > Haptophytes >...
GCACCCGGCCTTCTACTCGATGACCATCATCGGTGGCGGCGCCTCGGGCCGCACCGGCGGCCTGATGCGCCTGCGCGAGGGCACGGGCGGCAAGTTTGGCAACATCGTGCTCACGAACGCCCGGGACATCGGCTTGCGTAACGATGACTGCGGCACCGAGACGCGCACGTCTTCGCTGCCCGCCGCGTCGGTTTCGATCAATACGTACCTGTACTTCTCGCCGAACAACATCATCAATGGCGCCGCGACCCCCATTTCCGAGGTAACGGGCCCGCTCGGCGGCGCGTGCGCCGCTGGGGTCTTTTCGGCACTCAATATTGACCCTGGCCTAACGAACGTGCCAGCGTCCATGCTGGATTACACGGGGCTGAGCAGCACGTTCAATCCGCTCCCGACGGCGACTGGTGCGGCCTGCCAGAGCGGCAAGGACGCACCCCCCAACGGCGACACCTTCCTCTCTTCGGTGTCCTGCAAGGGCGCGTTTGGCACCTCGACGGACAACTGGCTCGCCGGCTACTCGTGGCTGGCGTGCAGTGGCAAGATGGTTGGATCCACGTGCGATGGCATCCCAGCCGCTCCCTTTGCTACCCTCCTCGACACGGCGGTCGCTGTGGGCGGCGCCCTCAGCGCAAGCGCATCCTGGACGAACACAACGTCTTATCTGCTCGCCTCGCAGCTCTTCGTGCAATCGGGCGTCACGCTTACTATCGCAGCTGGCACCTCCGTGTATGGGCTGCCCGTAATGGACACGGATCCCGCTCCGGCGATCGTGGTCTTGAAGGGCGGCTCGATCAGCGCGTCGGGCACGTTCTCGCTGCCGATCACGTTCACGTCCGTGCTTGCGGAGTCGGCGCTATCAAGCTCGGTCACCGTTTCCACGGACTCGAATGAGAACGCCATCACGCTCGGCGAGCGCGGCAAGTGGGGCGGGCTCATCCTGCTCGGCAACGCGCCGACCAACGTGGCGACCACCACGACGATCGAGGGCATCACCGGCCACACGTACGGCGGCAGCAACCCGACCGAGTCGTCGGGCACCCTGCAGTACGTGCGCGTGTGGCACGGCGGTGCGATCGTGGGCGCGAACAACGAGATCAACGGCATCACCTTCGGCGGCGTCGGCTCCGGCACCGTCGTCGACCACTGCGAGGTGGCGTACAATGCGGACGACGGCTTCGAGTTCTTCGGCGGCACGGTGAACGTCAAGTACCTGTCGGTGCTCTTCCCGGGTGACGACGGCTTCGACACGGACGAGGGCTATGTGGGCAAGGGCCAGTTCCTGTTCGCGCTGCTCGGCGCTGAGGGCAACCACGGCGCGGAGATGGACTCGAGGTACGGGAGCTTGCCACGCTCGCACCCGGCCTTTTACAGCATGACCGTCGTGGGCGCCGGCGCCCTCTCGACGCGCGCGAGCAACGCGATGATGCGCCTGCGCGAGGGCACGGGCGGCAAGTTTGGCAACATGATCCTCGCCAACGTCGCGACGCACCCTGGCATCCGCATCGATACATGCAGCAACAGCACTGGCAGCGCCGCGCCCTCCATTGTGTCGGTGCTGCCGGCGTCGACGACGTCGCTGAACGATTACCTGTTCTTCTCGTCGAACAACATCATCCAGAGCCCCACCGCCGGCTTCAACATTGTGTCGCCATGCACTGGCACGGCGCCGAACTTTACCAACGCCGATCCGCTCATCTCAGGAGTCACGTTCAACGAGACCAGCATGGTTCCGATCGACCCGCGCCCCGCGTGCGGCTCGGCCGCGTACTCGAACGTCGACCCGGTGCCGAACGGCGACGCCTTCTTCAGCGCGACCACGTACAAGGGCGCGTTCGGCAGCGTCAACTGGCTCGATGGCTGGTCGCTCTTCAACCTGCCCAACCGCCCGGGCTTTGTCAGCGCCAGCTTCACCTGCCCCACGTCCCCTTTGTCGACTGATGCTTGGGCTGCTTCGGCAGTCGAGACGAGCGGTTCGATGGGCATCATCATCGGCGCCGTGGTTGGTGTGGTCGCCGTTGGGGTCGCCATCGTGCTGCGCCGCAAACGTAATCAATGGGGGTGTGGGGCCTGCACCGGTTTCGCCATCGTGCTTCGCCGCAATCGTACGCAAAGGGGGGGTCCTAGAGACATCGAGCGGGGGGGGGTGCAGGACCCCGGAGACATCGAGCTCATGGCTCCACGGTCATTTTCGCGCACCACGAGCACGCTCCTCCGGACAGCTTCGCGCACCACGAGCACGCTCCTCCCTGAGGCGCTTGATCGCGTGCTGCTCAGGACACGCGTCCGACGCCTTCGGCCGATGCTGAAACCACGCCAGACCTGGATCTTGCACTCGCCAGGGGTGCTGCGAGCGCCCGTGTCGGACTGCAAGATGCGCATCACGGCAAGCAGGCTCTACATCGAGCAGAAGGACGCCGCCGACGGGGCCAATTCGAGTGGCGCCTTGGAGCTATGGCCGCTCGCGGCGTTGACGAGCGTGAGGCGTCGCCGGTACGAGCTGCGCCACACAGTGCTTGAGCTCAAGATGGGTGCATCGCAGTCGGGGCATCAGTCTGCGATGTCGGTGGTGCTCGAGTTCGACAGCCACGAGGAGCGCGAGAAGGTGGTGCGCACCCTGGTCGGCCAGCAGCCACACCTCCGCCCCTTGGATGAGCAGCTGCCGGAGATGACGGAGAAGTGGCACGCTGGAGAGATTGACAACTACACGTACCTGCTGCATCTCAACGACTGCGCCTCACGCTCCTTTGATGACCTGTCGCAGTATCCCATCATGCCGTGGGTGCTCAGCGATTACAGCAGCAATGCACTCGACCTCAACGACCCTCGCCGCTATCGGCCGCTCTGGAAGCCTGTCGGCGCACTGGACGAGCGCCGCCTCGCCGCTTCGCATAGCCAACGCCACGAGCTCCAGGTCGATGCTGAGGCGGGACAGACGATTCCGCTCTACCGCACCCACTATTCTTCGCCCGCCTACGTGGCCTACTACCTGCTGCGCATCGTCCCCGAGCTCACAATCCACATCCAGAGTGGCGAGTTTGACCAGGAGGCGCGCTCGTTCTCGTCGGTGGACAAGACGTGGCGGAATGTCTCCGAACGTGGCTCCGGCGACGTCAAAGAACTCATCCCCCAATTCTACTCGGACCCCGCCTTCTTGAGAAAGGAGATTGGCGTCGCGCTGCCTGCTTGGTGCGAGGATGTGGTCCTGCCTCCGTGGGCGGGCGGCTCCTACCCCAAGTTTGTGCGCCAGATGCGCGCCGCGCTCGAGTCCGACTTCGTCTCGGCGCACCTGCACCTCTGGATCGACCTCATCTTTGGCAGCAAGCAACAAGGCGCCCCCGCTCTCAAGGCGAACAACCTCTTCGAGGGCTACACATACGAGAGCGCGCTGGAGAGCGGCGAGCTCGACGATGCCGCCCGCGAGCTCATCCGGTCGTGCGCGACCGAATTCGGCCAGACGCCGCCCCAGCTCTTTGCGTCAGCCCACCCTCCTCGGCGGCTTCACGTCAATGGGCTGCCGCAGCCATGGCGAGCGGCCGAGCCGAGCGCCACGCTCATTCAGGCGAATGCTCGGCGCTGGCTGGGCCGGCGCCACATCGTTGAGAAAGCTGTCGAATTCTTCTTTGATGAGAAGGCCTTTCGTGGCACGGCGTCACTTTCCATCGAGGTGCCGCCGGTTGATGTCGTCCTGCGTACCGACTACACCGATGGCTACTCCTTTGCCTACTCCAAGCGCACAGCCGACTGGATGCTCGCCTTGGCCGCCGCGCCGGAGGAGGCCTCGGATGAGCATGAGATTGGCATGTTTCTCGAGAGCTGCTTTCGCAGCGATGACGAACGCAGGTATGCCCCATCCGAGTGCCATCCGTTCGCGAATGCGCTGCGCGAGTACTGTGGTTTAGTCTCGCAGCTGTTTGCCCTGAAAGGTCGCAGCCCGGTGTCGCGAATGACTGTGGCTGTGCGCCTCAAGAACCTGTCAAAGGCCGTGCAGCTGGGTCTCAAGCGGATGCACGCGATAGTCGTGCGGGTGCTGCCGCCTGTGCTGGAGCCTAGGCGATCGGCGCTGGTGCGCGCGTTGGTGCTGGACGAGATCACAACTCGCCTCTTCCGCCCGCTGATCATGCCCCTCATTCAGAGTGTCCATGGTTTCGACGACGCCGCCTACGCGGACAGCGTCGCCCGCTTTGCCAAGCTGCGCCCACACCACTTGGAGGGCATCGTCAACCTGCCGCAGCGCTTTTGGCTGGGCAGCAGGGATGCCGACGCGAGTCATGTGCCGTACGCAACGGCGATCAAGGCGCTCTCGCACCTCTCCGCCACGTACTCAACTCGACGAAAGCTCGCCCTCCTGATGAATGTGCTGCAAGCGATCCAGCACCACGTGTGGAGCTACCACAGCATCGCCTCCCCAGAGGACCAAGCCAACGACAGGCAGCTCCGGCTCGCGGCCGACGATCTGATCTCGGTGGTCGCGTTCGTTCTCTCCCAGGCGCGGCCGGTGCTGCACCTCTGCTCCGAACTCGCATTCATCGAGCGCTTTGCCGACGACGGGTGCCTGCTCGGCGAGCATGGCTACTGCCTTGCGACGGTCCAGGCCGCCTCCGGGTTCCTCCGCACTCTGACCTGGCCCCAGATTGCGAATGCGAATGCGGCGAAGCGGAAGCAGCCTGAAGCCCAGCCACTCACTCCGGTTGATGTTGGCCAGAAGATAAAATTGCGACGCGGCCGCCCATCCGTGACACCCTCCAATGTGGGAGCTGCGACGACCCCCATGACGTTGCCTCCGCCTCCTCCCGACGACGTGCCTCGGCCTCCTCCGGATGGCGTGCCTCCACTTCCTCTCGACGATGTGCCTCCGCCTCCTCATGAAGATGAAGATACCGAGCTGAGTCGTCGTCTCGATGCTCTCCAAGCCGACGGTTGGCAAGCAGTGGACGTGGACGGTGATGGCAACTGCTTCTTCCGTGCGCTTGCGAAGCAGGTGTATTGGGACGAACAGGACGAACAGGAACAGGAACACGGTCGCGCGCGCCAAGAGACCATTCGATACATGCGTGAGCACCGCGAAGAGTTCGATCAGTTTGTGCACGACGTGGACTTTGACTCGTATGTCGACCGCATGTCAAGAGAGGGCACGTACGTCGAGGGTGAAATCGAACTCATGGCGGCGGCCAACACCTTCAACGTGCGCATCAGGGTATACGGCCGGTCCGAAGATCACGATAGAACTTTCGCGCCGCTGATAAGCAACGATGAGACACGCGACGTATGCATGGCTCACGACCAAGCGCGACTGCACTACTTTGTTCTGGAGCGAATGGAACTAGCGCCCACCGCGTGCGGGGGCCTAACCAGATTCGGGCTCGGGCCGACCGCCGCCCCTGCCGCACACGACGCTGGCATCGATTACGGCGTGCTCGCTGCGGACATCGCGGCAGATAACATGGCAGCTCACATCGCTGCCGCCGCGGACTCCGAGCTGCCTTCGGAAGTAACGCTCTTCGCGGACATCGCAGCACCTGTACTGTCTAGGTCGCTCATACCGCCCGTGCATGCCGTGCTTCTTCTCGACGACGTGCCTCCGCCTCCTCCTGACGACGTGCCGCCGCCTCCTCCTGACGACGTGCCTCCGCCTCCTCCCGATGGTGAACCTCCCTCCCTCCTGACGGCCACCCTTCGCCTCCCTCCTGATCCACCTCCGCACCTGAATGCGGCGCTTTGCAGAGAAACGGAGGCGGCGACGGCGGCGGCGGCAGCCGCATCAACAGCCGATGCCGGTAGCTCAGGATCGAACACGCCAAGGCCACAGAGACCGCTCGGGGCGAAATACTCCGGAATCGTTGAGCGAATCCGGAACCGCAAGGCGGATAAGGCGTCAACACGGCTGATGCAGCAATGAACGCGGACAACACCATGAGACGCATACGCCGCGAGCAGCGGCGGGTTGCGGGAGATCCTCCGGCCGATTGGATTTGAGCGGTATATCCGGTGCAGCGATGGCCCTTGATTTGTGGATTGTATCGCTTTACCGCAAGGAGGCGTAGGGACCAAGGTAGTTCACTTGTAGAAGTTCGATAGTTAGGTAGTCATAGGAGGGAGCGGAGGGACAAGAGGGAGATTGTAAGTTTTAATAGAAAATATGTCAAGTTTATAAGCTCTCCAATCACATGTAACACATAGTTGCGGTTCTGGGTTCAGCCTGGGATAGGTCCGTTCAAGTTGAGCTATTGATCGGAACAATTGAGTCTGGTCTACGTCTAGAGGGTGAGCCAATAGCCCTGTGCTGTCTGTATTCACACGCATCATTCACAGTACATGAGAGATCTATAACGTGTTTGGACGACGAGCGATCTAATCGAGGTAACAAACACACACCACGAGCACGAGAACGAAACACACAAGATACATTCACGATACCACCCGTACCACACATATTCACATTCGAGTACACACAACCGACCGACGGTCAGGGGGCTCACACGATGGCCCCGCGACAGGTGGACCACACGGCACATGAAAAGTTTTCGTTTGTCTCACCGGACCGTACCTAACGAGGCGGGCGACCATCGGGCGGCTAGCGGACCCCCCCTTGGCAGGGGGCGGTTCGTTTGGCACCCCCCTACGAGCCACCCCCACAAGTATAACGGCCTATACGGCCCGGGGTTCATCAGTGTGATGACACCCGGTGACCCCTTACCCCCCCTCTCCCGACACATCGAACCCCCCTTTTCCGTAGGGGTGCGGCAGCCGATCATTCGGCAGACCGTCGGCTTCGTCTTGTCGCTCTGCTTGTTGCGTACGAAGGTGCCTCGGTGAAGCAGCTTGCGCCAGTGCCTCTCTTCGGTGGCGTCGGAGATCGGGGTGCCGAGCGATTCCCAGACTTTATCCCATGGGACGCGGATATTGGGAAGGCGGTGGAGATTGGGGTCGGGGTTGGCCCATTCGGCTTCGCAGTTGGGGCGGAGGCCTCGGATGTGCGGCGTGGTAAAGTGTTTGGTGATGTTGCTGATGTTGAGGTGGGTGAGGCTTGTGATGCCGTCGTCGGGAGTGTGGGTGGTCCATCCGTTCGGGCTCGGGAAGGTTTGGGTGACTGATCCTCCGAGGCGTATGTCGACGGCTTTTGGTTGGTCGTCGTCTTCTTCGTCGTCGGTGGGTATGGTTCTCCAGACGGCTGCTTGTGTGATGGTGGCGCGCGCGATGATGTGGTGGCTGACGGTGTCGCCCGTGTCGTGAGGGGAGTTGCGTGCGTCGAGCCAGAGTTTGTGGTAGGTTTTGTTTCCGTGGGCGTCGGTTTTTAGGAGAACGTAATAAGAATAATTGGGGCGTTCTAACAGTAAGTAGTCACCGTGTACCGGTACATCTTTGCTGGTGGCTGCATGCACGATCTCGGGGGTGATCGCTGCGCGAATTAGGGGCCATGTGGCCATGAGTTTGTCGGAGAACGCTCTTTGTGCCCCGGTGCCGATTGTGTTGGGGGGGGCGTGTGTGAGCGTGTAGACCTCCATCTCGGCGTCGGTGAAGATGCGGGGCGGAGTGGCGTTGATTGCGTTGTGGACTCTGAGGAGCTCGACGTGCTTGATCCATCGTTTCTTGATTTCGGGTGGGATGTCGATGGTGAAGCGCCAGTTGTTGAAGATGGGCTCGCTCTGGACGGTGTGAGTTAGCACGTTCGTGTTTTGTCTCATGTTGAGTAGTGAAAAGGAGATGAGGCATTGGCGGAGGTAAGTGGCGTGTGGTGGCAGGGTGGGGGTCGGTGGGGGGTTGTTGATTAGGAGCGCTCCTCTTCCGTGGATGGAGGTGGCGAGCCATCGGTCGGCGACATTCTTCCAGGGTTGGTCGCCGGGTTCTAGGTAGCGGCGGATCCATTGGGCGTAGTACGCTTGGGCGTGGGAGCGGAAGTGCATGACGCCTCCGCCTCCTTGCTTTTGCGGGAGGAACGACGCGCGTCTGTGGATGTACGCGCGTGTTTTCGCCGTCGTGCCGTCTTCGTCAGATAAGATCTCGGGCTGTTGGGCCCAGAGGAGGTTGTACGAGTCCTTATCGAGCGCGACGTGGAGGATTTCGGGCATGCGCATTGCGAACAGCCAATACCGTAGCGAACCGTAGAGGATGGCTTGGAGCAAGAGGCTGCGTCCCGTGATGGAGAGGTGGGATAAGGACTTCCATGCGGCGATCCGGGCTTTGACGATGCGATAGCGTTTGAACCACCATTCTTCTTCATCGAGCTTGTTCCCCATGGGTACGCCGAGTGCTCGGATCGAGGTGCCGTCGGGCGTCCAGACGGGGACGATGTTTTGGGGGGCTTGATCTTTGAAACGGTTGAGTCTACCGAGTAGGAGCCCTTCGCGTTTGTTTTTATTTTCTTTCATACCGGTCGCTTCACACCAGGTGTCCAAGTGTTTTTGCATGCGCGGGAGGTCGGTCGGTTTGGCGATGAGTGTCGTGTCGTCGGCAAACTGGGAGATCTTGTGCTGGATACCTCCCGCTTCGATTCCTTTGATCGTGTCGTCTTGTTGGATGAGTCGCGTGAGGGCTTCGGTGATGCATAGGAATAGGAGGGGGCTAAGAGGGCAGCCTTGGGCGACTCCGGATTGGAGGGCGAATGGGACGCCGAGGTGACCGTTGACGGTGATCTGCCGTTTGGGGGGATTAGTTTCGTTGTAGAAAAGTTGGATGTATTTTATGAATTCAGGGCCGAAGCCGAGGCGGACTAGGCTTTCGCGGAGGTAGGACCAGGAGCATCGGTCGAACGCCTTTTCCATGTCGAGGAAGAGGTAGATTGCGTCCTCGTCGCAGTCGTCTACTTTGGCTTGGAGTAGCTTGAGGAGCATCAGGTTCTCTGCGATGAAAGAGTGCGGTACGAAGCCTGTTTGTTGGGGGCTGACGAATTGGAGGACGGCCTTGTTCATGCGTTGCGTGAGGAGTCTGGAGAAGATCTTATAGTCGCTGTTGAGTAGCGTGATTGGTCTGTAGTTGCGAGGATCGTCTCTGTCGCTTTTTTTGTGGAGGACGGAGATGATTCCTTCGAGGCACGTGTCGGGGAGTTTGCCTGTGCGAGCGCTCTCCTCGAATGTTCTTTCAAGTATAATAGAGATTACTTCCGAGTACGTTTTGTAGAATCTATAGGGAAGGCGGTCGGGACCGGGGCTCTTGCCTGTTGGGAGCGCGTTGATGATTCCGACGATTTCCTCGGCTGTGATTGGTTCGTCTAGCAGCTTGGCCGTGGGTGGTAGGACACGTCGGGCCTTGCCGTTGGGATCTGGCCTGCTGAGCGTGTTGAGGCAGGCTTGGGCGGCTTGGCCGTTGATGTCGGTGTTCTTGTCTGCGAAGAGGCTGGAGTAGTACTTTGTGAAGGCGTCGAGGATGCCTTTGGGAGTGGTTGCCGAGGTTCCTGTGAAGGATGGGTTGGACGGGTCGCCCATGTTCGTTAACGCCTCTCGAAGTGCAGGTGATAGACTCGTACCTGCTGACTCCATGGCGATCCTTACTTGTTGGAAAGCGTCACGGCGTACGGCCATGTCTTGGCGCAGTCGCGTGTGATGGTCCTGAACCAGAGCCATCTTCTCGTCCGCCTGATTCATCTACGATATTTCAAGAAACGATCAGACTATCTCGCGTCAGGTCAGGGGGAGGGCGCAGAGGCGTGCATGCAGAGTGCATGGCCGTGGCGAGCATGGCAGGGCGCGTGCATGTGGGTGTCCGGCCGTCTTATACCACTTCGGTGGCCCTTTGTTCGAGCTCCTGCAACATTAATTTCTGCGTCTGGGCCAGGTTCATTTGCTCGATGTACTTCTCCCGGTACTGGGTCGTTTTCTGGATTTCCGCCTCGGCCATTTCTCTGTAAACCGCGTGCAACCTTTCGCATTCTGCAGACATGACCTGCTGAATTGTAGGAGCAGAAGACGTCGCGCCCCCAGCCTCCTTCTTCTTGTCAAACACCTTGTCATACAGTTCCGCCTTGACCTTGTACATTGCGTGATTTTCCCTGCGAAACGACGAAAACGAGCGAAAGCCCAAGATCAGTAAAAGGAGAGATTGAATCGTCGGGTTAGGGTTAGGGTTAGGGTTAGGGTTAGGGTTAGGGTTAGGGTTAGGGTTAGGGTTAGGGTTAGGGTTAGGGTTAGGGTCATTTCTTCTCTCATTCTCCTCTTTTGACCCCTAACCCTAACGTCCTCTCCCGTGAGCATCCATGCTTCCTTACTTCCGTAAGGAACACGGGAGAGGCGAGCTAGCCAAAGACCCACCCTAAACCCCTACGTAGCCGCTGGTTTCGAGACCTGAAAATGCAATCCTGAGGAGTTAGGTCGAAAAAACGCTGTTTTGGGCGGCAGTTGAGCTAGGGTTAGGCGTTTCTGCGATGGATCCCATCGGATCTGCGTCGGATCCGCCTGGATCCGCGTCGGATCCGCCTGGATCCGCGTCGGATCCGCGTCGGATCTGCCTGGATCCGCGCCGGATGTTCCGCCTGGATCTGCGTCGGATCCGCCAGGATACCGGATCTGCATTGGATCCGCCCGGATCTGGGTCGGATCTGCCTGGATCCGCGTCGGATCCGCCCAGATCCGGGTTGGATCCGCGCCGGATCCCCGTCAGATCCGCATTGGATCCGCGTCGGATCTGCGTCGGATCCGCGTCGGATCTGCCTGGATCCGCGTCGGATCCGCGTCGGATCCGCGTCGGGTTGGATCCGCGCCGGGTCCGCGTCAGATCCGCACTGGATCCGCGTCGGATCCGCGTCGGATCCGCCTGGATCCGCGTCGGATCCGCCTGGATCCGCGTCGGATCCGCCTGGATCCGCGTCGGATCCGCCTGGATCCGCGTCGGATCCGCCTGGATCCGCGTCGGATCCGCACAGATCTTTTTCGGATCCGCACTGATGATCCGCCCGGATCTGCGTCGGATCTGGCTGGATCTGCGTAGGGTCCAAGTTGGTGCTGCTTCAGCTGTTGGATCTGCAGCAGAAAGTTGTTGGGGGTGACAACCTCTGGAGTTGAAGCGGGATTCCAGGGGCGGCAGCCCCTGGGAAAGAAAAGCGGGGGTCCGGGGGCGGCAGCCCCTGGGAAAGAAAAGCGGGGGTCTGGGGGCGGCAGCCCCTGGAATAGAAGATTACTCATTCATTGCTGACACCTTCGTTCTCTTTTGAATTCAGGCTCTTTTCATCAGGGTTAGGGTTAGGGTTAGGGTTAGGGTTAGGGTTAGGGTTAGGGTTAGGGTCATTTCTTCTCTCATTCTCCTCTTTTGACCCCTAACCCTAACGTCCTCTCCCGTGAGCATCCATGCTTCCTTACTTCCGTAAGGAACACGGGAGAGGCGAGCTAGCCAAAGACCCACCCTAAACCCCTACGTAGCCGCTGGTTTCGAGACCTGAAAATGCAATCCTGAGGAGTTAGGTCGAAAAAACGCTGTTTTGGGCGGCAGTTGAGCTAGGGTTACGCCAAAAAGTGATTTTTTTCAACAATTTATGGCACCGCTTGGGACCGCGGGACCGCTTGGGACCGCTTGGGACCGCGGGACCGCTTGGGACCGCTTGGGACCGCGGGACCGCTTGGGACCGCTTGGGACCGCGGGACCGCTTGGGACCGCTTGGGACCGCGGGACCGCTTGGGACCGCTTGGGACCGC
>Ga0210239_102184_pt1 | contig 11608 bp, 7 predicted proteins | sample ChrtobMetP5a_0mM_FD_155451 | JGI IMG/M metagenome (GOLD analysis project Ga0210239, IMG submission 155451) | Chrysochromulina tobin associated microbial communities from unialgal haptophyte culture, Seattle, Washington, United States - P5a_0mM | ecosystem: Host-associated > Algae > Haptophytes >...
GGGTCCTCAGATGCAATCGAGCTCCATCAAGTAGGGTCCTCAGATGCAATCGAGCTCCATCAAGTAGGGTCCTCAGATGCAATCGAGCTCCATCAAGTAGGGTCCTCAGATGCAATCGAGCTCCATCAAGTAGGGTCCTCAGATGCAATCGAGCTCCATCGAGTAGGGTCCTCAGATGCAATCGAGCTCCATCGAGTAGGGTCCTCAGACGCAATCAGACGCACCGCCACAGGTTGATGAGTACACGGCCGATGATCTTGATGCCGCTAGCGACGAGAGCTCCCCACTGGTCCTCCATCACCTGCCAATCAGTGGCAATCAGTGGCAATCAGTGGCAATCAGTGGCAATCAGTGGCAATCAGAGCTCCCCACTGGTCCTCCATCACCTGCCAATCAGTGACAATCATATGCAATCAGTGGCAATCAGAGCTCCCCACTGGTCCTCCATCACCTGCCAATCAGTGGCAATCAGTGGCCATCAGTGGCAATCAGAGCTCCCCACTGGTCCTCCATCACCTGCCAATCAGTGGCAATCAGTGGCAATCAGTGGCCATCAGTGGCAATCAGAGCTCCCCACTGGTCCTCGATCTCTTGGCAATGAGTGGCCATCAGTGGCAATCAGATGCAATCAGATGCAATCAGAGGCACTCACCTCGTTCGGACTGGACTTGTCCGGGGTGCGCCCGAGCTGCCGAATGAGGGGTGGCTCGATGCCGAGCACGTTCGCACGATCGATTAGGAAGCCAATCGACGCCTGGCGCACGTCCCAGCCAATGAGCATGTCGGCATCCACCGTGCGCACGAGTTTCGCAAACGTGATGAGCAGCTCAACCTGCAATCACATGAGATGCAATCACATGAGATGCAATCACATGTGATGCAAACGTGATGAGCAACTCAACCTGCAATCACATGCACTCACATGCACTCAAGGAGGCCTTCAGAGAGGCCATCAGAGGAGGCGATCAGAGGCGATCAGCAGCAATCATCAGCAATCATCAGCAATCAGCAGCAATCAGCCCCACCTCGCTGTGCACGATGATCCATTCGGCTGTGGGGAAATCGCCGGAGAGCAGCCCGCGGTAGCGCCGTACTGAGCGCTGCGCCGCCGCGACGTCTTCGTCCTCATCAGCACGAAGCAATAGCAGGTGACGCAACACGCTGCCACCGCCGCCGCCGCCGCCGCCGCCGCCGCCGCCGCCGCCGCCGCCGCCGCCGCCGCCGCCGCCCGATGCGTCGCCATGGCGCTCGCTATCGACTTCCAAATTAGGTAGCCCTGGCAAGTCCTCTTGGACGGCCATCCAAATTAGGGTGATGGGATCTCCCGCATCCGAAGGCCGCTCTGCGCTGGCGCGACGTCCCGGATTCGGCATCTGCACTCAAGAGCAATCAGCCGCACTCAGCGCGCAATCACATGCAATCGCGTGCAATCAAGGTGCAATCAAAGTGCAATAAATTTTCAATCAAGGTGCAATCAAGTCGCAATCAAGGGCACTCAGCGACCATCCGAGGTACTCAGCGAGGTTCGACGCGCCGCCCTGGGCACCATGCTCCCCTTGGTGATCACAAAGGCTTCCACACTCATCACCGTGAGGCTCTGACTGGCATGCGAAGCGGCGAGATCGGCGGTGGGCCCTGCAGCCGTCTGGGTGGGTGCCGAGACCTGCGTCGTGCCGGGCAGCGTCGTGCCGGGCAGCCCCTTGCGCGCTGCGCCAGCGTACTCGGCGGCAGAGGCAGCAGCACCGCCGCCGCCGCAGAAGCTGTCACCGCTCGCGCGCCCTTCACAGCCGTGGCCTCCGCCTTCACAGCCGTTACCTCCAATGTCGCCCGCTGCCTCCGCTGCCGTCGCTACTTGGGCTCTTGTCACTCCTTCAGACGGCCCTTTGAGGCCTGTGGGGTGTTGCTCCTTGTGGGGTGATACTCCATCGGACGGCCCTGCAAGGGCAGCTGCTGCCATTGAAGGAGGCCTGTGGGGAGCTGCTGCCGTTAAACGAGGCCTGTGGGGAGATGCTGCCATTGAAGGAGGCTTGTGGGGAGATGTTCCCTTGCTGCCCGCAATCTCGCGCTGGCTGCCCGCAATCTCGCGCTGGCTGCCCGCAATCTCGCGCTGGCTCCCCGCAATGTCGCGGTGGCTCCCCGCAATCTCGCGCTGGCTGCCCGCAATCTCGCGGTGGCTCCCCGCAATCTCGCGGTGGCTCTCCGCCGCAGACGACGCCTGAGATGATTCCAGCTGCCCTGCTGATGGCACTGCCGCTTCCGTATCTGGCACTGTCGCTTCCATATTAGGCAAGCCTCCCTCCGTCCTCCGAGGCTGCTTCCGAATGCGAGCGCGCGCCCTTGCCTCGACCCAAGCACGCACCGCCGCCGGGGAGGGCGGCGGACGGACGGGCATCAGCACCCGCGACCGCCCGAGCGTCGGTGGACGCGCTGTGGCGCGTCGATCGGGCCCAAGCCCGCGCTTGCAAGCGAGGCAAAAGTCCGCATGCGCTTGCAAGCAGCTGAACTCGCACACGCTGAAGACGTCCCGCGTCTCAAAGTGCCAGATGCGATTATGCATGCGCCGCTTGCCGCCCTCGGGTAAGTCCGCCACGTGACTGTAATAGGGCGCGGGGTAGAGGATCGGAGGGGTGACGGAACTTGCCACGTCGGCCGAGGACGGGGGCGCACGTGTGAACGTGAAGACTCGGGTGCCTGTGGGGATTCGGTCCGCATCCTCCCACCGAGGCGCGCGGCACGCGGCGAGGCCCCGTCTGGCGCCCGGTACGGCGCCCGGCGTGTCGCCCGGTACGGCGCCAGGTGCATCTGCCGGGATGTCGCCCGGCACGGCGCCCGGAGTGGTGCCCAACACGGCGCGGTCGCCGTTCTGGGCGTCGCCGTCGTCCTCGAGGTCCTCCTCACTGTCCGAACCCGCCCAGCCCGCGCCCGCCCAGGACGGCGCTCGCGCCGGGGTGGGCAGAGGACGAGCCGGCTGCCAGAAGGCGAGGGAAGGGCACCCTTCGCCTTGCTGCCCGTCGTACTTGGGCGACAGGGGACGCGGGGAAGGCAGGGCGCGAGGGGGCGCCGTGCTGGGCAGGCCTCGTCGAGGCGGTGCGGGCTCGCCCTGCGTCCGGGCTGGGGGCTGTGGGGATCCTGCCCAGGACGGCGCGGGCTGTGGGGGTGCGGGCTCGCCTTGCGTCCGGGCTGGGGGCTGTGGGGATCCTGCCCAGGACGGCGCGGGCTGTGGGGACTCGTCGGAGGGCCAAAAGCGAGCGCCGGATGAGGCAGCGGGGGCGGCGGCGGCGGCGGCGGCGGCGTTGGGGGCAGCGGCGGCGGTGAAGGCGCCTAAAGGGACGGCGGCGGAGGCGGCGGAGGCGGCGGCGGCCGAGGCAGGCAACGAGGTTGCAGTTTCGTCAACGGCCGAGGCAGGCAACGAGGTTGCAGTTTCGTCAACGGCCGAGGCAGGCAACGAGGTTGCAGTTTCGTCAACGGCGGCAGTGACAGCTTCGTTCGCACGGCGGCGCGGCGCGGCAGGCTGACCGACGGTTGCGTGGCTGGCGACAGAGCTGTCTGTGGAGTCTGGCGACTCTGATTGCCTCTGATTGCCACTGATGGTCTCATTGGCCACGGAGCCTTGCGACCCGAGGAGCTCGCTCTCCTCCGCATCGGGGTCGAGATCTCCCTCGCTGCATCTCCCTGCACCTCCCTCGCTCTCCTCCGCCTCGGGGTCGAGATCTCCCTCGATCTCGCCGGGCTCGAGATCTCCCTCGATCTCGCCGCGTCTCCCTGCACCTCCCTCGCTCTCCTCCGCCTCGGGGTCGATGAAGGCGACGTGCCTAGCACGCTTGCTTGGGCGTGAAACGGCTGATGAAACGTCTGAAGCCGCCGCCCCTGCCGCCCCTGCCGATGCCGCCGCCATTGCCGCCCCCGGTGTAACGTTTTCGTCATTCTCAGCTTCGTCACTCTCAGCTTCGTCACTCGCGTCCGATGGCAGCGCTAGAAGCTGCACGCCCGCCTCCGCCTCCTCGCCCGCCTCCTCGTCCTCCTCGCCCTCCTCGCCCTCCTCGCCCTCCTCCTCAGACGACGGGAGGGCCACATCCTCATGCCAATACGGCGCGCCGTCCACGCCCGAGATATCCCCCGAGATATCACCCGAGGTATCCCCCGAGATCTCCCCCGACGCATCCTCATGCCTATACGCGCCGTCCACGCCAGCTCGGCGCCTCGCTACCTGCCCTACCTCCTCGTCGGCGCCCATCTCGGCGTCCACCTCCTCGTCGGCGCCCATCTCGGCGCTCCCGTCAAACTGCGGCAGCCTCCGTCGACCCGTCGGAAGCTCGCCACTGCCGCCCGCCGCCGCAGCCCCAGTTGCACCGGCACGAGCGCCGTAGTGAGCACCCGGACTCGACGTAACGGCTTCCGCCGCCCCGTCGTCCTCGTCGTCGTCGCCCTTCCACTGCCCCTCGCCCTCCCCCACGCCCACGCCCTCGCCCTCGGCGTGCCATTCATCCATGGGCTGCTCGTCAGCTTCGTCAGCTTCGTCAGCGGCGTGCCATTCATCCATGGGCTGCGAGGTCGGCTGCTCGTCCTCCTCCCCAAGCTGACGAAGCTGACGAAGCTGACGAAGCGAGGCCGGCGCCTCCTCCCCATAGGGAGCACGCAATGCATCGCCCTTGTAGTAGTCGGCTTCGTCAGCTTCGTCAGCTTGAATAGGACGAGCAGCCGGCTCGCCCGCGCCCGCGCTGCCGTCGTAAGTACCATCGCAAGCACCATCGCAAGCGCCTTCGTAAGCACCTTCATAAGCACCATCATACGCGCCGCCGTGAGCACCATCGTACGCGCCGCCGTGAGCACCATCATACGCGCCGCCGTGAGCACCATCATACGCGCCGCCGTGAGCACCATCGTACGCGCCGCCGTGAGCATCTCCTTCCATCTCCGCGTCCTCGTACTCGCCCAGGTTCCCCACACGCCCTCCTTGCCACTCGAGCATCTGCACCTGCGACGGCTCAATGAGACGATCAGAGGCACTCAGAGGCTCTCAGAGGCACTCAGAGGTCATCAGAGGCCATTAGAGGTCATCAGAGGCCATTAGAGGTCATCAGAGGCCATTAGAGGTCATCAGAGGCCATCAGAGGTCATTAGAGGTCATCAGAGGCCATCAGAGGTCATCAGAGATCTTTGAGCATCGGCACCTGCGACGCCTCCACCTCCACCTCCAAGCCCACAGCCGGCGTCGCAACCGCCTCATGGTGCGAGACACGCGCAATCGCCCGGAGCACCTCCAATGAGTGGCAATGAGTGGCAATGAGTGGCAATTAGTGGCAATCATTGGCAATTAGAGGCAATCAGTGGCAATCGCCCGGAGCACCTCTGCCTGCAACGCGCCCGTCCACGAGCCCATGTGCCCGGCCAACGGCTGGCTGAGCCACGGCAGTGCACTCGCCTCGAGGGTGATCGTGCCTGCAATCAGCATGCACTCGGATGCAATTAATGGCAATCAGCATGCACTCGCCTCGAGGGTGATCGTGCCTGCAATCAGCAAGCACTCGGATGCAATTAATGGCAATCAAGAGCAATCAAGTACAATCAGTGGCCATCAGGGGCACTCAGACGCATCAAGGGAGGCAATCAAGTCCAATCAAGTGCAATCAAGTGCAATCAGTGCACTCCATTGCCGTACCGGTCGCCTCACTCACGGAGACCGACAGCACGCCACGCACAGCCCGAGATGCGATCTCAATCCTCTCTGCCTCTCGCCCTCTCTGCTCGGGAGGGGCGATCCGCGACGGATGTCAGTCTCGAGAGGGAGTCTTGATAGGAGTCTTAATCAGGCGATTGACGAGACTCAGTCTCGAGAGGGAGTCTTGATCAGGCGATTGACGAGACTCAGTCTTGAGAGGGAGTCTTGATCAGGCGATTGACGAGACTCAGTCTTGAGAGGGAGTCTTGATCAGGCGATTGACGAGACTCAGTCTCGATAGGAGTCTTAATCAGGCGATTGACGAGACTCACCTGCTCGGGTGGAAGCCGGGGGAGCAATGAGAGTGGCAATCAGAGGCCATCAGAGGCAATTGACGAGACTCACCTGCTCGGGTGGAAGCCGGGGGAGCAATGAGAGTGGCAATCAGAGGCCATCAGAGGCGATTGACGAGACTCACCTGCTCGGGTGGAAGCCGGGGGAGCAGTGAGAGTGGCAATCAGAGGCCATCAGAGGCGATTGACGAGACTCACCTGCTCGGGTGGAAGCCGGGGGAGCGCCGGGATGAGCATCTCGAGCGTCTCGCGCCACTCATGCGCCTCGTCATCAAGGGTTTCGTCAGCGTACGAGTCCGCAAGGCTCGGCCCGGCAGCACCCTCCCCATCCTCGCCACCCAAGGCGCCGGCGCGTTCGCCGATCGCCTCGTCCTCGGCCCCTTCCACAGCCCCTTCCACAGAGAGTCCTATGCCGAACCTCGCGACTCCCCTCTCGCGGCTGCCCTGGCTGCCCTGGCTGGCCTCACCGCCCTGGTAGCCCTGGCTGGCCCCACCGCCCTGGCTGCCCTGGCTCGCCCCGCCGCCCTGGTACACAAGCTCGTCCTCCTCGACGGCGCTCATGACGGCGCTCCGCATGGCGCTCGCGCCGTACTGAGCGCGTGACCCTTCTCCCGGCGACCCTCGAGTTGCAACCTCGACGAGCTCGAGCGCCGGAGATGGCAGCTCGAGCGCCGGAGATTGCAGCTCGCCCAGCGCCGGAGATTGCAGCTCGCCCAGCGCCGGAGATTGCAGCTCGCCGAGCTCGCCCAGCAGCCGCGCACATGCCGCCTCGCCGCTGCTGGGCGCCGTGCTGGGCGCCGTGTTGGGCGCCTCGGTGCGCCTGAAGCCACCGCCGTGTTGGGCGCCTACACTGTGCGCACTGGCGACAGGCTGGACCGCTTCCGCCTCCACCTCCGCCTCCGCCACCGCCACCGCCTCTGCCGCCTCCGCCACCGCCGCCGCCGCCGCCGCCTCCGCCCGCAGCAGTTGACTCAACGTACCATCGACACTCTCTGCGCCCTCCTCCTCCTCCTCCTCCTCCTCCTCCTCCTCCTCCTCCGCCAGCGACGTCGTGGTCGGTCGCCTCGCGAGCAGCGCATCGATTGCCCGAAGTGTCTCCGTCACCTTCAATGAGTGGCAATGAGTGGCAATGAGTGGCAATGAGTGGCAATTAGAGGCAATTAGAGGCAATCAGTGGCACTCGATTTGCCCGAAGCGTCTCCGTCACCTTCATCACAGTGTGGCAATCAGGGCAGTGAGTGGCAGCTCAGTGGCAATCACTGGCAGCTCAGTGGCAATCAATGGCAGCTCAGTGGCAGCTCAGTGGCAGCTCAGTGGCAGCTCAGTGGCAGCTCACCTTTCCAGCCGGCGGCGGCGGTAGGGTGCTGCGGCGGTGCACCACGCTCTGCGGGGTACAATCGCCCTCATCGAGAGGCGGCAGCCCATGCGAGGCGCGTCGTGCGCCCTCCTCGCGCCAAAGCTGGCTCAGCGACTGCACCAGCCTCACGTCCGCTCGAGCGTCCCGGAGTGGCGTGCGGCGCACCTGCAATTAGTGGCAATGAGTGGTAATTAGAGGCGATTCGAGGCAATCACGTCCACTCGAGCGTCCCGGAGTGGCGTGCGGCGCACCTGCAATTAGTGGCAATGAGTGGTAATTAGAGGCGATTCGAGGCAATCACGTCCACTCGAGCGTCCCGGAGTGGCGTGCGGCGCACCTCGTGCCGGTTGAGGATTTCGTCACATAGCGCATCGGCCTCTAGCTCGACACAAGTTTGGCGCTCGGCGGCACTCTGCAAGCCCAGTCCGTGAGGTCATCAGTCGTCATCAGTCGTCATCAGTCGTCATCAGTCGTCATCAGTGGTCATCAGTGCTCATCAGAGGTCATCAGCGGCCATCAGCGGCACTCACCTGCAAGTCCAGTCCGTGTGAGCGTCCGCGCGTCCACACGCACCGGTAGCCCGGCTGTGACGCCGCCGGCGACGACGAGGGCGCACCACCCGACGGCAGGCCCGCCGCTGCCGATGAAGGAAGCGGAGCGTCGCGCGCGTTGGCCGCGGCCGACGAAGACGGCGCGCTGCCAGAGGCGGCGGCGGCGTTCGGCGGCGTCGGCGGCGGCGGCGGCAGCTCGAGCGCCCGCGAGTCGAGCGGCAGCGTGCCACGCCATCGCACGCGCTCCAGCCGTACAAAGTCCATCCCGAGCAGATTGTAGTCCACCTTGAACTGCAACAGATGCGGCACGTGCGCCTCGTGCGGCTGCCGCGGCCGCCGCTGGCAGAAGCCGCGCATGAAGAGTCGTGCGGCCGGCTCGACGTCGCCTGGCCGTACCATCTGCACGTGCAAGAACGGGCGCGGCTCCTCGTGGTAGCCGTAAAAGGGCGTGCGGCTCACCACGCTCAGATTGTACACGAGCGCCTGGTTGGCTCCGAGGTGCTGCTGAGGCTGCTGCTGCTGCCCGTCGCCGCTCTGCCGAAGCTGATCCTCGAGCTCGTTGGCAAGCTCGCGCAGTGATGCCTCGTCGGTGCGCTCGCCGTCAAAAGGCACGTAAAAGGAGCGGAAGAAGCCGTGGAAGTGCACGCACGCCTTCTGCCCTCGCGGCGTGCCGCCGAACACGCGCACCAGAGGCACCTGGCGCAGCTCGCGGTGAGTGAGCGGCGAGACAATCGGGTCGAGCTCGGCGTTTGGCTTCGAATGCGCGAGGTCGATGTCGACGATTCGTAGCGCGAAGTGGCACGTCGGCGCGACGGCCGGAGCTTCGTCGTCATCGCAATCGGCGGCCATCGGTAGAGCGTCGTGAAGAACAAGTTCGAAACATGTTCTAAAACAGAGAGCCTCTCAACCGGCTCGTGTTGCGAAAACTTTTCAGTGTGTGCGTACATCCAAAATTTGGAAATTTCGCGCGCGCGCGCGGCATGGTCAAGATCGAAGTGGACGCGCTCAGTCGCGGCTTGGAGGCGTGCAAGGATGACTCGGCGATCGTCGTGGGCGTACATGTAGAGCTTAAGGACACGAGTGGCAGCTTCGCGGCAGCCATCGCGATGGTCGACGCGCTCCGTCGCGGCGACGAGGCCAAGGCCGTGGGCCTCGTCGACCGCGTGACAGGAGCGGGCCACCTCAGCCTTTGCCTGCTTCATGCATGTGATACTGGTCACCCTAGGTGCACGAGGCTGCTGCTCGCCGCCCACGCCGCTGTCGACCAGACAGACAGCAATGGCATCACGCCTCTGCTCGCCGCCTGCGATAAAAGCCACGGCGGCTGCGTGCGGCTGCTGCTCGCCGCCCACGCAGTTGTCAACCAGGCAACTAGCGACGGCACCACGCCTCTGATCACCGCCTGCGTCAAAGGCGACGGCCTTTGCGTGCGGCTGCTCCTCGCCGCCCACGCCACCGTTGACCAGGCAGACTGCAACGGCGTGACGCCTCTGCTCGTCGCCTGCGACAAAGGCGACGGCGACTGCGCGCGGCTGCTCCTCGCCGCCCACGCCGCCGTCGACCAGGCAGACTGCAAGGGCGTCACGCCTCTGTACGCCGCCTGCCACAAAGGCCACGGCAAGTGCGTGCAGCTGCTACTCGCCTCCCACGCCACCGTCAACCAGGCAGCCAGCGACGGCGACACGCCTCTGATCGCCGCCTGCGACAAAGGCCACGTCGACATAGTCAAGCTGCTCGTGCATGCTGGCGCACGCACCAACTTGCGATCCGCTTTCGGCACAGCCCTCGATGTCGCAGAGGCCCAAGGCCACACCGTCATTGCAACATTCCTGCGCAGCCGGCGCCTCGCACCTGCGACGATCGCTGCGGTCGCTCCGGTGTCGAGTGCGGAGCGTGCGGCAGCCGAGCGGGCAGCCGAGCGTGCCGCTGCGGCTCTGCTGGCTGAGGAGGAGGCGGAGGCTGCGCACAAGCAGCAGGTGCACTCGAAGAAAGCGAGCAAGAAAGCCAAAGCCAAGCAGGCAGGGGCGAGTGAGGCGAGAGCGCCGGTAGCGAGTGCGTCAGCGGCCGCGAGTGGCAGCGCCGAGGCGGACAGCGAGGTGTCGGCGGCGGCTGGCGACGAGGACGTCGCTGGTCCTGCTCCTTCTGCCGCCGCCGACGAGGCGCTGCGTGTGGCCATGGCGGCCGCGCAGTACGAGGGCCTGGTCGGGGCGATCGAGGAGCACCACGCACTCGCGAGCAAGGGTGTGTTGGCGGAAGCGAGGGCGATGCGCGAGCGCTTGCACAAGAAGCGCAAGCAGGAGAGCCAGAAGCTGCGTCGCAAGCACGCAGCGGAGATGGAGATGCAAGCCAGCGTGTCAAAGCTGTCACTGCTTGAGGTCACACAGTCGCCGCCTGCCGCAGGCTCAGCATCCGCAGAAGCGGCGCCAGCATCGGAGGCCCCTGAGGCTGAGGAGGACGTGGAGGCGACAGCTGCGGCAGAGGCGGCCGTAGCGGAGGCAGCAGACGCGGAGATGGCGGCGGCTGCGGCTGCTGAGCAGGCGGCAAAGGAGGCCGAGAAGGCGTCGGCACGGGCAGCAGCGCACGAGGCCGCCATGGCGGAGGCCGCGCGGGCAGCCAGGACGCAGGCGGAGAGGGCGGAGGCGGAGAGGGCGGAGGCGGAGAGGGCGGCGGCGGAAAGGGCGGAGGCGGAGAGGGCGGCGGCCCTGGCCGTGGCAGAGAGCGCTGGCCGCGGCGGGCGAGGGGGGCGAGGGGGGCGTGGAGGGCTTGGAGGGCGTGGTCCGACTACCGTGCATTCATTGCCCCCTGCCCCTGCGCCACCATCGGCCCCAGCACCGGCTGAAGGCTTGATGGCAGCGCTTAGGCCTCTGACGCTCGCCGACGTGGGTAACTTCACCGGCCGTGTGCACGACGAGGCGCCCGAGTCGACCATCGGTGGCCAGACCACGTGCATCGTGTGCATGGTGGGGCCCAAGTCGCACCTTGCGGTGCCGTGCGGCCATCAGCTCGCGTGCGAGCGCTGCACGGCCAACATGAAGCTTTGCCCGTACTGTCGCACGCCCGTCCAGCTTTGGGTGATGCAACGGTTGGTGTAGGTGATCTTGTACGACGTCATGTACGACGTGTATCGTCGAGATTTACAATGGATCCTCGAAACGAAATGCTTTGTACACATCTGACAACGCAAAACGAAAAAGCGACCCATACAGCATACTCGTGGTCAATGCGCGCATGTACACCTGTTCGCTTCGGTACATGCGCAAAAGCTTGATATTCATACACAAGAAGCTGCACATTTCGTTTTATCACTCCGCTCCTCGCTCAGTAGACGCCTTGAAGCCTCCTGCCGCCGGCTCCGCCGACGCCCCACGGGGCGAAGCGCCCCCCCGTTTTGGGCATGAGGAGCCACTCACGCGCCTGCTGGTCCGAGCGGCCGTCGCGCCACAGATCGGAGTTCTCCTGCACGTGGCGCTCTCCCACGTGCTGGTAGGTCTTGCAGGAGTGGTCGCCGCAGAAGTAGGCGCCGTCGTTGAGCTCGCACGTGCCGAATTGGTAGTAGTCGACCTCGATGGAGAAGAGTGAGGCCGATTGGAAGTGGGCGCTCTCGGCGTGGTAGCACTTCCAAAAATGGTAACCGTACAGAGGCGGCGGTGGGTGCGGTGGCGGTGGCGGCGCTCCGGGGGGTGGGCGG
>Ga0210239_102188_pt1 | contig 11593 bp, 9 predicted proteins | sample ChrtobMetP5a_0mM_FD_155451 | JGI IMG/M metagenome (GOLD analysis project Ga0210239, IMG submission 155451) | Chrysochromulina tobin associated microbial communities from unialgal haptophyte culture, Seattle, Washington, United States - P5a_0mM | ecosystem: Host-associated > Algae > Haptophytes >...
CTAGCGAAATTGAGTAGCCCGAGCGAGCGAGTACTCAGTACTTGTGTTGACCGAGGGGAGCGGAGCCGTCCGTCGAGACGGTGGTGGAGTGAGCGTGGGGGGACCGCGAAGAAACTGAACTGAACTGGAACTGTCTCCTTTTCTGCCCATCGCTGTGGCGCGAGCGATCGGCAGATCTCGGCGCAACCCGGTCTTGAGTGCTCACAGCCATTTCACACAAACCGAGTTTTTCTTTCTTTTCCATCTTCGCAGATCCGCCCCCGCCACTGGCATCACCGCCACCGCCCTCACCGCCACCGTTGCCGCCTGTAATCGGCGGACCGCCTCACGAGGTGAGGGCTGCTTCGAGCCGCCCTCCTTCTCCGGGGATGGCAACATCATGGCCGTGCGACCTCGCGCACGCGGCCTTCTCGATCGCCAACCTGACAGACGCATGTGACAGCTTCGTGCGGTGTGTGGCCTTACTCCAGCTGCGCATCTCCGACTGCCCATGGGACGAGCCTCTCGGCCTGGACGCTGCGGTCCGCGTGCAGATGGCATACGGCGTCTTTCGTGAGGTGTTCGAAGAGCTTCAGATTCCTGGAAGCGACGGCCAGCCGCAGCCAGAGCTCATCAGCCGCAGCGGCCACCCAGGGCGCGATAAGAAGCTCAAAGAGCACTCTCCGAATCCGAAGCCTTCCGCGCAGCCCGAGCTGCCCTTTGAGGAGGTGTTTCCGTGGGCAATGACCACCCGCGCCGATGGTTGTGGCCGCCGCATCGACCTCGTCTTCCAGCGACCCAGCGGCGCGCAAGCCGCAGAGCTGCCGTTGCTCGGGCCGCTTCTCAGCCGCTCGCCGACGGGTGCATGCATCCGCGTCGTCGTCTACGAGCGGCCGCACGCAGGTGACTCCACAAAAGGAGCGGCCATACGCTTGAGCCGCTCCTTCGACTCTCGCGACGCACTATTCTCGGTGCAGCGCGTGCTCCAGCCCGCCGGTCTGGCGGGGCTTGCGGACCTTGTCCTCTTCCATCGCGACCACGTCGCCTCGCAGCTCAGAGCGTCCTCGCTATCGCCGCCGCGGCTGCTCGGCCGAGCCAATGCCGCTGCGGCAACGACAACGGTCTTCCTCTCGAGCCCTTTCGCTCTCTCGCCCGATAGACGCGTCAACGAGAGCAGCGTCGGCGTGAGCGGCAACGGCGCGGGCAGCTCCGGCAGCTTACCCGCGGGTCCACTCAATGCATGGTGCCACGCACGCGCCCTCTTCTCTGATCAATTTGGACCGACTGCGCTCGCCGGCATCGCCGGCAGCGGGATGGCCCTGCGCTACTCGGCCTCAGACTTGGCGGTCGTGACGCGTGCCTCGGTGGACGTGGCGCTGCGCCGCGCCATCCCGATCGAGGCCATGTGCAGCAAGCGGCGCTATAGCAATCCAATCTTGGCAGCGCAGGTGTGCTGAGTGCCTCTGATGGCCTCTGATGGCCTCTGATGGCCTCTGATGGCCTCTGATGGCCTCTGATGGCCTCTGATGGCCTCTGATGGCCTCTGATTGAGATCCAATTGCGGGAGCGCAGGCACAGCACCGCCTCTTACGCGCGATGGCCATGCTGCTCGTCCTCGTCGCGTGCGGGATCGGGGGAGATCACGTGAGCTCATCAGCCGACATTGGCGGAGGGCCTCAGCTTCGCACGCCGGAGGACGTGCTGGCAACTCCTCCGCAGCCAGCACCCAGTCGGCTATCGACCGCAGAAACGCCACCGCAGATGGTGGCGGCGGCGCTCGCGGTCAGTACCTTCGGGCTGACGCTAGGGCGCACGCGGCCTCCTTTGGGCGCCGCGCCACTCGCGTGTCTCGACGCCGAGTTCACACGCTTCAATCGCGAGCTGTACTTTGACGGAGCGGCCGCCGCACGGGCGGCGTGTGAGCCCGCGACGATCGCCCGCGCGGCCGCGACCACGCGCGCCTTTCTTGAGCACATCGCCGCCTCGCAGAACGACTCGCTGCATGGCGCCAAAGGCAAGTGTGCGCCCCGCCGCCTTGTGGCGGTCAGGCCGCACCCTTCGGGCTTCTTTTCTTTGCTGCATGGGCTCGTGAAGCCGCTCACGCATGCATTACGCACGGGCCACGTGCTGCTCACCCCGCGCGTACTCGAGTTCACGAGCAGCAGGCAGACAGCCTCCGCTGGCCCTCCGTGCACCCACCGCGACCTCTCGTGCTTCTTTGAGCCCTTGGCCCCCGTGTGCGACGCGGCCGAACGCGAGGGCGGCGCGAGAGCTCACGCGAAGCGGATCGCGTCCGACCCGGGAGGCAGCAACGGCCGCGCTCAGAACCGCAACAGACGTGGCAAGCCGACGCCGTGGCCGACGATTGCGCGTGAGGTGCGGCGCGCTCGCGACTTCATCCAGACCGTGTCGCGTCGGCAGGGTGCGGCCAGCGTGGTGGTGCCGCGTGCGTTTGAAGCGCGCGGCTGGTTCTGGTGGACGTCGCAACTGCTGAGCTACCTCATGCGTCCGAATGCGGTGCTCGCGGCGAGCGTGGAAGCGGCCCTGCAGACGACGGGCTTGGGAGCGGCGCTCGACTCCGGGCGCCTTGTCATCGGCATGCACGTGCGCCACGGCGACGCATGCAACCCAGATGAGATGCTCCGTGCGCGCCGCTCGTGCACGCCGCTCGTGAGCTACATGGAGGCGGCGCGCCGGCTCGTCGCGTCGCGTCGGCCGCTCGACACCCCGAGCCCAGAGGGTTTCCGATGGCGCCAATGGCGTTCGCGCAAGGATCGGCCGGGGCCTGCGAGCGCGGCGGCGGCGGCGCCAGCCGGGTCGGATCGGGTGGACCCCTCACGGGTGGACCCCTCACGGGTGACCATCTACCTAGCTACGGACAGCGCGGAGGTGATCAAGGAGGCCCAGAGCTACGCAGACGAGTTCGACCTGGTCTACCTCAGCAGCACCTCCTTGGCTGCCCGAGGCAGCGCCTCATTGGCTGCCCGAGGCAGCAAGACATTGAACAGCATTCGGGAGGTGATGCGGCACGACCCCCAAAAAGGCAAGGCGATACTCTGGGATCGACGCGTGTATGATCGTTTCTTTTGGGGGCAGTCCGAATGGACGCAGCAGCAGGCTTTTGACGCCACCTTGGAGGCGCTGCTGTTGGCGCGCGCTGATGCGTTTGTTGGCAAGTTCTCGAGCAATCTATTCCGGGCCGCGTTCTCCCTGCGCGCTGCGCACTGCGACTGCCAGCCAGCGTTCATTTCGCTCGACGCGCCTTGGTGCTTCGACTACGGTTTACGAGAGGGGCGCAACTGGGAGTTCCCGATGCTCAACGCTAGCCTCGGGCGTCTCCGCACGGACGCCCTCTTCGAGTGCTGACGTTTCGTTTCTTTGATCTTTAGTGATCTCTCGACTCGACAAGTAGCTTCCTAGCAGCTACCTAGCAGCAACCTAGCAGATACCTTAGCCGGCTCCCCATAATGCCTGAGTTTACCTTTAATAAGGTTTTAAGGTAACGAGCACCGAACCAGTAATATTCCGGACTCGGAAGTGACGCGGGTCGTGACGCTCAGGTTACGTTGACGGGAGACGTGCATCAGACTGAACGGTTTAGAATGCTGCGCGGACGCTCGCCATGGCCGGCGAGCCTCCCACAAACCACGTCGCTTGCCCGGGAAGGGCGGGCGGCGGGGCAAGGAGGCCGGGCCGCCAGGAAATGTTACGCGCACGTAGATTAGCTCCCGGAACCATAGACTGCCATCTCCTTCGTTAACGCCTTCTCGTCAATCACCGGTCACGCCGCGGCGGCACAAGCCCAGCGCAGCACGCCAGCACGCCAACGTCATCATCCAACGCCCAGACATACTCTGCATCCGGCGTCTGCCGCGTGCCGTTGTGCACCCGTACCTTGAGAGCGCGCCGACTGTTGCCGTTGTCCATAGCTATCGACGCCGCAGACGGCCCAATGCTTCCCATAGGCATCGCCTCGTCTGGGTTGCCAAGGAGCATCTCGTGCGCGAGGACATCCACAGCGGCCGCAAGGGTGCGAGGTTCCTCCCTACCCGCCTCCTCCCAGCCCCTTGGCCGCCCTCGCAACGTATGCTCGCGCGCCTCCGCCTCGCCCAGCCACGCGCAGCTCGTATTGTGGCGGGCCATGTGCAGCTGCGTGAGCGCCGGGCACCCAAGCAGCGGCCGGAGCGAGCGCATGAAGCCTGCGAGAGGCACCACGTCCTCCTCGTACCATTCGCTGAGGACACTCGAGGGGCGAAAGAGCACGCGTCAGCCATCGGCGCGCGAGAGAGAAGCCTCGTGCTCATGCACGCGCCGAGTGACGCAAGGCGAGGCGAGGGAAGGCGAGGCGGCTGGCGGCGAGGAGCAAAGCTATGCGAGGAGCAGAGCCATTCGGTGGCGAAAGGCGCATATGACGAGCTTCTCGAGGTTCGTGCGTCAGGGTTAGGGTTAGGGTTAGGGTTAGGGTTAGGGCTAGAGCGCACATGACGAGCTTCTCGAGGTGCGCGCCAAAGGGCGCGGTGGCCACACGGGTAGCGATCTGGTGGATCGCGCAGCCGTCCTCAAACGAGGGCGCACCCCAATGCTCGCCCGCGCCTCTCAGCCCGAGGAGTGTCGGCGTATCGGCGCTCATAGCGCCGGGAGAGTTGATGAAGAGATAGAGGCGGCGCAGGTGCGAGAGCGGCGGAGGGCCGCCGTGAGTGCGCGGACGCGCCATGGCGAGCGCGTCAAAGAACCAAGTTGGCGCGAGCCACGAGCAGTCGATGACGCCGAGTGCCTCGAGCGTAGGCGGTAATGCCTCGAACAGCGTAGCCGCTCCGCGCTCGCCCGCCGTGCACTGGTGAGCGAGCGAGCTGAGCGCCTCGGCGCCCAGGTGCAGCGAGACAAGGGCCGTCCACGTGGGCAGCGCGCTCAAGAGGGCGGCTGCAGCCGGCGTGGGCAGCGGTGCGCTGGTTAGAAGGGCGAGGGTCTGTAAGCGCGTCCCGGTCGCACCCACCCAGTCGAGCGAGCCGCCCTCGTTCACGCCGTCGAGCGTCTCGAGTGCCATACGGTCGAGACTCAGCACCAGGTGCTCGAGCGGGTGCGCGCGCCGCGTCTCGAGCAGCTCCAGCGGGACGTGCTGCCGCTCCGATACCCAGACGAGCGTGTGCAGCGGCACGACCGCGAGTGACTCAGCGAGGCCCTTGCACTCAGAAAAACTCTCGCCCATGGGGCAGTCCCACACCCGCAGCGCACGCACATGCGCCAGCAGCCGGCCGAGCGAGGGCGGGAGTGAGCACTGCGTCAGCGTCACCTCGTGGCAGGGGCCGCGGTGAGCCGCGATGTGGCAGCAGAGGGGTGGCAGGATACGATCGAGGCGATCCGAATGCCGTTCCAGCCTCAGAGACTTCACTCCCACTTGAGCTGCTGAGCACCTGTACGCGAGCCGCACGATTTCGATCGCCGCATGCAGCATGAAAGAAAATGTCGGGAGCGTGTCGGCGTCAACCCCAATGGCAATCGGCACGACGAGCATATCATGTGCAGAGGCGATTCGGCCGATGCCTGGGAGCGAAGTCGGCCATGCACTGCACGATAGTTCCACCCAAAGCGTAGTTTCGGCCCGCACGATGGCGGCGATACGGCGAGAGACACGCAAGAGCGCGATACGTGTGCGGGGCCGCGGATGGAGCAGCACACGACGCAGCAGGTCGTCCGACAAGGTGTCCAGCATTTTCACGGCAGGGAAGGTGTGAAACACGGAATGAGTTCGGGTGCTCCGCGAATCGCTCAATCGGGGAACACATTCGTATGTTGCTGTGACTACCACATGGTCGGCGTGAATGCTGCTTCTTTACACCTGAGTTGAGCCTGAGAGTCCACGAGTCCACGCAATTTGTAACTCCCCGCGGGGTGGGAAATCCCCCAATAGGACACTTGCCATGGCTGTGGTAAACTTCTGCATGTTCTGACTCTGTCGGGGCTGTGCGCCGGCGCGCGGGGAAGAGAGATGTTTCTTCGCTTTAATTCGCGCGGTGCTTTCATTGCTGATTGCACGTAATTTGCAGTTTTGCACGGTGCGGTGTGTAGAATGCGTTCCCCTTTCTATCACGCGGTGCCTCAGGCAGCCTTCTTTGCCTCGCCCCCCTCGCGGCTCTTCCTCTTCGCTTCGTCGCGTGCCACCGCGCGCTTCTCGTTGCGCGACGGTCCGCCCTTGTCGGCACTCGCCTTCTTCTCGTGGGGCTTCGTGGCCATCTGGAGAATCTTGCCCAGCCAAACCAGGTTGAGCCCGTAGCCGCCCACGAGCAGCCCGCACACGGTGCCCAGCAGCCAGATCGGCACGTGCGCGACCGGCGCCAACAAGAGGGGCGTCTCCATGGGCGACTTCATGGGCGTCTCTTGGCGAGCCAGCAGCAGTTGCCACTGCTGCTCCAGACTATAGAGCCCCAGCCCGTAGAGCACGACTCGCGTGGCTATGAAGAGGAGCGCAAATGTGGTCTGCGCGTAACGGAGGGCGCTCGTGTCGCCGCGCCCCGTGTTGATCAGCCCCCAGCGCACGTTGAGCGCAATCGACGACAGCTCGCCCACCGTGAGCCATGCGAACGGAAAGGGGAGGATGCGGAAGGCGCCGCAGACGCCCGAGGCGAAAATGAACCCCACGTGGTGTGCGATGGTGTCTATCCCGCCAAGATGCGGGTACGAGAGCACCACATGTACCAAGTCGTATAACAGCCAGCTCAGGAAGATGCTGTTGGTCCGCTCGGTCATCGCCGCAGGCACGTGCCACGGGTGGTCGCGGCTCCACGGTATCGCGAGCTGCACCTCGGCCGGCGCGTTCACGAGCGCAAAGAGGTGCGTCAGACCGAGCCCGCCGACGATGCACGCGTGCAAGAACGCAACGATGTACGACGGCCCATCACGAACGAGCTTCTCTTTGTTTGCATCAGCCTTGAGGAAGCCATCGCGCTCGACCGCGCCCTGGAGCGCCGAGCGCGCGCGCCGAAACAGCAGCTCCCAGACGATTACGCCGGGACCGACCGAGTACAACAAGCGATTGAAGACGAACTGCATTAAAATCCGTTTGAGGTTCACGCGCGGAGGGTGTGAATGAAATTAAGTTCGTCAGGCCGCCTACTCCAACTCAGCACCCCGTTGGCCACTCACAAACTCCACAAACGTCCGCTGCGGCTGCTGCTCGACAGCTTCGCCTTCGGCATGCGGCTCAAGCGCCGTGGCGGGCGGCGGCACCACAGGCTCGAGGTACCACCAGTTCTCCGCCGGGTGCGCATCCAGGCGCAGCCGCCCCTCGCCTTGCTCACTCATGTACTGCTCCACTGCTGCGCGCACGCTGGCCCACTGCCAGTCGTCCCCACAGCACGTCGCGTTCGGGAAGGCGCGAGTGGCCGCTTGCAGGTCGGCCAGCACCGCGACCGTCTCGTGGTTCGCATCGATGTAGACGAGCCCAACCACATCGGCCGCGCCGAGCCGTTGGATGGTCGCGATCCCCTCGAGTGTGTCCATGCGCAGCGGGAAGAGACGTGCCCGATGCTCCCACAAGTTGATGAGGAACGTGTCGTGAAGGGGCACGGGCGCCGCACCGTTGGACGCGCCGTAGTGAGCACACGAGAGGACCCCCCCTTGCAGCACACGCAACCCGATCTCATCCCTCTCATACTGGTCGCGCTGGGACTGCAGCAGGTACTCCGAATCCCAACGGTCGACGGCAAAGACGGCCGAGCCCAGCTCGGCGCTGAGCTCGAGCAGGAGATCTGTGCACAGCCCGAGCCAACAGCCGAGCTCCACGATCACACGCGGCGCGCGCTCCCGTACCAGTCGCCTGAGCATCCGCTCGTTGCCTACGTGCACCCATCCGTGCATATACGGCGCGACCGTCGGTGGCTCCCTCGGCCATAGCTGGAGCCGCGCCGCCTCGATTCGCCACGTGGCAGAAGGTCCGCGGCACGCGCCGATGAGCACGCTCGGCGCGGTCGTCGCTTCGGCTGCGTCCGTCGCTTTGGCTGCGTCAGCCTCGTGGCGCACACTATAGATGTGCACGGTCGCCGGTCCGTACAATGGATCGACGGTTGACGTGTCAGTCAACAGCCGCTCGACGCAAGCGTGGGGCATCGCGCGCAGCCCGTTCTCGAATGACTTGGAGGCGGAGGGGTCGCGAATGCTCGTTGAGGCGATGACACGTCGCCCGGGCTCGGCGAGAAGGTGCGAGAGTGCGGCGAGCAACGAGCACTGCTCCTTCATCGGATAGACACAATCGGCAAGGAGCACGAGGTCAAAGCGTTCGGTGGCTACCAGCTCGACAAACGTGTCTTCGTGCCAACCCATCGCGTGAGCGATGTGTTGAACACAACCGTGCTCCACACCCGCATCCTCACCAAAGCGCTGGTTCAGCCGCGCAGCCACAGCCGCGTTGCAGTCGATGGCAACGACGCGTGCAGCCTTCAAGCGCGTGCAGAGCAGCGACGGCAGCCCTTGGCCGGCTCCGATCTCGAGCACACGGGCACCCTCGACACACTTTGAATTTGCTGCGAGAAAATGGCACAAAACGACTGAAGCAGGCCAGATGTGGCATAGGCCGGTGTCGTCGAATGCTGGTTCGCCGGTGAGCTCTCCATCGTCGAAGAGTAGGGCGCCGTCGGATGCGGCTCGTGGGACGTCGCACACGAGCGTGTGGGTGCCAAAGATGTATGTGACTTCCATCGCGTGCGGACTTCGAGATTCGTCAATCTACGACACTTTTCAAGACCGGTGCGGGGCCACTCCAACGGTCCTCTAAGTCTGTACCGGTACGCGGTACTGTGCCGGACCGAAAGAGAAATGGTACACCGTCTAGCACACTCGACAGAGTCGAGCCAGACTCGCCGTTCGCATCGCGAACTTCCGAACGACCGGCCAGCGCCGCAGCGCGCTCAAGAAAGAGAGGGCGCGACCCCACGTGACTATGATCGGAGCACCCGATCCGAAGAAGAAGTGGGTCAGGTGGGTTGAGGCGAAGACGCCCCAGAGAGATGGCCATCGATCATCCACATGCTGTGCGACGCGTTCTCTCGTCCCAGACTCATAGTGCCGCTCGTCCTCACACCTTGACGATAGGCGTCGTCGCGAAGACAAAGGCGAGTGGTTGGATCTCGTGCTCGAGCGTGAACGCCTCGTCAGCCGCCGAGCCCCCGTCCTCCGCTGGAGTCGGGTTCTCGGGCTTGGGAGCGCCGTAACGCTGGACGCCATAGAGCTCATCGACCTTCTCCTTCCAGCGCACGCCGAGCACCTCGATGGTCGTGTGGCTTACGTGGCCCGGGTAGTCGTCGTTGAGCACGAGGTTGGGCCTGAGTGTTGAACCCCACTAATTACCTGTGGGTGTTGAACCCCACTTATTTATACCTGAGTGTTGAACCCCACTAATTACCTGTGGGTGTTGAACCCCACTTATATATACCTGAGTGTTGAACCCCACTAATCACCTGTGGGTGTTGAACCCCACTTATTTATACCTGAGTGTTGAACCCCACTAATCACCTGTGGGTGTTGAACCCTGGCTTAATTATACCTGAGTGTTGAACCCCACTAATCACCTGTGGGTGTTGAACCCTGGCTTAATTATACCTGAGTGTTGAACCCCACTAATCACCTATGGGTGTTGAACCCTGGCTTAATTATACCTGAGTGTTGAACCCCACTAATCACCTATGGGTGTTGAACCCCACTTATTTATACCTGAGTGTTGAACCCCACTAATTACCTGTGAGTGTTGAACCCCACTTATATATACCTGAGTGTTGAACCCCACTAATCACCTGTGGGTGTTGAACCCCACTTATATATACCTGAGTGTTGAACCCCACTAATCACCTGTGGGTGTTGAACCCTGGCTTAATTATACCTGAGTGTTGAACCCCACTAATCACCTATGGGTGTTGAACCCTGGCTTAATTATACCTGAGTGTTGAACCCCACTAATCACCTGTGGGTGTTGAACCCTGGCTTAATTATACCTGAGTGTTGAACCCCACTAATCACCTGTGGGTGTTGAACCCCACATATTTATTCCTGAGCGTTGAACCCCACTGATAACCTATGGGTGTTGAACCCAGGCTTAATTATACCTGAGTATTGAACCCCACTAATCACCTATGGGTGTTGAACCCCAGCTTAATTATACCTGAGTGTTGAACCCCACTAATTACCTGTGGGTGTTGAACCCCACTTATTTATACCTGAGTGTTGAACCCCACTAATTACCTGTGGGTGTTGAACCCCACTTATTTATACCTGAGTGTTGAACTTGCCGCCCCTGCTTCCTTTTTGCCTTTATTGCCTCCACCGCCCCTCCCCGTCTGTTGAATACCATACACTCTACGGGGTAGACCGTACCCGACTCACTACACGACTCCCTGTTACCGTATTAGGAAAGGACTCCCAGTATGGAAGGATCGTGTGTGGAATGTGCTGTGAGATGAGTGGCCCGGAGCGGTCCTCACGGCGTCAGTGAATTCAGCAGTCGTGCACTGCACCTTACAATTAAGGAGTTCATCGCCCGGCTGATTGTGAGAGCCGATAAAGGCCGGAGAGCCGTCTGGAACTATCGAGTCCATGACGTCTACAACGCCACTCACGACCGCCGCCACCCCCCTGCCGCTGCCCTCGCCTCCACTGCCCTCGCCGCCTTTGGCACCTCCTCTGCCCTCGCCGCCTCTGGCACCTCCTCTGCCCTCGCCCCCTTTTCCTAGTGCCGTCCCGCCATCAACACCGCTTGCCTCAGCGCTCCACGCAGTGCTTGTCCTTTTTTCAACACTGCTCATCTCCGCACGCGCTGGGCAGTATACGGTAGTCAATATACTTTTACTAAGTTCTCACACACATTTACTCGGTTGCAGCAGCCAGTACCGATGCACGACACATGACGAGATACACAAGCCATCCCGAGGATACCGGTAAAAAGACACCGGGGGAGCCGGTAACCCGATAACACACCCAAATTCGATAACAACGGTGCACTATCACCCCGCTCCTCACGCCCCCCCTTGTGGTGACCCCATGCATATGCACAGGGCTTCGACGCCGCCGAGACGAGAGCTTTCGATGGCGAACCTCTGTGTGTGCAAACGCGCCGAGGTGGGCAGGAGCCGACTTTTTCGGCAATGGAACCCCACGTGATTCTCGTCGTCTTTGTTCGATCCACGCTCGATGGTACCTGCGAAGCCCACGCGGATGTCGTCGTCGCAGGTACCATCGAGCTCACACCCATCTTCCCTGGCAGCCAAGTCGACTTTGGCGTACGCATCGGCATGCAGGAGCAGGGGGCCGCGTCGCTGGCCGACCTGGCACAGGCCGATGAGGCGATGCAGGATGCGATCATCAGCGCCGGCGCCGTTCGCCCGCTTCTCGAGCTGACCCGATTAGACAGCCCAGTGGCACAGGAGCACGCAGCCCGGGTGGTCGTCGGCCTGTGCGAGCAGATCGACAATCAGCGCATCATGGTGGCGGGAGGTCGATGGTACCTGCGGGAGGGTCATAGAATCGAAAGGGGAGGGAGGAGGAGGTCTCGTCTTGGCCGTTGAGAGAGATCTGGGGAAGGAGCTCCTTCCCGGCAAGCGTGGCGCAGTGCACAAAGGGAGCGGCCGGTGTC
>Ga0210239_102190_pt1 | contig 11582 bp, 2 predicted proteins | sample ChrtobMetP5a_0mM_FD_155451 | JGI IMG/M metagenome (GOLD analysis project Ga0210239, IMG submission 155451) | Chrysochromulina tobin associated microbial communities from unialgal haptophyte culture, Seattle, Washington, United States - P5a_0mM | ecosystem: Host-associated > Algae > Haptophytes >...
TCGTGCGCGAGTGTGTGCACTAGGTGCAAGAGCGCGGTGCACGGCACTCACCAGGCTGGGGGTTTGCGACGTAGTTCGTGGCGGTGGGCTCGCCGCAGTAGAAGCCCACAAAAGCTCCCGAGGCGGCGGCCACGAGCGTGGCGAGGCACGCGGAGCGCAGCCCCATGGAAGCGCGTGAGTGCCGGGAGCCGCCGGGCGACACACAACTGTGCATTCCTCTGTCCCTCTTCAATCGGTCGTTGCCGCAACGAACCTCCCTTTTTAAACGGTCGGCGCGAGATTAATTTCTGATTGAGACGCATGCAAAAATATATGGGGTTTTCGTATCCAATATATTGTGCAAAAAAAGGCACTGATCACACAAAGTCAACCGAGACCGTCGCCGATCTCGGCATGGAACAGTTCTTGTCAGAGTCCCCAACCGTGACTGTGATGCGACGCCATCGTCAAAGCAGATGCCCATCTCAATTTATCGATTGGTTCTTAAGACCCCCTTCTTGTCTCTTATGCGTGTCCGTATCGTATACGATATGATCCTGTGGTGCACCTGATCATGCCGATATGCGGCCCATGTTTGTCCAAGGATATGGGCGCGATGCGAATATGTGGTCCTGGCCTCCCTCAACGCTCGAAGTCGAAGCAGTCGACGATCTCGAGCGCCTCGGCGACACGGCGGAGAGAGCTGAGCAGCGCGACGCTCTCGCGCGCCGCCTCGAGCGGCAGCTTGGGCACGCAGCGCGGTGGAAGCAGCTTTCCCTCAGCGAGCAGCCGTTTGGTCGGTCGAAAGCTGTGGAAGGCCGCGTCGCACAGGATGAAGCGCAGCATCAGCGTTCGCAGAAACGGATCGGCGAGGAAGCTGAGCACCGTTGAGGGGGTAGTCGGGCTTTCGAGGAGCGCCGCGGTGAGCGCGCAGCATGCGTCGGCAAGCTCTGCCTCAGCCTCGCCGTATGCGAGCGCCGAAGGCGGTGCGAGCTCGCACAGCGCGCACAGCGCCGCCACCGGCTCGTTGAGGAAGAGCGTCAGAGCACCGCCGCCTGCAAGCTGAGCGCGCTTGCGTGCAGCGTGCTCGTACGGCGATGCCGGCCCGGGGGAGAGGAGGCACAGGGTGTGCTGGGCGAAGGAGGCGGCGAGCTCGGGCAGCGGCGCGAAGGCATGCGCGTTGTCCGAGTCCACAACCAGGAAGAGAGGCATGCGCGCAAACGCGACGAGATCGTGCGGAGACAGGCAGCAGTTCCATAGGGCCCCTGCACTCGTTGACGGAAAGGCGAGGGCAACTCCGCCCACGACGGCGCGTGTCTGCGCGAGGCTGACGTCACCCGCGCTGTGGCGGGCATTGCTGATCGCGCCGTCGCCGGCGGCAGCGCCCGCCACAGCGCCTGCGGCAGCGGACCCGGGTGCCGCACGCATCGTCGCGCTGCTCGGTGCAGAGGCGACGCTGCCGTCACTGGCGGCGGAGGCGGTGCGGAGGCCGGCCTCCGGGCCCTGCACCTGTGCGGGCGAGACGGAACCTGATCCATCGAGGAGAGGGGCGATGGGAGAGGAGCGCCCTGACGACGACGACGAGACGAGCGTCGCCACCGACGACGTGTCGCCCTTGTCCATGCCGCCGCCGCCGCCGCCGCCGCCGCCGCCGCCGTTGGCGATGTTGGCGCAGGTTGAGGTCCCGTTGGAGCTATTGCCGCTATTCGAACGTTCGAGTTTGGCCATCGACGGATGTTTGGGCGCGATGGGCGCGGTGCCCACAATGCTGACCTTGCCCCCGACCATCGCCGGCTCCGAGTGGCAGAGCTCCACGCTCGGCGGCGGCGCCGCGGCTGGCGCAACCGCCGCCACAGGCTCTGCTGCGGGCTCTGCTGCGGGCACTGTCACGGGCGGCGGCGCAGGCGCATGGATACCGTCGGCAGAGAGGTAGAGGAGGACAGCAGAGCTGGAGGACGGGAGCTCAGAGAGCGCCGTCGCGAGCACGAGCAGCAGCTGCGGCGCCGTCGTGCGGTGCAGCAGGTACTTGTGAGGGTTGGCAAGCGCCACGGGAGCTGCGCCGGAGGGGGAGGGCATGCGTGATGCATTCGTGGACGTGCGGCCGCCGACACCGGCCGAGGCGGCGGAGGAGGAGGCGGGCGCTCCGGCGGCGGCGGCGGCGGCGGCGGCGGCGGCGGCGGCGGCGGCGGCGGCGGCGGCCTGTGAGGTGGCCTTGAGCGCGCCCACGTCCCATTCGACCATGAAGAGCATCCGGAAGACGTCGATCGTCAGCTCGCTCACCTTGGCTTGGGACGCGCACGCCCCTACGAGGATGGCCTCAGAGAGCACGAGGGAGTGCACGGGCAGCCGAGCGCTCGCGTGCATGAGGGCCGCCTGCCGGCGCAGCGCGTCGGGGCGTAGCCTCCTGCGCGGCCACCGGTCGTCGAGCGCGTCGGCGATTGACGAATCGCGCGTGGCTAGTGGCCGCTCGATTTGCGAGAAGGCATCAAACTCGTGCAGCACGAGGTTCCACTCGGCCCGCTCGTGCGGGGCGCAGCTGGGGCCGATGGTGCTCACGAGCTCGCGGAGCTCGGCCAGCAGCGGCCGCAGCGTGCTCCGCTTCTCGAGCAGAAGGCACACCACCGCGAAGCGCGTGTAGTACCGCAGCTCGCGGAGCGCGAGTGCGTGCTTCTTCTGGCGCTGCTGGCGCTCGAATTGTTGCAGCATGCGCAGCAGCTGCTGCTGCTGGGCCTCGTCGTCCGTGCGCAAGTCGAGCGGCGGCGGCGGCGGCGGCGGCGGCGGCGGCGGCGGTGGCGCGCCGCTGCCCTGCAAGTCAGCCGCGAAGTAGCGCCGCTGCCGGATGAAGTCGTAGAAGGTGAAGGCCTCGTCCAGGTAGCACGTATCGCCCTTGCGCAGGTATAAGTGGTAGTAGAGCTGGCCGATGCGCGAGGCCGTCTCACCAATGTGGTGCCGGCGCAGCCCGCCGTGCATCTCAAGTGTCTGCCTGTGCTCCTGCTGGAATTTCCACAGCCGTTTGTACGCGTCAAAGGTGCGCCAGAACCACCCCTCCCATATGCGCTGCCCGTACACCGGCAGGTCGCGCAGGCCGTCAAAGAGGGTGACCGCGCGCTCCTTGGCTTGCTCGTGCTGGTGCAACACCTCCTCCCACGAGCTCTCGTCGATCATCCTCGCGTCCGGGCTTGCAAAAGTTCTTTCGCTGGTTTCCTAAAACCCAACTGAAAAGGCATGGGGAAACCCGCACAAAACAATGAGCCATGACAAGCAAGCAAGCAAGCAAGCAAGCCCATAGGCGCGCTTCACGATCGAGCTGCTCTCTCATGTTGGGAAGCATGAGCAGCATGCCTCGGTGAGCGTTAGCGGTTCTGGGCATATCTCTCTCCCTCTCCGTCCACCCTTTCCTACCCCGTTGGCTGCAGGGGTATTCGGTTGCGCTGGTTTAGGTACTTGTGTGTTTCGACTAATTAGCTTGCTTGCTGCTGTTCGTCGCGTCCCGGCGTAGCGTCGGGTGAGTAAACGCAGGCAGGTGCGTGCAAGCAAGCAAGCAAGCAAACAAGCAAGCGATAGAGGCCCTCGTGCTTGGGGGTCCGGAGCGTGCCGCGTTGTGTTGAACAGCAGCAGCAGCACCGCGTGTTGAACAGCAGCAGCAGCACCGCGTCGCCGTCGAGAAGACGTACGAGGGCCGCCCCATCCATCAAGGCGAAGTGCAGATGGCCATCAAGAACCAGACGGGGCAGGACAGTGCCGTCTTCTACAACAACAAGGACTTCAAGAACTCCACGATCTACGCCTTCCATCTTCTACCCGACCAACTCGATCGCATCTGCGAAAAGCTGGGGGGCGAGGCGGGCGCCGAGATCCTGGACTCCATCTCACCGATATTCGACTTCGCACCGAAGGCGCTGAGGCACCGCATTAGCACCGCATCTACCTCGTTGGCCCCGGCGGCGAAGGCCCCATGCAGGAGGCCCATGTTCGCCAATGGCTGCCTGATGCACTCTGCACCTTCTCTGCACCGACCCCAACACCTTGCTCATCGAGCAGGTACGAGATGTGACCACCAAGCACGGCGGCCTCTACTGCGTCGAGTTCGACTATACGCAGGACTCGTATGATCAGTGCTGCGAGCTCATTATGCAGGTCGTCACGACCATCAAGAATCCCCGCAAGCCGCGCTATCAGGGCCTCAAGGTCACCTTCGCGCAGTCGCCCGACGAGATGCAGCTTCTGCTCAACTACGGCATCCTGAAGGCCATCAGCACTCCCGAGGCTAGCGTCGAGGTCGGTGCCGGACCGTTGCGCATTTCGTCCACAAAGCCAAGCCTTGTGGGACGGTACATTAAGGGCCCACCAGTGGCCGCCGCCGGAGGATCCTTCCCCTCAGCGCCCCAGGGATGTTCTTAATGCCGCCTCCGCGGCCGCCGTCGCCGCCACGAGAGGCGATCCGCTCCGCGATCGCCTTCGCCGGGTACGCGACGCTGGCGGCGGCCTACAGGGCATAAAGGCGCAGCTGCGAAGACAGCAGGGTATTCTGCAGACTGTGCAGGGCGTGCCTTGGTGTGGTCCAAGCTGCGTCCGCGCTTGCATCCCTCCGCCCCGATGTGCTCGCCCATCGCCGCCTTCGCGCGGAGGGCATCCTGCAGAGTGCGGTCACCGCCGAGAAGGCCCTCTACACGCCCAACTCGGCGACCTACTTTGCTCGTCACGATCGGAGCCTGCAGCAGATCGTCGTACGACCCATTCTTGGGGATCCGTCGCAGGCGGCCGCCGTGGCCTCTCGTCTTCTACGCGACATATCCTACTACAGTCGTGTAGTTTATTACTCAAATCGGTGTAGTTTATTACTCACCGCATTTTGTTGCATTCTTGTGCATTTAAATGCATTCAACAAAATTTCATTGCATTCTATTATTGATGCATTTCTGATCTGCTGCATGCTAACGCATTCATTTGCATTTCGACGTACTCATGTAGGTTGCATTCTGGTACGATGCATTAATGTGCATTTACCTGCATTACATGTGTTGCATCACAATGCATTCAGTATCTGGTGCATTTAAATGCATTATCATGCATCTATAATACGATGCATTTCCATCCTCTGCTGCATTATCATGCATTTGGTGCACGTGATACATTCATGTGCATTACCGTATGTATGCATTCTGTATGTGATGCATATTAGCACATTTAGATGCATGTGAATGCGTTGCATTCTGATGCATTCTAACTATGATGCATTCATGTGCATAAATTCGTATTCCAGTTCACGAATGAGTAACAATGCCTGATTTGGATGCGCCACGCGCGGCGTGATGATAGCATGATACTTGCTTCATGACTGCTTCATGATGCGTGAGAATGCATTAAAATACCCCAACATGCGTGAGAATGCGCATAAAAACGCCAGACTCGTGACCACACAAACATACACAAGAGAAGCCGAGCGGACTCAAGGCTAAACTCACATGGAAGCATGCAGCATGGACCGGATGGGCTTCGGACGGGCTGTCGACGAAATGCATCTGAAGATGTGAGACGTGCGAATGCATTGAAATTCAACTGTACAAGAATGCACCTGAATCAACATGCACTGCAATACGCGTATTTCACAATGCCTCACAATGCGTCACAATACTGTATACTCCACGTTGCGTACATGTATGCACCACGTCATGAATGCACCAACATGAAGCGGACTCTGAGAATGCATTATAATGCGTTAAAATGCATCATATCCAAAATGCAGCAGGTCAGAAAATGCATCAAAATGCACGCACTGCGAGAACGAAGAATGCAGCTGTAGAGAATGCAAACAAAGGGGGGCCGAAATGCATAAAAATGCAACGAATCCTAGAATGCAGCACGAATAGTAACTTAAGAATAGAATGCACTTACTATATAAATATATGCATACTAATGCATTGTTATGCGCTAAAATGCAAATGAAGCGTTGAGTAATAAACTACACCACACCCCCGGGCAAGCACGAGCGCCGCGCTGACCGCCCGATCTGGCAGGGTGTCGCCGATGCCACTACGTCCCCACCACCTGATTTTGAACTCAGTGGTTGACCCAAAGGGGTAGAGAGAGGTATTCTTTCTGGATTCACACACTATCCCCTGCACCACCTGATTTTGAACTCAGTGGTTGACCCAAATGGGTAGAGAGAGGTTTTCGGTGGGTTCTAGCGCTGGCGCTAGATTGGTTGTCTTCCAGAGCGAACAACGTTAACTAGGGCGGCGACGCAGCCGCGGCGGCGAGCGTCACACCCGACAGGGCGGTCAGCGGTACGCCCGCCGAGCAGCGATCGGCCTGTGCCGCTCATGCCTCCGAACGAGCGAGAGTAGCAGCTTTGATCGAGAGCGTAGCCGAAGAGAGCGTAGCCCAGAGTTGGAGGTTCCCAAGCCTCCTCGTCCTCCGAGCAACACCATAGCAAGAGCCGCCACATGCCCCGGGAAGACGGCGCGCATTTGGCGCCATCCCAGCGTGGGGAGCGCTCGATAGACGGCGCACACCATCGGCACATGCAGGTTTATTCTAGGCATATTCCAGCTCGAGCTCAATCCCTTGGGGAGAGCACATCAGGTGTTACCGTATAGTTACCGTAGAAGACGTGCGGCATTGCTGACGGGGCAAGCGAGGCGTATTGCCCCTGGCGCAATTCTTGGCGCTGCCGTCATCCTCGTCGAGAGGAAGGTCCTCCTTGTAGGCGGCGCTGAAAGCGAGAGCGCAAATGTATCTGGTCCCTATGCACGACAAACGCGGCGGAGCCGCTGACCAGAATGCGCGACGCGCTTGGAGCGACGTCTCAGGAGGTATGCGACACGTCACGCAATAATAACGGATCTTGCTTCGCCAGATTTGGCAAGGACAGTATGCTTCTGTATATTCATGCATGCATGCATGTTAGTTTCACCCGCCCGCCGGCGCACCGGACTCGACAGTACGGGTCGAGGTGTTGCGCCTGGCTGCGCTCTCGATCTAAGCTGCTGCTCTCGCTCTCTTGGAAGCTTGAGCGGCACAGGCCGCTCGCTGCTCGGCGGGCCCACTGCTGATCCCCCTGTCGGCGGCGCGTGCACCGCTGATCGCCCTGTCGGGTGTGACGCTCGCCGCCGCGGCTGCGTCGGCTATTCTCTCGATCTAAGCTGCTGCTCTCGCTCTCGGAAGCTTGAGCGGCACAGGCCGCTCGCTGCTCGGCGCGTGCATCGCTGATCGCCCTGTCGGGTGTGACGCTCGCCGCCGCGGCTGCGTCGGCTATTCTCTCGATCTAAGCTGCTGCTCTCGCTCTCTCGGAAGCTTGAGCGGCACAGGCCGCTCGCTGCTCGGCGCGCGCATCGCTGATCGCCCTGTCGGGTGTGACGCTCGCCGCCGCGGCTGCGTCGGCTACGCTCTCTATCTAAGCTGCTGCTCTCGCTCCCTCGGAAGCTTGAGCGGCACAGGCCGCTCGCTGCTCGGCGCGCGCACCGCTGATCGCCCTGTCGGGTGTGACGCTCGCCGCCGCGGCTGCGTCGGCTACGCTCTCGATCTAAGCTGCTGCTCTCGCTCTCTCGGAAGCTTGAGTGGCAACCTTGACATCGTGCTTCTGGCACGTCACATGACACTGCTATTCGCGCTGGGCCTCATCTCGCAGATCTGGATTGATCTGCGGGCCCAGCGACAGGCAGACGAAAGCCCTGCAATCCCGACGAGGGTCACCCGTCGGCGAGACGCAGGCGACCGAAAAGCCCTGCAACAGGCACAAGCCCTGCCATTTGCCCGGCGCGGACCACCCGCCGGCGCGATGCAGGCAGAGTCAAACTGCCGCGTCTGGCCGGCCGCTCAAGCTTCCAAAAGAGCGAGAGCAGCAGCTTAGATCGAGAGCGTAGCCGACGCAGCCGCGGCGGCGAGCGTCACACCCGACAGGGCGATCAGTGGTACGCCCGCCGAGCAGCGAGCGTCCTGTGCCGCTCAAGCTTCCGAGAGAGGGAGAGCAGCAGCTTAGATCGAGAGCGTAGCTAGAGCGTAGCCGACGCAGCCGAGGCGGCAAGCGTCACACCTGACAGGGCGATCAGCAGTGCACGCGCCGAGCAGCGAGCGGCCTGTGCCGCTCAAGCTTCCGAGAGAGCGAGAGCAGCAGCTTAGATCGAGGGCGTAGCCGACGCAGCCGCGGCGGCGAGGGTCACACCCGACAGGGCGATCAGCAGTGTGCGCGCCGAGCAGCGAGCGGCCTGTGCAACTCAAGCTTCCGAGGGAGCGAGAGCAGCAGCTTGTGACGCTCGCCGCCGCAGCTACGTCGGCTATTCTCTCGATCTGATATGCTGCTCTCGCTCTCTTGGAAGCTTCAGTGGCACAGGCCGCTCGTTGCTCGGCGCGCGCACCGCTGATCGCCCTGTCGGGCGTGACGCTCGCCGCCGCAGCTGCGTCGGCTACGCTCTCGATCTATGCTGCTGCTCTCGCTCTCTCGGAAGCTTGAGTGGCACAGGCCGCTCGCTGCTCGGCGCGTGCACCGCTGATCGCCCTGTCGGGTGTGACGCTCGCCGCCGCGGCTGCGTCGGCTATTCTCTCGATCTAAGCTGCTGCTCTCGCTCTCTCGGAAGCTTGAGCGGCACAGGCCGCTCGCTGCTCGGCGCGTGCATCGCTGATCACCCTGTCGGGTGTGACGCTCGCCGCCGCGGCTGCGTCGGCTATTCTCTCGATCTAAGCTGCTGCTCTCGCTCCCTCGGAAGCTTGAGCAGCACAGGCCGCTCGCTGCTCGGCGCGCGCACCGCTGATCGCCCGATGCGACGCTCGCCGCCGCGGCTGCGTCGGCTACGTATCGGCTACGCTCTCGATCCGAGCTGCTGCTCTCGCTCTCTCGGAAGCTTCCACCGGCCGCTCGCTGCTCGGCCCGTTGGCGAGATGCCGGCAACGTTAGCCCTGCACGAGGGCGAGCTGCTGCACCCCGCTTTCAAGCTTGCAAGCTTGGATCACCAGCTGCCCAGAAAAACCAGCCACCCACCCACCCAGGGGGATTCAAACCAGTTACCGCACGACACCGCCCGACCGCCTTAACCTCCGTCCTAGCCGCCGTCTCTCGGCGCCTCACACTCAGGGACTCAGAGCTCGGCCTCACAAGGCCAGCTCTCGGGGCTGATTATTACTTAACATCCCTAACAAGTGTGATGCACAGAGAAGACAGTGGGTTCTAGCGCTGGCGCTAGATTGGTTGTCTTCCAGTATCCACTTTAAGTAGGGCGGCACAACGTTAAGTAGGGCGGCAGGCGCAACACCTCGACCCGTACTGTCGAGTCCGGTGCGCCGGCGGGCGGGTGAAACTAACATGCATGCATGCATGAATATACAAAAGCATACTGTCCTTGCCAAATCTGGCGAAGCAAGATCCGTTATTATTGCGTGACGTGTCGCATATCTCCTGAGACGTCGCTCCAAGCGCGTCGCGCATTCTGGTCAGCGGCTCCGCCGCGTTTGTCGTGCCCCACCCTCCTCAGACCCGTACTGTCTAGAATAGGGGGACTCAGAGCTCGGCCTCACAAGGCCAGCTCTCGGGACTGATTATTACTTAACATCCCTAACAAGTGTGATGCACAGAGAAGACTTTCTGGATTCACACACGTATCCCCACCACCTGATTTTGAACTCAGTGGCAGTACGTGAGAGTCAGAGTGACTTCCATTTTCATATCTCACATCATCAGATGCACTCCTTCTACACTCCTTCGACACGATGCAATCTGATAGCAATCTGAAGCCGCATACATTCGCATACATTTTCGCGCAATTTGGCACGAACGCATTCTGACGCAACTACACTAATCCCTATAAGGTGTGGTCAGTTTCCCAAGTGGTAAGTGGTCAGTGTCGGTCAGCTCCCGCCAGGCTTAGGCGGGTACGATCTCGGCCGTCTTGGTCTTCTTCTTCAACATCAAGTAGGCGAGGCCCGCGATCAGGGCAGTGCCCACGACGACAGCGATCACGATGCCCGCAATTGGGCCGCCGCCCAACCCATCGTCCGCCGCCGCCGGCTCAGGCACATAGTAGCGCACCGTTTGGGTAAAGACCTGCACGGGGATTTCGGGCAAGCCCGGCACGGCCGCCAAGGCGGCCTGGAGCGACGCGGTGTTGGCAAAGGCGCCACCGTTCGGGTCCGTGAGGGCCGCCGAAGCCGCGGCCGCCTCGGATGCGGCGAAGACGAAGACGAAGCCGATCATTGCATTGTCCTCGCCATTAGCTGCCTGCAGGCGGCGGCCCGAGCACGATGGCGGTGTGTTGGACACGCGCGCCCTCCTCGCACGGACGGCTGCGGCCATCCGGCTGAGCATGGTTGTGTCAGCGGCCATCTCGCACGGCGGCCGTTTGACGACAACGGAGATGACCACCTCGATCTGGTCCGCCGTGCCCCCCGCGCTCGGGTTGGCTGCCGAGAGGGCCAAGAGGTCAGACACCGAGGCGGCGACGACAGCGGACGCCGCCGACATGGTGCAGACGACCGCGCTGTGCACCGTGACGGACAGCGCGGGGGCTACGGAGCACGGGGTGAGCGCGTACGCGGAGCAGCGGAAGTTGAGCGCGGCCGGGTCGAGGCAGCCCGACCGGAAAAAGTAGCACGGGCCCGCCGCGCTGGCCTTGGGGTCGTAGTTGATCGCCGATCGGTCCATGCAGCCGCCCTGGTAGCTGCAGAGCGTCTGATTGTGGATGGTCGTCATCGGGCTATAGTTGTAGGCGAGTGGGTCCATGCAGCCCCTGACAGAGGGGACGCACCACGACAGCGTGCTGACGGTAGCGAGCGGGTCGTAGTTGGCCGCCGTCGAGTCCATGCAGCCTTCGATGGCCACGATGCAGCCAGACTTGACGTTGGCCGCCTCGTTGTACGTGGTCATGGCGGGGTACCGACGGTTACCCGCCAGCACGACACGGCCGCCGCCGCCATCCGTCCGGCCGGGGTCGTCATGAAACGTCGACTCGAAGCCGGGTGTTCTCGGGTCGACGCCCGAGTACTGGCCCGGGCCGACGGTGCAGCCGAGCACCTTCGCGATGCAGCTGCCGTCGCTGTCGGTCGCCTCGGAGTTGTAGTTGATCGTGGTGGAGTCCATGCAGCCCACGGTCTTGTAGTAGCAGCGGCCCGACTCCTTGGCGCCGGGCATGTAGTTGAGCGCGCCCGGGAACAGGCAGCCCTGCCGCCAGTGCAGCGGGACCGCGCACATGGCGGGCACGTGCACCTCGGCCGCCGGCTCGTACTTGGCGTCCGACGAGATCATGCAGCCGGCGTACAGGAAGCGCTTGACGGTGTGGATCCTGCCCGTGGCGCCGCCGGGCGTGCCGCGCGGGCACGAGCGCGCCGTCACGTCCACGTGGATCCCAGGGTTGACGCCCGGGCCGAAGTGGTCGAAGGTCTCGATGAGGCGACCGCAGGTGAGCCTCGTCCTCGGCGTCAGTCCTGTCGAGGATGCCCAGCGCGGCGCCTGCACCACCGCATTGGCGGCTTCATAGCAGGACCCGTTGTTGGGGCCTCCCTGGCACGCGGAGCCGGGTAGGTTACGATGCGAGCACGCGCCGAGGACCTGGCACGACGAGTAGCCGAAGAGGTGCGTGTTGTTCACCACCTCGCTGCCCATCGGCATGAGGCCG
>Ga0210239_102195_pt1 | contig 11558 bp, 7 predicted proteins | sample ChrtobMetP5a_0mM_FD_155451 | JGI IMG/M metagenome (GOLD analysis project Ga0210239, IMG submission 155451) | Chrysochromulina tobin associated microbial communities from unialgal haptophyte culture, Seattle, Washington, United States - P5a_0mM | ecosystem: Host-associated > Algae > Haptophytes >...
GCGAAGCCGGATTTCGATGCACATCTCCAAAGATCGCGAGACAGCACATAGCTGGAGGGCCATGGATCGAGTCTTGGGACTATATGGACTCATAAAACACAGAGAATCACGCCATCCCAAGTCACTCTGCATGGTCCTAGTACCGAAATGCGACCAAAACGCGACCTCACAGGCCGTACTCGAGGTCACAATATGACATCTGAGTGGCGACAGTGACTTGATATGGCGTGATTCTCTGTGTTTTATGAGTCCATATAGTCCCTAGACTCGATCTATGGCCCTCCAGCTATGTGCTGTCTCGCGATCTTTGGAGATGTGCATCGAAATCCGGCTTCGCCTCGAATTTCGACCCGTGAACTGTTTGGCCACACAGCTCAACAATTCGAGCTCCAAAACACATTCTCTCGCCTGTTCTCGGTAGTGTATACCCTATAGAGTGGTGTGCGATCCTAAGATGAAGACTGGTCGACGTATGACGCACACTGCAGTACGGAAACCTACATTATGCACACAAGATGCCCTGTACGACACACGCGAGTATGCACACTGCTCCCCTACGCAAGAAGAGTGATGCTCTTCGATCATCAGCCCGGTCGGGATATATCATGAGGCGACTCCGGCATGTTGTGAGCCGCCCATGCGACGCTATCTGCGCTGTCCTGGAGCCATCTGCTGTCCTGCGCGTCGTGCGCTGCAGGCGTGCTGCAGCCACATCCGGTTCTGCGACGAGCTGATCGCCGACGCGTTGTGCCCACTGCCCCGATGATGCGGCGCCTCAGCCCACCAGCTGGCTGCGGCGGATGCTCCGTGCGCGGCAAGCCGCGCAGATGCCTTCGGGTGCGACACCGTTGCCCATGTGCTGTTTCCAGAGGCCGCAGCGCCGGCCTCGGCGTCGCCGGCTTCGCGATTCGCTTTCGCCGTGATCGGCATCGACCACAGGCGTCGCCTCGAAGTCCAAACGGGCCGATCCGAGCGCGACTGAAGCCGCCAGGGAGCCCGGCAGCGACGCGCTCAAGGGCTCGGAGAGCTTGAAAGAGGCTGTGAGGAGTGAGTGTGAGGAGACGATAGGACGAGAGAAAAAGTGTCCCAACTGGATACGGCCCCGGTTTACCGCGCCGCGCTGGCGGGCGGGTTCGAGCGTAGATGGGCGGGCTCCACCGACATTTTTAAAGTTTTGTCAAACTTCTGAGAGACGAAGCCTAGTCAAGTCAAGTCAAGTCAAGTCAACACTAGCCTGTTCACAGTGTCACGGTCGACGTCAGAGTGAGAAAGATCTGTGTGGCTCGCTAGGTGCGTCTTGGGTGAGACCTCATTTTCATATGTTGATCTCTGGTTTGATGTACACAATAAGACGATAACGCGTGCAACTCACGTCAAATCAAGGCGACAGCGATGACGACCGCAAAGGCCGCTTGCTTGGCCCACTCGACGTTCCACCACGTACGGCCTGTGGAAGACGGCTGCATCGGCGGGTGCATGGGGCCCGAGGGGAAAGCCTGCATCTGAGCCTGCATCTGAGGCGGATAAGCCTGCATCGGGGCCAGAGGCGGCTGCGGTCCACGTTGGGCAGCGACCTCGGCATCCATCTCTTTGAGGACGTCCTGGACCATGGGGTCCTCGATGGGACGCGCTGCATCAGGACTAGGCAGGTTGGCGATGGGCGTGCTCATACGGCTTGCTTGAATGTGTTGCGTTACGGGCTCCGCATCGTTTGACGTGCGCAAAAAGGGACCAATCCGCGCCCGCACATCATGCATACACGTCACGCTTTCGTGCGGTGCCGAACACCGTGCAAGGTGCATCGTGCATGCAATATGCACCGCGGACCATAATGTGCTGCGGACATGCGAATTGAAGACAACCCTGGGGCATGCATGCCCCCCTTTCTCTCAAGCTGCGAGTTACAAACTCGTCGCGTCGATGTAACGTCGATGGGGGCCGAGCGCCTCGACGCGGCTCCGCTAAGCCTTCTCCTCGCCCGATTCCCTTCTGAACCTCGTCTGCCTGTCCCCTAGTGCCTGCCCATGGAGTTCATTTTGGATGGGCGATGACGCCCTCGTCGGCAGTGGCGGGGGCGGGGACGCCACCGCTGGGCCCGTGAACAAGGGCGGCCTCCTCAGAGAGAGCTGCTGATATGCTCATGAACGAGGGCCGCTGGATCGCCTGTTGATGCCAGCACTGCTCGAGCATGTGCTGGACGGATTCGGGGCACTCCTTCGGGATGGGCGGCCGCCTGCCCTCCTTGGCGACGGCGAGGGCCGCTTCGACCGGCATCATGTCGTCGAACGGGATGCGGTACGTGAGCATCTCCCACGCGAGGACGGCGTACGAATAGACGTCGCAGCGCCAGTCGTACATTTCATGGCGGATCACCTCGGGAGCCATCCATCGGTAGCTGCCGGTCTCTGCGGTCATCTTCTTGTGCGTATCCTCGAACCGGGCGAGGCCAAAGTCGGCGATCGCGAGCCGCTCACCACCGTTTCCGAGCAGGATGTTGGCAGACTTGAGGTCGCGGTGCAGCACGGGCGGCTCCAACGCATGGAGGTATGCCATACCGGAGGCCACCTGCGCAAGCTTGGCGATGAGCTCCGCCTCGGCGGGCATCGGCTTACGCTGCTTTCGGAACTTCTCGTGCGCCTCCAAGAGCGACCCATCGGGCATGAACTCGCACAAGAGCATGATCGACGTCGATGTGCACGACATCCCATAAAACCCGACTATGTTTGGGTGTTTGAGCTTCGACCAGATCGTGCACTCGTTCGTGAGCAGGTACTTGGCATCATCGTTGAGTTTCTCGACGTTGATAGACTTGCAGACGGCATCGCAGGGCTCATCGCCCACGCCGGCACGGAGTTGGCAGAGGTAGGCCTTGGCGAAGCCGCCAGTTCCAAGGACCTTGCCCAGGGAAATTTTGTCCGGAGCGAGCACCGGAAGCCCGCCGAGGTCGATGCTCGCGAGCAGAGTCTCATTACGCTTAAGCCGTGGGTCCGTGTTATCGGCCGTGTGGTCCTTGCGTTTGAAGAAGCCTAGCATCAGGGTGGCCGTCGGACGCGGTACGACACAGGAGAAAGCGAGCCGGAAAGTCTTTCAGGTGGGTGGCACGCAACCACAGAGTGAACGCTGCCGAATGATCGCGGCCGCAATTTGACGAAACAGGGTTTTGAGATTCGTCTCATCTCGCTCGTACTTTGTACGTGGGAACAAACACTTGTTCACGATCACGACAGCTTCGTTTGTGGCGCCAATTGAGCACAAGATGAATATGTGATTGGGCGGGCGCAACGACGAGGGGCCGCCAACGCTACTTCTGCTTACCCCGCGCCTCTGCCAGTCCCTCCTGGAGGCCCGCCGCGCCTGGCTCGTGGGCGAGGCCCTCGTGGTAGGCGGCCTCCGCCTTGCGTGCATCACCCAATCCGAGCAGTGCTGCGCCGCGCCGGCCGTGCGCTTTGCCCCAAGTGGGACGCAACGCGACGGCCGCATCGGCGTCTTCGAGGGCCGCATGGTACTGGGCGAGCTTGGCGTGCGCGGCGGACCGATTGCTCAGCAGCACAGATTCGCTCGTCGCGTCGCCCGCGACTCCCGCGGCAATGGCCAGCCGGTGCAGCAGCAGTGCATCCGTGTAGTGGCCCACTGCCGCCCGCGCGCCGCTCCAGTCGCCCTGCGCAAAGGCAGCATTTCCCAGGGCCTTGGCGGCCGCCTCTGAATCAGGCCGAGGAGCCCGACTCGGCGCCCAGCGTACGTCGCAGGCAATCGGACCACGGTCGAGCACTGCCTCGACGGTGCGATAGCCGCGGCGTGACGCGGCGTCGCGAGGCGTGTCGCCATTCTCGTCCATGGCGCACACGTCGGCGCCTGCCTCGAGGAGTAACGAGGCCACCTGGGCGCGCGCGTGTGCGGCCGCCGAGTGCAGTGGCGTGCCGCCGCCGTTGTTCCGCACGTTCACGTCAGCGCCCTCCCGCGCAACGAGCCAACGCACGGCGTCCATGCGCGCATGCGCCGCCGCCCAGTGCAGAGCGCTGTTGCCGAGCAGCTGCTCACTGGTCCGTTCGGAGCGATTCGAAAGCAGCGTCGCGTCCTCGGCGAGGCAGCGCTCGAGCGTCGCCACATCGCCGGTTTTAGCCGCCTTCATCCAAGTGCTCACCTTGAGCTTGTACGCGTGCTCCTCGGGCGTCTTCTCGCGCTTGGCGCTGACCGAGGCAGCGGCCTTGGCAGCGCCCGAGCAGAGCGTGCCGACGCCGCCTCCGCTCGCCCCGGCTGTAGTGCCGCCGACGCCACCGCCGCCGCTCCCACCTCCGCTGCCGCATTCGCCGCCACCTCCGCTGCCGCCGTCGCCGCCGGCCATGCGCGCCGCGTCCGCCTCCTCGTCGCCGCGCTTTTTCTCAAAGGCCCCGCGCTCTATAAGCGCCTCGAGGCGCCGATTCCGCAGGGTCGCCTTGATCTCCTTGAGCTGACACTGCGCAATGTCGCTGCTCGGCTCCGCCTCCAGCGCGGCCTTATACGCGGCCAGTGCTCCATCGAGATCGTCGAGCCCTAGGAGTGCCGCACCCATGCGAGAGTGTGCTTTGGCCCATGCCGGCCGCAGCCGCACGGCGCAACGGCCGTCCTCGAGCGCCTCTTCGAAGCGGCGCAGCGCCGTGTAGCACGCCGAGCGATTCGAGAACAGCGCGGCCAGGCCGTCCGTGTCATACCCGTCTCCACCCTCCACCGTGAGGTTGATCGCCGCAGCGTACCAGCCGATCGCCGCATCATACTCTTTGGCGTTGAACGCGTCATTGCCCTTTTGCTTGCACCCGGCCGCGGTTGCGGGCGGGGGCGGCGGGGGCGGCGGCGCCGCCGGCGCCGGCGATGACGACTCGCCCGAGAGAGCTGTGAGGGCGGCGGGGCACGCAGAGCTCATTGCAATGTTGGGCGACGAGGGAGAGGGTGTTTCTTTGTTTCGCGGACTTCCATCAAGGAGGACCATGCCCAAAGGCGGCATGTACATGTAGAGGGCAAGGTTCCAAAGTTCGCGGATGTTGACGATTTTTTCTCCGTGGCAACCACTAGTCAGTTCCGACAAGTCCCACAGTTGGCCCTCTCGGCGTCGGCCTTCGTGCTTGGCCGCAACTTCCTTGTATGGAGGAGTACGAGGACGACTTTGAAAACGAGACCCCGCCTACCACGCCCGGCGATGGCCTGCCGCCTCCGCCCATCGCTATCCACGATCTTGACGAGCCAGCTGGCGATGGCTATGTTGACCGCTCGCCGACATCGACCCCGTGGCTGCACATAACGTTGGAAGAGCTCGACGTTGCCGAGCGGCTCGCCGCGGGTGCCATGGGTGCAGTGCACTCAGGCTACTATCGCGGACGACCCGTAGCGATTAAGACGTTGCATGACACGAGCCCCGCGGCGCTTGGGGCCGTCGAGGCTGAGCTCCAGGTGCATGCATCGCTGCGCGACCGCCGGATCGTTGAGCTGATCGGCGCGAATCTGGTGCCACCGGGCTGCTGTATCGTCATGGAGCAGTGCGAGCGTTCGCTCTTTGAGTGGCTTCACCGGCGACCCGATCCCATGAGCCGGCGTCAGGCGGTGGGCATCGCCCTGCAGGTGGCCGAAGGCATGGCCTTCCTTCACTCGCGCCGGCCGCCGATCGTGCACCGCGACCTGAAGTCGCACAATGTACTGCTCGACTTCAAGGGCGACGCGAAGCTATGCGACTTTGGCCTCGTCAACACGCGCGAGGTCACCGCAGGCACGCCAAACTATATGGCGCCCGAGCTGCTCCTAGCCAAGTCGCACTCGACGCCGGTGGACGTCTTCGCCTTCGGCGTGCTGCTCAACGAGCTATGGGCGCGCGAGGTGCCCTGGGACGGGTACCCGCCGCTCGACATCAAGGAAAAGGTGACCGCGGGTGAGCGGCCGCCCGTGCCGCGCACGATGCCGTACGCATGCGAAAGCCTGCTGCGCAAGCTGTGGCATACGACGCCGGCCTCACGGCCTTCGTTCGTGGAGGTCATCCCGGCGATCGAAGCGGTGCTCGACACGCTGCCCAGCGATCGCAGTGCGCTCGGCGGCTCGCTGGGCATGGACTCGCTTGATGCACTCGACTCGCTCACTAGCCTGTCCATGAAGCCGCGTGCGCGATGAGTGCCTGCGCCGGAACGCCGGTAGCGGAAGCGGTACCCGCCGGGCACACACAGTGGTGTGACGGCGGAACGCGCCGCGTGTATTTTGAGCGGCGGGGCTCCGAGGGACCCGCGTTCCCTTCGACAACGCCGCGCGCGCTGCGCAAGCAGCGCAAGAGACTACCCGAGAGAGGCACAATAAGCGGTGCTACGATGACCCCGCCGTCGACGAACGCGCCCCCGCGGGCGCGATCGACGGTCGGTTCCCGTCCCGGACCGGCGTTGGACCGGCGTGCGGGGCGTAGCGGCCGCGGCCGCGTAGCCCGCCGCGCTGCCGCACACACATTCCGCTACAGCACGTCGCAGCAGGGCGCTTGGGCGGCAGGACCGCTCGGAGGTACGCTCCGACACGCGGCGCGGCCGCCACCCGCGCCGCCCGGCCGCCGCCCCCCGGCCCCCCCTGTCTTCTCGTCGAGAGAGCCTTACAAGCCTGTGGCAAAATCCTAAATGATGCACTTCGTCATATTAGACATCGCAAGACGAGTCGTTTAAGGGACGCACACACTCACCGAGACACACTAGGCCGTACGCGACGCGGGATCCGACCGACGGGTCCGACGCGCCAGCCGCGCTGGAGCGGGTTCGATACTTCGCGCCCCTACACAGTGAGATAGCTCTGCGGAATGGCCTCAACCCTCGCTCGACGGCCTGATTCGACGAGCCTGCCGATGGCTGCGCGGACGGCTTGCAGCTGGCGGCCGGTTGGATTGACGGCGTCGACGATTTCAGAGGGCACCGCTATCCCCGCCTCTTCGGCCGCCTGCGGGTTCATGACCTGAAACACAACGATGACGATGACGCCGATGAAGATGAGACACATGAAGCCCATGATCAGTTTATCGGTCGCCATCTTGCGCATGAAGGCGCGGAGCAGCACATCTGCACGCGACAGATTCGATTTGACCTTCATGATGTCGGCGTCGATGCTCTTGAGCTGGTCAGTCTGCCCCTTGAGCTTCTGCGCCGTTGCTATGCCCACCGCGCGCGACTCTTCCACTTGCTGCTGCATGCGCTTCACTTTAAGCATCGATTGGTCCTGAACTTTAGTCGCCTCCTGCATAACCTCCTGTGTCGTCATCTCATCCACGCTTCGCACACCCACCTGCTGCCGCTCATTGTCCTCCTTCGCAGCCTGCAGCTCGGTGAACATTGTCTGCAGCCGCTGCTGGTATTCGCGCCCTTTCGTATCAAAGCCGATCGCTTGCTCGCGAGGTATGTCGCGCAGTTCGACCTTGAACGACTGCAGCACCTGCTTGGCGCGCTGCATCCGGCTAGAGAGCTCATGGATTTTCTCTGACTTGGCGGCGATGTCGCGTGCAGAGCTTTTCTTCCCGGCCTTTTCTTGGAGCCCAAGAAGGCCGTTGCTGAGCTCTTCCACGAGGGCGGCCAGCTCCTCGTCGTAGTCTCGGATCTCATCTGACATTTACCTCCGCGACGCAAGCCCCGCCGGCGCCAGCCACACCCACCGAGTGCTATGAGAATTCACAGGTTCTCGTTCACACCTGAGTCGGCGGTTTAGGAAAGAAGCACATGGCGGGTGCTCACCGAAGGGGTACGGTATCCGGTCGCATGCACGTAAGGACGAAGGATTACTTCAGGCGCCGATCCGGTTGAAAGCGCCGAGCGCGGCGGGACTTCTAAGTTTTGGCTTGGATCTATAAGTACGGTCATTAAGTAAAGCGCTTTAAGGCCTTAGAGGCGGGCCACCTTTTAATTGCTTTCGTCCGCGCGAGGGCGTCGAGTGATTGTCCTCAGTACTTCTTACTCGAAAAGAAACCGCGTCCGAACAGCACTAGAACAGCACTGAGCAGGGGGCATTACAGAACCACAGTACGACGTCTAACGTCATCTATGTACTATGACCGACCCGGCACAGCTACCGAGACTGCCGTCGCCGTCGCCACTGCCTCCGCAGTAGACTTGCCCCATAGACGCATCGACGGAGTGCATGGCGGCGCGCGAGCACTTGCCGCCATGATCTCCTCTTCCTGCACGCCATCCTCTGCAGCTGCCGCCTGGGCTGCTGCCTCCGCCTGTGCAAACATGGCCAGCTCTTCTGCCAGCATCTGCTCGGGCGTCATCTCCCACGATCTCCCCGAGGACTCGTGAGAGAACTCATCCTCGTCCTCGTCCGCCTCGTGAGCCTCGTCCGCTCCATGCGCGTGCGCCCCATGCGAGCACACACCGAGCTGCTGTCGACCCTCAATCCGCCCCGCCCCTGCAACGTCAGCTTGGCGTGAGTCGAAGTAGGCGCCCGCGTCTGGGACGGCTCGTACGCCCCAGGTGCCAGCGCGGCTAGGTGCAGCGGTGGCGTAGGCGGCGGCCCTCGGCGGCGTGGACGAATGGGTGAGTGGTGTGAACGGGAGGTGGGCGCACTGGCCACCTCCGGCAGTGCGCACGTCTGCGCTTGATGATGACACGTGAGATGGCACCTCCGCCGGAGCGGAAGCGTCCCCGGCGCTCCTCACGGGGCTCGGGACGGCGCTCGTGCACCTACCCTCTGCATAGGTTGCCGAGCGGCACAGGTGGATGTCGAGCGGCACAGGTGCACCAGGCCCAGGCGCAGCTCCGATCCGCCCAGGCGAGCGGGCTGGAGGCCGAGAGCGCATCGGAGCAGCCCATGGGCCAGCTTGATACGGTCTGCGAATCCGCGGCACGGACTGAGAGAGCACGTGTGGCCTCGGCCGCTTCTCGTGACCGCCCACAGCACCGCTGCTCATCACGGCCAGCGAGGCGGCACGCGGCGAGGTGGCAAGCTGCGGCGAGGCGGCATGCTGTGGCGAGGTGGCAAGCTGCGGCGAGGTGGCATGCTGCGGCGAGGCGGCATGCTGCGGCGAGATGGCATGCTGCGGCGAGGCGGCATGCTGCGGCGAGATGGCATGCTGTGGCGAGGCGGCATGCTGCGGCGAGATGGCACGGGGATTCGAGGTGGTGAGCTCGACGAGTTCAACGGCCACCACAAGATCGTGCATGCGCGCCTGCTCGTGCAGCTGGCGCTGACGCGAAGCTGTCCACGCCTCGGCCCGCAGCGCCTGCTCGATCCGCCAGCGCCGCGCTCGCTGCTCACCAAGGCTCCCCGGGGCCAGTGGCAGTTGCTCCTCGGATGTGAGACGCTCCCCCAGGTTCTCTGCCGAAGGGTCCGCGCTTCGAGGGCTCAAGTGAGCGAGAGAGGCCGGCGCCGGTGTGGGTGCTGCGGGTGCTGCGGGTGCTGCGGGTGCTGCGGGTGCTGCGGGTGCTGCCGCTACTGCTGCTGGTGATGCTGGCATGGCGGCACAGGAGGACGTGGCGGCGTCACTGACGTGTCTGGTGAGCCATGGGTTGGCTGGTTGTCGGGCCCTCAGCTCCTTGGCGATCGCCTTCGGATCGAGCGGCTGTGAACCGCCTGAGGGCTCGGTGCACGCGCACGTGCTGCTCGCGTGCGCTGCTGCTCCAGTTGCTGCCGCACAGGCGCTCAGAACAGGCGCTGTGACGGGCGCTGTGACGTGTCGACGCCAACCGTGCTCCCGCAAAACATCACCGCCCACTACGGCGCCTATAGGGCGGCGCAGCGACTCAGCCACCCTTAGCATGTCTGCGACCTCGTGCGGCGAGAGCATGCGGCCAGAGGCGGCTTGTTGCGCGAGCCGAAGCGCGTGCTCAACCGCCGCGGCATCGTCCAGCGGGGCATCGACACCGCCGTTTCCACAGCTGCCACGGCTGCCGCGACGGCCACCCATCTCATCTGTGGCCGCTGTGACCGATGGGAAGCTGTGGCAGCTGTGTGTGTGGCAGCTCTGTGGGAGGTGGGGACCTGTGGCAACTCCCACAGCTGGGGCGTGGCTCAGCTTGCGATCGTCGACCACCGCTAGGAAGCCGAGGGATTGCGCCACCGGAAGGGACACCGCGACCTGCCAGGGTTCCATGCCGAGCGCCATGTCGTGCGCCTGTCGAGAGCCGTTGGCCCATGGGATGGCTGGTTGTCGGGCCCTCAGCTCCTTGGCGATCGCCTTCGGATCGAGCGGTTGTGAACCGCCTGAGGGCTCGGTGCACGTGCACGTGCTGCACGCGTGCGCTGCTTCTCCAGCGCTTTCGAGCGAGCTGTGACAGCTGTGGGACATTTCGGCGTCCAGTGGTTGGCTCACGGACTCCATGCCGGGCGGGATGCGAGTGTCCCATGGGATGGTTGGTTGGAGCGCCCTCAGTTCCATAGCGAGAGAACGAGCTGGCGACTGCTCTGGTGGCATGCACGTTGACGAACCCGTGGCGCGAGCCTGCTGCCCTTGCTCGTTCGGCCGTTGGTGCTTTGGCCGTTGGTGCAGCGGAGCACTGGCACTCCGCGAGATATGGCGCGAGATATGGCGCGAGATATGGCGCGTGGGCACGCGCGGTGCGGCGCTGGCAGCCAGTGAGGCGGCGAGTGCAGGCGAGGCCACGCCGAGGATCTCGCGCGGCTTCGTCGAGACCAAATGCATGCGTGTCGGCCGCGTCAGGTTGGCTGGAGTCGGCGGCGGCCTCTCACTCGACGGCGTGAGCCCTGAGGGAACGAGCCATCGACGCCGCGGCGGAAGCGTCAAGTCAAGCGGCTTCTCGTGCGGATATGCGTCAAGTAGCTGACGCGAAAGCGTTTGGCGCAGGTTGCTCGGCTCAAAGAAGGGCTGGTTGGAAACAATGGCCACGCCGGGGTCACGCGCGATGCCGCTGCCGCCGCCGCCGCTGCCGTCGCCACCGCCGCCGCTGCCGTCGTCACCGCCGCATTCCGCGCATACGGATGCCGTGGGAGAACTCCGGCCGTGCGCTGCGGCGGCTACGCTCTCCGCAAAGGCCCGAGGCGACAACGCAGGAGCGGAGGATGATGAGGCAGGGCCCGCTGCTCGCAGGGTGCTGGCATCGGCATGGTGCAGGCTGCTCGAAAGTTTGACCGGCCCTGGATTGGGAGATTGCCGCCACACGATGTTGCCGTTGCTCGGGCTGACCCGCCAACGTGCCACGCCCGACGCCCTCGGTGCTGGAGGCAAGCCAGGCCGCTGTGCTAGCAGGGCTTGCCGCTTTTCATCGACTGCCATGTCCCAGGAGGTTGCTCCGGCAGCTGGCTTGCTCCGTTGAGGTTTCGGCGGTGCGCCCGAGAATGGATACAGATTTTTTTTCGCGTCATTCTGCAGCAAGTCGAAAAGCTGCCGCACTATCGCGTCACGGTCGGGCGCATGCAAGACGGCAGTGTGCATTGCGGAAACCGGCCAATTCCTCAAACAAGCACGTCATCTTTTTCCTTCATTATGTACCGGTATGGGCACCGACGGCAGTCGATATCCTCGCTTCGTTCCCTCCAGTTCGCGGCCTGGTCTTTGGCAGCACCGCTTGCGGGGGGTCCAGGGAGGTCGGCATCCTCCTTGCCCAGGCGGCGTCGTCGTCAGC
>Ga0210239_102205_pt1 | contig 11498 bp, 10 predicted proteins | sample ChrtobMetP5a_0mM_FD_155451 | JGI IMG/M metagenome (GOLD analysis project Ga0210239, IMG submission 155451) | Chrysochromulina tobin associated microbial communities from unialgal haptophyte culture, Seattle, Washington, United States - P5a_0mM | ecosystem: Host-associated > Algae > Haptophytes >...
CTGATATTGCTCTATTCGGCGAGTGAAGTATTGCCGGTCTCTGCGGCATGCTCCGAGAATGTGCCGACGGTCTCCGGTCGGCGCTTTCGAATATCGATGCGTATCAGTTCTGGGAGTGTTATGTGTCCCCGCCCACCCACCGCGATTCAGAGCCTGGTCTAGCTTTAGCAGGGACCGGGATGTCGCGCTCACCAGGCTGCCGTTTGTGTAGTTTGATGAACCGCCAATCAACCAACGCGACCAAGTTTACTGGCTGTGAAAAGGGGGTCCAGGGGTCCCCCAGCTTGTTGTACCGCACACGTACGCCGGTCCGGTGTCTTGGGTGTCGAGTTATAAACATTGACTGTGAATGGATTGAGTCCCCCCGATGACACCCGATGGCAATCGACTAGTGGCCGAACTGCCGGCGGCGACGGAGAAGCACATCGTGCTTATTGCATGCATGACAGGCCGCAGACGCGGCGGCAGGCGCGAATGCACTCGTGCGTGCGAAGACGAGGCCATCCGTTGCATTCTGTATCATGATTCCGAGGTTGGGAACCAAGGATCGCAGCTTGAGCACGTGGGCCTAGGCTCCTACACCACGCTCGTGCCGCCACTGCCAACTCCACCTGGGCCGCTGCAGTGCTGCGACGCAGCATGGCGAGGACGGCCAGCGCTCGCCAACGGTTCCAATAGCTTCTTCTGCCGCCCTCACGTCAAGCTGACGCTGTCGTCCCAGTACCGCTTCCTGCCCGCACTGGCCCACGCCTCTCGTGTGCTAGCTAGCAGCGCGACGATGCTGTGGCTGGTGCTCGTCGACGACGATTCTCGCGTCGACGCGGCGTGGCTGCTCAGCCTCCTGCGCTCGCCTGCGCTCGCGCCGCACGCTCAACGCGAGGGTCTGTACCTAGGTGACTTTGGTCCGGCTACGTACCGCGGGAGTACCACTCGAGAGGTGCCCGGCACGGCGTTCGCATGCGGCGGCGGCGGCCACGTCTTCGACCGCGCCGCCGTGCGCAAGCTCGACTTCGTCGCGTGTGCCCGGAGGTACCACGGCAATTGCATGCAATCCGACTGGATGATCGGCAAATGTGCTCAACACGGTGGCGTCGAGCCGATGGGCCCCAACGGCTCATTGGCTTGGACCTCGTGTGGCCTGTGCGCGGCGAGCTGCTCACGACGCTCCAAGGAGCGTCTTCTGGAGACATTCCGCCGTCCTCTCCTCGGCTGCGCCTTCGCCCAACAGACCCCCGCTACACTTTGCGAGCACGATGCGGCCTTCCGCCAAACGTCGTGCCGGTGGTCTGCATCCAGCTGCTCCGGTGACCGCTGCTCGGCGCTGGCCATTCGGCATAACTGGTGCGAGTGCTCGGAGCCGGGCTGCACGTTTCAGAGTCAGCGCGCACACGTCCTCTTTGGAGGAACTGCGGGCACGCGGGCGCGCTCGATCCCCATGCGCAGCCGTTAGCCACGAGAGAGGCGGCTCTAGTCGCCGCCGAGCTTGGCCTTCCGGATAAGGCATAAATATTTTGTTGGTCATTCACAGTTTTGGTGGTGTTTCACAGTTTTGGCAAATAATGTCGCAAGGTGTGTCGGCGGCTTCCGAGCCCTTCCACGCGCTGGGGATGGTGACGGCGCCCTTTGCAGTCGGCCGACGCGAGCAGGTGCGCGCGACAATGCTGCGGTACGACACCGTCACATCCGGTCGCACCGTATTCCGCTTCGTCGTTGGCGACTTCATGCCCACGCATGCGAAGGGGGACGACAGGCTCTTGTTGCTAGCGCAGGAGATTAGTCGAAAGCGCGACATCGTGCAGCTGGATGCCATCGATGGCACTGGTATCAGCATCGCGTGCTCGTGCGTCGAGAAGACGACCGCGTGGATCCGGTATGCGCTTTTGCAGTGGCCCTCGGCGCGGTACATCGGCAAGACGGAGGACGACACGTACGTGCAGCTCGCGGTGCTCGAGGCGGAGCTGCGTGCGCTGGTGGAGTACCCAAAGCTCATTCTCGGCTACATGACGCTCGCGGTCCTGCCCACGCGCCCGACGCGCTACCCGGAGCGCCAGCCGATGCGCGCATGCGTCACGAACATCGGCGACTGTCACAAGAAGCGGCGCGCAGGCAAGGCTGCTTACACTGAGGGATGCTTCCTGGGCGACCTCGAGAATAAGCACACTGTGCCCGGGCAGCTGCGCTTCGATAAGGCGCACGTGCGGTCTCCCCACGGCGTAGCAGGCAAGGCAGCCAAGGGGGCTGGTGGCGCCAAGGGCGGAGGCTTCAGGGGTAGCATCCGAGATCTCGCCGAGATCAAGGGGAACCGCTCCAAGGGAGATGACGAGTCACCGCTCATCAAGTGGTGGCGTGGCGCGAGCGTGGCGTGTGGCCTCTCAGAGGAAGGCGACGACGATCAGATGGGCTCCTCATCTGTGGAAGAGGGGAAGGCTCTCTCGAGACGGGGGACGACGGGCCATTTCCCCACAGGCCATTTCCCGTGGTTGCCGCGCAGCACGATGGCGCCCTTCCCGACCGGCCCACTCGCCGTCTTCGGGCGTGATCTGGCGCAGGATATGTTTGTCGACTGCGCATACCTTCGCGAGTATGAGCGCAGTGCTCGTGAATGGGATCGTCGGACCCACTGCCGAGGACCGCGTGCACATCTGGGCTTTGCCTCCACGCTGTGTGACACGGTGCTCTCGCATTGGCTGGCCACGTGCGCGGGCAACGTGACCGTGGTGCACACGACGCGCACCAAGTCCCATCACTACATGTGGCGTGGTGCGGGGCTTGGGTGGATGGCACCTTCAAACATCTCGCTGGCCGTCCACTACATGAAGGCGAAGCCGGAGGACCCCTCTGGACCGAACAATACCAAAGGCGGCGAGTGGGCCCACGTACATGCCAGCGTACAGCGCGCGTCCGGCCGCGCCTTCCCGTCCCTCATGTACCGGATGCAGGCGAATTACTCGCTGCAGGTGAGCGGTCATCAACGGCTGATGACGTGCCTCAATCCCGAGGTCTTCCATTGGTACTCGGCCGAATGTTCCTTTGAGCAGTTGGAGATGCGCGAAGCCGGCAAGGCCCGCGCCATCAAGGCCACCGAGCAGGTGCGAGGGCCGCGTCCGGCCGGCATGAGTGACGCAAAGTACCTCGGAGGCCATCCCCCGGGCTGGCCGTACTCGGGTTGCAATCCCTCGCGCTTTCGGCCATACCCACATTGGCCCCCACCTGCGGAGGTCACCGAGGCCCTCAGGAACGCGACCGAGCACTCCGTGGGCTCCGACCGCTTCATCTATTTTGGCCATGGGCCAACGGCCGCTGAGCTCGCGCCCAGGTTGCGCGCCTTCGTGAGCACCATCGAGGCGAGAGGCCGTGCCATATTAGGAGGCGAGCGGTCGTCCAGATTAGGAAGTTCTGAGTCGAGCGCCGCCGGCGGCAGCTTTGCGTGCGTCGAGGCGGCTGCGGCTGCAGAGCCGCAGAACTTTGCCCATCTACTCGAGCGCGAGCTCTCGCCAGATTGGGCGATGCGCTCGACGAAGAATATTTGGAGTGCCGTGCGCAAGGGCGGCGCGTTGTCGTGGGCGGACCGGAGCGTTCATGGCGTGCCGCGTCTCCTCGCCGATCTCGTGCAGGTCAGGATGGCCGTGGATTGCGTTGATGACGGCCGTGGATTGCGACTGATGAGCGCTGATGATCCCGCCTCATGCAGGCGCGTCTCTCCCTCAAGGCCTTTGCTTCTGAAGGCCTATGAATCCCACTAATGGCCTCTCCCATTGCATGCAGGCGCGCCTCTCCCTCGAGGCCTTTGCCAAGACGACTTCCGGGCAGACGGACGGGCTGCTGGCGGAGCACGCGAGCCGCGACGACTCGTACTACTGGAGGTGGACCTGAGCCTTGCGCTCCTGGGACAGCTCCTCACCCCGCAGGTAAGTGCACCCAGAACGGAATGCACACGGGCACCGCACCCCAAGGACCGGGCCGTCGCGTCGCGTAGCGGCACGTGGTCGTGGAGAATGAAGTTCACAGACTAAAGTAGTTATGGTGTCGGTCGTCCACGGTACAGCTGCGTACATTGCGAATAATATCATATATATACTCGAATAGCAGCGGCCAGCGCAACACTCACCACCGCCGTCACTTGACCAAAGCGAAGCGTAGCTTGATAGCTGGAGACCACACAGCACCTCCATGCCACAGCACTCAGCAGTGGAGTTGGCTCATCAGAGGAGCCAGCGCAGCAGGCGAGAGTAGTAGTCGAGCGCGCGGTCCTCCTCGACGGGCTCGAGGCGCACCGAGCGGCCGAATCTCGCCTGCATCTCCGTCTTGAGCTCGCCCAGCTTGTCCACGAGCCCGAGCGACTTGCCCACCTCTCCCGAGTACACCTGAAGCCGAGGGGGCCATCAGAGGCCATCAGAGGCCATCAGAGGCCATCAGAGGCCATCAGAGGCCATCAGAGGCCATCAGAGGCCATCAGAGGCCATCAGAGGCCATCAGAGGCCATCAGAGGCCATCAGAGGCCATCAGAGGCCATCAGAGGCCATCAGAGGCCATCAGAGGCCATCAGAGGCCATCAGAGGCCATCAGAGGCCATCAGAGGCCCTGAGTGGCAGTCACCGAGCCATCGAAGAGCCCAGCGCCTTGCTGAACCAGGTTGCGGAGGGTGCGCTTGCTCGGCGCTCCTGCCCAGCTCGCTCCCCAGCTCGTCGTCTCATAGTACAGCTGCGCCGCCGCCTCGGGCCGCAGCCGATCGCCCCTTCCCGCCTTGACTGCACCTGATGGCACAGGCAATAAGAGGTCATCAGTGGCCATCAGTGGCCATCAGAGGCCATCAGAGGCCATCAGAGGCAGACGCACCGATGAAGTTCGTATGGATCTCGCGTAGCAATCTCGCTTGGGCGGCGAGGTCTTTGCGACGCATGGGCAGGTACGGATCCACGCCGCCCTTGGACGCGCCCGCCGTGTGCACGCGCCGGCTTACGCCCTGCCGCTTGATTGCCTTGACGTAACCGAAGCCACGTGAGATCACTCCAACAGAGCCCACCTGATGAGGCACGCAATCGGACGCAATCGGGTCAAGCCCACGGAGCCCACGAGGACGGATCTGCGATGGCCTCGTCCGCAATCGGACGCATTCGGACGCAATTAGAGGGATGCACGCGCACCAACGAGGACGGATCTGCGATGATCTCGTCCGCCGCACACGCAATGTAGTACCCGCCGCTACACGCACTGTCCTCAACGAATGCGATGAGGGGCACGCGCTTGTACTGCTTGCGCAGTGCGCGCAGGCGCTCGTAGATCAGCGAGCTCTGCACCGGCGAGCCACCAGGCGAGTTGATCACCAAGCAAACCGCCCTGGTCCCGTGGGCGGAGAAGGCACGCTCGAGTTGCTTCTCGCACCGCTCGAGGTTGATGAGCTGGCTGCCGCCACCTGGCCGGCCGCGCGCACGCGGCCGAAAGCGCTCTCGCCATCCGTTACTGCTATCCTCCTCGTCGAGGAGGAGCAGGTCGTCCGACTCGGCGACCAGCAGCGCCCGCGCGCCTCTGATTTCGTCATCGGCTGCGATGATGCCCTGCAGCGTCACGACCATCACGCGCGGCGGATAGCCAATGGAGCGCCCCAGCCAATCACGGAAGGCGATGACCGCGCGCGATACAGAGCGTAGGAACAGCACAGTGAAGCGCTCGAAGAAGAGAAAGTCTCGGCGCAGCAACGCGTACGCGGCCGTGGCGTTGGCGGAACGCGGTGGTATCGGCTGAGGAGTGGGCGCTCCGCGGATCTCCGATCGCACTGCCCGGAGCTTGGCCGCCGCGCAATCGAAGCGGTTAATTTTCTGCACAGCGGAACACGTTCTCGACGTTGCGAGCAGCAGCAGCGCGACCGTCATCGGCAGCGCGACCGTCATCGGCGTCCAAGGTGGAGCTGAGTGAGCAACCGCGCGAGCTCCCACACATGAGATCGCACCCCGCCCCCCCTCCCCAAAGGCTCCGCACCGTTCTCACAGCCGTCCTGCTCCTGCCGTTCTCTCTGTGCTTTCGCCGAGCCCGTAAAGTACTCTCGATTCATCGTAAGACCGCCGAGTTGAGCTAAAAAAATCGTCATTCAGACTTTCAGAGCGACCAAGATTACAATTGATGTCAATTCAAGTCAAGTCACTTCAAGCAAGCAACTACATAAACAGGGCCACAGATGGGGTCGATGCTGGACGGGGAGTCGGGGACGTTCTACCCGAAGCAATGACCCAAAGCGCGTTCAAGCTCGAGGACCTCAAGATGTGCATCAACTAGGTTCATGATATCACGATGAGTGCGTGGATGCCTCAAAGAGAGAGAGAACTTGAAACTTACTGAGCTACCTACACATTGGCAGGACCCCCTGAATATGCCTCAAAGGATACCGGGAAGCGGGAACAAGATCGCAGGGGCGCGGCGCGGCGCAACAGGCATGGTTGGATAGCCCATGCCAATTGGCCCATGCATGAGCCCAGATGCATGAGCCCGTGTCGCCGCCTCCATCACTGAACGACTGGAGCTGACTCTGCAACCAACTCCCCTGCAGCCCGCACGCAGTGCCATAGCCACAGGACTCGACCCACTGCGATTAACTGCGAAACCGCCGAGCCCAGCTACCGAAGACCCACACGATTAAGATATCGCCGCACCTCCTGTCTTCGTTAAGGGGAGCGTGGGCGGGCGATCATGGTGGGCGCGCCAAGGGTGGCGCGTAACCTCCCGAGCTCGTCCCGGCCTGCGCGTCACATGGCGCGTCAGCATCGCCCTCTCCGTTCGATCTCGATCTCGACGGCCCTTTCGGATGAGGTGGGGGGTCTCGGTGCGCGATTGCAGGCGCGGCGCGAGCAACTCGCGATTCGCGCACCGCCCCGGCCGACCGTACCCTTCCAAGTTCCAACCACATCTTTACCACATACAATAGTACATGTAAAAGTAGTCCAACGCACACAAGCATGAGGCTTGGGGCCGGCCGTTTACCCCCAAGTTCTTCTTTGCTTGCATTGTTTGTTCTGAACGAAGAGCGAATTTGCACTGCAGATATGAGCGAGAAAGCAAGCTAATTTGTCAGATTGAGCGAGGTTTGTATGCGGTCGAACTAGGCATTGAGTTTCAACTTTGAAGACCCTGCAACAGGAAACCATTCCTCGGTGCTTTTTGTGGTCTCCTTACCCATCTGGCCGCGAGCGTCGGGCTGCACGGCGATGAGCGAAGCGCCGGAGGCAAAGCATGAGGCACCGCCGGATACAGGTACAAAGGTGCCCGAAGAACCATGGTGGTCAAAGTCGTTAACCGACTCGGCACAAGTCCTATCTGCCAGGCTCTTCGGTAATGATAATTCCGCCATGTCGACCTCATCGATGACGAGCTCGTCGCTGGCATCGCAGTTCAGTGGGGACTCGAACGAGTCCGAGAGTTCAGTGGGTACCATCTTGGCGTTGGACATTCCTGCCCCTGCTCCTGCTCCTGCCCCTGCTCCTGCTCCTGCCCCTGTTGCTGCTCCGGGTGCCCGGACGCAAGCGCAAGCTCTCGTTCCCAGCATCTTTGCCTCGGACGCGACGCGTCTCAAGGGAGAGGACGGCATGCGCATCGAGCGCGTCGTCATCGGCGGAGACATTGTGCTCTGCGCGATCGTCGTGGATGGGCACGGCGGCTATGAAGCGGCTGCGCATGTGGTGGAGCACCTGATCGAGTTCCTCCTCATCGAGTTCCTCTGCGATGAGAGTCAAGGCGACGCGAGCGGCAGTGCCCTCTCGGAGGTTCTGAAGCGCACCTTTCGTCGGCTGCACGAGCAGGTGTGCGCGGACCTCCGCCACACGGCCGGCGCCGCGGTGACCGTGTGCCTGATCAACGAGACGCGCGGCGAGCTGACGACGGCGCACGTGGGCGACGCGGCCGCTATGCTCGTGCTCTCGCCAACCGCCGGCAGACGAGCAGCCGACCAACGCGCCATGGTACCTCTCACCGACGAGCACCGCCTCAACGACAGCGAGGATGAACGTGCTCGTGTCAAGGAGCAGGGCGGCCAGCTCGGGCGTGCCACCTCACAAAATCAAGCAGCCGGGCCGATCCGCGCCTACCCAGGTGGCGTTGCCTGCGCGCGCGCGATCGGCGACCGCGACTGCGGGCCGTGGCTGAGTCCCGTACCGAACATCAAGACGATGCCCCTCCTGGAGGCGCATAGTCTCGTGGTGATCGCGAGCGATGGGGTGTGGGACGCACTGCCGCCCCAGAAGGTCGTCAAGGAGGCGCTTCGGTCCAACAACGTCTTTGAGGCAGCCCATAACATCGTAGCCAAGGCGCTGAAAGCGAGGGGGCTGCGCGACGACATCACGTGCGTGTGCATCACCTGCAGCAGGAAGTCTTCTCCTGAGCATTCCTCTGAGAGTACCGACGAGTCCCGAGCCTCCCGTTGGGGCAAACAGCGCGTGCATCCACGCTCGTCCGCAGAGGACGAGGACGAGGGCACGAGCTCTTTGCCCTCGCTCTCCCGGCAGACGTCCTCTAGCGTCCCGTCCTCGCCCTCGCCCTCTCCCACCGCCAAGCGCAAACCGCTGCTCTCGATGCTGATCCCCTCCGCACTACGTCGTAGCCCTGCGTCATCGCCCGATCCAAGCACCAAAGGCGGCATGATGTTCGCCAATTCCGACGCGCTGCTTGCGCAGCAGATGCACCTGATGGTGGCAGGCCACTCGTTGACGTGTCTGGATCCTGGCGGAAGCCATCGTTTCATGGACGGAAGCCATCATTTTTCCATGGACGGAAGCCATCATTCCGTCGCGAGCTCCACAGATGATGAAGGATTGCATCCGGATTCCCAGGACTCGCCCAAGCTCTTCGCTCCTCTCAATCGTCAAGCATCCATGGAGCTACGGCCCGGGCCCGGGATCAACATCTGGGCGGCGAGGTGATCACGGGCCCGGTCTGGCGAGCTGGCCCAGCTGCCCTAGTTGTCAAGTGCCCTAGTGGTCGTATCCGCCGTCGCCGCCGCCGTCGCTGCCGCCGTCCCGCCGTCGCCGGCTATCACTTTCCGGCTATCACTTTCCGAAGAGCTGCGGCTCTTCGGATAATACCCAATGGCAACCACCCGGATGTCGTCGGTCGAATCGCATACGTAGTACGAGTACAACGCGCAATCCAAGCATGTCGTCAGTGCTTTCCAGCTATCGAGTCGAGCCATGCGCGGTCGTCCCAGGTTTGCAGCTCGTCCTGTGCCTGTCCGCCTTGACAGTGGGTGGGTGCGCGAGACGACGTAGTACGCCTCCATTTGTATACAAATGGGCAAAAGATGCCCAGCCTGTTTCTTGTCGTGTATGCATGTATTCAACGCCAACGGTGTCCGAGCGTGGACCCCGAATAGCAGTGTGTAGCGGTACAATGTTGTACAATGTAGGTGTATTACTGGACTTAGAACTTACGACATTGTGTAGTGTGAATGTGATTAATTATTCGAATACGAATTATTAATTTTTTTGATTTTGAACGTGCGTCTTGAGCATGGTCTTGAGATTACCCACGCACTGCCCACGCACGCGGACTGTAGAGGCTGCGGGCAAGACAAAGAAGGCCGGACCCAGAAGTATGATGACGGTTGACAAACCCCCAACCGCCCACCCCCTCCACCCCCCACCTGATTGCCTATCACAATCCCGCCCGGTAGTATTATGGGCAGCAAGCACCAGTGATCACTCTGTGTGCTGGGAGAGACCGACCTCACTAGCGAAATTGAGTAGCCCGAGCGAGCGAGTACTCAGTACTTGTGTTGACCGAGGGGAGCGGAGACGTCCTTTGAGACGGTATGGTGAGCGCGGGGGGGACCGCGACGAAACTGATTGACTGACTGAACGACGGATGTCTCCAGCCCTGTTGTTCGTGTATCTGTATAATGCATGTATTCAACGCCAACGGTCAACCCCCGTGCCCCCTGCTGTCTCGCGTGAAGCTTAGGAATTATATTGTTTTGTGATTTGAGGTTTTGAGCATTGAGGCATTGTGAGTCGCTGCCCAAGGGATTATAAATAGCCCCCACTTTCGTACTGTGAGCTATGTCTGTGTGGTGCTACGGCTTGTGGCCTCATCTGTGTGTACACAGTGTAGAGCGTGTGATCTTTGGTGTGTGTTCTATAGTGTATAGAACAGAGTGTGCGGGATTCTCATTATCCGCGGCATGATCCGCGGATAGCCCCGGCGAGTTGAGTCATTTGTTGCACAGTCCGGGACCCCGAGGCCCCGAGCTATGCCCTCGCGGGTTGCAGCGCTTCCGCAATTTGGGGAAAGTGTGGTCCTGCACCCAAGAAAGCCACGCCGCCGCAGCGCCGCCGATCATGCGTTCACGTTCACATTTAATTTCCATCTCGGCAAGACGCAGAACCACAGCTGGTGTTCAGGTCCCGTGGAGACACCCCTGGGAGACATCACAACGTGTAGGGGAGTAGGGCGCAGACAGCGCCGCCGATCAAGGCGCTTGTGACTGGTTATCAGGCACCAACTGTCAGTTAAAAACTGTTACCACGTGGAGGTACCGTAGTTAGCAGGTCTTGTACGATACATTTCAACATTTGGGATACATGACAGGGTTGACAGGATACACTCAGGATTTACACTCAGGGGATACATTCAGGACACATCAGAATACGTCAGGATCATCGGGGTTTTTTCAAACATAGATCTCCCCATGTCCCCCCCCTTGCCTTTATACCCAATTTTCGGGGAAAGGGCGTCTCTGAATCACTTTCTTAACTATCACTTTGGCTAGCCAACCCGTCAGCGTTGCGCTGACTGGCCGTTTCGCTCGGTTCCAAGCGGGACCCCACATCCTTATCTGCGTTTCTGACACCTCCATGTTTCGTAATCCGGCGGGATCAAGGATTAAGGCGCGGACCGGCAGTCTATTTATAGAATCCGTCCACATTTGCATTTCGTCACCGCACGCGTGCGTGCGCGCGACTCTCCCGCGAAGCAAGCACGCTTTCGCACGAGAAAGCGCCGCGCGTTCGGGTTCGCGAAGTAGGGCGAGCTGGGGTGAGGTTTGTTCCAGGAAGTTCGCTCTTTGTCGGATAATGGAATCGACCGAGGTGCGGCCGCAAGCGCAAGCTCTCGTTCCCAGCATCTTTGCCTCGGACGCGACGCGTCTCAAGGGAGAGGACGGCATGCGCATCGAGCGCGTCGTCATCGGCGGAGACATTGTGCTATGCGCGATCGTCGTGGATGGGCACGGCGGCTATGAAGCGGCTGCGCATGTGGTGGAGCACCTGATCGAGTTCCTCCTCATCGAGTTCCTCTGCGATGAGAGTCAAGGTGGCGCGAGCGGCAGTGCCCTCTCGGAGGTTCTGAAGCGCACCTTTCGTCGGCTGCACGAGCAGGTGTGCGCGGACCTCCACCACACGGCCGGCGCCGCGGTGACCGTGTGCCTGATCAACGAGACGCGCGGCGAGCTGACGACGGCGCACGTGGGCGACGCGGCCGCTATGCTCGTGCTCTCGCCAACCGCCGGCAGACGAGCAGCC
>Ga0210239_102206_pt1 | contig 11496 bp, 14 predicted proteins | sample ChrtobMetP5a_0mM_FD_155451 | JGI IMG/M metagenome (GOLD analysis project Ga0210239, IMG submission 155451) | Chrysochromulina tobin associated microbial communities from unialgal haptophyte culture, Seattle, Washington, United States - P5a_0mM | ecosystem: Host-associated > Algae > Haptophytes >...
CGACCCGAGTACATAGTGCATGTAACCATGTTAGGACTTAGGTGGTTGAAGGAAAACAGCGAGCCAAACACGAACACTACAGATGACGGAGCTTGCTGATAGTGTACAGAGAAAGGGCCGCGCCACAGACAGAGAGAGAAAGGGCCGCGCCGAGAAAGCTGAAAGGGGCCGAGAAAGTTACGACGCGAAATGGGAAAATAAAGGTTCGGCCCAGCACGTCGGAGCTGCACTGCTACGTTACGATCGGCTCGTTGTACGTTGAGAAGCTGTAAGACACTCGTGCTGGACACATCTACACACATAGCAGCGGCCTCAGGAAGCGGCGCCATCATCATGGATCTCCACTTCATGCACAAGCTTATATAGTCCGTATGATATAGTAATATATAGTCGACTTTTCCCCTTTCTCCGCGCACCTCATGCTTTGCGCGAGAACGTTGACCTTGCGTGCCTCACGTCGGTCTGCGACGCTGAGCAACTATACACAGACGCAGTGTTCGTGCTAGACGCATCTCCACGCGTAGCAGCGGCCTCAGGAAGCGGCGCCATCATCATGGATCTCCACTTCATGCACAAGCTTATAGTCGACTTTTCCCCTTTCTCCGCGCACCTCATGCTTTGCGCGAGAACGTTGACCTTGCGTGCCTCACGTCGGTTTGTGACGCTGAGCAGCTATACGCAGACGCAGCGCTTGTGCTGGACGCACCTACACACGTAGCAGCGGCCTCAGGAAGCGGCACCATCGATCTCCACTTCATGCACAAGCACAGTCGACTTTTCAACGTTCTCTGTGCACACCTCATGCTTGAGGTATTGCGAGGACGTTGACCTTGCGTGCCTCACGTCGGTCTGTGACGCTGAGCAGCTATACACAGACGCAGGGCTCCTGCTGGACGCATCTACACACGTAGCAGCGGCCTCAGGAAGCGGCGCCATCGTCATCAATCTCCACTTCATGCACAACCAGAGTCGACTTTTGATCGCCTTTCTCGGCGCACGCTTGATTGTTATTCGCGAGGATCAAGTTCACCTACAGACTGCCCAGGTTCCATGTGTGACGTTTTGAGACAGAGACTCAGCGCTCGTGCTAGAGACGCGCATCTACGCGTGCAGCAGCGTCAGCGCTGGAAGCGGTGTGCTCATGTTCGATCTGCACTTGCACACCAGGTGCACTTTTCCCCTTTCACGGCGCAATCTTGATTGTTTCGCGAGGATCAAGTTCACCTACACTGCCTCGCGTCGATGTGCGACGTATCCGCGCGTGTAACAATGGCTGCAGGAAGCGGCTTGCTCATCGATCAACACTTGCACCACCACAGTCGACTTTTCCCCTTTCTGCTAGTTGGTTTCGCGAGGATCAAGAATTACCTACACAGTGCCTCACGTCAAGATGTGACATTTCGAGCAGCTATACATAGACACAGCTTATGCTAGAGACGCATCTACACGTGTACAAGCAGCGTCCACAGGAGGCGGCGTGCTCATCGATCTGCACTTGCACACCAGCACCAAGTGGATTTTCCCCCATTATATCGGCATTTCTCGGCCCTTCCATCTTCCTCGAAACAGTATAAAGCTCCCCATCACTGTGTTACAATGTCTCCGGCTGCGGACCACTTCCTCAGATGGGACGTCGATAGAACCTAGGACACACACACGAGCTCCCAAGATATAGCTATCAGGTACTTTCGCTAAGATAGGAATAGAGGTTCTGTATGTCCTAGGTTCTTCCTGACTTCCAAAGGCATTTCGTTTTCAGGTGGCTTTCCTGGAAAAAGGGGCGAGGTGCCTCGATTTTGCAAGGTGAACCCAAACGCGTGGTAGAACGGCATACCCCCATGAATGTTTCTATGCATGCGAGTATGCCCCCCAATGCGATTTTGACAAAACATCAATAAAGCGCAACAAATCGAAAGGGACGCGCATGCGTTTGAGGCACACACAGTTTGCGTGGGGACGTTTCCTAATTTGGGGACACCTACCTTACCTTGAACACCTTGAACACCTCTGTGGGTTTTACCGGTCTTTTTCGTTCAAGTGCCAGTGTCCGCGACGTTTGACAATTCTGACAATGTTGGACCTTTGGGGTGCGCGGGTCGCAGGCGCGCGCTGCAACTGCACGCACTCGCGCCGCGCGCGCGTCGCGCGCGCCATTGCTGACGGATCTCGGGAACCTGAGTACGCCCCGCCTACGAACCGCCCCTTGCACCTGCCGCGCGCTCCTCTCACCATTGCGTTTGCCAATGCAGGTGCCATGCAAGTCACACCAAGCTGGCGCAACGTCACTCCGCCGCGCCATTGCTGACGGATCTCGGGAACCTGAGTACGCCCCACCTACGAACCGCCCCTTGCACCTGCCGCGCGCTCCTCACACCGTTGCGTTTGCCAAGGCATGTGCCATCTTGCAAGTCACTGATACCAATCTGATGCGTGAGAAGTGTGGACGAGTGCGCGTCGAGCATAGCGCGACAGATAGCGCGCGGTAAGCGCGCGGCGACCGCTGACACTCGCGTTTTGGCCCCTTCGCTCTCGCAGGTCCACTCACGAGATCGTCTGCAAATGGAGCGTGCAAATGGCGAAATGGGTTCGGTGTGGTCACCATCCTGGTGCAAATGGAACACACCAAGGTGGATTCTATGAGACTTTGACCTCGCTGGTATACTTTGCCCTGCTCGCAACTCCACTATACCTGAGACCGACCCTGGTGCGCCACGAGCGGTGCTATCAGGAGCCCGCATGCCTCACCGTTGCCTTACTCTTGCCTCACGCTCTGCTCTCCCCTTGCAGCCTACCTGCAGCCCTCGCCTACCTCACACTCAGCTTCCCTGACGCCGTCTATCCTGTGTCGGTCTGCAGCGCATCGCTAGCGCATCGCCAACCCCTCTGGAGCGCACACTCAAGCGCCGCCTTAGCGCCGTGCTGCCAATTAGGTACCAATTAGGAACGCGCCGATCCGATTCCGATTCGAGCAAGTGTGCTCGTGTGAGCGTTCAAATCTGATGCCGATCCTGTGATGCCCATCCTGATACCCAACCTGATACTGAACCTGATACCGATACCGGCGAGCCTGCCGCTGTGCGAAGGTACTGCGAAAGATTGCGAAGGATTGTGAAGGATTGTGATGGATTGCGATGGATTGTGTAGATGGATTGCGCGATGGAATGGCTCGCAGAACACACGCCGATTCAAACACCCCTTCACATTGATGCTCCCCATCCTACTCACACGATGCGCGCGCTCAAACCGTACCGGTGCGTGCGCTCAAAACGGCGCTATGCGCTCAAAACGGCGCTGCGCATTCAAACGGTTCTGCGCATTCAAACGGTTCTGTGCGTTCAAACGAGGTTCCGGCAGATCGGCAGATTAGTTAGAAGGGTATTAGAAGGGCGCAAGGGGGTCGGAAGGGGGTCGGTAGATTAGTTAGAAGGGGCCCTTGAGAGGGGGTCGGCAGGCGGGTCGACATAGGCTGCATGGCCCAAGTCATGAAACCGTTTTTCCAGCTATGTAATTATTATAATTATTATTTATTTCAAGGTAGCTATCTGCGCTATCCTTGATAGCTAGCGCTTGGATAGCTCTTAGATAGCTCTTGTATAGCTGCGCTATCCCACCGCTATCTAAGCTATCCAGATCCTATCATTGATAGCTACCTCTGATAGCTCTTGGATAGCTCTCGGATAGCTGCGCTATCCCACTGCTATCCAAGTTCTATCCAAGAGCTATCAGCTTCCTATCTGGCGATAGCTATCAGCTACCGGCACCTATCTGGGGTAGCTATAAAAAATAGAGGGGGGCTATCAGTCCAAATAGCTACGTAGCAGCTATTTCGTGCCTCAGATAGCTCAGATAGCCCATGTCTATCTTTTATAGCTATAAAATAGCTATGTTTCGCCACAGTGCAGGGTGAGTGCCATAGATGGAAATGAGATGGAGCAGCGAGATCTGTGACGACGACGTCTTGTGTGCACATCGGTGCTTGTGTAAAGCGAGGCAGTGGAGGTCGTCGAGGGACGTGACCCCCTCACGCCCCCGTGTAGCACGCTGCCACATGAGTGTTGGGAACCCGACGTGGCGGAGAAACTCAACAAGCACGATCCCGGTTGCGTTCTGCACCTGGGACATGTACACGATTGGATCTGAGAGGAACAGCTCTGGGGTCGGCGACTTCACGCATGTAGTAAAGTACACGATGATTGCAACCGTGACGGCAAGGATCCCCTCCTGTGTGTGCAGCACTGCGTTACCCTCCAGGGAATGGATGTCAGGCAAGACGGTACCCTTGAAGCCAGCTCCGTCTCGTTGTGCCTTGTTGATTGCCAGCATGCACGTGCAGAGGATGCACCACCACCAGAGAGTAATGTCTGCAACGGCGGCGGTGGCCGGCACAATGCCATCTGGCGTAGTAATTCCACAGCGTACTCGCGCTTGACAACGCGCCTGGCCATCCGCTCAGCATTCCAGACGGGCGCTTTGACACCCGAGCAGAGGTACACAATCGCCTTTGCCGCCTGCGAGATAGGGACGTGCAGGCGGTTGCGCGATCGCTCGAGGAAACCAACGCAGTCCCGAAGGCGCATCTCGACAGCCCGTGCCGCGCAGTGACCCTCCGGCGTATCGCGCCGCATGAGCCGACTCGTATGAGCTGACGTGTATTGCACCATCAGCGCGCGCACTGACTCAGCGCTCGCCTCTGTCTCGGCGTCAAAGACCAACTTGTAGTCATGAAGCCACAGCACCCGAGCAAAGATCTCGCGACGCTCCGCCGCAGTGATATGAGCGAGTGGGACGATCGCAAGCTCTTCCGCTTGCTGATCATCTGCAGTCCCAGCTGCATGTGATCGCCACTGCGGTCGCTTCTCAAAGTTCTTGCGTTTTGCTGGCGGCATGGTGTCCTAAAGCACGATTGGGGCACGATCCGACGGTCAGCACGCGGACCGTCGCGCAGCAATCCGACTGTCTGTTCGTGACGAGCCTAGCACCAATGCGTGTGGCACGTGCACGCAGTGTGCGGCCAAGAGCATAGTCAACGCGAGGCTCACGGGCATAGACGTGCCCCAATGCTCTGTTGGGGCATGACGTGCACATCGCCCACGTCCAGCTCCGTAGTTGCCAACTTGACCAGGTGCTGCGCTCCGCGTGTGCGCGGCGCACCGTGCTGCGCGAACGGGGCGTCGAGGTGTGCGAGGTTGCGGCTTTAGAATGAAGGGGAGAAATGAGTTTGTTCATTGCGCTGTTTCGGCGTTCACACTCAAAGCAGCCATTGGGGCAAGGGGGTTTATCCCCCACGCCGTGCCCAACGCCTACCGTGTAACGTATAAGACATCCTTACACGGTGGTGTTGGTGGTCCAGGGAAAGAAAGAAAGAGAAGAAAATCACCAAAAGAAGAAAGTTCCCAAAAGAAAGTCCATCCCCAAAACGCCTCCCAGTAAAAACAAGTCAAGTCAATACTGACACACACCACTTTCTTACAAATACACACACACAAATCCCTAGAGAACACAATCTCGTCACCGCCCTCCTCCTCAGGGGGTGGGCGCGGCCGGCTCCCCATAAGGGGCCGGTCACGACGAGGACCACCACGACACCATCGCCCTACGGCGCGACGCCCCCCCATCCGGGGGCGGGCCGTGAAACGCATCGAAAAATCCTCCCCAGGGTGGATGGTTTTTCCACAACCTCCCGAACTTCCCCTACGGAAAAGGGGGGTTCGATGTGTCGGGAGGGGGGGGGTAAGGGGTCACCGGGTGTCATCACACTGATGAACCCCGGACCGTATTCCGTATAGGCCGTTATACTTGTGGGGGTGGCTCGTAGGGGGGTTGCAAACGAACCGCCCCCTGCCAAGGGGGGGCTCAATGCCGCCCGATGGTCGCCCGCCTCGTTAGGTACGGTCCGGTGAGACAAAAGAAAAACTTCTCTACACACGGGACACTTCCTGTCTGCACCGAGGGTTGACTATCATCAATCATGTTACTATCATGGCTTTCATCAGTTCCAACACCCGTGTTGCTGAACACCGTACACGCTTAGTATGCCTGGGGGTGACCCCTCGCCACGTGTACGCTGCCTGTAGGCGATGTTTACTTACTTACAGTTACTTACAATACCCGTCCCGCGACGCGGACGATTCCGGATTCGGAAGCGCGCAAGCGGCAAGCCCGCAAGCCGCTAGCCGGCCGGCGCGGTGGTCCGTGGTGTGTTCCGGTGTGTGGGTGTCGGTGATGGCAACGGCGCCCAAGCGAGGGAACAGCGAGGATCGTAAGCTGATGATTATAAACAGGAGTTACACGATACCATAGTTCTTCCGCAGGTACCTCGCGATGGAGTCAGGACAGAGGACTGCGGCACACCAATACATACCCGCCGTGGCTGCAGTACCACGTCACCCACTCTCGAGCGGCGGCCCTGCCCCGTTCCAACGCACGCTCAACACCACCGGGGAAGGCCGCGCTCAGATAGAGCTCGTCGCCTAGGCCGACGCCACTAGTAAACGCGTGCGTATAGTTCCATGCGGCAAGCTGCGACCGCAGCGCCGCCGAGGGGCGCTCGATGGTCATGGCCATGATGTGGTATGGCCTTCTCATGGGAAAGTGCAGCAGGACCCGCTCGGTAATTCAAAGGCACTCTGAAGGCGCGCAACGTACAAATTAGGACTGAAGTTTGTACAGGAATCCAGACGCAAAAGTAACGGCGACAAGTTTGCGCCCAAGACCGTATGCGTTGGTGGTGTGGGGCGGGATGGTTGTGAGGTTCGCGCTGTGTGATCCGTGTGCCCGTGTGTCCCGTGAGCCGTGTGTGCCCCGGCTCCCCCCGCGCCTTTTTACTGGTACCGGTACCGGTACGAGTGTCCCGGCTCCCCCCGGTGTCTTTTTACCGGTACGAAACACCGCACCGCGACGGCGTTCGCGACGGGGTTGTGGCGGACCGGCGTTCGTCGCCGCGCTCCGCGCAAAGCCGACGCACAACCCGCACCACGCACACGTCCACGGCACGCGAAGTCCACGAAGCTTCTCGTCTTCGGCAACATTCGCAAATGAATCCATCGGGAAATGATCCCTTTAGCGATGATCTTTTCGCGCAACTCAGCACCGGGGCCGACGAGGATCTCCAGCATCTGGTGGACTCACTTGGTGGAGATCCCACAACCTTGCTGCAACAGTTCGAGGACACAGAGATACATGCCGCTGCACTGCAACCTGCCGCTCCACCGCCTGTGCCAACGGACTCGGACACGTGGGAGGACTGTGCGCTGCACACGGAGAAACATCAGGTCCACAAGGTGATGCACGAGAACACGGAGGAGAAAGAGTACATCGTCTCCAATATGCGCCTTTTCGAGATTGTGGTCGTGCTTGTTAACTTGCGGGCCAGTCGCCCATCGCCCAATCGCCTGCGCTTGGTTGCACGGTTGCTCTACGAGAACTCCAACCCTGTCCGAGCCATCGATGGTGAGCCACTGCTGACTGGCGACACGCACGTGACCATCACTGAGGGGCGCGCGCACTTGCGTCTCAAGATGGGTAAGACTGCCCTGTCTGCACGCCATGGTCACCAGCGCTTTCGTGTCAAGATCGAGCCCGAGGACGAGCAGCTTGCAGCAACCTACCCGAGCCTCTCGCAACTGACTGAGCCGCTCAAAGCGGTCACGAAGTTGAATCCTCCAGCCACGCCGACCGCTGCCAATCGCCCCTCTGCCAGCGAGCCATCGCCTACGCTGCCCGACTACGCTCTTAGACCCACGACGAGTCTCGGTGCCGGCACCGGTGACGAAAGCCCTGCTGGGTCCACGTGCATGCAGTGGCAGGCGATGAGCTCGGCACGGGGGAGCGGCGCTGACGCCGCAGCCGCCACGACGTCAGCGACCACGGAAACCGCGATGCCCGGCACTGCGGCCGCGGGAGGGCGCCCCGGCACTTTGCAGGCGCAGCTGGCTGAGGGCAGGAGTGAGGGAGAGTCTATCCAGAGCATCGTCGAGCAGCAGCGGCAGCAGATCGAGCAGCTGACCAGGGAGAACCGGTTGATGCTGGAGGAGCTCACTCGTGTTCGCAGCCTGCAGCAGTGACATGATACCCTGCGACGGCTGGCGGTTTGAAGCAGGTTTGAGGCCCATGTTGAGGCCATGGGCATGCCACGGCCAGTAGACGTTGACAGCGTGATACACACGAGACGGACTCGACGTGTCTCGGGTGCTTGGACGTGTCTCGAGGTTCTCGAGGTATCCTATGGTTAGGTACCGCGACCTTGCTTGCTTGCTTGGCGGTGCCGCGCCCACCCCCGCCGCACTGAAGTTGACGTCCAAGCAAGCAAGCTTGATGTCCACCACACCGACCACTTTTGAGGACTTTCACATGTACCCATTTTTGGGCATTAGGTTTGCCAGAGCCACAGAAGACCCTAATTCGGCATCCTCTGTGCGGCTTCGATGGCTGAAAACTTATCGGGTGGAGCGGATCGACTCGCCATTTCGAGTGGGTCACAGACACCACCTTCGGGGCAAGCCCAACCACCAGCCGCATCTCCAGCAGTCGGCCGACGGTCGCGTCCTCAGACACCAACACCACAGGCACGGGCGCAGGCGGCGGCGGCTTCGGCGACGGCGATGTGGGAGGGGTGGCGGGCCGTGGGTGGACCAGCCGCCGCGCCGGTGCCGTGGCCACGGTCTTCAGGTGACGAATATGACGACGAGTGGTGGTGGGCTCCTATTCAGTTCAAAGATCCTACATCAACGCTAGCAGTGTTGGATGAGTCAGCGGTCGTATTTATGGGCATGGACCGAGGCCACGAGAGGACGGATGCGGTGCCACAAGTAGCCATCTTCGGCGCCATGGCCACAATCGCGGCAACCCTGCTCGGTGGCGGCGGGGCCGTTATTCCTCTCGAGGACTCCGTCAGGCAAACGGGCTGGGTCCTGTCACCGCTGCTCTTCTTGATTGGCGCGAGCTGGTCCACGTACACGAGCTGGCTGCTGATCCGGGCCAGCGGGCTCTCCGGGGAGCAGTCCTACGAGGAGCTCGCCGGCCGCACGCTGGGGCCCTTCGCCGCCCGCATGGTCCAGATTCTGATCGTCATCAACTCCTTCTTCCTCGGCGTCTCGGTGCTCGAACTCTTCGAGACTCTGCTCGAGGTCCCCTTTTCGCGCGAAATGATCCTCGTCATCGGCGGCGGCCTGATGCTGCCTGTGATCGCAATGGTGCGCGACATTGACCGACTCTCTTTTGTGTCCTATATCACGGCCTGCACTGCCGTCATCTTCGTCGTCTTTGTGATCGTCCGCGAGATCGTCGGTTCAAAAGTCCGCCATTCAAATTTGAACGCGTTCCCCGTGGGCCAGAGCGAGATCGATGGGGCCGTCTTTGCGCTTCCCGCGCGAACCCTGTGGCTGCAATGCTTCTCGACGGTGATGGTGGCCTTCGTTGTCCAGTTCAACGTCCTTCCGCTCCTCCAGACATTCCCCAAGGAGCATGCCGAGAGTGCGATGACGACAGCACTCTTCATTGGTATCGCGATCCCGACGATTATATACCTGACGATCTTGCTGCTCTCGTACCGTACGTTCGGGGACCGGACGTACGAGTACATCATCGAGCACTACGAGCGCTGTCGCAACGGCCCGCTGATCCTCAGCCTCCTGGGCATCGGCCAGCTCCTTTCCTACCCCATCCACGTGCACTCGGGCGTGACGGAGCTGAGCAAGCCACTCCTATCTGGTGCGCGCGCCCTCGGGCTGGGTCTGAAGGTGGACCTGAGTGGCGGCAGCAGCTCGGCGGCTGCGGGAGGACAAGGCGTCGGCGGTGCGATCGGCGGTACGATCGCCGGCGAGGCGAGCGGGGGAGCTGGGCGCCCCCCCTCGCCTGTGGCCGAGGGGATGAGCCCTCACAAGTGGCACGATGACCAGCCGGTCGGGTCGCCTGCGGTCCCGACCGAAAAGACAGATCTTCTCTCGTCGAGTCGACCCGCACCGAGTTACATGGGCACGGCTTACACGATGGCCGTGGGCAAGGCGGAGGTAACGGCGCACGAGGGTGACGAGCAACTCTCCTCGGACACCGCCATCGTCGTGGCGCACGCGTTCGTTGGCACTGTGTGGGTGGTGATGACGGTGGTCGTTGCCGTCGTCGTCACCGACGTGGGGGAGCTGATCGCTCTCGTCGGCGCCTTCTGCGCGATGCCCCTCATGACGATCTTCCCGCCGCTCATGTACTTCTACTGCCCCGGGGCCGAGGACGAGCCGTTCCGGTGGTTTCACCTGGGGATGTTTGTGTTCGGCGTGATCACGACCATCGTGTGCGTATGGATCACAGTGCTTGTGCTACTGCTGTGAGGAGTGTGAGCAGAGGTCATATCTCGTGACCTTGGTCATCTCAAGTGTATCGTGGAGCTGCACAGCTCGCACGGTGTGTCTCACGTGTTGGAGTTCGGAGAGCTTCACAGTTCGAGGTAGCGCTGACCGCGTGCGTTGTGACCGTACGTTCAGTATTAGCAGTGATAGGTGAGTGAGGCTGTGAGAGGTGTTCGTACGGTAAGTTTGGAAGTGTACGGTCAAGCAGGATGAGGATGTATTTTATAGTCTCTCACGTGCATTCTAGATTCGCAAGACCATCGTCGATCGTGCAAGAGAACGAGAACGCTGAGAAGACTCACCGTGGTCCTTCTTGTCCGCCGTCAATTGCTTCTTGTGGTGCGTGCCGCCCCCGTGGAGTCACGCGTAGTGACGGCGTTACACAAGTAATACACAAGCGGTACTTGGGGACTTGGGGCCTACTTGGGGCCTGTGACCGGCCCCCTTCGGACGGAAGAAGAACCCCACGTTACCGGTACCGGTGTGACGTGTGCATCCCCCGGTGTGTCTAGTCTCTATCCGGATAGTGTCTTCATCTAGCGGTAGACGACGACACGTTTACAAGTCGTCCTGAGGGAGCCGAACACACAAAACGACCCGAGATGCGCCGTATTACCGGTACAAATTATAACACAACTGCATGAGCGAGGGTACCGGTACCGGTAAAAAGACACCGGGGGAGCCGGTAATCGGTACATGTTCATGTCGTACATGTACATGTACTCTTAAGTACTCGTTCTTCCCCACCCCCGTTGGAACACCGGGAGGGAAGCCTCTGAGATTAACCGCCCGCGTGAAAATAGCGCGCGCGCGACCCGATAGGTTTTTGTGTGTGTGCCAGTCTGTCGTCCCAAATTTGGATTCAACAGCCTACCGGTTTGAGAGAAAAGAGTCCGTCCGATTTCCACCTTATCCATTTTGCTCGTCTGCCTCGCGGAGCCTCGCGCGCCCAGTTCTCGACAAAGTAGACCCGTGGTCGAGCCACAGCTCATAGAAGATGTGTTCGTATGTTGCACCCGCTTCCTAAGAATGTATTTTCATTGCGTCTCGTCCCGACATTGGCCATCACCACTCAAGCACCAAAATGCTCGTCCAGATCGTTCAATGCTTGTCGCCGACAAGCTCGCCAATGGCGAGGAGCCGATACAATCCCGGC
>Ga0210239_102211_pt1 | contig 11469 bp, 8 predicted proteins | sample ChrtobMetP5a_0mM_FD_155451 | JGI IMG/M metagenome (GOLD analysis project Ga0210239, IMG submission 155451) | Chrysochromulina tobin associated microbial communities from unialgal haptophyte culture, Seattle, Washington, United States - P5a_0mM | ecosystem: Host-associated > Algae > Haptophytes >...
GCCGGGATTGTATCGGCTCCTCGCCATTGGCGAGCTTGTCGGCGACAAGCATTGAACGATCTGGACGAGCATTTTGGTGCTTGAGTGGTGATGGCCAATGTCGGGACGAGACGCAATGAAAATACATTCTTAGGAAGCGGGTGCAACATACGAACACATCTTCTATGAGCTGTGGCTCGACCACGGGTCTACTTTGTCGAGAACTGGGCGCGCGAGGCTCCGCGAGGCAGACGAGCAAAATGGATAAGGTGGAAATCGGACGGCCTCTTTTCTCTCAAACCGGTAGGCTGTTGACTCCAAATTTGGGACGACAGACTGGATCCACGGACACACACACAGACGGACTCGCACAAAAAGGTCAGTTTGAACGTTGCAATGGAGTCCGTCTTCCTCACGCCGGCACCGTCGCACGCGACCGTGGACATCCGCGCAGCGGCTGCGGCTTGTGGACAGGCGACCGCAGCGTCTGCTGTCGCTTGACTCCGAGAGTCAGGGCGGGCACGCAGAGCCTCTGCGAAGCTCTGCACCGGTGGATCTGCCATCGACCAAACCCACCTCCGCCATCGACCAAACCCATCTCCGCCTTCGCCATCTCTGCCGCCGCCATCGCCATCTCTACCGCCTCCATCGCCATATCCGCCGCACGGACAAGCAACAAAGCCAAGGCCGTCATCACCCTTGCCGCAGCTTCGCCACGTGGCTACGTGTGTAGGCGGGCTCGGGACGCTCTACTACATGGACAGTCACTAGCTGCACAGTCAATGGCAGCACAGCGTTGCCGCGCCGGTAACGGGCAGCACAGTCAATAGCTGCAGGGGGAGGACAAGAGTCGGCCTTAGCGTAGCCTCGAGCGTTTGCAGCTGGTCCACACTCAGACCGGCAGCCGAGTGGGGCGGTGCCAAGACAAAAGGGCACCGTCGCATGTCTCTAACCTCCAGACCCATTTTCTTTTGCGGAGCGCGGCGAGACCGTTGCGAGGTGGACGAGAGGACGTGGTGGACCGGTACGGAGGGACAGGGCTGATGAGCGAGTGATTGATTGGTGATTGGATGGGATTCGATTGCCCAAGCACAACAGAGAGGAGCCGGGGCTGCACGGGTCGAGAAAAATAGGGGCCGTAGCGAGGACGAAGGGGCCACTATTCTCCGGCTGTAGGCAGCCCGCGCGTCTCCTGTAATGAGCGCGCCGAGGAGACGCCAGTGGAGCCACCCCTTCACACGTCCTATATCTGCTATTGGTTGCCGAAATCTCCGTGTTGCTACCCCTCTCGGTGGTGCGAAGGCGTGAGTTGATTCCGAGTGTGAGTCTGAGTGGATGCCGCTGAATGCTGAGTACGCGATAGACGGTGTGAACGGGGAGGAGGCAATCTGTGGTGGTCTAATAACAAAGGTATCCGCAAAAAAAAGGGTACGCCGGCCAAAACCTATCGGGTCGCGCGCGCGCGCTATTTTCACGCGGGCGGTTAATCTCAGAGGCTTCCCTCCCGGTGTTCCAACGGGGGTGGGGAAGAATTCTCACAATGTAGAATGTATGTACACCGGCCAGCGCCAAAATACTACATGTGATCATGGTACTCAATCTCTTAAAGGAACCCCGGGAGCGGCGGATGATGTCTTGGCAAGTCTGCGGCTTGAGCGTTGAGGTACCGGTTAAGGTACCGGTAAGAGGCCATGTAAAAGGCTCGTGTTTGAGGGAACCACTAATTCATAGTCCACGAATTCCACGGAAAGTGCCCGAGCGAGATCGGTGCTCATGACGTCTCGAATTGTTGCCACTGAGGCACTCGTTCACACCTTGGGCGTGCTCGCAATTCCTGTTACGTTGTGTCGTGTGGTGTCCTGCATCCGGCGGTGTCGGCCGCCGCCATGCCGCTCCGCCACATTGAGGCTGCCGCCCGGGCCCGCGAGCGCGAGTTACATCTCGAGCGCTTGAAGAGTATTACGCAAGGGAAGCACTACGCAAGCATTACACAGAGGCCGATGAGCGCAGCAGCCTCCGCGGCACCGTGGAAGGCGCCTTCCCTTCCAAAGCCGGCGCCCCGTGCTCCTACGCACGGGCCCCGAGCCACTCTTTACAGCCGTGGAGGATCGGCCGGAGTAGCCGTGGAGGTTCGGCTCGAGCAGCTATCCCACGCTCAACGCATGCATGATCTGATGCGGGGCACTTCCAGGAAGTTGGCGAAGCATCGCGAGCTTGCGCAGAGTGCCGGGCGAGCTGCCCTGGGAACTGCGGCCGCACGGCGACGAATCCAGGCGAATATTGAAAAGGAGAACGTGGTCCTACGCCGCCACATCCGAACGGCTAAGCCAAAATTGGCCTCACCCTCTGAGATCGCGTTGATTGCAGGCGGGCGCAAAGCTAAAGCGAGTGGTGGTGCTGGGCAGGATCAGGATGAGGTTGAGGAGGACGGTGACAAGTAGCAAGTGCGAGCATGCATCATTTACGTTAAAAATCGGATCTTCTTCACCCGACCAGGGGCCAGCGTACTGCCGCGACCCTCACCCTGACAGGCTGTCCCTGTGAGGGCGCTGTGCGCGACGTCCGACGATGCACGACCGCGCCGCGCGTCCGCTACGCGCCCATTCGGCAAACATGTTTGTCTCCTTGGACCGCGCGACTCCACACTGTTATCAGGAACTCGTTCAAACTCGTTGACGAACTTTGATATCGGTCCGGGTGCCGCCGCTCTGCCCGCCCGCCCCTAACGCTGGACCACTGGTGTCACTGGGTGCGTGCAGTGAGAGAGGCAGGCAGGACCAAAAATTCCAGCATTGGGATGCTGGGCTACGCAGATCCGGAAGAAGCGCGCACGTCGCTGCTAGATGGCGGCGGCGGCGGTCGGTCGAGGAGTCTCAGGATGGTGGCACTGGCTACGGTGGGGTTCCTCGTCTTTGGCTCGGGCGCGCTTCTGGTTCGCACCTTGACGTCACAGCCACCTCAATTGTCAGTCTATGCTTATGGCCTCACCCAGATTCTCGACGATGACGCCAAAATTGATCCCCAGAAGCCCCAAGCGCAGAAGCGCTGCGAGCACGTCATCGAGCGCACCATCACGAGAAATTTTGGAAAGTCGCTGAAGACGCTCCAGGAGCAGTTCGCGCTGCAGTCCACAGATGCCAACTACTATTACCGTGGCGTCGCCTACCTCTTCTGGGAAGACTTTGTGACCAAGGGCTGGGGTGAGTTCAACTTGACAAAGATAGTACCTTCGGCGCGACTCGCCGATGGCTCGCCGCTCAGCCGCACGAGCACGTGGACGTGGATCACAGGGGACCAGCACCTCTCCAACTTTGGTGCATGGAAGAATCGGCACGGCGAGGTCGTCTTCAGCGTCAACGACTTCGACGAAGCAGTGATCTACGACTTCCAAATCGACATTTGGCGCGTGGCTGTCTCGATCTTCGACCACGCGATCACCAACGGGCTCAGCTATGAGGATGCCGCGAAGGCCGTCGTCGCGTTCACCGACGAGTATGTGGGGAAGGTCAAGGGATACTTGAACAACGAGGACGCGCTGCTGCACGAGCTGACAGCGGCGAATGTGGGCAAGCAGGCGGTCGAGTTGAAGCAGTTCCTTGAGGACGTGATGAGCCAGGAGTCGGTGCACAAGCAGCTGAACAAGTTCACCATCAAAGGCGATGACGGAAAGCGTCACTTCTTTATTGATGAGTCAACGAAACTTGAGAAGGTCTCGCCCGATCTCCGCCAGGAGATCGAGCGCGCCATGGGGAAGCGCATGTACGGCGCGACACTCCAGAAGATAGGATGGATGGCGAAGGAGTGGAACGATGACGACTTCAAGGTGCTTGACGTGGCGAAGCGCGTCGGCTCGGGTGACGGTTCTTTTGGCGTCAGCCGCTACTACGTGCTGATCGCCGGCACGGATACCCTCGTCAACCAGGTCCTCAAGACTGATCCGATCGACGGCGTGATCCTCGACGTGAAATTCGTCCCCACGCCCGCGGTGCGAGCGGTCCTCTCCGAGCAGGACTGGCCCTGGTATGAGACCCTCTTCGTCAACGAAGGATCGCGCGTCATCGAGGCGCAGCGCCGTCTGACCAGCTACACCGACCCGTACACCGGCTACGTGACCATCCGCGGCGCGGTGCACTCGGTGCGACAGCGCTCGCCCTGGAAGGCCAGCCTCGACTTCGGCACCCTCGATCCGGCCAATTACGAGGCGACGGTGCGCGAGGTCGCGGGCGTCACCGCCACCTCCCACGTGCGTGCCACGGTCGGCAACGCGCCCGTGCGGTTCAAAGACGTCATCGGCGCCGCGCTCTCCTCAACCGAAGCACGCGCACAGTGGGGTGCGGCGGTGGCGCGCACAGCGGCCGCCTACCGAAAGCAGGTGCTCCTCGACTTTGAGTGCTTCAAGGATTGGGTCGACAAGGGCTCCCCGCTCTCCGCCTTCAACGAGGCCGACAGCTTCGACTTGAAAATGGAAAATGGCGCGCTGCCGGCGCAAGGCGCGAAAAGGGATTGCTCGGAACAAACCGTGGTTCCGCAGCCCCAGCCCCCCGTGCCATGAACACGATCGCGCAATGATGAAAACTTAGGCGCGGTTGCGGCGCGTTGGTCCGTGAACCGTTGAAAAGTATAACTTTAAGTTGTTAGAGTGTAACCGAAGGCAGCCACAGGAGGTGCGCCATCATGTGCGCGCCATGCGCCCATTTTAGCGCATAGCGCAACGCACCAACCACCATAGTCCATACCGGGCGTAGGAAGCGACAACGAACCTACGAAGCGTCGTGGCTCGTCCTCGTGCCGTGCCCGGCTTTAGCCCGGCTGCCGAGCCGCCGTCCGGGGACGGCTCGGTCGGGTAGCGCGGCTCGGTGCCACGGTGCGAAAACTCGCGTTAGGGGACCCATTAATCGCACATGCCAGTTGCCACATCGGATCGACATCGGGCGCGGCACGCCGGCTGGGCTCGATGCCAGATGCCTCGATCGACGATCCGGCCGGTCGGGTATCGTTCCGCGCTTGGGCTTGCGCGTCGGCGGGTGTAGGCCGGGCATGAGGCCGGGCCCGGGGCGCGGGGGTTGAATCAATGCGCGTGAAAGCACCGTAAGCGCCACTAAGCACAAAGCAGTCGGAGGTCGGGTTCGGGTGTGCGCGAATCTGAAATATCAGCTGACACTCCGTGTGGACACCGCGAATGAAACCCCTCCGCCTCCCGTCTGAGCCGTCCCGTGGCGCCACCTAGGACGACGTGCCGGAGAACTCAGAAGCGCAAAAGCGCAGACCGTTTTGGCACGGCTTCCACAGGACCCCACAGGACATGCACACGCGCACGCGTCACACGGCATGACGCCCAGACCCGCCGGGAGCGTGCGGATGTATGAGTGTCTGGGCGCGCGCACGAGCGTCCCGGCGTCGCGCTCCGGCAGGTGGCAGGTGGCGGCTCAGGCGACGATTTTGAAGGAATGCAACCTGTGTGCCTCGATCTCGCTCACGTAAAGGCGCGACTCATGCCAGTGCACGCCAACGAGCCGGCCTCCCGTCGGCGCGGGCAGCACTAGCAGCGGCGTGCCGTCAGGTTGCAGCACCTGCAGCCGGCCGCCGATGCCGCGGCCACCCTCGGCTACGAACAGCTGCTGGTCGCGGATGCAAAGGCCGAGCGGCTCGACGAACTCACCAGGCATGCGCCCGTTCCTGCCCACGGCGGCGACAAAGTCGCCGTCCATCGAGAAGACGGCGAGCCGGTCGTTTTCCGTGTCCGTCACGTACGCGAGCTTGCGCGCCCGCCCACCAAAGACGCCCGGCGCGTCGAGCGCCATCTCAGGCGGGTTGTAGATAGCGATGCACGTCGGGTCGTTCAGGCAACTCACCGGCAGTTTCTTGCCAGCTCGTGGGTCCGGCTCGGTCTCGCCGCCGAAGCTGAAGAGGCGGCGCAGCGAGCCCGCGTCGAGCACGTGCACGCGGTTCATGCGGCCGCACACGACGAACAGCAGCGAGTTCTTGCCCGCATCGTCGTACGCCAGGCCTTGTGGAAGGTCCATCAGACCGGTCTGTGTCGCGAGGATGGGTTGAAAAATGCCTCGCGTGTCGCGCTGGTACTTGAGAATGCGCCCGTTGCCGCCATCGGCGATGAACATCTGATCGTGGTGGATCGCGATACCCTGAGGGTCGTGCAAGCTCACGCCCATGAACTCGGTGATCACAGCGTACGGCGCGCCACGTGGAGTGAGGACCTGCACCTCATGCGCAAAAGTAGATGAGACCACGAGCGTGCCAGAGTCCTGCGTGGCCATCCAGGTGGGCGTATTGAACTGGCCTGGCGCGAAGCCAATGCGCGGCGTGCCGAACCCGCCGCCAATCGAGCCGTAGTACGCGAGCTTTGCCCTCGGCTCGAAGATCAACGGCTCTGCCTTTCTCGATCGCGTGAGCGCGCGCACGAGGCGAGAGGCCGGCCTTCGCTTGACCTCGACGGGCGCCATGCTCGCGGGGGGCAGGCGCTCTTTCAGTGATCCCCACGTCCTCGGGATCGCCTCCGGCTCCGGCGTAGCCGGACTTGGAGACGATACCTTGCGAGCAGGACTGCCAGCGGCCTCTGGCTCGTCTGGCAGCTCGACCTCCTCCTCCTCGTCGTCGTCGAAAAAGTGGTTGAGGCCGCCCGGCCGGCGGCTGATCATACCTTCTGCGCCTGAAGGTACGCCCTTCTTCGGCGGCGTCGTCTCCGGCGACGCCTCGCCTAACTCACTGCTGCCCTTCTTTGCCTTTGGCGTCGTCGCTGATCCCTTGCTTTTCTTCTCCTTTTTCCCCACCTTCTTCTTCGCCTTCAGCTTGCCCTTTGGCGTCGAGGGCTCATCGGCACCATCCGCCTCCTCCTCGCCCATGAGTTCCGGCGACGGCACCCTCGTCCACTCATCCTCCGCCTCCGCCTCGTCCGTTGGAGCTTTGCGCGATGAGAGCAAGAAGCCTTTTCCTTCCCTTTTTCCGACCGTCTTTTTGGAAGGAGCTGGCGCTGGCGACGAGCTGTCCAGCGGATCCGTATTGTCCAATGGGTCAGCCATCCCGCCCTCTGGATCTGCTCAGCCGGCTCTCCTCTCACCCGCGAAAATGACCAGAGGGCTTTGAGGCCCACTAATGATAGAGACGGCCGATGTCCCAAAATGCCGCGGTTCTAACTTAGGTCGTTTTCTGAAAAAAACAAGAGTCTTCGAGGGGGACCAAGCGAGGTTCTGGTTGCGATCCAGCACCGTTTCATGCAGACGCCGGCGTAACTTTCGCGGCCTTCCGACGACTCCCGACTCATTGTAGTCTCCTTGCCCTCCGACTGCCGAACAATGGCTGAGTCTGCTACCGCAATGGTGCTGTCGCTCGTCGGACTGCAGGCGTTGAGAAAGCGTGCGATTACGAAGGGCGAACCGACGCGCGGTGAACTCTTGCAGGAGCTTTGCGAGCCCCTCCTTGATCTCGCCCGCAGAGGGCAGCTGAGCCACGCAATGGCAATGCGCCTCCTCTCGGGTGCCATCGTGGGTGACGCTGAGTCGGAGGTCGTACGCGCCCTGTCCTCAAAAAAGAAGTTGCCATCCATCCTGCGGTTCCTCTTCACGAGCAAGGTCTCATGGGCCGTCTTCACCACCGAGTGGATAGACGGAGTCGCTGCCTTTCTGACGACCCTTGGGCTGCAAGGCAAGCGCGTGCTTGAGGTGTGTGCGGGCGAGAATACGCTCGCTGCACCGATGCGTGCACGTGGGTTTGATGTGCGCGGCTGCCTTTGAACCGCGCCCTCGTTTCAGTACGCCACACTCACCTCCGCGCGTCCCTCCCTCGCTCGTCCTTGGTGGAATGCGCAGTGGGTGGCGACGGACGTCACCTTGCGCGAGACGGCGGTGTCGCAGCCGCTCGAGCTTGCCGCGCTTGACGCGGTGCGGAAACTGGAGCCGAGCGCCGTCTTCTGGTCGTGGTGGTCAGAGGGCGCCACGCCCATGGCCGCGGCCGCGGCGACAACAGCACCGCCGGCGCTCTGCGCCGAGGTGCCGGCGCAATGTGTATCCGAATCGGAGTCTGCACGAGCGGCGGCGGCCGCGGCCGCCGCCGCAGCCACATCGATGGCACACGGCGAGGATCGGCTGGTCGCCGAGCATTGCATTGAGCGCGGCCTGCCCATCCTCTTCGTAGGCGAGAGCCGTGGCGGGGTTACGGGGTCGACCTCCTTTTGGGCGGGCCCGTGGCGCCCCGCGCTGCTATCCGAGGTAGTCGAGGGCTTCCAAGATGTTCCGAACTGGGAGGGCCAGTTTGATCGCACCTGGTGCTTGCGCCCTGGAGCCGAGACGCTCCCGCCCATGCTGCGTGCTGCTGTGAGCGCCGTCGCGACAGTCGGCCACTCGAGCAGCACTCCCGTCCCGCCGCCTCCCTCGCCTGCTCCGCTCGATACAGCGCTGGAGTCGAGCCCAGCGGTAGAGGTCCACTGAGTAGGGGCAGTACACTGCCTGCCAAGCATCCCGCTCAGAGCAATATGCTGCTACGGCTCCAGCTCAGGTCAGGGACCGCCAGCCACTAGAGACTAGTGGCGAGGACCTACGCCGGAGGACGTTCTCGGAAGTTCAATCGGACTCTTACTCTGGGCCCCACAGCACACGTAGCGTCACCGTAAAGCGCCGTGGTCTGCCCTCAGGCTCAGGGTCAGTGGGTCACCGTTTTCAGTACGTAACGTTCCGGACCAAAGTTCCGACTCCCGATCGGGACCTGAGGGGATGATCGGCGTGAAAAATGGACTTTGAATATGAATATGAGTGCATGCGCGATGGACCAAGCACAAACGTACTCGCCACTCCGGTCCGCCTCCTCTGGTACACACAGTCGTGGGACTCATCACTCTCGAGCCACTAGCGCGCGTGTTGACGCACGCGCGATCCTATCGATCGCGTTCCATCGCCGCTTAGAAAATGGTGGGCGGGGCCGCGCCGCCCAGGCCACCCGTCGGGTAAAGGGCGTTGACACCGAGGAGCTCGTGGACCAGGCAGCCGGTGATGCCCATCATCGCCGCGCGGCCGTTCTGGCGCTCAATGTTAAGCTTGAAAGCCTTCGTCGCAGGGTCGTCGTAGCGCACCCAGGCCTCGCCGCCAATGTTGCCGGGCTCGCCCTTGGGGTCCTGCGCCTCGAAGAGGAAGTAGCCCGACTCCATCATGCAAGTGACCGTCATGATCTGCAGCCAGGCCGCCGTGGGGAGCGCCTCGAGCGACTCGAAGCAGCCGCTGGGGACATCGGCGAACTTGAGGCCCGCCGACGTGGACAGGTAGCCCGGGAAGCGCGCGCCGCCCTGGACCAGGATGACATGGAGGAAGCCCATCATGGCCGCGCGGCCGTGCTTGATCTCCATAATCTCGTAGCGCTGCATGTCGCGCGACGAGATGAGGCCCAGCGGGTCAAAGACGCCCAGCGGCGGGAGGACGCCAATGTCGCCCTCCTTGAAGCCCATGGAGGCGCCCATGGCGCGCGTCGGGGCCTTGAGGGCCGGCATCTGGAAGGCGGTGGTCTGGAGGGCGAGAGCGGCAATCATTTTGACGGCGGTAGGTCTGCCAACAGAGAGACGAGCGCAGCAAAGGTCACGGTGGAGCACTTCTTTGTTGGCGCTTCCGAAGCGTCACGTATCGATTGCTGTCGCAGAGTGGCAGAGTAGTCGCCGCGAGGGCGCGATGCGCGTCAGGCGCGGACCATGGGCCACGGAGCGTGACGCGCGCCGTCGCAGGAGAAGGCCGGTCCGCGGCGGCATCGCAAACCTGTGTGAGCTGGATGGAGCTCCGAGTCAATTTGCGCCTTTCATCACAGTAAGTTTTCACAGCAAGTTTTTCACCACACACTACGCGCTTCCCTGCGCTGCGTTCTCCGTGAGCAAGTACGATGGACGGATCCTTATGCAATCGACCGGCTTTTTAACGCCGCGGCGTTTCCTACCGAGGAATGGCCGACCACCTAGCCTTCGCCATCACCTTCCTCGACACGTTCACTGTCGGGCTCGTCAACCCGATCTACCCACAGCTCGTGCAGGGTGACGTATTGGGAGCCACGCTCTTCGCTGTGCTGCAGTCCACTGCAAATGCTGCCGCTCTGGTTGCAAGCACTCTCTTTGGCCGCCTCTCTGATGTTCACGGCCGGCGCGCCGCACTCATCGCGAGCACGCTGTGCACTCTCATAGGGTATGGGTGCTACATAGCTGGCTTCGCACTCGATGGGAACCCTCGCTTCACGGTGGCGCGGCTGTGGCTGCCGTCAATTGGCCGCGTCCTCAGCGGGGTCGGCCGGGCCGCACTTAACGGACCGCTCATCGCGCTGCTGGTGGAAGACGAGGCCGACACCTCTAGCCGGGTATCGCGCACGATGGCGACGTGTGGCTTCGGCTACGCGACGGGAAGCGGCTTTGGAGGCTTTCTTGTAAGCAGGGGCGGACCGAGCGCCAACCTGACACTCATTGGCACGATGAGCGTCTTGTCGGTGCTTTGCACCTTGCGACTGCCGTCGAGGGCAAAGCCAGCGAATGCAGGCCCAACGCCCGTAAGCAGCACGAGCCACACGCCCAGTCGCGTGCGCTGGTGGTCCGCATTGCGCGACGCTCTGAGCGAGCGCAACATGCGGCTGCTGTTACTGCTCCAAGCCATTGCGGCCTCCTCCTTCCAAGTGTATGACGCGACTTCCGCGCTGTACATGATGGATGCCCTCGGCTACAGCGCGGCCGAGCGCGGCTTTCTCCTCGGCTACGCGGGCTGGGTCTTCTCCTTCTTCAATCTGGCGGTGATCCCCCGCATCACAGGCCGTGGCAGTAACGCGGCGAGGCTGCTCACCCTCGCGTATGCATGCACGGCCGTTGGCAGACTCGGGATTGCGGCCGCGTCGGTGCTTCCGCCAACGCTCACGATCCTCGCGAGCTATGCGGTGCTCAACCTCGGGCAGGGGCTCACCCATACCCTTCTCAAATCTCTCACGGCCAATCTCGCAAGCCAAGACCGACTCGGCCTGATGATTGGGCTGCTCGGATCGGTGGAAAAGGGGTGTGGTGTCGCCGCACCGCTCCTCGGCGGGCCCGCGTACGAGCACGTGGGGCCTGTCGCACCAGCATGTCTCTCAGCTGGCTTTGCATTCGTCGGCGCGTGCGTGGCTCAAGTCGCGAGTACGTCCGCCACGCTCCGGCCAGCAGCGACGAAAAAGACGGACTGAGCGTGTGTCGTTCCACATCTGAAAAATACAGATACTCGTTCACAGTCCCTCGCAAGACTCTCGCAAGTGGCCGAGCGGTTCACAGTCCCTGTGTAAGGGTCAGGGCCCCTAGCGAGCTCTTGACGCACGCACGCTCATGACGGGTGTGCGAGTCCGTAAGCATGCAATGGTGCCCGATCTGTCCTTGCATTTCCCTGCCCCAGAGCAGCGACCGTGGTTACAGGTTTTTCCCTTAGTCGTTCAGACCGAATCTTTTCTGCATCAATCAGGAAAAAAGGTTTCCAAAAGCAGCCTACCGGTTTTAGCCCT
>Ga0210239_102227_pt1 | contig 11336 bp, 7 predicted proteins | sample ChrtobMetP5a_0mM_FD_155451 | JGI IMG/M metagenome (GOLD analysis project Ga0210239, IMG submission 155451) | Chrysochromulina tobin associated microbial communities from unialgal haptophyte culture, Seattle, Washington, United States - P5a_0mM | ecosystem: Host-associated > Algae > Haptophytes >...
CGGCGGCGGAGAGGGAGGCTGCAGAGAGGGCGGCGGCGGAGACGGCGGCGGCGGAGAAGGCGGCGGCGGATAGGGAGGCGGAGAAGGCGTGGCTGGATAAGGCTGCGGCAGAGAGGGCAGTGCCGGCGCCGGCGCGGTCCGCGGAGCCAATGCCAACGCCGGCGCCGCTACCTCCGCCGCTACCTCCGGCGCAGCCTAACCTGGCCGCCATCGCCGCGGCTGAGCAGAAGGCGGCGGCGGAGAAGGCGGCGGCGGAGAAGGCGGCGGCGGAGAAGGCGGCGGAGGAGAAGGCGGCGGCCGAGAAGGCGGCGGCGGAGAAGGCGGCGGCGGAAAAGAACGCAGCGGCGCAATTGCCGGCACCGCCAATGAAGAGAGCGATGTCGCTCGAGCGTCTGTTTGAGCTTGCCGAAGCCGCCAACGCCCAAGACGTCGAGATCACCGACGATATGCTCTTGTGGAGCGAGGAGGAGGCGATCAGCTTCTTCAAGTCGGCGGCGGAGCAGGCGGCGGCCGAGGAGGCGGCCGCGGCCGAGAAGGCTGCGGCAGCCGAGGAGCAGGCGGCGGCCGAGAAGGCGGCGGCCGAGAGGGCTGCGGCGGCCGAGAGGGCGGCTGCCGAGAAGGCGGCGGCCGAGAAGGCGGCGGCCGAGAAGGCGGCGGCCGAGAGGGCTGCGGCGGCCGAGAGGGATGCGGCGGCCGAGAGGGCGGCGGCCGAGAAGGCGGCCGTAGAGGCGGCGGCGGCCGTAGAGGCGGCGGCGGCCGCCGAGGCAGCGGCAGCCGTTGAGGCAGCGGCAGCAGCAGCGCAGGCGGCGGCGCTCAACAACTCCGCAGCTGAGATCGCGGCCACGGCCGAGTCGAGCGCTTTAGCGGACGCGGCGGCGGCGGCCGAGGCGGCAGCAGGCGACGACGACACAGCTGGAGCAACTGAAGCACCTGAAGCACCGGTGGTCAAGGCACGGTCCGCCTCGGCCAACTCCGGGGAGGGCGGCAGCGGTCCCTCCGACGTCGACGAGAACGGCGGCCGGCAACGCGCCTTCGCCGAATCTCGTGCCCAGTCAGCGTCGGCGCCCTCCCTCACCGCTGCCGAGTCCGCGCAGCTCGAGGCGACCCTCAAGGCTCTGCCCAATAAGAATCGCCCGTCCGACTACCGATGGCTCGAGGGGCTGCTCGGAATGATCGCGTTCAACGCTGCGCCGGTCGTGCGCGACTTGGCGACGCAGGCCGTGGGCTCGCCGCTGTTTGTGATGGCGGGCGCGTGCCCCTCGGTCTTCGCTGGCATGCAGGCCGTCGTGTTCACCGCCATGTATGAGCCACGTTCGCCTTCAGCCGTGCGGCTGAGCGCGGGCGGCACCGGCGCGCCTTCGAAAGAGGAGCGCCCAACCATCGACTTTTGGTGGCTCAAGCCTCGTCCTGAGGATGGGAATGCGCTGCAGGAGGACACGTTACACCGAGTGCCCAAGGGAACGTGGAAGAATGACCCGGGCGCCTCCAAGAAGATCTATTCGCCCCTAGCGGCGCTCTTTGATGCAGGAGGCACCTCGACCGATGGCAAGCTACGCTTTGGAGTGCTGCCACGCGCAGACGCCAACCTGCGGGCGCGGGCGTACATCGAGTGCACGGCGACGCGCGTGCGCTATCTCCTCTGCTGGGTGTGGCTCGAGGACTGGTCGTCGCCCATCTCGTTGGGCAAAAAGTACATGAAGGGCAAGCTCGTGTACCAGCGTGGTGACCAAGGCGTTGCCAGCGCCAGCACCGGCCGTTACTACGCCCGCCCGTTCAAATTCCTCGAGTCGCTGCTCATCGTGCCGCCAGGCAGCCATCTCGAGGAGGAGGTGGGCGGCGTGCTGCCCGCCGATTCGCTCAAGATCGGGTGCAACGTGTGAGGGTGGGGGATGGCGCATGGCGCCATCGCAAGGGTGCAGCGTGCGAACACTCACAGGCCCAGCGCGGTGGGTATGGCGGGTGACGCATGTTCTGATGCACTCGCGGGCCAAGTGAGCCTCGCCCGGCGAGCCCCCCCCCCCCCCCCGGGCCAAGTGAGCCGCCGCGGCCCTCTCGCCCGCGCGGCACAGCGCGTAGCAGAAGACTGTAAGCGCAGCGCGGGGAGTCGACAGTGTCGTGTGCGATGTGTATCCGCGTAGTACTACGTGTGCAATCACATGTGATGCGATTCGTATGCCATATGCGTCGCGCCGCGAGCGTCGGGGGGATGTGTCGTGGTGTGTGCCCCCCCCCGCCCCCCCGGGGACGGCTTGGCGCGGATCAACACGTGTCGTCCCTCGTCGGTGTCAAAATGTTGTGCTGTAATCCTTTTGTCTACACAGACGGCCTGTCAACGCAACAAGAACGGAACGGACGTCGTGGGCGTGGGGACGGTCGTCGATTGTGTAGTCTGTGTCACGAACGACATAGGGACCCTAGTCCGGTCATCATCGACGACGACGGTGTTTGCGTCGCAAGCGACATAGTATAAGATCATGTAGGCGCAAACAAAGCAGCCGCCGCTGGAAAATGAGCAGGAGGAGGAGGACGAGGAGGAGCACAAGCAGGAGGAGCGCGAAAAGGAGCGGCCGCCGCCGCTCGTACTCGTTGGAGATTCCTGCGGATGCCGAATTGGATCCGTCTCTGATCCACTTCATCGCCATTGAATCGATCGCCACGCCCAATCATGTGCCCTGCCAACCAGAGTAACGCGGCATCGGCGGCAGTTTTCTTGACCACGTGGACCGGCGTGGCCACCGCGAGCCTCTCGAGAGCGCTATCGGTATCGTTGCCGACGCCAGCAGCATCGGCATCAGCATCAACCTTGGGTTCGTCAACTGTTCCGCGGGCCGCCTGCACGGGCGAGCACACTATGCTAGGCGCGGGAGCGGAGACAGCGCAGTGGGTGCCGGCAAGTTGTGAGCTGGCGACTCCCCCTTGGCAGTCGTGAGTGGCCACGTGAGCGGATGAGTCTCCGCTGGACTTTGGCACGAGGACGGACTCGGCCTCCAATTCGGCCACGTCTACCTTCGGGTTGAATCTCAATCGTCGGGTACGTGGAGGCGGTACAGGAGCGCAGGGTAGCGACGCCGCCTCCGCCTCCGCCTCCGCCTTCGCCTCCGCCTCCGCCACGGCCATTCGTCGGAGCTCCTGCACCCGGCGTGTGCGTCCGCGCTGGAACTCCTCCCACGCCTCGTCCGTCAGACTGGGCTGGAACTCCTCCCACGCCTCATCCGTCAAGACGTCCACTACTACATGGAGCCCCTCGTCTTGGGCATCGAGGTTGCCAATGACGGAATCTGGCGATGTTGATGAGAGCACGGGGGCAAAGCGTGCGTCCACCATGGCGCTGCTTTTCTTGGTGCGTGATGAACCCAAGGTCGTAGTGTGCTGGATGGCGGCGGTCTCTTGGGAAGGGGAAGAGAGGGCTCTGCTGGCCACACTGCTCGCCTCTCTGCTCGCCACGACGCTGCTGGCCCGCGGCTTGAGCGCCGTGCATGCAACGAAGGTGAGCCAAGCTGCGTGGGCGAGGAGTACAAAGGCCATCACATGCAGTGCCACCTCCCACGCGGACAGCAAGCCACCCGCAGACGCATCCGGCTTCCGAGCGGAGGCGCCCAAGCGGATGTGACCGGCGAGCCGCGCGACGGTCGGCGCAACGGCACGTCCAAGCTGCAACTTGGCCACGCGCGGGGCCACGTGATGACGAATCATCTGCTCGGCGACCATGCTGCCTGCGACGATGGCCGCCCTTGCCAACAGGTTTGGCATGAGCAATCTGCTGGTCGCAGCTGAGAATGCCCCGTTGGCGATCGCGTGCGCGGCCAGAGCGTCTCTGAGCTTGAGCAAGCGTCGGCCTTTGCGTAGGCGCTGTACGAGCTTCGCTCCAAAGCTAGCCGTCAAGGCGCGCGGCAGATGCTGGCGTGTGGCCACCGCTAATGCCCGGGCCACCTTGTGGACGAGCACGCCTCCATGCTTGAGCAGGATCGGGCCGCGTGCCACAGCAGGGTGGTTGTAGTAGCGGCCCAGAACGACGGCACTTCGATGCTGCACATCCGATCGCACACCCCGCTCCAGTTGGGCCGCGTGCCACCTCACGACGTCGTGCACCAGCTGGAGAGCATCTCGCATCAACTCTCGCATCGCTCATAAGCGAACACTCGTGAGTGAGAAGTTTGGAAAAGTAACGCTCTTCTTGACGTCGCATGCAGGCACCTCGCAAGGGCGCATGAAGTCAAGATTCACACTTTGCAATGTGTGCGACTATTATCGATTGCATGCACGAAAAGGTCTCACCCACACGCAAACGCATGTGATGGCTGCTCCTGGCCGCTCCTCTTCCGCTCTGATCACCGAGCTGCGCATCTCACACCTGCGCAGCTTCGGGCACGAGACCGTGATCCGTCTGCGTGCGGGCCTCAACGTCATCGTCGGTGCCAACGGCTCCGGCAAGTCGAACGCACTCGATGCCGTACTCTTCGCGCTGCTCCAAGAGCCAGCGATGCTGCATGTGCGCTCCTGGGCTGAGCTCACGAATCGGGCCCGCGTCGGACCGTGTGCCGTGCGCCTCACCTTTGCGTTGCCGTCGGCGGAGCCTCGACTGGTGCTCATGGCTCACGTGAAGGAGGATGCGTCGCGGGCCTTCAAGCTCAACGGTGGGACGACGACAGCGGCGCAGGCGCGCGAGGCGCTGCTCGAGCTCGGCATCGACACGAGCGTGCCCTCGTTCTGCGTGCGGCAGCACAGCGCATCGCGGCCCATCGACGACGCCGCGCTCACGCGGCTGCTGCTGCAAGCGAGCGGTGCCGCGCTCTGGCAGGCGGCAGCCGCGCACAGCCGCGCTCAGCTCGTCAAGGAACGTGAGACGCTCTCATGCGTCCAAAAAGACATTGGCGCCATCGAGGCTCTTCTCGAGCGCGAGCGCGAGGCACACGCCGCGCTCTGCCGGCTGCTCCAGCTGCGTGGGCGCGAGCGGCGCGGGCGTGCCTGCATGGCCTCCCTCGCTGAACGGCTCGCCTCCTCCGCCCGAGAGAGCCACGAGGCCGCGCTCGCCGAGGGGCGCACACGCGGCGCGCGCGCGCAGCGGGTGCTCGCCGAGCTCGAGGAGACAAAGGTCACGCAGAGCGCGCGGCTTGCGACGGCGACCACCGTGACGCAGCGTGCCCACGCCGACGCGAGCGCGGCGGCACAGGCTGTCGAGGAGGCCGCCGAGGTGGCCGCGGTGGCCGAGGGTGAGATGCTTCACGCGGTGGTGCTGGGCGAGCAAGCGCGACGCGAGCGGACGGCGCTCGCGGGTCAGCAAGAGCGCCGGCGGGCAGCCGCTCGTGTGAGTCTGCTGGCGAGTCGCCGGCAGCGAGGCGCGTTACGGGCTGCTCGAGAGGCGGCGGCCGAGGCGGAGGCGGCGAGGGCAGAGGCGCACGCAGCGTGCCAGCGCGTGGCGGCGGCGACGAGCGGCGGGTGGCTCGTCGACGGCACACTCGCGCAACTGCGCCAGCAGACGGAGCATCGACTACGTCTCGAATGCCTCGCCCACGAGGACGCGAGCGCCGCGGCGGCCGAGGCAAGGTCGCGAATGGAGCAGGACGAGGCTGAGGCGCGCGAGCGCGCTGACGTCATCGTCGCCGAGGCCGCGAGGCTTGTGGCTGCAACCGAGGCGCGCCAGGTGGCCGAGGCGCGCGCGGCCCAGGCGCAGGCCGCGGCCGAGATGATCGAGACCAAGCTGCGCACTGACCAGACGACGGCGAAGGGCTTTGGCCTGGGCGGCGCCGCCGGCGCCGGTATCGGTGGTCGTACTCTCGAGACGGCGGCTGCGCAGGCCGAGGCGGCCGCCGCCGCCGCCCACGAACGCGAGCGCCGAGCGGTGGCTCGGCTGCGCCTGATTGACCCTGAGTACCACCCTGCCGCCGCCGCCGACGACGACACGAGCGCCGCGGCGGCGCCCACGGCGGCGCCCAGCCTGGTGTCAGTGCTGCGCCTAGCGTCGGAAGACATGCGCCTGCCTCGCTGCTTGCTCGCGCTCGAGGTGATCGCGGGACGGCACCTGGGCGTGCGCCTGACAGGTACAGCCGAGGCGGCCGTTCCGCTCCTCGAGGCGGCACGGCGGCGCAATGAGGGCGTTCGAGTCTGGCCGATCACCTCGCTGCGAGCGCGAGCGGTGCCCCCAGCCTCCGTCGCCGCGCTGCAGCGTCGGTTCGGCGATCAACATGTGATCGCCCCGGCGGCTCTCATTGCGAGCGCGGGGCCTGTGCAGGGCCGAGTGCGGCAGTGGACGGCGGCGGCGAGTGCGGCAGCGGCGGCGACGGGCACGGGCGGCGGTGAGCGACGCGGCACCGCAGGCACGGGCGGAGGTCCAGATGGCCACCGAGGTGGCGATGGAGAATGCGGCGGAGGAATTGACGATTCGACGGACAGGGAGCCGGCGGAGGCCGGTACGGCGGCCAACGGCGCGTCGGGGCGAGGCACCCTATGGGCGGCGGTGGAGCATGCCTTTGGATCTTCGCTCATCATCTCGAATGACGAGATCGCCGAGGCATGCCTGGAGGCTCCCGGGGTTGTCCGGTGCGTCACGCTCGCAGGCACGGTCCACGAGCGCGCCAAGCTGCAAGGAGGCTACCGCGACGGCGCGGGGCAGCTCAACGGCTTCGCGGCGCTCTTTGAGTATCAGGGCGCTGCTGCTGCCGCCGCCGCCGCTACCGAGCACGCCGAGTCTCTCGCGCGTGCTCTCGCGACGCATCGTGCCGCACCCCGCGCCGCCGCGGCCGCTGCGGCCGCCACCGCAGGCGTCGAGCGGCTCGCAGCGCGGCTCGCGCAGCTGCGTGCGAGCCATGCCCACGAGCACGCTGCCGTCGGCGAGGCCGCGGCGATGCTGGGTGAGCAGAGTGGGCGCGCCGCCGCCGCCGCGTCGCATGCGGAGAGGCTGCAGGCCGACGTGGCAGCGCTCAATGCGATCAGCTCGGGCGGCGGGGAAGGCGTCAACGGGCGGAGCGCGACCATCGCGGCGCTTCGGCAGCTCCGCGCGCGACGCGAGGAGCACGCGGCAGCGGCGCGTGCACTCATGGAGCGGCTCGAGGCGGAGGCTAGGCGGAGCGAGTCGGCAGAGGGCGATGGCGTAGCGATGGACGAGGAGGGGGATGAGGAGGGGGGCGAGGTGGGGGGCTCCGCCCCGCCCCGCAAGCCCTCGGCGTCATCGGCGGCGGGCGCAGACGAGGACGTTGAGGCGTCGGCGCTGGCAGAGGAGGAGGAGGAGCAGCTGGCGGCGCTCGGGCACGCCACCGCGTCGCTGCGTCATGCCGAGCGGCAGCTGTTACTTGCCGACCGCCGTGCCGCCGCCGCGTCGGCCGCGGCGGCCGCGGCTGCGGCAGCGGAGCACGAGGTGAGAGCAGAGGGGAAGCGGAACGCGCGGCAGATCGAGGCGGCGCGAGTGGAGGTAGCGGCGGCGGCGGCCACATTGGCCAGGTTGTCCCGCAGCGAGGGAGGAGCGGCGGCGGCAGGGCTGGTGCCGGACATAGCGCTTCGATGGCTCAACGCCACGGCGGCCCTCGAGGACGACAAGGGCGATGACGTCGAGGATGACGAGGACGGCGGGGCGGCGGCGGCAGAGACGATCGCAGCGGCCACCGCAGCAGCACCCTCAGCGCCCAACGCCACGGACGAGGCCGACAAGGACGTGATGGACACGGACGACTTTGGTGTGGGCTTGGCCGCGGATGCCGACGCCGACGCTCTGAGCGCATGCCTCGCCTCAGGCGAGTTACAGCTGGCCACATGGCTGCGTGAGCGGCAGGAGCTGCAGCGTACACACGGCTCGTGTGCCGCCCTCCGCGCTCGTCTCGCCTCGGCGCAAGTGCTCACCGGGGCAAGAGCGGGCGGCGGCGGCGGCGGCGGCGGCGGCGGCGGCGGCGGCGATACGGGCGGAGGAGGAGTTGTGGGCGCCCTCGACACGCTGCAGCAGCTACAGGGCAAGGCCCATACGGTGGCAGCTTCGATCAGCACGCTCACGACGGGCCTCGAGGCGATGAAAGTGCGTGTGGGCCAGGCAAACGTCGAGGCGGTTAGCCAGGTGCGCCGGCACACAGCATCGCTCTTCGCGACCCTAGTGCCGAGCATGCAAGCGGACATCGAGTGTGACGAACCCGATGATCTCGAGGCCAAGGGCGCGCGATTCCGCATCCGTGCCGCGGGCCGCGCGCGCTCTGATGGGCTTGCGGACGAGTGGAGATACGGGACCGGAGAGCTGTCGGGTGGACAGCGCACGCTGCTCAACTTGGCGCTGCTGCTCGCTCTTGCGCGGCTGCGCCCGTGCCCGCTGCTGCTGCTCGACGAGATGGATGCGGCGCTCGACGAGAGCAACGCAGCCAAGGTGGCGGCGCTCCTTGCCGAGCTGAGTGCCACGTGCCAGGTGATCGCCATCTCGCACCGCGTAGAGCTGCACCGCGCCGCGCACCACATCGTGCGCCTGCACAAGGACAAGGAGTACACGGTCGTCTCGGAGGGCTGATAGAGGTCGGTTGAGGCCGAGTGAGCATCGGCAGTGAGTGTGAGTGAGCAGTGTGCGAGAGCGTGCTCGCTGCGGCGTGCGTCGGGCACTCTGCGGCGAGTCGAGGTGGCGTTACGAGAGGTGTACGAGAGAGGTGGTGGGAGAGGCAGGCTGCTGGCCGGAGCTCGTTCCCCCCCTGAAAAGTCGTTTCGACGCTCGCATACACCGCGGCCCGCCTCATCGACGGCTCGCCACTGGGCGAGAATGAGCGGGGGTAATACTGTCGCCCGAGGGCTTCGAGGATCATTCACAGCACGAGGTCGCTCAATCAAGTTTCGTCGCGGAGCTCGTGCGAGGTAACACCTCTCCGTCGCTGTCCCGTATTGCGCGGTGCGCGTGTGCGGCGCGGGCGGTCGGCACGATTTTCTGCCTCGCCACCCGCGTAGCTGGCACCGTCCGTGCGATGAGCACATCTGTGACGGAGAGCAACAGTATAGGCTTCATAGGGGGCGGCATGATGGCCACCGCGCTCATGAACGGCTTCCTCAAAGGCAAGGCGGTGCCCTCAGCGCAGGCGATCAGCGTATCCGAGCCATGTACGTGTGCGAGGCTCAACCTCACACGCGCGCAGTCACCTGTCTGATGCCAACCGGCTGGTGGCGACTCTCACCCTTCCGCAGACAAGCCAATGCGCGAGAAGCACGCAGCGAGCGGCTTCTTTGCAACCGACTCCAACGTGGCCGTTGCGCAGCGGTGCGACGTGCTCTGGATCGCGACCAAACCCGACGTCGTGCCCGCCGTCCTCACCGAGATCGGCGCCATCGTCAAGTCGCGCGACGCCCTCGTTGTCTCGATCGCCGCGGGCGTCTCGCTCGACACCATGGAGCAGCACCTGCCACCAGGCTGCCGGGTAATCCGCGTGATGCCCAACCTGCCCGCGCTCGTGTCCGAGTGCGCGGCCGGCTTCTGCTGCGGCAAGAACGCGACCCGCGCCGACTCTAAGCATGTCAAGGCGCTCCTCGACTCTGTGGGAAAGGCGGACGAGGTGCCTGAGAAGCTCATGGACGTAGTGACCGGCCTCTCGGGCAGCGGGCCTGCGTTTGGGTTCCTCATGATCGAGGCGCTCGCCGATGGCGGCGTGCGCGCCGGGCTGCCCCGCGCAACGGCCCTCGTCCTCGCCGCGCAGACGCTCAAGGGCGCCGCGGCGATGGTGCTCGAGACAGGCAGGCACCCGGGCGAGCTCAAAGACCAAGTTTGCTCTCCAGGTGGTACGACGATCGCCGGCGTCGAGGCGCTCGAGAAGGCTGGCTTCCGCGCGGCGGCCATGGGCGCCGTGACCGCGGCCGCCGCGCGCTCTGCCGAGCTTGGCGCGGCGGCTGCAGCCAAGGCGCCTCCGAGCAAGCTGTGACCGCCTAGCACGGCTGTGACCGCCTAGCACGGCTGTGACCGCCTAAAAATGAGAAGCTACGCCGCCGCGAGCACAACTCGCTCAAGTGCATTACTCTTCAAGCGGGGTACACAGTGCGCTATTAAAGTTCGTCGTATAAACCTTACTTCACGCTAAACCGTCTAGACACGCTAATCTCGTCTCCGTTGATCTCGGCGTGTAGGCTCTCAAACAAGAGCTCACAAGAATGCAGAAATGGGCTTTCTTGTTATATCATTGGACACGAGGCACACAGGGGGCTCGTACGAGGAACTTCCAAAAAAGGCAGAATCGCACATTCACACCGAAGTCTGAGTTTTCATGGCCCGAGCAAAGTCCCCGCGTCATGTACCGTGTTCATGAGGCTGCTGCCGATCGTGCTCGCCGCGCTCACCGCGCAGCGTGCCACTGCATGTACCGCCGTCGTGGCTGGTCGCAAGGCGACCGCGAATGGCGCGACGCTACTCCTGCACACCGACGACTGCCTCGATTGCGACTTCAGGCTCGCGCGCGTGCCGCCGCTCTCAGCCTCGGCCGCTGCCCAGCCAGAGCCCGTGCGCATCTTTCGCGAATACTACCCACGCGAGGTGAGCAGCCGCTCGCCAACGTACGATCCGAGCAACCTCGACACCGAGCTGCCCAAACCGCTCCTCGACGTCTGGACGAGTGACGAGTGGTACAACAACCAAACGATCGGCGAGCTCGCGCCGCTCGAGCCCGAGGTGGCGGCGATGCTCGGCGTGGTCGCGGAGGGCACGCTTGCGACCATCGAGGGACTCTACAGCATCGCTAACTCGAAGCAGGTGGCAATGGTCGAGAGCACGTGTGGCGCCACGCCGGCGCTGCTGAGCCTCGCACGGACGAACCCGTCGCAGGGTGCGCGCGATGGGGCGCTGTGGGACATCTCAGCGCTGAGCCGCGTGGCGCTGAGCCGCTGCCCGAGTGCCCGATGCGCCGTCGACCTGATGGGCTACCTGGCCACGCGCGATGGCTTCTACGGCGGGCAAGATGACGGACTGCCGGACCCATCTTCCAACGGCGAACTCATGCTGGTGAGTGCTGAGTGCTGAGTGCGCCCGAGTGCCGCTGCTTTGCTAGTGCCGCTGCGTTGCTGCTGATTTGGCTCTAGATTGCCGCCGATCGGCGCTGCTCGCCTGTGTTGGCAGGTGGCCGACCCGACGGAGGCGTGGGCGTTTCAGATCGCTCCGCTGCCGCCGAGCACGCAGGCGGCCGCGGGGATCGCCACGCCAGAGGCCGCGTGGCACTCGGCGGTGTGGGTAGCGCAGCGCGTACCCGATGAGCACTTTGTGCCCGTGGCGAACCGCTACGTGACGCGCGATGTGACCGAGGGGACGCCGGATGAGGCGACGCCCACGTTGCGCGCGGTGCGCGGCGAGGCCTTCCGGTATGCGTCCCACCTGTGGGAAGTGGCCGAGTACCTCACCCTCGTGCACC
>Ga0210239_102228_pt1 | contig 11318 bp, 4 predicted proteins | sample ChrtobMetP5a_0mM_FD_155451 | JGI IMG/M metagenome (GOLD analysis project Ga0210239, IMG submission 155451) | Chrysochromulina tobin associated microbial communities from unialgal haptophyte culture, Seattle, Washington, United States - P5a_0mM | ecosystem: Host-associated > Algae > Haptophytes >...
AAATTTGCCACACACCGCTCTCGCTCAAGTACAACGAGCGTGCTGTTGGCTGAACCTGAACCTCAATTCAACGTTTCAACCCCGGGGCGAGCGTAACAAAGGCTTTCAGAATCCCCCCCTCACAGAGCCAGGTCAGAGCCGGGTACTGACGTACTGTAATGGTCTGGTAAAATAGTGACATTGTTATAGTGTGTGCCGCGCTGAGTCGTGAGTGCGTGTGGGTGGGGTTCTGCGTATTGCTCACCGCAGTACGAATTGATCCGAAGAGGGGTGAAATCCACGAAATTTGCCATAGCTGGAGCGAACAAGAGATAAAACGACATTTTAATTTTTATTGAAATTTGACACACACGATTCGAAATTATGGCCTCGAAATTTCCTATGGCAGCCATTCGAAACTCTTAGACACCCCAAATCTCGACACACACGTCACACGACAGCACGGCTCTCTGACACTATCTCTGAGACACAAAACACGAAGGCGATGGGGTGACCCGCACATCCACATGACCGCGGTCGGACCCAATCACCAAACTTAATCTGAAAGTCGCTACCCTCGCTAAAGAGCTCACCCTGCTAGGTGCTACCCCAAACCCGAACCCGAATCCGAACCCGAACCTAAACGCCCCTCAGCGCCAACTCGAGCCCTCCTACCGGGCGGCAGCTTCACTGGGGCCGGTAGGTCGACATCCAAGACCAAGTCGTTGTTCCCTGGCGCACGTCCCTCGGCCATCTCGGCACTCGCGACTTCGTCGGATGACTTGGGGCGCACCAGGTAGAGGCCGTAGACGACCAGGGCGAGCCCGAAGAGGTAGAAGAACCAGGATCCGCCCAAGAGGGGACCGAGGTGCACGTGTTCGAACTCGTGGAAGAAGATGCCGCCTGCGATGCCGCCCCAGACGATGAAGTTGGCCTGCATGAGCGGAATGATGAAGAGTGGCTCGTACATGCCGAGGGACTGCGTGAGGCGGAAGAACCAAAAGAGCCCGAAGCCGCACACGAGCGCCGCCTCCACCCAAAAGAACCAGCCGGCGATCGTGAGCGTCTCGCCGCGCGCCATGAGCTCGATCAGCTCGGCAAGGCACTTGCTCTGCACGATCATCTGCGAGCCGCCGAGCAGCGTAGAAGGGATGGCGTACAGTACCGGTAGATAGACCTCCGCGTCCTTCACCGGGAGCCCCGCCGCCCGCCGCGCCCAAAGGCGCTTGTGCGCGACGAGGGCGGCGGCGGAGATGCCGAACGTCATCGCCAAAAAGATCCACCAGCCCCAACCATCGGTGAAGGTCCAATACTTGATGAGCTCCTCCTCGGTGAAGCAGAAGTTACTGCTCTCACCAAAGTAGACGGCCAGTGCGACGCCCACCACCATCGCGAACACGCCAAGTAGCATGCGCGTCGGCACCTCCACCTTGCGCACGAACTTGCCAAAGGCTACGTTGGAGATGAACTGCACAGCCTCGAGTGGCACCAGGATGGAGGCCGGCGCGAGCGTCAGCGCCGCAAAGTTGATCATCGAGCAGCTGATGAATAGAACGCAGCCGATTGACCAGAGCCTGCTCCGCAATAGCCTGCTGCACATTTGCCTGTCGCCCTCTTTCATCTGCGCGAGTCCCATCGCCTGCAGATTCTGGCCCGTGTTGATGCCGACACTGCCTGCGTACCATTGAGGGAGGGAGACACGCGCGTTCAGCTGTCGAAGGAGCGGAAGTGAGCAGGCTGGGCTCCGTGAGGGCCACCAACACTCACCGATGACATGAATTCCAATCCCTAATGCTATCAAAAACATCTCCGCACCATCGTCAGCGTCGCATGGACAACCAAACGTGTCCACGGTGGCGTTCTCCCCGAAAAAGATGCACGGGTCTGCGCCGTCTGGGAGCACTCCGGAGCTGGGAGATAGCTGCCTCGGATGCCAATAGTGCTGCTGCTGCACCATGGCAGGGGCTTCCTTTTGGACGCCTGCAGTCGGACCGAACGGAGGCAGCCTGGGTGCCGAGCTCCCTCGCGATCAAACTCGGTCCCGGACCAGCACCAAAAAGTCCTTTCTCGGTAACTTAAAGGCGCCCTGAGAACTTCAGGGTTTTTTGGTCCGTTTTCCCATGGGAAAGGACGCGTCCTTTCCCGTTCAGCCCGTGCTGTCGTCCTGCGGCCATGCCGAGCGGCTTTGGCACGACGGCGCCCGCCTCCTGGTTCCAGGTCAACTGCCCATCGTGCACTGCCGCGCTCCAGGTCCGGTAGGTGGAGGGCAGCTGGCCTGTAGCGTGCAGCCAGGCGCTGAAGTGCCATGCCATCTTCACCGTTAAGGTGCATGCACAGATGCTGAAGGCGCCCGAGGCACTGCCCGTCGCGAGCAAGCGGCATTCGGTGCGGGTGGCACGGGCGGTAAATGCCTACAACCTCTTCATCAAGATTGAGGCCAAGCGGCTGAGGACCTTGGACCGCACGCTCAAGGCTGCCGATGCTTGGACGCTCGCTGCTGCCGGCTGGGTGGCCTCGCCGATGAATCCGAAGAACGCCCCAGCTGGCGTGACGGCTACGGCTACGGCCGGTGCGGCAGCAGCAGCAGCGGCAGCGACGGCGGTACCTCTGGGTGCACAGGCTACAGCTGCTGCTCCTACAGCGGCCGAGGCGGCGGCTAAGACCGATGGACTTGGACGAGGACGATGAGCGGGCGATTGGCGTGCTGCATAACCTCAATGCGGGGCCGGTGACGACCGCGGCCGCAGTGGCCGCACCCGGTGACGGCGGGCGTGGCCTGGCCGCACCCGGGGCCGGGGCCAGGGCCGTGCGCGTCTACAGTAGACAGTATCAGAGACGTATGTATACATGTATATATGGGTTTTATCGGTGTTGTATAAGTCCATATAGTCCCTATACTCGAACTATGGCCCTCCAGCTATGTGCTGTCTCGCGATCTTTGGAGATGTGCATCGAAATTGACCTTAGACCGATAGTTGATCGACATTCGAGCCGAAGCCGGATTTCGATGCACATCTCCAAAGATCATGAGATAGCACATAGCTGGAGGGCCATGGATCGAGTCTAGGGACCATATGGACTCATACAACACAGAGAATCACGCCATCACAAATCACTATGCATGGCCAAGTACCAAAATGCGACCAAAACGCGACCTCACAGGCCGTACTCGGGGTCACAATGTGACATCTGAGTGGCGACAGTGACTTGGGATGGCGTGATTCTCTGTGCTGTATGAGTCCATATAGTACCTAGACTCGATCCATGGCCCTCCAGCTATCTGCTATCTCGCGATCTTTGGAGATGTGCATCGAAATCGGACTTCGCCTCGAATATCGACCCGTGAACCTTTTGGCCACACAGCTCAACAATTCGAGCTCCAAAACACGTTCTCTCGCCTGTTCTCGATGGTGTATCTCCTATAGAGTGGTGTGCGATCCTAAGATGAAGAGTGGTCCACGTATGACGCACACTGCAGTACGGAAACCTACCTTATGCACACAAGATGCCCTGTACGACACACGCGAGTATGCACAGTGCTCCCCTACGCAAGAAGAGTGATGCTCTCCGATCATCAGCCCGGTCGGGATATCTCATGAGGCGACTCCGGCATGCCGTGAGCCGCCCATGCGACGCTATCTGCGCTGTCCTGGAGCCATCTGCTGCCCTGCACGTCGTGCGCTCCGGGCGGTGCTGCAGCCACACATCCGGTTCTGCGACGAGCTGATCGCCGACGCGTTGAGCCCACTGCCCCGAGGATGCGGCGCCTCAGCCCACGAGCTGGCTGCGGCGGATGCTCCGTGGGCGGCAAGCCTGGCAGATGCCTTCAGGATAGCGTCTCCTCTAACCGTGGCACTCGCATGCGCCACCACCCTCGTCCTCGTCCGACGGCGAGAAGGTAGCCGTTGTCAGCCGACGAGTCGACCTCGGACTCGGACTGCACGCTGCCGTCAGCGCCTTCGGAGGCTTCCATGGCCTGCCCGGCGGCCCGGCGATGGCGAAAGCCTCAATTATTGAGTTTTACATGGGACGATTGAGCCAAAAAACCCTGAATTCCTCAGGGCATCTTTAACGCGCCGTCTCGAGAAGTTTTTTCCGAACTCTTTTTCCGCGGGACTCGCCTTTGCTGCTCGAGCGCAGCAGCGCGGATCCGGCCGCGATGGCGTCCGTAAGGCTATTGGGTCCAGACCTGCGAGAGCCTCTGATAATCCAGGACCTCGATGTGAATCAGACCATCGAGCATCTCAAGGAGCGAGCGCTGGGCCAGTGGCCGTCAGGTGCACCTCCTGCGGCAAAGCTCCTCTTGGTCTGCTTTGTGACAGGATGGCCTGTGCACTCACACGCCGTGCTGTTCACGCGCCGCAGGGATGGACGTGCCATTGATAGGGCAGGTGAGGATCATCCACCAGGGCCGCTTCCTGGAGGACAGGACGCCCCTGAAAGGTGTGTGCTCCGGGCAGTGAACAGCTCTCTGCGGCTTTGCCGCCGCAGCAGCTGGCTGCGCCTGGCCGGCTGCGCGTAGCCACTAGCCTCGGGCAGCACAGGCCTGAAAGGATGTCAAGCGCCCAGCACAGTGCCCCACGGTGGCTGCCTTGATGGTGCAAAGGCGACGCTTCTTGCGGGCATGCTTGCTTGCGCTCACCCGGTGCCGGCCTGCTGCCTGTGCCCGATTCGCAGACGCGAAATGCGCCGTCGGCGAGCAGACTGCGATGCACCTGATCATCAAGGCGCAGGCTAGCAAGCCGGCCGAGGCCAGCGGCGATACTGACAAAGGGGGCGCTAACAGCCGCTGCGCGTGCGTCATCAGCTAATTGAGTTTGGCGGCGGCGCTGGCTCTGCGTGCTCGCCGGCGGCGTGCCATCGTGAGTGTGAATGTGAGTGTGACGTCCCCGCCAGGTGCGAAGCGGCCACCGGAAAAGGCCCCACGGGCGCCGAGGCACGGGCGCCTCGGCACGCGGGCCGGCTCCGGCTCGCTTGCCGCGCACCAACACACACACACACGCTACACTCTCTCTCTTTCTCTCTCTCTCTCTCTCTTTCTCTCTCTGTGCGCCGTTACGCGGCTGTCGCTGCTGTCGGGCCGATGGTGGCTTGCATGCAGTGGACCGCTCCGGTGCATGTCATGCTTGCGGCGCGAGCGCTCCAAGAGGTGCGACGCGATGTACAGGATTCAGGTTCCGGGTGGCCAACCGCCTCGTTTGCATGGACGTCTGGTGCGCACTCTGTCGCCTCACGTGTGTGCTGTGTTCACTACACCCCCCAATCCACGCTACCCGCCACGGACTCTCAGGGCTGAGAAGCAGAAGGGCTGAGGTGCTGGCAGGTACCGACCTCTGCCTTGATGTGTGGTCCCGCGTTTGAGGTTTCAGGTTTTAATTGCTACTCGTATTCAAAGACTTAACGATCTTTACTTAAAGTAGGAGGCAGGGCCGGGGTAGTTGTCCGTCTTCCACATCTTCACACGAGAGAGGAGAGTCGCGCTACCAGTCGAGCGTGAATGCGAGAGGACTGAGCGCGAGAGGTGCCGGCCCACCTCGTACGAGCCCGGCCCGGGCGCCGTGAGCGGGTTCTCACGGAACGCGACGCCCATCTTGCCACCGTGTGGGGGCTCCGGCACCGTCGCCCACGAGGCGCTGCGGCTCAAGGTGCGCGCCGGACCGGGTGCGGCGGCGGGCTCGATGCGGCGGTCGGTTAGGGAGCCGAAGGAGGCGGAGGCACCCAGGTTCAGGCGCGTCTTCCCGAAGCTGCTCGCTGGCATGTACAGGTCCGCCGTGTGGCCGCCCTCCTCGACGCCGATAGCCCTGTTGAGAAGTTGGAGCTGCGCGAGCTCATCGGGAGATAGCTTCGAGCTCGTGCCGGGGCGAGCGTCGTAGAGCTTCTTCTGGGTGCGCCGGAGCGTCGCCTGCGACTCGGCCTGTGTCTTGCTCAGCGTCCTCGCCAGCGTCCGCGACTCCTCACCCGACCGGCCGAAGGTGATCGACGGCTCGGTGTGAGCCGTCGAGAGGGACTGCTTGCCGATCGCGGGCGGCAGGGCAACCATCGTGTCGCCTGAGGCGGGCCGATACAGGTTAGGATCGAGCCGCGGACTGCATCGGCCACCCTGGCCCGGCCCGATGTACCACGTCGCGCCCTTGCGGTCGTACGGGTGCTTCTGGCCCATGTACCGGCCGGGCCCGAGGTCGGCCATGTAGTCGTACTCATGCGGCCGGCGCGAGGGCACGTGTCTCATATCGTGCGACCACCGGGAGACGCAGGTGGCCGCCGAGCCGACCAGGTCGCCCTTGCCCGCCTGTGTCGGCGTATATGGGTGGCCCAGGAATGTGTGCGACGGGCCGAGCCGGGTGCCGAATGTAGGCATTTTTCGGTCGGTCCGGGCCTCGCTCGAGGGCGTGGGCTCGTCACCGAAGCGCGCGTCCTTGTTTCGCAGCGAGGCGGCCACAACAATGCGCCGAGGCGGCTTGGCCGTATCGACGTGTGTTGGCGGTGGGCTGCTGGCGGACGTCATTGTGGTCGGCCGATCAGTGGCTGGCCAGCCTGCCCCTTGGCCGATGCCTGCAAGAGCGAAACGGCCGCAAGAGGCGTCCGGGCGCGGCGGTGGCTACCGAACCTGCACTCTCTCTTTAGGAACACCCCTGCAGGCTCTTCAACAACTTTCGAAGAGGACTTCACAACACGCAAATGGAGTGGGCCTCATCACGAAATCAGACGACCAGGGATGGGCTGCTCTGAGAGCAAGTTGGACGGCAGCGCGCTGGAGCCAGCAGAGCTGAGCAACGTCGGCGTGCGCATGCGCGAGCCAGGCAACGGCAGAAGCAGTAGCAGGCGGCAGGCGGGAGAGGAGGCGCCTGAGCTGAGGCACAAGCTCGAGAAGCTCGACGAGGAGCGGGCCAAGCTCGAAGAGGAGCTGCGGCGCCTGCAGACGAGCGCGATCGGCGAGGCTGAAGTTGACACCGACGGCAGCACCGGTGAGAAGGCGCGCGTGCGCTTCTCCAAGTCCGATAGCCATGGCAGCGCTGATGTGAGCTCGCCGATGCCCACGCCGTCGTCGGCGCACGAGCGCACGCCCACGGCTGGGCGGCGCGTGTCCTCGACCTCGAGGAGCAGCGGGTTCGGTCGCCTCTCGACTAGCCAAGGGCGCGCGGCCGCCGCGAGCTCGAGCCTGCAGCATGGGAGCCTACAGCACGGGAGCCTAGACAGTCCGCTCGTCACTCAGGCCAACCGAACAGAGATGAAATTGCTCTCCGAGATGGTGAACCGCGGGCGGCGGCGCACGCGGTACACGCACCGGCAGGGTGGCATGGAGGGCTTCACGCGCTCCGGCAGGTTACCGCCCATCATCAATGGCGACACCAAGACCACCTTCCTGCCTCGGGGCGGTGTGCATGTGCAGACGCGGTACGGCGCGGTGCAGTTTGGGATGCCGCCCGAGACGATCAAGGATTCCATGAGTGGAGGCCTCGAAGTTCCGGGCATCTTCGTCGTGCCCAAGGATCGCTTCAACCTCAAGTACGGCACCAACACCGCTGAAGTCGAATTTCCGGGCTACTTCAACTTCTTCGTCAAGGTGCGTGCGCCTCTGATTGCGCCCTGATTGCGCCTCTGAGCGAGCCATCTGAGTGAGAGCCATCTGGTTGCGTCTCTGAGCGGCGCGTGCTCCGAGCTCCGAGCTCATCCGATCTCATCCGATCTCGTGCGATCTCCGAGCAGGGCCGCTCGACCACCCTCGTGTGCACGAGCGAAGCTGCGAGCATCCTCTCTCGCGTCGTCGACGAGACGCTCGAGGGCCCTGCCGAAGAGTACATTTACACCGACGACGAGTACTCCGCCTTTGTCGACGACGAGACCTTCGCCGCGCGCCCCGATCACATCAAGGAGATTAATTACTTCAAGGAGCCGCGCAACGGGCGGGTCATCTCGACGAGCACGCTCATCAGCTTCTGCATCTTCTCTTACGATGAGCAGCAGCAGTTGCAGGCGAGAGCCGCCCAGCGAGCTGCCTCCCGACCGCCCTTGCATGCAGCACGCGCCGCCCTGGCATGCATGGCCTCACCACGGCGCCCTCTCCAATTGCATGCAGCACGCGCCGCCCTGGCATGCATTGCCTCACCACGGCGTCCTCTCCAATTGCATGCAGCACGCGCCGCCCTGGCATGCATGGCCTCACCACGGCGCCCTCTCCAATTGCATGCAGCACGCGCCGCCCTGGCATGCATTGCCTCACCACGGCGCCCTCTCCAATTGCATGCAGCACGCGCCGCCCTGGCATGCATTGGCTCACCACGGCGCCCTCTCCACCCCCCGCAGGCGAGCTTGCCAATTGCATGCAATGAGAGCCGCCCTGGCATGCATGGGCTCACCACGGCGCCCTCTCCACCCCCCGCAGGCGAGCTTGCCGACCCCTCCAGGGCAGACGGGCTCGTGGGCCGTGCTCGATGACGGCACTCATTACCTCGTCATCGTCGACGGCGAGGTCGTCGCCACGATCGACGACTATCTCGCCAGCGCGATCGAGGACCCGCCGCACATCCTGATGCCCTCCCGCTCCTCCCTGCACCTCAATGACGAGTTCATCACGCCCGACTTCGGGATCACAGTCCTCGGCTCCGCAGATGGCTTCTCGCCAGACGGCACCACCGCCGGCTTCGTCCTTTGGATGCGTGGCCGCGGGATCCTCGTCGACCCTCCGGCACACTCGGCACAGTACCTGCACAAGAACGGCATCTCAAGTCGCAAGGTGACGCCATGATGATGGCCTCGGATTGCCTCGGATTGCCTACGATGGCCTCTCAAGTCGCAAGGTGATGACGGCCTTGATGACGCTTGATGACGGCCTTGATGACGGCTCGTCGCGCAGGTGACACATGTGATCCTCACACATTGCCATGCCGACCACGACGCTGGCACTTTCCAAAAGATCTTGCTCGAGCAGCGTGTCACTGTGATGACCACAAAGACCATCATGGCCGCCTTCGTGCGCAAGTACTCGCTCATCTCCGGCATGCCAGATGAGTTCTTGCTCCGCCTCTTCTTCTTCCACTCAGCCAAGATTGCCGAGCCGGTCCATTTCCAGGTGAGTGACCATTGATGACGCTTGATTACGGTCCATTTCCAGGTGAGTGACCATTGATGACCCTTGATGACGGCCGTCGGACTGCGCCTGATTGCACCCGATGACCTCCTTCGTTCCCCTCTGATGACCTCTGATGACCTCCCTGATGACCTCTGATGACCTCTGATGACCTCCTTCGTTCCCCAGGGCGGCACCATCACCTTCTTCTACGCGCTGCATGCATTGCCGTGCATTGGCTTCCGCGCCGAGCTGGGCGGCAAGTCGATCACGTACTCGGGAGATACTTGCTACGACCCTGAGTCGCTGCTCCAGCTGCAACACCGCGGGATCATCTCCGAGCCGCGCCGCCAGTTTTTGCTCCACAAGGGCTCTGTGCAGCCCTCAGACCTATTGCTGCACGAGGCGGGCATCGCTCCCATCCACACGCCTCTCGAATCGCTCCGGGCTCTGCCCGATGAGCTGCGGAAGAATTTGAAGATCATCCACGTCGGGTCTCAGAGGGTCAAGGAGGCGGAGGCGATGGGGATTGAGGGTGTGAAGGTGGGCTTCGAGAACACGATCACGATCCCCATCCCGCGGCTCCACCACTCGGATGCGACCAACATCCTGCACATGCTGCTCCAGACGGACCTCTTTCGCTCGCTCGACGTCACCACGGCGATCGACCTGCTGCTCGTGACTCACAAGCGAAGTTACAAGGCGGGTGAGGTGATTTCCAAAGTGGGCGATCCCGGGGACCACCTTCGCCTCGTGCAGACGGGCTCGGTCGCTCTCGAGCGCGACGGCGTGAGCCGCGAGCTCCGCTACTGCGACTACTTTGGAGAGGGAGCGCTCTTGACCGACGGTTATCAGATGGGCACCGCCACCGCGATCTCGAACGTCGAGATGATCGAGATCGACAGGGCCGACTTTCAGTACCTGATGAGCCGCAGGCCGCTCCTGCGCGAGAGGGTCGTGCGCCGCTCGCAGCTGCGCTACACGGCCTCATGGAAAGCCATCGGCGCCAACTCGGTCTTCGCCCACTTTTCGATGGCGCAGGTGACGCAGCTGCAGTCCGTGATGGCGGAGGAGGCGGTCAAGGCCGGCCAAGTGCTCTGGAAGCGCGGCGACATGGTCAAGGACGTCATCTTGGTCGGCGAGGGCAAGTTTGCATTCAAGGAGCTGCCGCAGACCGAAGCCGAGCCCTTCGTCGCAGGCGCGCTGCTCGTGGACGTGTACTCTCTCGAGCACCGCAAGTCGCACCGGCTCACGTTCCAGGCACTGACCGACGGCAAGGTCTTCCGGATCCACGGCTCGGACATCCTCGAGTTCCTCGACAACAACCCGGGCGCCTTCATCTGGATGCGGGACACGCTCCTCGTCGAGTGATTGCACCTGATTGCATCTCCTTGATGGCGATCTCCTTGAGGACACGCTCCTCGTCGAGTGAGAGCCCACTCGACTCCGATGGGGCTAAGGCCACCTGGGGCGCCAGCCATGGCGGGCGCGCGACCGTCACCTTCTCACTGTGCGCGCCGCGCGACCGCCACTTTCTCTCTCAAGACGGGTCGGATCTCAAAAGTTGGTCTGAAGATCTCCTTGTGCTACGTACTGTACGGTGTACTAGTGGGTAACACAGAAAAAACGCTCTACCGTACACATGCATGGACGGTGTAGTGAGCGCGGGGGGACCTCGACAAAACTGACTGACTGACTGATGAGCGAGTGGGCCCCAGAAGGCATGCCAGAATGTGAATCTCAGAGGTGCCGGACACGGCCGCGGCGCCACGTCGTGTTCGTTGCATTTAGGCGCCCGGCCTCCATGCATGCTCCCCGACGCGCCGCTGCTGCTGCCGGAGGCGCGGCCCTCGCCGATGCTCGACCCTCACCAAATCCACCCACCTCACACGACGCCTGCACCACCTCCGAATCTCCCCACTGCACGCCAGGTGTCCCTTTCACTTGGGGAGCTTTTTCAGATAAAACCCACTCCGCCGTTGCCCACGCCGTCGCCCCCTCCTTCGTCTCCTTCCTTGCGAAGCTCATAGTCGCTCAGCTGGTGCTTGCTCGGCTGGTGCTTGCCTGCGTCGACGTGATCGTCATGGGAGTCAGTAACGACGGAGAGGTCGGCAGCGGAGCATGCAGAGGAGCGCCCCCATGGTGGCTGATGCACGATCGTCGCGCCCTCCCGCGCCGACCTTGCCGCCGCCACAAAGTGCGCCTCTTCCTTTAGCTGGCGCGCCATGTCCTGATTCCGTGCGCTACCTGCAGCACGGTCTGCGCGTGCAGA
>Ga0210239_102230_pt1 | contig 11300 bp, 16 predicted proteins | sample ChrtobMetP5a_0mM_FD_155451 | JGI IMG/M metagenome (GOLD analysis project Ga0210239, IMG submission 155451) | Chrysochromulina tobin associated microbial communities from unialgal haptophyte culture, Seattle, Washington, United States - P5a_0mM | ecosystem: Host-associated > Algae > Haptophytes >...
ATCAATTCAGGCTCCACCTCAATTGGGGGGGGTGCGAGTCGGTAAACCGGGTCCGGGACGTTCCGGTCGCATGCACGTAGAGTTACGTCAAGCGCCGTCCCGGTGAAAGGGCGCGCGGGGTTTCCGCGCGCGAGTCGAAGAGTGTTTGTCCAGTGGTGACATCTAAGAACCTCTTACGGACTTCGACCCGCTCTCGAGAGGTCAGGTCTACTCGCCGGACCTCCTAAGCGGCATGCAAGGGTCCCTGGAGCCGAGGGCTCCCGTTCCCAACGAGGACCCGCGTGACCGCTCGGCTGAACGCCATGTTGCACCGTGGCCAGGCGCCGGTGCGTCGTGAGCGACACTTTGTTTTTCCAGTTTTGCTGGGTGTCACCACGGCGCCGTCGTGGACTCGTCAAGGCTCAGGATCTCCAAGTACGATCACATGTTTCGTCAAGGCTCAGGATCTTCACGCACGATCACATGTTCACTCGCGGCGACAAACCAGAACGACGCCGCAACGTGAGACATCTCGCGAGCAGCTTGCGCCCCTCAGGCCCGTGCTCCGTGCAGCACGCGGGGCACTCGCAACAGCTCGTGCGGCCCGCGAGCAGCTGCACCGTATCATCGGGAAGATCTGCCTCGATCTCCTCGCCGTCCTGCTCGAAGTGGATGACGAACCTCATCTCAGGCGCGCTCGGACGGTGCTCAACAATCAGCGCCGGGTACCTGTGGACGATGAGGACGATCAGGGCGGCCGTGAGGAAGGCCGTCATCCGTCATCGGCCATTTCAGTGGTCATCAGGTGGCACTCTCGTACCATTGCGCCACGCCGTACTCGTCGAGAAACGTGGCAAGCACGCGCTGCCCGACCAGAGCGCCGTCGCACTGCGCCGGCCACGCCACCGCCTCGGCGCGTTCAAAGCGCTCGACGCAGTCGATCACGGAGCCGAGATTGCCCAACGGCTCCCACGTGGCATACTCGAGCGGATAGCCTCGCCACTCGACTAGATACCTGATGAAGGAGGCCATCCGTGGCAATCAGTGGTCATCAGGGATCGCCTCGCCACTCGACTAGATTCCTGATGAAGGAGGCCATCCGTGGCAATCAGTGGCAATCAGGGCGAAATGGTGTACGTGATGAGGGAGATGAGGGAGGCCATCAGTGGCAATCCTGACACTCAGTGGTGATCAGTGGTCTTCAGTGGTGATTAGTGGTCTTCACTGGTCATCAGTGGCCATCAGTGGCCATCAGTGGCAACCGAAGGTCCACAGGGGCCCACGTACTCCTTCTTCGCCCAGGCGCCGCGCGCGTCAGTGATGCGCTCCACCTCGTACAACCTCCCGCGCCCACCGCCAGTCATCTTTGCACGGCCGCGGTCGCCGCCGCCGCTGAAGCCGACGCCGCTGCTGCTGCCGCCGCCGCCGCCGCCGCTGCTGCTGCCGCCGCCGCCACCGGTGCCACCGGCGACTCCTCGCGCGGCGCGCGCGCCGCCGCCGCCGGTGCCACGCATGGTTCCCGAGATGGTTCCCGATATGGATTCTGGCTTCTCCCACTGTGGAAGGCCCTTGGGCTCAAACGGCGGCAGCATCTCCTGTGCGAGCTCTTGCTGGCTCGGCTCTCTCAGGTGATGCGCCTCTCGCAGCCGAGCATCACAGAGCTGCCAGAGGGATGCCTGCAAACGGCGCTCGTGCCATCCGCGCTCGTCCAGCGCCGCCGCGAGCGCCTCGGCCGCGTCGATGCCCACGACGGCGCTCCACTCGCCCTCGCTCGCGCGGGCATCGTCGCGCTCGTGACGGCGCTTACGCGAGTCTGCGACAGTCCCAGTGTGCATGCATGCGACAGTCCCAGTGTGCATGCCGTACAGACGGTGAGGCTCCGCGGCCTGCACGTAGACTGGACGTGCCTCGGGTCGGCTCGACGGGTCGGAAAGGGATGCAAAGGCCTGCGGCGCGCGCGCGCATGTGGCAACGGGACGATCAGCGCCGCGACTCAGGCTCGTTCCCACAGCCACGCTGGCAGCTCATCAGTCGCACTCAGAGGCTCATCAGTCGCACTCAGAGGCTCATCAGTCGCACTCAGAGGCTCATCAGTCGCACTCAGTCGCAATCAGTCGCACTCACCCAGTGACGGCGGCCCCATCGATCCAAGCCGAGGCACATCGTTCGTGTCGAGAGCGTGTCGAGGCGCCGGAGGCCAGCGGCAAGCGCAGCGGGCGAGTTGGCGTCGCACAGCTGAGCGAGCAGTGCCACGTAGGCATCGTACATGAGCGTGAGCATCCATCGCCCTCGGATCGTGCCAAGAGGGCCCACGCCATCGATGCTCGCGTCGCCTTCCAAGGCCGCGGCACGGCCGGCCGCCAGTGCAGCGCACAGCTGCCGCGTCGACGCGCCTGCTCCCCCGTCATGCAATGCCTCTGCAAGCTGGCGCTCAGCCATCGCCCGTGCCTGATGAGGGGACCCATCAGGGGTCATCAGAGGTCATCAGAGGTCATCAGAGGTCATCAGAGGTCATCAGAGGCCATCAGAGGTCATCACGTACCGATCGGAGCTCGTCGCGACGGTGGAGGAGCGCGTGCCGGAGCGTGCTCGCTTGGAACAGCGTCTTGGAGTAGCGTCTTTTGCCGAGCGAGTCCACCGGCATGCATTGCATCTCGGTGTCGAGGAGGAGCTCGAGCTCGCATGCCTGATGAGGGGACCCATCAGAGGTCATCAGAGGTCATCAGAGGTCATCAGAGGTCATCAGAGGAGGAGCTCGAGCTCGCATGCCTCGAGCTCGGCACGCGTGAGAAGCTCGACACGCCCTTGCAGCCCGTGCCTCTCCGCCACATGCCTCACCATCTCCAGCTGGCTAGCGTCGCACAGGCTGCCCTCAGCGACCGCGGACGGCCCGTCCGACTTGCGCTTCTTGCTCGCGCCCAATCTCGCCAATCTCGCCAATTCGTCACGGACGGTGCTCACGAGGGTGGTGTGATCGGACCTCGCGCCGGGCTTGGGATGCAGTTCCGCCGCTAAGAGGGTGCTCTCGGCATGGCGTGCCTCCGCCGCACGTGCCGCCGCAGCCGTCTGGCTCGCACCGTCCACGAGCATGGCCAGCAGCGCGAGCTGTTCAGCCATCGAGAGCGCGGCGTGAGCCGCCACGTACGTCGTAGGAGGCGCCGCCCAGATGGCCCACACGGCCCGCTGCAGGGGCGTAGCGGCGTGCGCGGAGCGTGTGCCCCCCTTGGTGCTGGATCCGAGGTGAGTCTCGTCAATTGCCTCTGAGGACCTCTGATTGCATCTGATTGCCGCGGAGCGTGTGCCCCCCTTGGGCTCCTCGAGCAGAGGCTCCTCGTCCTCGTTCGCCACGAGCCACTCGTGTAGACGAAGGGCCACCGCCGCGCATATGAGCGGCCAGTTGTGCTCGGTGACCGCGTCCGGCGGCAGGCGGCGAGGGGCCATCGCCCGCGACAGCGCCACTGGATCGAGGACCTCTGGATCTACGCAGTGTTTACCGTCCCACTCCTGCTCGAAAACGGACGGCTCCGGCGGTGGCGGCGGCGGCGGGGGTGGCGGCGGCGGCGGGGGCGGCGGCGGCGGCGGCGGCGGCGGCGGCAGCGTCATCGGCGTCGTCGTCGTCGTCGGCGGCGGCGGCGAAGCGCTCGGGGGCGGGTCGCTGGCCGAGTAGCACTGCACCGCGCAGCGGAAGCAGACGTCGAAATCACAAGGCGCGCAGCTGAAGTGGCGCGAGCCCGAAGCCACAATGAAGCGGCAGCACGTCCCGTCGCACTTGAGCGCCTTGTCCCGCGACGCGCTCACTTGGAGCCGATGGCCGTTGGGGCAGTACCGCGGCGCTGCCTGCGCCGTCGCCGCCTCCTCTGCCGCCAGAGCGTCGGCCGCCTTCTTGGCTTCCGCCTCCGCCTTCTTGGCTTCCGCGGCGGCCAGCTTGGCGGCCGCCTTCTCTGCCGCCTTCTCTGCCGCCTTCTCTGCTGGATCGGCGAGCGAACGTACCGGCGCCGTGCCGGCAGGCGCCGTACCGAGCGAGCGTAGAGGCGCCGTGCCGGTAGGCGCCGTACCGGTCGCCCACCATTCGCCCGCCGTCGAGTCCGCGAGCAGCACATGCAGCAGCTGTCGATGGAGCGACACGAGCGCCGCCATGGGCGGCGTGGCAGCCTCGGCGCTCGTGGCGCTCGCCTCGGCGCCTGTGGCGCTCGCCTCGGCGCCCTCCACACTCGAACGATTGAGGTGCTGATGAGTGAGGATGAGCTGTGAAAGCCGGCCCGCCGCGGCACATTCCGCCGGCAGCGCGAGCGCGGGGCCGAGCGCGCGCACAAAGTCGCAGACGAAGAGAAGGTCGCCGACTGCGGCGGAGGGCACGCCTGGCATCGCCTCGCGCAACTTTACCGGCGATCCAGGCGGCGCACTCGCACCGGTGCGCTTCGGCAGCTGCGGCAGCAGCGCATCCCATACGGCCGGCGCGAGCTGTGAATGGTCAGTTCGCGCGGGAAGTTGAAAGCCGTCGGCGCAGAGCTTTTTGCGCAGGCGTTCCTCGGCCTCCGCCTTCCTAATTTGGGAGCGTTCCTCGGCCTTCTTGGTTGCTCGGCGGGCCTCCATCTCGGCCTTCTTGGTTGCTCGGCGAGCCTCCATCTCGGTCTCCCTCTCATCGAGCGAGGCCGCTCGCTCCGCCTCCTTCTTGGCGTGTGCCGCCGCGCGCTCAGCCTCGCGCTCCTGATGAGGGATGCAATCAGAGGTCATCATCAGAGGTCATCAGCGCTCAGCCTCGCGCTCCTGCCGCACACAGACTCGGCCGCGGGGCAGCGCGTCAGGCGCTCGGGGCAGCGCGTCAGGCGCTCGGGGCAGCGCGTGCGGAGGCCATCGGCGAGGCGGCCGCTGGGCGAGATGCCGCCGTGCGAGGCGCGCGAGGGCCAGCGCTCGGGGCAGCGCTCGGGGTTCGGCCCACTCAGTCACCGCACGCTTCTCCTCGCAATCAGAGATCATCAAGTCGCAATCAGAGAGCATCAAGTCGCAATCAGAGAGCATCACGTCGCAATCGGACTCACCGCACGCTTCTCCTCCTGCTTCGCGAGCTTGCGCCGCTCCTCCTCTGCCTTCAGATTGCGCTTGCCCGCCTCCTCGTCGAGGTGGAGATGGCGCACCACCTGTGAAGAGGAGGGGGAGGACGCCGTGGTGAGCGCTTGCATGCACGTCGAGGTGGAGATGGCGCACCACCTGTGAAGAGGAGGGGGAGGGCGCCGTGGTGAGCGCTTGCATGCATGTCGAGGTGGAGATGGCGCACCACCTGTGAAGAGGAGGGGGAGGGCGCCGTGGTGAGCGCTTGCATGCATGTCGAGGTGGAGATGGCGCACTACCTGCAGCCTCGAAATCATCTTGACGCCGTCCGGGTCGAAATACATCTTGTCGCCGCGCGAAATGCGACAGATGGTCCAGCCGTCGAGCATGCTAGCGACGCCGCCCGAAGCCACGACCAGCTTGATGAGGAAGGCCATCTCGTCCTCGATGGACAGGCCTTCCCTTTTCAGCCTCTTGGCGCCCTCCTCGCCGCCTTCGCCCTCCTCACCGCCTTCTTCGCCGCCCTCGCCCTTCTCCTCGTCCTCGTTCTCCTCTTCAGCCTCCTCGTCGCCCTCGTTCTTCGCGTCACTCGCGGCGTCCCTCTCCGCGCTGCCCCCTTCTCCAATGGCGCTGTCGCAGGCCGCGTCCAGCACGGCGCCGAAGAGCATCTCAAAACTGCGATGAGCCTGCGTCGCAAGATACACGCCACCACATGCGCGTCACCACATGCGCGCCACAAGATACACGTCACCACATGCGAGCACGGGATAGCTGCAGGGCGTCGTCATGGGCGTCGTCCAGTCGGAGCGTCGTCATGGGCGTCGTCCGGACGGAGCGTCGTCATGGGCGTCGTCCGGTCGGAGCGCAGGCGGGGGAGGACAGGCGGACAGGCGGCATGGGATCGGCGCGCGCGCAGAGAGGGAGCTGGCGCCGCGCGCCGTGGTGAGCACTTGCATGCTTGCTCCGGCTTTGGGAGCCAATGGGCGCGCCGTGGTGAGCACACCTGCTTGGCGGCGCGGTGGTATTCATTCTCCGAGTCCCAGTTGTACGCGAGGGCGTTGCGAAAGATGAGGCGCATATCGGCCGCAAAGCTGAGCAGGCCCGCGCTGTACTCGCCGTCGGCAAGCTTCTTGCCCATCGTGCTGTAGTCCATAGGGTGCGAGATGAAGGCGAGGTAGTCGGGCACATCCACCAGGGACACCGGATGCTCAAACCAGGCCGCCTCCTCGCGCGCTCGCATCTGGCGGAGCATCTGGCCGCAGAGCTCGCCTGTGGTGGGGAGGCGAAGGCGCCGTGGTGAGCACATGCATGCAAGCCAGGCACCGACCCACCGGAGCATCTGGGCGCCGTGGTGAGCACATGCATGCAAGCCAGGCACCGACCCACCGGAGCATCTGGCCGCAGAGGGCGCCGTGGTGAGCACATGCATGCAAGCCAGGCACCGACCCACGGGAGCATCTGGCCGCAGAGGGCGCCGTGGTGAGCACATGCATGCAAGCCAGGCACCGACCCACGGGAGCATCTGGCCGCAGAGCTCACCTGCAGTGCCGGTCATGGGCCACTGGGTGGTGCCGGTCATGGGCCACGGGGTTGGCGGCGGCGCACTGCCACTAGCGGCTTTCGTGGGACGAGCGCCGTTCCGAGCGCCCCCGGCTTCCGAGGATGGCGAGGCTATCTTGCCAAGAGGAGCCGCCTTGGCAGGGGCTGCTGCAGCCGCCTTGGCAGGGGCTGCTGCAGCCGCAGCGGGCCCAGTAGCGTTGGGCGCAGCAGCCTTGGGCGATGGCGACTCAGCCTTCTTCGGCGGCGCCTTCGCCTGTGCGGGCTGCTTGCGCATCTGGTCAAGCTGCCGCCACTTGGCGCCCCATCGCTTCCAATGAGGCCGGACGTGATCGGCAGGCACCCATCGTTCGACTTGGTACAAGTCCGATCGCACGTGGTACTCCGTCCCACTCGCGCTCCGGCGCGTGCCCATGAATGTCATCAGCCACCAGCCATCATCATAGAAGACGTCCACCTCATCGGAATTCGTCAGCCGCTGTGGTGCATGCAGCGCGGACGCGTCAATGTGACCGTCCGCACGAGAGCGCTCATGGAACATGCAAGGGCTCGAGTGCAGCCGTGAGCCGCACCTTGAGAAAGCCTTCGGGAGTCGGTGGAGGGATCGGCTGAATAGTGTCCGCCATGTGCCACTCACGCAGCAGCGCTTCATTTGAGTCTTCCTCGTAGAACGCCTGAGAAGGGTGGCAACGGGTCTCAGTCGGCCTGCCGATCAAGCGGCCCCGAGGGCTTATGAGCGAAGGGCGGCGTAGATCTCACCTCAAACTCGACCAACGCCCGACCTTTGTCCATCTCGAGCACACGTGCCATATAACGACTGCCAACTAGGCCGTCCTCACCCATCAGCACTTCAACGCGCATGCCCGGCGCGCACCAGGCTTCCATGGCGCCTCCGGCTGTGGCGTGAATGGACCGCAATGCAAGGGCGCGAAACCGTGATATATTCAAACAAGTCAAGACAAGTCAAGTTGAACGTTAACACGACACACGCGACAACCGGCGTTAGGCACTGGTGTGAATTGGTGCTTTAACACTCGAATGCGCTAGGTGTTGAAAAGCTCGTTGGTTGAAAGGTCTAAAGAAGGAGGGCGACGGCTCACGTGCGGCGAACACGTGGTACTTGTATGCCGACGAACGGCGCGCTTGGCAACGCGCGGCCAGGAGACGGAGCAGACCAGGGCCCGGAGGGCGGTGGCGTTCACCACGTTGGCACCCGTGCTCCGTCCAACCCGATAGGAAGGTCGGAGGTACCAACCCAAAGGGACAGACCAACCCAAAGTGACTCAATGCACGTCTCACTGAGGCGTGCGCTGAGACGTTTTTTGTGCCTCACTGAGACAGAAATCCGACTCACTGCCCACCTCACTGAGACAACTTTGGGTTGGTCTGTCCCTTTGGGTTGGTACCTCCGACCTTCCTATTCATAGGGCCATGAACTAAAGGGGTTTAAAAACTTGAATACATGTAGGAAAGTTTGCTTTTGGTGAAGGACCATTGACCATACCTAGTACACGCATGCACCCTAGGGTCAGCATGCCTTCCTGAACGAGATGGGCGCGTACTTACAGGTGGTGAGACCATGTACAGTATGGTACGGTCTGCAGTGTCCAGTGATGTACACCCCCCGTGTGGGGCTTGTCCGTTCTCTCTACATCAGGGATTGTGTAGGGTACTTGTACCTGAATCCACATTCTAATATCTCAAGACCGTTCACATCGTACTGTACGCGACGCGCCGACACAGGCGACACGTGCGCTCTCACCTCTCCGCTCCACATGGCGAGGCAGCGAGGAAGCCGACAAGGCTTGCATGCGCGCGCTCCCGCTCACCAGTCCGACCACTCCACATGGCGAGGCAGCGAGGAAGCCGACAAGGCTTGCATGCGCGCGCTCCCGCTCACCAGTCCGACCACTCCACATGGCGAGGCAGCGAGGAAGCCGACAAGGCTTGCATGCGCGCGCTCCCGCTCACCAGTCCGACCACTCCACATGGCGAGGCAGCGAGGAAGCCGACAAGGCTTGCATGCGCGCGCTCCCGCTCACCAGTCCGACCACTCCACATGGCGAGGCGGCGAGGAAGCCGACAAGGCTTGCATGCGCGCGCTCCCGCTCACCAGTCCGACCACTCCAGATGACCGGTACTGGCAAACGAGCCTCCCCATGCATCGAAAACCGCTGCTTCAAACGCCTCTACGAGCCGCACCGTCCCAGCTCCGTGCATCGCCTCACTCGACGAGCTCGAGCCCCGCCCTCTCTATAGCGTGCCGGAGCTCTGCGGAGGGCGGGTGGAAGGCGACGAGCAGCTGGCGCACCGAGATTGAGCCCACATGCTCCGGGTCGAGCACAAGGAAGATCTCCTCCGACGCAGCCACCGCCGCCTTGGCAAACTTGGCAACATCTTGCTTGCCATCGGATACCTCTGGGCTATCTCGCCGTCAGAGGGACCTCGTCCGACGACGCGGGCGCCACTTCTGGCACGATCGGGGGATCGAACGGGGGATCGATCGTGGGAAGACTATACGAGGCCATCCATGGGTGCTGCAGCGCCTCCGCCGCAGTAGGGCGTCTGTCGGGGTCGATGGTCAGAAGCGTCTCGGCGAAGTTACTGAAGGAGACCACGTCGCCAAATATGGCGGGATCGAGCTGTTGGGCGAGCAGCTCGTGCAGCGTCGTGTTGAGCTCGGCGCGCAGCAGGTAGGCGCCCGGGGCGGCGGCGCGTGGGTCGACCTCGTACACGGAGCCGGAGCCGGAGAAGTAGATGGATCCGAGTGGCCCTTCCATCATCCATGGTGGGAAGGGCCCGCGGGTAGCATTGTGGGCAGCGAGGACGAGCTCCGTCGACGCGAACTGGAAGGGCAAGAAGCCGAGCGCGACTTCGATGGCCACGCAGCCGAGGGACCACACGTCGATCTTGGGCGTCCAGCTGAGGCCGAGGATCACCTCGGGCGCGCGGTACCAGCGGCTCTGCAGGGTAGGGGGCGAGTGGGCGCCATGGTGGGTGTCGAACACGTGAGGACCACCGAGCCGAGGCGATCGGGAGGCACTTGGGAGGTGATCGGGCGGGTGGGCACTTGCGGGGCACTCAGTGGCACTCACCTGCAGGTAGGACTCGTGGGCGTCGTGCGTGAGGACGACCGAGCCGAAGTCGATGAGCTTGAAGATGCGACGCTCCGCATTGACGATGCAGATGTTGGCCGTCTTGACGTCGCAGTGCGTGATGCCGAGGTAGGCGAGGAAGGTGAGCGCGTCGAGCATCTGGATGGAGAGGGCCCCGATCGAGCCTGCGTGCCAATACTCAGCGCGCGCGCACGGGCCAAGTGTCTCGAGGTGCATGTAGTGCGCCAAGACGGACGCGTTGAGGCACTCGTACACGAGAAAGAGGTGCTCGCGGTAGTAGAAGCAGTCGAGCAGCCGCACAATGTGCCGGCGGCCGAGTGGGTCATGCAGCCGGAGCAGAGATTGAACCCGGGCCTCGCCCAGCCCGGCATCCATCGTCTCCTTTGCGTTCTTTAGGCACTTGAGTGCCACGGGCCGGTTCTGGGCGCCTTCGTGCACGGCGCGGAAGACGGTGGCGAAGGAGCCCGCGCCGAGGATCCCGTCGACCTTGTAGCTGCGAGTTCATAATCATAAGGGTGGCGGCAAGCAGATGAGACAAAACCACGCGGCGTGGAGACATGGCGTGGGGAGAGGGAGCGCGCCTCGTGTAAGGTGGGCACGCGTAGTGCATCGGGCAATCAGAGCGAGGCAGGCTAGGGGCGCACTTGAAGCCGACCGTCTCGTTCGGGCTGGGAAGGAAGTCGGGAATGGGCTCCATGCCGTTCAAGTTCGGATTGAAGATGGTCGGGATCGACATCATCACGCGGAGCTCCGGCGGAGCCGAGGGCACGTGCGACACTACACGATGAGCCGCCTCGTGCGTGCCTCGGCGTTCGCGCAACGCCGCATTTGCCGCGTGGTTGCTTACGAGCACGCGACTGCGCGCACACACATCCAAACCGCGCGTGTCAGGGGCTGCTCATGGATGATTGCGTGCTGGGGTCTGTACACACTTGAGGATCAGAATGGGTTGGTGAGGTGCCCTTGTTGGCTGCGGCAGCTGCTCCTCGAGAGGAGTGACGGCCACCGTCCAGATGAGGTCTGCAGGCAGCGTGAGGTTAATAGTGAGGTTCATGAGAACTGGGCAGAATAACAAAACTCTAGGAGACGCCTTTCCTTTTTAGGGATTTATTGGCCTGAAAATGTAAGGTTTGAGAAAGTGGAGCACCGCAGCCAGCGACCGGAACATACCTATACATGTACACGCACGCACCCTAGGTTTCAGCGTACCTCCCCACGCACGTGATGTACGGTACGGTCTGCAGTGTTGCACACTAACTACGTAACTAGACCCCCCTTAGTGAGAACCCACAACTCGAACCCCGCTTTCCCGACGGGGGGTGGGTCTTCAGAATTCTTTTTTTGCTTTGGTGGACGTGTTGGACTTCGTGGCCCCGCAGTCCCTTTAGAGGGGGGTGGTCGACACTCTCCCCCTGTGGGGGAGGCACGAGGGTGGTCCCCGGGTAGTCGACGGCCTCTTGGGAAGTGACGGGGGTGCTCTATAGAGGGGGGGTAATCAAGTTGCCCCGCGCGCGTAGCGCGCGGGTTTTCAGCCCGCCGCAGGCGCAGAAATTTTGGCGATATTGACTGTAAATCACTACATTTAGGCCCTGAAATTGA
>Ga0210239_102234_pt1 | contig 11284 bp, 10 predicted proteins | sample ChrtobMetP5a_0mM_FD_155451 | JGI IMG/M metagenome (GOLD analysis project Ga0210239, IMG submission 155451) | Chrysochromulina tobin associated microbial communities from unialgal haptophyte culture, Seattle, Washington, United States - P5a_0mM | ecosystem: Host-associated > Algae > Haptophytes >...
CGCTCTTCCCCCCCCCCTCGCAGGCCTACTTCGCCCCGCCAGGCTCACCGCCCCGGCCCGCGCGATCCCTCCGCCTCCCTCCCAGCCCATCTGGTCGGCACGAAGGGCACACCCTCACCCCTCCGCGCCCCCAGCCGCGCCTCCGAGGACGCTGTCCCTCATCTCTCCATCCTCACTCCCCGCAGCCTTCGAGCTCGGCCGCGTCGCTCCCGCACCGAGCGCCAAGTCCATCGCCCTGCGCGCCAAGGTTCAATCCCTCGCCGCCCAGTGCCATCTCTCGAGCGCAGTCGGCGAGTTCATCACCGATGACTGGATCGGCACCGAGCCCACCCTCGCCGCCACCGACCTCATCTCCTCCCTCCGCGCGAGCCTCAAGCGCAGAGCTTCATCCACGATCGACCTCGATCGCGCCGCCACGTCCCTCGAGTGGTTCGCCGACTTCATCTCCGCGTCCTCACGGCGCCCCTTCGCCCCCCTCGCTCACGCCGGGGATATCCAGGCCGCGATCTACAACTCCGAGACCCTCGAGTTATTCGGCGAGTACATCCGCTCCCGCGGCTCTCGCCAAAAGGGCAGGATCGGCGCCGCCATCGCCAGCGACACCGTCGACACCTACGTCGGCACAGTCAAGATCCTCGCCAGCCTCGGCGCCCACCACCGCATCACCTTCGAGTCCGCGAACGTGGTCATGCCGAGGGCATCCAAGGCGCATCGCCGCGCCCAAGCACCCCCAGGCGAGCGCAAGCTCAAGCGGGGCATCCGCGCACACCATCTTCGAGCCCTCGTCGCCCTCGGCTTCGACCGCACCTCCGAGCGCGGCATCATCGACTGGGCCGCCGGCCTCGTAGCGTGGAACATCCTCCTCCGCGGCTGCGAACTCGGCGTCGTCCCCGGCAAACCTCTCGACACCGCGCGCGACGCGGTCTTCGGAGCCATCACGTGGCGCTCGCCGTGCCACGACAGCTCCGGCCTACCCTGGCTCGTTTGGGATGTCGTCCCCGCCAAGGATACCACTGCCCGCAGGCGCTCGTGCCCCATGGCAATCCGGCGCCGGAGCGCCGGTCCCCTCGGCGCCGACCCCATGTGCACCTACGACGCCATCTTCATCGCGTGGACCGCGACCGCCGGCACGCATCCCCCCGACTCCGGGCGCACTCTCGACCCATCTCTCGCCCCCCGTCCCTTCTTCACCGGACGCGATCGCGGGCCGTGGGACACCGAGGATACCCGACTCCTCGCTCGCCGCTTCGCCACCGCGCTAGGACTCGACCCCTCCGAGTTCGGAGGCAAGTCCTTCCGCATTGGTGGCGCCACTGATTGGCGCGACATCTTCGGCGCCGACGCCGAGCGTGTCATCAAGCAGCGCGGGCGGTGGCAGTCTGACATCGCCTTCCTCTACCAGCGCGCGCTGGCCGAGACCCATCTACGGGGGTCCGCCGCAGTAGCCGACGCCGACCACGCAGATCTCGAGTCTCTATGCCTCGGCTGGGTCCAGCCCGCCACATTTCGCTGAGCCAGCCAGCCAGCAAGCAGCATCCCATCGCATCAGCACACAGCATCTGCTCAGCGGGGTGGGGCGCGCCGTTGGCGAGGCACTTGTGCCTCCCGCTTCGCATGGGTGTCACGGCTTCTCCCCACATCAGGCCACGTGGCCCACGGTTCAGTCTCGTCAATTGACGAAACCCGGCAGCCCCGGGTCTCGTCAATCGCACAGAGCAGACTAGGGTTACCCAGCCAGATTAGGGTTACCGTCACTCACACGTCCGTACCTTCCCCATTCTCTATGAGAGGGGCCGCACCAGAGGCGTTTGCGTCCGGTACAGAGCGTGAACTGACAGGATCAGGCTAATGAGCTTGCTCGTTCGGGTGATGCAGGCGTGGGAGCGTTGTGCCGGTTCACATATGCCTCAGGCCCTCATCCATTCCGGTAGGACCGGAATGTACCGTGTTCTCATCTATCATCTCATCCATCACTCATGCATGCATCCATCAATCTCCCCCCATTTCCCTCTCCACGTCCAAAGTTTATTTCCTTCTGGACGTCCACATCTCGCCCCATCTCCACTTTCTCCCCTGCACTCAGCTCTGGTTGGGCTCACCGCCCTCCCCGCCTCGGTCACGAGAGAACAGCAGATGGTATTTTCAGCTCCCCGCCCCCCATCCCATACTCATCAGCAGTCTCTGTAGCGGCCCCGTGTGTGGGCGCGCCTGGGTGTCACGGCTTCTCCCCACATCAGGCCACGTGGCCCACGGTTCAGTCTCGTCAATTGACGAAACCCGGCAGCCCCGGGTCTCGTCAATCGCACAGAGCAGACTAGGGTTACCCAGCCAGATTAGGGTTACCGTCACTCACACGTCCGTACCTTCCCCATTCTCTATGAGAGGGGCCGCACCAGAGGCGTTTGCGTCCGGTACAGAGCGTGAACTGACAGGATCAGGGAAGCGGAAAGCTTGACTTGACTTGGCTTGAGCGGCGTGAATGCCAGGCCCTCCATTGCCTCCGACCCAAACTGGTGCCGTCCTCGGCGACCCGGGCGCGCCCATACGCGTCGAAATGTACTTGGATCTCATCTGCCCGTTTAGTCGAAAAATGTGGGCTTCCACCGTGGAGGCCAAGCTGAACGAGAAGGCGGGCGACAAGGTGTGCTTCATATTCAACCAGGTCATTCAGCCATGGCATCCTCAGGGCACCTGCGTGCACGAGGCTGCCCTTGCGGTCAAGCAGTGTGCGCCAGACAAGTTCTTTGCGTACTGCACTGCGCTGTTCACGGCGCTCGACAACGGCCGGTTCAAGGACGACACCACTTGGGACCTTTCCCGCGCCCAGATTTACGAGGAGCTGCTGGTCATCGCAGCCGCGACCGGCATCGACCGCGCAGCCGTCGAGGCACTGCTCGCGCGTAGCCCCGAGGCTGGCAACTCCGGCAACCAGATGACGCAGATGATCAAATGGGTGGTGAAGTACCATCGGTGCCGCGGGGTGCACGTGACACCCACGGTGCACGTCAATGGCCTCGAGGCCGGCGTCGTGTCGAGCGGCTGGTCCACCGAGCAGTGGCTCGAATTCCTCAAGGCCGAGGGCGATGACTTTTTCCGCGGCAAGTAGTACTAATATCGGGAATCTCTAAAAAAGGTCCTTTTCGCTTTTGTGCCCGGCATGGCGCCCATGGCGCGAGCCATGATGACAGCATAGGGTGGGGGTAGGGTAAAAGCGAGGGCCTTTTGACGTAAGACGGTAAAAGTGTACAGGGTACAAAAATTGCGTAAAACGGTAAAAGTCATCGTGCCTCTGTATCCAGGGAAAAACAAAAAGCAGGGTAAAAAGCCACTTTTACTGAAAGCACCAGTACACTTCGAACACTTCGAGTACACTCGCCGAGCGAGCGTGAATGTAATTCATGAACAGGAGACTTCACTGGTCCTGTCATGCCAAGTCACACAGGCTCATACAGGTGGCTGGCGGCGGCACGCGCAGCACGCCAATGAAAACGAATTGTGTGTTTGCGGTAAAACGGTAAAAGTTACTGACAGGAAATGGGCGTAAGACGGTAAAAGTTGCCCTTTGGCGAGATTCTCGTAAGAAGGTAAAAGTTCCGGACCCCCGGAAAAGCTACCCCCACCCTATGGATGACAGCCATCACCCTGTGACGCCACAAGATCGCCACCCCTCTCGTCCGCCCAACTCTTCCTACCGTCAAGACATAGCGCCGCCCAGCTCTCGCACGCGCCTCCGATGGCCTCGCGCCTCTCAGATGATCTGCAGCTCCTTGTGCGCGTAGTCCGGGTTCGTGCTCTTGTAGTTGTCAAAGAGAGCCTTGATGGCGGCGCAATACTGATCGTGGTACTGATCAATCTGTGCGGAAGTCGGCTCTGCGATCTGAGGCCACCCGAGGGGCCGGTCGCGCGGTGGTAAGCATTTGCATGCAAGGCAGGTCATCAGTGGCAATCAAAACGTACCTGCGGCAATCCGAGGGGCCGGCCGCGCGCGTAGACGAGCTTGACGGCGTTCGGTACGGGGAGCCCGAAGCGGCCCCAAAAGTAGGTGACGGAGACGCCCATTTTGCGTGAGAGCTTCGCGATCGGCGCCCAGCGCACCGTGCTCAGCACCGTCGTGTTCCCAAAGAAGTAGACGGGGATCACATCTGCACCGGTCTGCAGGGCGAGCTTGATGAATCCCTTTCGCGCCTTGAGGACGACTGCTTCCTCCTTGGGAGAGGAGGCGAAGAGCTCCGCAATGCCACCCACATACAGCACAAAAGAGCCGCGGTTGCGCGCGAGCCGCTTCTTGAGCACCGGGCCCGCCGCGTCGATGACGCCAAAGACACCGAGGACGTCTTTAAGGATCGGGAAGAAGCGTATCACGGACGCGGCGGCTGTGGGCACCTCGAGAGGCAAGGCGGGGCCGATGCCGCCCTTCTTGTCGGCCATGGTCGCGATAGCGCCGCACACGCCGCAGAAGCTGAAGACGCCGTGCGGGTGTGCCACCAAGATGTAGCGCTTGCCAGCGGCATGATTTGCCTTGAGCTCATCGTCGCCGATCTCATGGTACTCCTCATAGCGGAAGTACTTGGGAATTTGGCGAGCGCACCAGTTGCCGAGGACGTATGGGCTCAAAGCGACCGACACCCAGGCTGGCGTCAGCATCGAGATGGCGATCGGCGCAATCAGTGTCCACGTCAGCGGAGACCGAAAGTCGTACATGAGAAGGCAGATCGCAGCAAGCAAGTGCAGCGGAGCGAGGATGTAGACCAGGGTGAAGGGCGCTGCAGATAGAAACCCGACCAAACGCTCGAATGGTGAGGAGTCGACATACGAACGCGTCGGGGACGTGAGCTTCGGCATGAAGCCTGGCGCGAGGTGGTCCGTCGCGTACCTGTTGCAGCCTACCGGTACCGGTAAAGCCGCGTGCGATGGCGTGAATGTGAATGTAGTATTTTTGGCCCAGGATAACGATTTAAGGTCCAACGCGCATTAAAGCAAACATCACTTTGTAAGACCAGCGCGCGCCGGCGGCGCCGATCGGTGGCGATCGCCGTCCACGTTTCGTCCGTGCATGCGTCCGTGGCAGGGACAGGAGGTCCGCGCGCTCGCAAATAGAAATACTCGAAACCTCTCAGTTTAGAGTTAGAAGCTGCGGAACACACAACACAACTAGCTCCTATACTGTAGACCGAGCTCAGGCGCGATGCAATCGATCTTAGACAGCACCTCTTCCGCTGCCGCGAGCTTGAACGAGCGCTCGATTTCTGTGAGGGCGATCTTCTCCTCCCTGGTTGAGAGGATGACTTCCCTTGCCGTGAGGCTTTGCGCCCATCTCACGGTGGCGCTCCCGTCGCGGATGCCAGCGGCTTTCATGCGCTCGTAGCTGCTCGCCGTGGTGGCCGTGGTGGCCGTGGTGCGCCCCGTGAGCCCGCCCGCATGATTGGCCGTCGCGACCAAGGTGGTCCAGTGTTGAAAAGACGGCTGGTTGGGCAGGTTCTTGACGCGACAGTCTGGTCGTGCCGGCTCCTCATCATAGGGTACCTCTTTGACCTCGACTGCTTCCGCCGCGACAGCGGAGCAGGAAGACGTGGACCAGGGCCCGACTTCGATCTTTGCCGGTGGTCGCGGGGGCAACTCTCCTGAAGACTCGGTTGCAAGAGTCCGCATCGAAAGAGGCGGCGGCAGCGGCGGCGCCCGCGGCAGCAGTCTCGCTGGAATCGCCCATTGCTCGCGGTCCGCTGCGGACCCCAGGATCTCGCATCCGTCATCAGGAGCGCAGAGTGGCGCCGCTGCGACGTCATCAGCCCCATGTGGCTCTGTTGCGCCTGCCTTGGCCATCGTCAGCGGCTGGTCTTGGGCAGCCGATCGGGGCTGCAGCTCGCGCTCCTTGATGCACTGCTCCGCAGCTCGGAGCGCACGCTGCCTGATGGCAGCCTCTTCTTCCTTATCGCGCACGCGACGAGCTGCAGCCAAGCAGCGCAGCTGCGCGGCCGCGGCGGCATCGGTCACGGACGGCCTCGAAGCTGCAGCAGCCGCGATGCGCTGCTGGGTCCGTCCAGCCTCGCTCATCCTTGCAGCACGTTCAAGCGCTTTTGCCTGGGCGATTCGGAGGGCGCTGATCTCCTCGGGAGTGAGGTCCTCGGCTTTTGGTCTGATCTTGTCTGCAGATACACCGGTGGCGTGGTCGAGAGAGGACAACGCACGGGCCGAGCACACTCGAGCAGCGATCACCAACGCATGGCACCAGTTGCCATCGACGGGCGGCTGAAATATGGGCACAGGCCCAGGCACAGGCATAGACAGTGCGGAAAAGGCGGCGCGCTGCTTAATGAGCTCCTCAGCTGCAGTGTCCACATCTTGATGCACGAATTTGCTTCCCGCTCCATAACAGAGGCTGCTAGAAGTGGCCGCCGTTGGCTTCGCGATAATATGGCGCTTTTGTTCTACCGGCCGCCCGGCTGCAAAGCCAAGCACGGCTGCACCGCCAGCAGTGTTCAGCTTTGCGTGAGCTTCAGAAGATCGTGGACGTTGCGCTGGCCCAAAGCACTGCCCTTCACCACGCCCTTCACCACGCGTATTGGGAACCCGGCGGAAGGCACGGAAGGGTTTTGCCGCAGGCTGCGATTCGGCCGGCAAGCCGCTGTGGACAAAAAGCGGCCGCTTGTCCGGGTCCATGTGCGACGAGCGCACTGCAGCCGCGTATGCTCGGCACGGACGGACGGCCGACAACCAAAACGCCGCTTTTTGTTCGCGGCGCGCGCGTACAGGGTTCGATTGTTCGAACATGTGTGAATACGTACCGGTACCGGCACCCCGCGACGTCTGACCAAAACTTTGATACAAGTTCGAACTTCAAAGCAGACGAGTACACCCGGTACCGGTACAGGTGAGCGCCTTCCGGTGTTCGGGCAATGTGTTCGGGTCACATAACCGTACCCGGTTCAACACCCCACCCCCAAAATCGGGGGAATTTAACTGGTCAGAAAAAGGTTCACGCACCACTTCACAGCCAATGTTTGTAATTCGACACCCCACACTTCTCAATCGGAAATGGTGGTACCGGGCTGCCACCCATCCACTGCATGCTCCTGCATGTGCTCGGAGCGTCGTGATCCTTACTCGGTGAAGCAGCGACTCAACCTTCCTCTATGCCGCTCCGGCACTGCCTGCAAATCAGATTGTGCTGTCCGTTGGCGGGCATTCAGCTTGCAGCCTGCCAAAACCGCGGCCATCGTGCTCCTGTACGGCTTCGACGAGCGACACACGCGCAGCACGGACAACAATCCCCTTCGCGAGTACCTCAGGGACATGATGCTGATGCTCCGCCTTGTGCTGTCTCTGCGCCGCGTCGGTACAACCCTACCAATTCACCTGTACATGGCTGGCCAGCGTTACGCTAAGTACGAGTCACCCTTCCGGGAGCTGGGCGTGCAGGTGTCGGGCGCACAGTACATCGCACGCCCACGTTGGGGCCACCCATGGCACGGTGGCTCATTTGCCAAGCTTTTTGCACTGGCTCTCGCCAACTTCAGCAAGGTTCTTGTGCTCGACTCCGATTGCGTCGTCTTTCGTAACATCGACCATATGGTAGTGTTTCCCACGCCTTCGTTCAGGTTCCAAACTGTGCGCGTTGGGACTGAATGCAAATGGGAGCTTCAATCCGGAGTGATGGTGCTTGAGCCGGACTCTCTTGAATATGATCGTGCGATTAGGCTGACAACGAGTCTGAAAAGCAGGCCACCGGGCAGTGACGGCGGTGACCAAAGTGTTTGGCGTATTTTCTACGAGCGCGTTCACGAGCTTCCCGCAGCATACAACGCGTTCAAGTACGAGCTGAACGGGAGCGAGAACTGGGCATCGGTCTTTGTGCTGCACGATGGCTGGAATATGCGCTGGTCACGTTGGTGGCCAGATGCTTACCCCGCACATGGCCGCCTTCTTGCCGACCTGACAGCAAACGCCTCCGACCTGATGATTCGCGCGGCAAACTTCAGCTTGGCCACGCCTAGATCAATGCGGGCATGCTACCACCAGGAACTAAGTCGTAGGCCAACACGAGTTGTGTACATCTGTGATTGGAAGAACCTCACGCCAAGCCGGTCATTTTTCGGATCGTAGTTTTTTTTAATTTAATAGAATCGTGCGATTGAGGATTCGTGGTACCGGTGGACGCCTAGCGCCCTAGGCGGGCCCTAGCGCGGGCCGCCGCCGTGCCACCGTCGCCCGGAGGTGCGAGGACTGTGGACTCTCCGCACGGCTCGGCTTTTCGTCTTTCGGTTTCGCACACGTGCCCGCGCGGCCCTCGAGTCGACCCGGGCGCCGGGGCAGTCCGCTCTTTTCGCATCCGATCCGCGGCTCGCCGTGCGGGTGCACGCCGCGGGGTCGGGTGTCGCCGAGCGGTCTCGGAGCGACGCCGTCGAGACCGCGCGTCGTCGTACTCGACACCACACGGCGTTCGATCCGCGCGCCGTGTCCGACCCGCGCGGGCCGCGGCGCCGCGGCCGCTCGACCCGGTACCGCGTACGGTATTGTAAACTACGACGGGACTTGGACGTCTTGGACCTACGCGTAAGAACCCAAACCGGTAGGAGCTGTGTCGGTGTGACGCGAACACCAACACGCACTGCTGATCTGCTACGACGTATACGAGGCCCATCTGTCTGCCTCAGAAGGAGAGTCTAAGCTCTAGCCTGGAGAGATAGAAGGAGGGTCTGTCAGAGGCAAACTTGCCTCAGGAGCGTCTGCTAGAGGCAGAGGAGGAGCAGGACCAGGGCAGAGCACTTTGGGCGCTGCCTCGAGAGCGCACTGTTCGCGCTGTTCGCGATCTGCCTCTGCCGCTGCCGCTGCATCTTTCGCTGCCGCTTCCTTGTCGGCCGCCTCCTCCTCAGAAGCTGCCTTCTCGGAAGCTGCCTTCTCAACCGCTGCCTTCTCGGCTGCTTCCTTGTCTGCCACCGCCTTTCTCATCTTGAGCGCTTCTGCCATCGCGGTTGCCATTGCCGCCTCCATCGCCACCGCCATCGCCTTCTCAGCCTCCGCCTCAGTCGCCGCCCTCTCGGCCGCCATTGCTTCTTCGGCCGCCGCCGCCTCTGCCGCCGCCGCCTCTGCCGCCGCCTTCTCGGCCGCCTCCTTCTCGGCCGCCGCCTCCTCCTCCGCCGCCTTCTCGGCCGCCGCCTTCTCGGCCGCCGCCTCCTCCTCCGCCGCCTCCTCTGCTGCCTTCTGCAGTGCGCGCAAGCTGGCTTCTTCCCCGGCCGTGAGCCCTATGGGCCGATCACCATCAATGAGGAACGCAGAGGCGTCAAGGAGGAGCACCGGCGCTTGAGACGGCGCTCCGTTGATCGAGAGCGCCTTGGGCTTTCTAGGTAGCAAAATCTTGGCCTCGACCTTGAAGGTCGAAGCCTCGAGGATGAGCTTGAGGTCGTTCGGGTCGCAATCGAACGGGTTGAGGTCGTTCGGGGTGCGGTCTTTGATGCCGACAAAGACGGAAAACATGAGGTCCACAGCAATGGCATCCACCCCTCCGCCAACGCCCACCATGCGATACCCCTCGTGATCTAGCCACCCGAGCGAGACTGCTGCGCCCATGCCGACTCCCATCTTGAGGGTCATCTTACCGTCGACCTTGCACTGCCCTCCAATGTTGACTTTGATGCGCTGGGTCACGAGGGCGACGATGATGTGGACCCTGGCGAGCAGCGCGTTGACTTTGTCGTCCGCTAGCCCCCTCTGTGCTTTGAGGCTCTGAAAGAAGGCTACGAGCGAGTCACCAGAGCCGATCAGCTCTTGCGCCACTTCAGCCCGTGCGTCACATTTGAACCCTTGGCCACCTCGCAGGTCATCCATGCCCGCGCCCACGGACAAGTTACCCAACGTCAAGCCTACGCGGCACTGGGGCTTGAGTTGCATGCCCTGCGAACTGATGAACAGCGGCCCAACGTCAACATCCCACTTGTCGCTCTGCCTTGCCTGACTCGCGGCACCCACGGCTGCCGCTGTTGCTTGACTCGCGGCACCCACGGCTGCCGCTGTTGCTTGACTCGCCGCACCCGCCGCTGCCGCTGTTGCTTGACTCGCGGCACCCGCGGCTGCCGCTGTTGCTTGACTCGCCGCACCCGCGGCTGCCGCTGTTGCTTGACTCGCCGCACCCGCCGCTGCTTCTTTTGCCTTTATCACTGCGTCAACGGCTGCGGCACTCGCTGCACCTGCTCTGCTTGAGAATTTACTCGCAAATCCTGACACACCCTGCGCCGTCGATACCAGCCGACCCATCGATGCAACAGAGACCATTGGCATCGCCGTTGTTGCCAGAGGCTGTGCCCTGGTCTGCGCGCTGTTAACGTCCTTCATCGCGAGAGTCTAGAAAGAGCGAGCTTTGATTCTTCGAATCCCAAAGTGAAAGGACGTGAACCATTTTACATGTAAAGGGCGCACTGAGGAATTCCGGGTTTCGTGTTTTCCGCCGTGTCGATTTGTTGAAATGGCTGCGAATTATAAACATTGGCTGTGAAAAGGCAAGTTTGGCCCTCCCACCACCCACAGCCCGCCTGTGCCTCTCCTCCCACCTTGCGAGCGCGAGAGCGTCGCTTTTCTTCTGCACCCAAGATGTCCGACACGACACTTACGCTCACGCCGGGGACGGGTGGTGGCCACGTAGTCACTCTCACTCCGCCGCAGACGGTTGCAAACGGCATTCAAGTGGGAAAGGGAGCCTATTGCTTCGTGATCGATGTTAGTGGCAGGTTTGTTGCCTCCTGTGCCCTTGGCGGCCCTCGTGGGTGGGCCGCGCACGGGCAACTCGACCGCTTACTTGGCTGGTACCGCCTCGCCCCTGCCACGCAGCATGAACGCCGCCGCGGAAATCACCACCGAGGACGGCGACAAGGTCAGCCACGGATGGTCACAGCTTGACATTGCCAAGCACTCGACCAACACCTTCGTCTCGTCGCTCGCGGCCGACGACTACTTTTGCGTCGTGACCTACTCGGACGGCGCCAACGTGCGTGCCCCGTGCCCCGCCCAGCCCACTGGCACGGGCTCTCGGACTAGGCCCCCTCCACCTCTGCGCGAACGGCACATCCCTCCCCTTCGGCAGCTCCCCTTGGGCGCCTCCCCTGGGGCACCTCCGCTGGGGCACCTCCGCTGGGGCACCTCCGCTGCACTCGTCTCCCCACGTCATCGCGCGCCGCTGAGCGCGCGCGCGGCGTTCCCACACGCCGACAGTAACCCCCCACGCCGACAGTAACCCCCCCCCCCCCCCCCCCCCCCCCCCCCCCCCCCCCCCCTCCCCCCGCGCCCCCCCCCCTCC
>Ga0210239_102241_pt1 | contig 11239 bp, 7 predicted proteins | sample ChrtobMetP5a_0mM_FD_155451 | JGI IMG/M metagenome (GOLD analysis project Ga0210239, IMG submission 155451) | Chrysochromulina tobin associated microbial communities from unialgal haptophyte culture, Seattle, Washington, United States - P5a_0mM | ecosystem: Host-associated > Algae > Haptophytes >...
CCCATGCCGCCGATTAACGGCCTGTGTAATAGCAGGTTGTGTCGGCCACACCTCCGTCCATAGCGATAGAGGCCCTCGTGCTTGGGGGTCCGGAGGTTGTGCGCGTGTGTGTTTCACAGCAGCAGCATGAACAGCGCGCGGAGCAGCGTGCAGCGAGTGCCGCGACGATGGACGAGAATGTGAAGGCATTCAAGGAGCTCACCGGCTCCGACGCTGCAACGGCGGAGCGCATGCTCGCTGCCTCCAATGGCGACCTTGAGCGCGCGCTCGCATTACACTTCGACGTCGCGGGCGACGAGCAAATGCCGTCGGCGGCTGATGAAGATGAGGAGGAGGAGGAGATCGCGCCACCTGCTCTGCCGGGCAGTGGGTCCACCGATATGGTCGCGGCGATCTTGAGAAATGCCAAGCACGAGGATCGCGAAGACTCCGAGTCGTCGCGCAAGCCCTGGCAGGGCACTGGCTCTGGCCGCACGCTGGGCGCATCCTCTTCGGAAGAGGATGCGCCAGCTGAGTCGCCAGAGGCACCCAGCCCGCTCGACAGGCACAACGCGAAAAAGGTGCGCGTCATCTTCTGGGCGGACGGTTTCACCGTGGAGGACGTGACCGCCGAGGAGGAGGCCGCCGCGAAGGCCGAGCTCGCTGAGAAGAGCGCGCCGCGGCGGACCGGCGTCGTCGGCCTCAAGAGTTCACGTGAGCAGGCGCCGCTGCCGATGCCCAAGATCCCCGAGCTGCGCAAGTATGAGGACAACAAGCAGTTCATGGAGGACCTCACGAAGGGCATCCCGCCCGCCGAATTCCGCGAGCTCGACATGAGCTCCGGGGTGCCGCGGCCACGCCCGGTAGACATCATGTTAGGTGATCTTCGGCCTCGCGAGTTTCCTGGAGAGGCGATCAAGCGCATGATGATGCCCCAGATGGCCGCGATGCCCAAGCCCGCCGCCAAGCCCGCGGTCCGGGCCTTCTCGGGACAGGGCCACACGCTCTCTGGCGCGCCTGCAGGCGAGGCCTCCACTTCATCGGGCGCGAGCACCGCCGTCGGCGTCGGCGCAGGTGGCGCATGGCGGTCGTCTGAGCGAGCTCCGCCGGCGGTGGACGCGAGCGCGCCTACGACGACGCTGCAGGTGCGGCTGACGGGCAGCTCGCCACAGCGCTTCACGCTCAACACGAGCCACACGGTCGCTGATCTCGAGTGCCTCGTGGAGCGCGCGCTTGCGGCGGCCGGCGAAGGGCCTCGTGGGTACGTGCTCGCAACCGGCTTCCCTCCCAAGCAGCTGACGGATTCCACAGCGACCCTCGAGGCGGCCGGGCTGCTCAACGCCGCGGTGACCCACCGGTGGGCGTGAGGGGCGATCGCATCGAGGGTACTGGGTGTGAGGTGTGATGCCTGCCTGTCTCCTGGCCGTACGCTCCGGGGCGCCACTTTCTGGTGCATGATACAGGATGTGCGAAGTGAGGTGTTGCCGACTGGGCGTGTTGAGTTGGATGATTGCTGAGTGAGTCTGGGGGGGGGGTGAGCGGTCAGATAAAAAATTCGATGTTTTCACAAGTGTATTCACACTCATGTTTTTGAAGCGTTTTTTCGAATACAAGCATGTTGAAGAAGAGCTTGGGCTGATCGCCACGCTTACGCATGGCGGGTCAGGCACAAGTGATCGTCTCATGCATGGGCCTCTTCCTCATGGCGCTCGGGTTCTTCTTCGGTGTGCTATATGGCGCGGGTGTCCGCGATCCGGGCCCATCGCATGTGGTCATTTCCAATGAGCATCGTGGATCACGTCCAATGTCTCTCTCACCAGCAGTTGACGTCGAACCTGAACTCGACGCGCCGTACGTACTCCTCGGGGTGATTAGCAGCCCGGCAGCCTTTGGAAGGCGCGGCATGCTGCGTGAGTTTGCGGCCAAGGCACATGGGCCGCCTGGGCGCACGGTGAGGAACGAGTTCGTCTTCGGCGACCGCTTTTACGAAAGCCCGCCGTCGGCCGAGGTGCAGCAGCGGCTCGCGGACGAGGCCACACGCTACGGTGACGCCGTCTTCGTCGGCGCGCGGGAGCGGCTGCCACACGTAGGCAAGGCAACGGAGAAGTCGGCCGCGTGGTGGCTCTCGGCGCCGCTGCGCTCCCGTGCGCGCTTCTTCTGCAAGACGGACGACGACTCGCTGATCCATCACGCGCACCTCGCGGCGGCGCTCGCGGCCGCGGAGGCTCAAGCACTCCAAGAGGGCTCGCCACACGTGCTCTTCTCATACATCCGATGGCGAGGCTGGCTACCCTTCAACCGCTTCCAGGCATGCGGCGGCGGCTGGGGCGGCCCTATTGATGCGATCCGGCACCTGGAGGATCCCAAGGAGCACTGCGAGCTTGCCGAGGGCCCCTTCCCGCAGGGCACGGGCCAGCTCACCTGCATGTCGCGAAACCTCGCGCTCGAGCTTGCGAGCTGGAAGCCGTTTGAACACTTTTTTCGCGTGGCGATGGCGCGAAACGACTTTGGCGCGCCGTGCACGACGGCGAAGGAGTGCGCACAGAGCTACCTCGATGAGATCAAGAAATGGCATGTGAACCACCATCCGGGGCTCAACATGTGGCACCACGAGGACGCGGGCATCTCGTACAACGTGTGGGGCGTGGTGAACGCAAAGCAGCTGCGCGTGACGGTCGTGCACATGCCTGAGAAAGGCTGGATTTGGCCGTGGTTCCATCCCAAGATTGCAGAGCCCGACCAGTCCGCGCGCGCGATCATGATGCACAAGGTGACGCCGCAGACATTGCCCGACGTTCTCCGCCATTGGAAGGTCGCCGAGCCGGCTCCGGCCGAGCTCTCAATCGATTGCAGGCAAAGCTGTAGCAAGTGGGGATGGAAGTGGGCGCGCCGCCCGTGCGGCCTCGAGGGGCCGCTCACGCCGAGCGCGAGGCAGCCGTGGCGCGGCTTTGGACCGCCGTGGAATCACACTCTCATCAGCAATTTGGTCTTAGTGAGAAATCATGGATATATCCATGCTTTGTCATGAAAAATGTGATTTCAGACGCCAAAGTATGATTTCATGGGCTGAGAAATCATGCGCCATGATTTCATATTCAGTTTCTGAAATCATGGGAATTGGGATGGACACCTCACACACGGGCTATTGCGTACTTTGTACTGTAAGTGTAACGTAAGCGCGCTCACACGTCATGTTGCATGCATACGCGACGAGATTACATTATGCAGGGGCGCGACTATGCTCAAACGTGTCAGGACAGGCTACCTGGGCGACTGCGGCCGGTTGCTGGAGCGTCGAGACCAGCTGCGGCGACCGCGACCGCTGGGGTCTGCACACGCGTCACACAGGTCGAAATCATGACATGTGTGGCAAGTCCACCCATATTTCCCACTCGCGATCTTTGCGTCGCAACCCTCGCCGTCGCAGTTGAGATGCCTCTCATTCATGGTCGGCTTGAAGACTTGGTAGGCCATTTCGTGTCCACTGAGGCAAACAACACGCAAGCAAGCTGCTGGCTCCTTGGCGTCCCTCTTGGCCGGCCTCGGATTAGGCGCGCTTTGTGCGAGAGCGCTGGCGGCCTCTGTACAAGGCTGCTTCGTGTGGACTGGCACTTCGAGCCCGCAGCCGCACAAAAGCTCGATCGCGAGCCGAATATTCTTGAGGTGCATCGGCTTCGCATCGCACATCTGAGTGAGCGCCGCCTCGACCTTGCAGTAGATGCTGAGGTCCATGCGCTTCATGTCGATCAAGTCCTCGATGTCCGCCGCATCGAAGGCCAAGGCGAAGCGCGAGTATCCATCCTTGATGCGGTCAAGCCACGTCTCGAGCGAACACGGCTGCTCCATGGAGCGCGCGCTCTGCTCCCTGTGCTCCCCGTCGAGGGCATGGCCGCCTCTCATGCTGCCACTGAAGGCACCTCCACACACGGAACGCGCGGGCGGGCGTGGCACTGTCGAGGGCATCGCCGCCGGACGTGCCGCAGCAGAGGGTGCCACCGCCGACCCCGCCACCGCCAAATGCGTGGACGGGCGTGACGCCGCCGAGGGCAACGCCGTCGGGCGTGCCGCAGCAGAGGGTGCCACCGCCGACCCCGCCACCGCCGTGCGCGCCAACGAACGCGAAGCCAAGTGGCACGGCGGACAGGATCGGTATCGGTGCGCACGGCATGGCGGGCACGACGCGTGACTGTGCAATAATCGAGACCGCGGTGGGCGAGATCAACCGCCAGCGCTTCAACGGTCGATGCTCATCGCACAGCCGGTTCTGCGACAGGAGGAACGGGAATGTGTTCACTCCTGGAGGAACGGGGCTCCGTCGCTCACTTTCTCGTAGCCTCGACCTCTTCTTGCTGCCATTGGCGGGGTCGTCTGGCGGCTGAAGGACGAACTTTTCTCCAGTTAGCCGCTCCACGTGCCGAATGGTGTGTACATAGTCGGACTCCTTGTCCTCGGCATCATACGACGACAGAGGAGTCCCCACCAGCTTCGTGTGGCACGGCCCCATCAGCCGATAAGTGCTATTGAGCATGCACATGTCGTAGCCGACACCGCCATGCCCTGCCGGTCTAGCTTGCCGAGGGACGTTGGCGGTTGGCCTCGGTGACGCGAGGTCGACCGACTGCTCGGCCCCCCGCGAAGCCAGTTGAGGACTTGAGGCCGGCTCCGTGGCCAGCGCGGCCGTGCTGTCTGGCGTCGGCCACTCCAGGCTACAGTCGTCCAGATCCGATAGGCCATCATCAAGCAACCCAAAAAGGACGGCTTCGTATTCGGTCAGCATGTCGGTCATCGCAGGCCGTCCAAGGCCGATCTCCATTTCGAGCGTTACTATCAGCCAACGAAACTTGCCAACTTTAGAAAGATCACCCGCATAAACCATGTGGAGGTCCAGTCTCGTGCTTGAAAACAGCGTCACATCCTTCGACAATCAGATCGCCCTTCGAGGTTCGTGCTTGCTCTTTGTGGCAAAGGATCCGTGTTGGCTGGATTGCCCTACCCTGCTCAACTGATCGAGCAGAACCTCCATCGCTGGAACATCGCGATGCCGGTGCACCCCGAGTCGTGCCCGACATGTGGCGTGCTCTTCAAATCCTATCGAGCCCTGATGAGCCACATGAACAAGAAGCACGTCGACGAGTACACTGCGAACGCTATGGCGGTGCTGGCGCATGCTCGCCTAGGCGAACTGGATAACGCGCAGCAGCAGCCTGCGCTCGTGGAGGCAGCGCGAGAGCGCACGCTGGCGCCGGGCGAGCCGGCGCTGCCACCTCCGCTCGAAGCGCCGTCACCGTACGTCGCCGACTTGGGCGACGTGATCTCGCAGTTTGGCAACCAGCGGACGCTGAACTTTTTTCTGCGGCATGAACGCATGGGTACGTCGCTCAAGGACGCGCCGGAGGTCATTGCCGAGGAGCAGGCAGACACCATCGGCGCGCGCATGCCGTTGATAATCAACGCCAGCAAGGGCTTCTCGGAGCAGCACACCGCGCTCCGCGCCCTCGCCGACAAGCTCGGCCTGCGCTTCAACGCGCGCTCTCTGCGCGTGCAGCTCGACGGCGACGTGATTGAGTGCACCTTCTTCATGCGCGAGCCGCTGGCCTTGGCGAAATACCTGTACCGCTTCGTCACGCGGGCGCACTGCGAGGTGCGCGAGCTGCGCGACCCCGCTGGTGGCGGCCGCGTTTACGCCGACCCTTACTCGGGCACATACGCCGAGCAGCAGCAGCGGCGCATGCAGGCCATCGACCCCAACGGCGTGCTGCTTCTCCTCAAGCTCTACGCCGACGAGACGCCAATCACCAAGGCGATGGAGCGATGCGTGTACCCCATGAACGTCTACAACTTGGCGTTGCCGCTCGAGGAGCTGCGCAGCCATGCGCAGGCCGTCCTTCTGTGCTACTTCTCGCACTTCAAGCCGGGGCTGCTCGCAAGCTTGAGCGCCGAGCGAGCACGCAAGCTGCGCAAGTCGCTCCACCGCGCCGCGAAGCGCATGCTCTTCGCCGGCTACCGCCAGGACGCCACCGAGGCGCTGATCGGCGAGAGCATGACGGGCGCGGACGGCCGCATCGACAACGTCTTCGTGCGCTTCGCTGGCCTGTCTATGGACTGCGTGGAGATATGGAAGTGGACGCAGACGCTCGCCAATCGAACGTGTTGGTGCTGCTACGCGCCGACTGGCGAGTTCCACTGGCCCTTCCTCCAGTACGACGCACGGACGCGCAGCTCACAGCTGCGACTGCTCGACCGCGCGTGGGAGCGCTTTCCGCAGAGCGACGCGCAGCGCTGCACCTGGCTGCGGCCGAAAGGCCTGCACCCCGAGCCGAACGAGATGCTGCACGTCCCCGGGCTCGACGTCTTCCTCGGCACGCCGGCACCGCCACTCCACATCTTCTATCAGGGGCTGCTCAAGAAGCTCATGGAGTGCGTTTTCCGCTCGATCCAGCGGCAGGTCACCAAGGTGCAGTTTACCGGCCTCGGCAAGCGCATCGACGCGTGGCTCATGCGCTTCTCGACGAACTGCCCGTGGCTCAGGACGACGTTTCCGAAGGGCCTCTCCCACTTTCTTTACGGCGCATACCTCGACCCGAACGACCCATGGGCGTGCACCGTCCAGTTTGGGAAGATTGCCTCGAAGCATGTGTACGCCGATTGCCTATGAGTGCCTCTGAGTGCCTCTGATGGCCTCTTGCAACCTCTGATGGCCTCCTTCAACGTCGGTCCCTTCGCTTGAGTACGCTGATTGCCACGGATGGCACCCGCCTTGCATGCAATTGATCACCACAGCGTCACATCCCTCCGTCACAGGTACCGCGACATCTGCCGCTTCTGGCGGCTACTCCTCATCGACCTGGTGCCGAATTGCCCGCAGATGCTCGAGCTCTTTTCGGACTTTTTCGAGTACATGGACCTGATCCTGCGCCGCGCGAGCAGTGACGAGTCGCTGCGCTTCGCCGAGTCACTGCGCGCGGCGTGGATGTCAAGGGCGGTTCAACTGTTCGGCAAGGAAGAGTTCCAAGGCATGATCAAGTTCCACGCACCGCTCCACTACTTGGCCTTCATCAAGAGCCGAGGAGGCTTGCCATGGTGGCACGACGAGGACGGCGAGGCCTCGCTGCGGCCCAACGCGAAGAACCTCCTGAAGCGCACGAATATGGGCCAGAACCTCGAGGCGCAGCTGGCGCAGGTCGCGGAGCGGCGCGACACGGAGCGCCTGATCTGGCAGGTGCTCAAGCAGCAGCGCTTGGCGGGCGGCGCCGCTCAGCCCGCCCCTGCGCAGCTCCCCGCGCCCGCACTGCTGCCCGTCGGCCCGCCGACTGTCCTGATGGGGCAGCGGCCGGCCGTCAAGATGATGCGGCGCGACGTGCAGGCCGCACATCCCGACCTCGCGCAGATCGAGTTCGCGATCCGCCTGTACCTCCATTTGGCGCAGTCGCCGCAGAACGACGAGAACGTGCACCTGCGCGACATGCCGTCGCTCGCCTCTGAGGCGCTCGACCTGCGGCCGGGAGTGCACGTGCTGCGCTGGCTGGCAAGCGAGCCGGGCGTGTGGCGCGGGGGGGCATACATTCATGCCAAGTTCTCGCCAAAGCAGGTCGACGGTGAGTGGCGGCTCGTGCGCAGCCGCGAGCTGCCGGTCTTTGTCGCTGTCAAGAGGCGTGGCATCGTATGGTACGGCGAGCTCATCCTGTGCTTCAGCGCCGCGTACCGGCCTGGCGCCAGCAGGTCCAACGATGCGCCGCTCTGCCTGGTGCGCTGGCTCCAGCCGATCGCCGTCGTGGCGCGGGTGGAGCGGCGCAACCTGACAGCAGAGGAGGAGGCTGGCCCTTTCGAGGTCTACCGCTGGGCGACTCACACGGGCTCGTACATGATCGGCCATCCGCGACACAGCACGCCTCAGTACGGCGTCGTCGACGCGGGCCAGGTGCGCTACCGCGCGCCCATCTTTGTCGGGCCAAGCGAGGCGAGAGAGGAGCCGAACCCACTCTTTCGGCTCGTGACGGACATGTGCGGGCGGTTCTGACGTGTGACGTGCTTGTGTATCGTCAGAATGGTATCGGCGCGGTCGAGTAGCGGTCGAGTTGCATTGTTGTTCGCAAGTAGATTAAACCAAACGCAAGATGCTCCGGCTCGCAAGACCAACCCTCCCCTATTTGGTTCGATCCGAGGCTTGCAACTAGGTCAACTTCCAAGCAAGACCCAACCGAACATGAGCACACGTTGATGCGACCCTCATTTGTGCATGGTCGACGACGAATGCAAAGTGCAGATCGATGAGGCCGCTTCTTGCGGCTGCTGCTACAAGCATAGATGCGTCTAGCACGAGCGCTGCGTCTGTGTATAGCTGCTCGGCGTGTTAGATCCACCCGAGGCTTGCAAGATCAGCTTCCTAGCAAGACCCAACCGAACATGAGCACGTTGATGCGACCCTCATTTGTGCATAGTCGACGACGAATGCAAAGTGCAGATCGATGAGGCCGTTTTCCTGCGGTTGCTGCTACACGTGTAGACGCGTCTAGCACGAGCGCTGCGTCTGTGTATAGCTGCTCAGTGTGACAGATCCACGTGATGCATGCAAGGTCATGAGCTCAGTCCTCGCAAGATCAGTCCTCGCCTCGCACCTGCTTGCATCAGCACATATGATGCTGCCTGACCTGACACAGCAAGCCGAGGCCTTGCCGATGCCCATCGCGGCGGTGAGCGTGGCGAACGCATGGGCACTTACTCGGCCCCTTTCTCGGCCCCTTCCTTATATTTGACTATATTTTTCAGTTCAGTCACGCGACGGCGGCACAGACTTTGCTTCTGTGCAAGGAGCCCATACAGTCACGCGACGGCGGCACAGACTTTGCTTCTGTGCAAGGAGCCCACTCAACGCAGCGGTCGGGTCGTGCTGTATACGCATCTTGGATTGGGGCAGTGAGCGCAGGACGCGGCGTCCTCGATGAGCACGTGCATCGCGCGTCGTCGTCGAGAATGCTGATGTGACAACGCCAAGCTCGCCAAGCTCAACGAGGCGATGTGTACGAAGCTCGGCGATCAAAATCCTGGCACGCTCATCTCCGCATCAAGCTCCACAGCACTTACACAGTACTCGCAAGGGAGATGGTTCAGATGGACAATGCGAAGCTTGCCACGCACGACGAGGCGATGTTCGTGAAAAGCTAAGCGATCGAAACCCTGACACACTCATCTCCGTCAAGAGCCTGACTCGCAAGGGCGATGGCTCGGATGGGACATCACATCGCCAAGCATGGCCGTGGGGACGGTGTGTAAACCGTGAGCCCTGAAATCTGTAACACCGCCTCCCTCGCAGCCACGATCACCGCCGCCTCCATCCGCGCCGCCGCCTCCATCGCCGCCTCCATCGCGCAACGAAGTCATCAGTGGCACACTCAGATGCACTCAGCATGCATCCGTCGCAATGTGTTGGTACCATCGTATACCATATGTACCATATATATTATATACATAGAGAACATATATAGGGAATATAGGGAACATAGATAGGGAATCTATGGAAAATACTAGGTGCTTGCACTCTCAGAGGCCGCCGTAGCCGAGCACGCCGCCCTCGCCGCCACCCTGTTGCCGCCTAGTTGCCGCCTCCGAGCCCATCGCTGCCAAGCTCAACGCCCTCGACGCCTCCCTCGACGCCTTCTAGCCCGCCGCAGCTGAGCTCGCCGCCCTGTAGCCGCCCTCGCCTGCCCGCCACCGTCAGCATGATTGCACGCAGAGGCCACCGATGTCCGCCAACACGGTCACCGTTGCTGCATCGACTGTGTCTCGGCCACCAACGCCGCCGCCCTCGCATCGACGATCATCGCCGCCTCCATCCGCGCCGCCGCCTCCATCGCCGCCTTCATTGCGCAACGGAGTCATCAGAGGCACTCGGATGCAATCAGCATGCATCCGTCGCAATCATCATGTGTGCTTGCACTCTCAGAGGCCGCCGTAGCCGAGCACGCCGCCCTCGCCGCCGCCCTCGCCGCCTCCGAGCCCATCGCTGCCAAGCTCAACGCCCTCGTCGCCTCCCTCGACGCCTTCTAGCCCGCCGCAGCTGAGCTCGCCGCCCTGTAGCCGCCCTCGTCCATGTGCAATTGCATTGCGTCGTCGACGGTGCACTTGAGTCCAAGGTGGCGACGACCATACTCATGCTTGGTCTTGTGAGGAAGTCGACCTCGCTCGACAACGCCGCGCGATGCACGTGCACATCAAGGACGCCGCATCCTGCGCTCACTGCCCCACGCCATGATGTGACCGCTGCGTTGAGTGGCCTTGCTGCACAGAAGCATGAGCAAGGTTTTGGTGCGAGCTGAGCTTTGACGCAACCCGTCTGCATGCTCGACGACGCGACGGTGCACACATCGAGGACGCCACTTGGTGCGGCTACCGCTACACACTACCGCTATACACGCCTAGGTGTGTGGTGTATCGCACGACGCACCGCTGCGTTGGGTGGCCTTGTTTTACAGGAGCAAAGTCTGTGCCGCCGTCGCGTGACTGTATACTGAAGAAGATAGGAAGGGTCCAAGAAAGGGGCCGAGAAAGGACATGCCGTCGCAAGTCCCTGATTAATACCCTTCCTAATACCCTCATTAATACGCAGGTCCGAGATGCGTAAAAGGTGTCCTAAGAGGGGCAACGATGCTCGAGAGTTTCCCAAAACAGATCGACATACATGTAGCGCGCTGCGCCGCATCCCTTATTAGTCCCTTAATACTTCCCTTTTGGGCACTTTGATTCAAGCGAGTAACGAGACGTTGATCTTGGTCGATGTGATTCAAATCGGTGTGTAGAGATCCGCAAAATTCCTTCCTTAAGGTGTTAGGTAACCCCTCCATACTACATGTACCCTCTAACCCTATAAGTCGAACAACATCGGATTGAGTACGTGCCTCATCTTTTTTTGGCTTCATCTTTCGGCAGATTATGGCCTCAGCGGTCCCGATGATGTTGAGACTCTGTGGACGAACAGAGCTACCAGTTCAGGTTGACTACGTTGTAATAGTGCCATCGAGGTACTAAACTAATCTCGCGGTGTTACATAAAACAACCGACCCCCTCAGATACGATACACCTAGGACACACAACTGTCAAGATAGGACACACGTATAGCTTCTAAGTCTTATATTCATAAATTGAGTATTCGACCCGTTGGCTATCTAAATGCCAATTCAAACTTGGGAGTTTGCGGACTTCTCGCGACTGGCTATCTAAAGGCCCGCTCCCGCACACGGTGGACTGGATTGAGTCCCTGCCTGCA
>Ga0210239_102244_pt1 | contig 11202 bp, 9 predicted proteins | sample ChrtobMetP5a_0mM_FD_155451 | JGI IMG/M metagenome (GOLD analysis project Ga0210239, IMG submission 155451) | Chrysochromulina tobin associated microbial communities from unialgal haptophyte culture, Seattle, Washington, United States - P5a_0mM | ecosystem: Host-associated > Algae > Haptophytes >...
GTCTGTGAGCGCGGTACACGTTGCATGTCGCGAGCATTAGAATGAAGCGGCTGTGACGTGTGCGAGGTGTTCGACCTTCACGCTTGGTTTGAGTTTGGTCTTTGCGTGTTGGTGTGTTGTGAATGAACTGCCTGCGACGCATCGCCGTGCTGGGCCACTTTACGACGCTCGTGCGGGCAGCAGCGTGAAATTGGACATCGCGCTCATGGCTGAAGAGGTTGACTTTGACGAGCAGATAGATCTGCCGGCAGACGAGCCGACGTCCGCAGCGGCCAGAGCGGCATCCACAGAAGCCGCAGGAAGCAGCAGCAGTGGCGGAGCTCCTGCGGGAGGCAAGGCCAAGGCGACCGATGCCGCGGGCCGGTGCGTCAAGGGTCGTGGCGCCATGGGCTCGTCAGCAACCACCATGACAGGGTCAGACCAGCAATTCGAGTCGATCCAATCCAAGGGCAGCACGCGCGGACCGCTCAAGTCGGTCGAGGGCTGGATCATCTTCGTGACGGGGGTTCATGAGGAGGCGCAGGAGGAGGACGTACACGATAAGTTCGCCGACTTTGGCGACATCCGCAACCTTCACCTCAACCTCGACCGGCGGACGGGCTTCGTCAAGGGCTACGCGCTCATCGAGTATGCGAACCAGAGCGAGGCGCAGGGCGCCATCGACGAGATGGATGGTGCCGTCATCATGGGCCAGTCGATTCATGTCGACTGGGCGTTCCGCGCGGGCCCGTCGCGCCATGGCGGCGCCAGTCGGCGCTAGCGACCGAACCACTGTGTACGTTCTCGCGTACGTTAAGACCGATGGAGGCGCACCTTGTCCATCCGTGTCCCACGAGTGCGATGCAGCTGCACGCACGGCATACAGCCACAGGTGCGATGGTGTGCGTGTTTTTTTCGGTAGATGACTCGACCGCGGCGCTAAAAAAAACGTATATGCCAGTCGATACGCGGCTGTCTCCAACCCGGCGCGGTGGCTGTGGCTCGCGCGCTCGAGGCACACGACAGACGACACACCTGTGCGTCCGACCCAGCATAGAACACCAGCTCGCTTGTCGGACCACGGACGGATGCCGATCGGGATGCGGCAACCGGCATGCGCCATGCGGTCGCCGCGATCGGATCGCTTTTCCGTTTTCGTTCGTAACTCCATTCATGCGACAACCGACATGCCTAAACGTAACCGGCCAGAACCGCGCGACCCGGGACGCGGGACGGCGCTCGGCGTGGGAACCACGCGACGTATAGCTAGACACTCTTCTACATGCCACTCATGCAACATGCCAGATGCCTCATGCGTCCCTGTGGCCTTACTGCGTGGCTAGTGTCAAGGCAAGCCAAAACAAGTGGCCTGTGCGGAGGGCTTCAACTGCGACTAGTGACTCGATTTTGCCGCTTATACTCCGCCAAGGCTTTCTGGAAGTCGTTGGGACTGCTCGCGCCCGCCCGATGACGAAGCCCATCAGCGGTGTGGAAGTCGTTGGGACTGCTCGCGCCCGCCCGATGACGAAGCCCATCAGCGGTGTGGAGGTCGTTGGGACTGCTCGCGCCCGCCCGATGACGAAGCCCATCAGCGGTGTGGAAGTCGTTGGGACTGCTCGCGCCCGCCCGATGACGAAGCCCATCAGCGGTGTGGCGCCCCTCTGCGGCAAGGCGCTCATCATGGCGCTCCGTGGCGCGAAGTTTGGCACGATCGACGAGCAAGCTAGTAGTCGCATCTCGTCGCATCTCGTCGCATCTCGTCGCATCTCGTTGCATCTCCACACGGCCAGAGGCGACATCCGTTGCGCGGCTCGCGCCGAGCGCCGCGATGAGCGCCGCCGGTGAGCCGCCGCCGCCGCCGCCGCCGCCGCCGCCGCCGCCGCCGCCGCCGCCGCCGCCGCCGCCTATGGTGGTGCTGCTGGTGCTGTTGACGCTCATCACGGCGCTGGCATGCTTCTTCTTCGCCGCCTTTGGGTCGTCATCCTTATTTGGGTCGTCATCCTGCTGCTCCGCGACGCTCATCACGGCGCTCGTCGGGTCGTCATGCTGCGGCTCCGCGTCCAATGAATCGGCCAATGGGGGTAACGAGCCGTGGTCCAGGATCGTCTTGAGACTCGCGATGTGACTGGCGGCCTCATCAACGAGGCGATGCGCTTCCTTCACAGCGCTATTCATGCTGGCGCTGGTGCTGGTGCTGGTGCTGGCGCTGGTGGTGCTGCTGCTGCTGCTGCTGGTACTGCTGCTGCTGCTGCTGGTTCTGTTGCAGCTGGTTCTGGTGCTGGTGCTGCTCGCGCTGCTGGTGCTGGCTCTTGCCTTCCCAGACTGCGGCCGGGGCGGCGCACCCGTCGGCAGCGCCATACTGGGCAACCCACCCGTCGGAAGCGCCATACTGGGCATTGACGCACCCGTCGGCAGCGCCATCACGTCGACTGAGGTCCACGCGTCGCCCTGAGCAGCCGTCGATGGCGCCGCCGCGCACTCGGCCGCGCGCTGCAGGTCGGCCTTCACCTCCGCCACGACGATGCCTTCCTGCCCCGCGAGGCTGTGCCCAATGCGGCGCGTGATGGGGCTGAAGGGAAAGATCAGTTGGTAGCCGCCGACGCGCTCGGGAAGGCGCTCGGGAAGGTTGGTCACCCTCTCGGCCACCGCCGCCGCGCGCCGCCGATCGCTCAGTACGGCGTCCTCCTCCGCCGCCGCCGGCGCCGTGCTGAGCGCCCCCAACGGCCGGCGTGTACTGCGTGCCGCACGCGCGCCGGCGCCGGCGGGCAGCGAGGCGGCAGCGCGCGGGGTGGAAGAGCTGAAGCCCTGCTGGAGCCGTTGGAGCGCGAGGAGATCAGCGAGATCGCTCAGCAGTGGCTCTTTCACCACGCGGTCTTCGGCGCAGTCGACGCCGAGCGCGGGCGAGCAATTGACCTGATGAGGGGTGCAATCAGAGGCCATCAGGGCAATTGACCTCGAGCAGCCACGGCTTGGACTGATGAGGGGTGCAATCAGAGGCCATCAGATTAATTGACCTCGAGCAGCCACGGCTTGGACTGATGAGGGGTGCAATCAGAGGCCATCAGATTAATTGACCTCGAGCAGCCATGGCTTGGACTGATGAGGGGTGCAATCAGAGGCCATCAGGGCAATTGACCTCGAGCAGCCACGGCTTGGACTGATGAGGGATGCAATCAGAGGCCATCAGGGCAATTGACCTCGAGCAGCCACGGCTTGGACTGATGAGGGATGCAATCAGAGGCCATCAGGGCAATTGACCTCGAGCAGCCACGGCTTGGACTGATGAGGGATGCAATCAGAGGCCATCAGGGCAATTGACCTCGAGCAGCCACGGCTTGGACTGCTCGTCGATCATCACATCGAAGCCGAGCAGCTCAAAGCAGCCTCCATTGTCCGTGATGGACGGCGCAATCGAGAGCATCGTGAGGTTGACGATGGCGCGGATGCGCGTCCATAGAAGCGCCGAGTTGAGCGGGTGATCTGGATGCTCTGACAGGAAACGCCTCATCGACCACTTACCTGATGAGGGAGGCAATCAGCGCCCATCAGCGCCTCATGGACCAGCCAGCCGCGCCGCAATCAACGCCCATCAGCGCCCGTCAGCGTCTCATGGACCACTTACAGCCAGCCGCGCCGACGCTCGAGTGCTTGGCCTGGTGAAGGATGCAATCAGAGGCCATCAGGGCACTTACAGCCAGCCGCGCCGACGCTCGAGTGCTTGTTGATGGAGCAGTTGGTGAGGTGAGCGTACGAGTTATCGAGATTGGCAAGATTGTACGTCTGCGTGGCGAAGCGCACGAGCCCGTCGCAGAACCAGTACACGCGCAGCGGCTGCGCCGAGAGCAGCAGCACGTAGATCCGCAGGTCGAGCTTGAACCCTCGAAAACAGAGGGGTCGTTCGATGTAGCGCTGCACCACGTGCATCTCTGTGAACTTGACGCAGGGCGTCACGGTCTTGTTGAGGCGCGACTTGAGCATCTTGAGCGTGGTGGACATGTCCAGCTCCATCGCGATCGCACGCCCCTTGTCATCCAGCTTCGGGTCGCGATCTGGGTCGCTCGCCGGCCGCTCGTCGCTCAACATCGAAGCCGAGAAGTGGCCGTACGAGATCTCGGCCAGATCGCGGATGATGAAGATCTTGCGCCCCTGGCTCGAGTCGGTCGGCTTGAGGATCCAGATCGGCCGCTCCGCCACGGGCATGCTCTCCACGCGGCGCACGAGCGTCGTCCACTCGGTCGGAAGGATGTACGTCTCAGGCGAGAAGGCGTAGACGGCGCCGTGGATGGCCTTCATGCGGCGCAGGTTGCGCAGCAGCGCGTCCTTCTTGGTGATCTCCGACGTTTTCTGGAAGTGGTTGATTCGCTGCTGCGGGGTGGCCTGCTTGTACTCAGACGCACAGAAGCGGCACCCTTTCCAATAGACGTCCCATTTGCCGTCTGCTTTCTCCTCGTCATACTCGCGGTAGCCCTTGCCTTCCCAGACCTCCAGCATGAGCGGTGGCGAGCCCTCGCCGACCCTCACCACAAGTGCGTCGTCCGCATCCTCCTCCGCAGCCGCGCCACCACCCAGCGCAGGCATCCGAAGATGGAAACGGCAGCGGAGAAGGCGAGAACCGTCCATTCACAGTGAATAGTAGCACTCGGGAGATTTTAGGGAATGACTGCTTGAGAGGCCCACGGCGAGTCCAGGGCCACAGTGTCTCACCGTCTAAAGCTCAGCAGTTCCCTTTTCCTTTCCCCCCATGTCCCCCGGGAGCTCTGTATTAGCCGTATTAGCACCGGTTCGCATGCCCATGTGTCTACGTCCTGGATGTGCGAGTTCGGCCTGCGGAGCTTCTCATCATCAGATTGGCTCAGACTGAGCGCACATACATGTATATACGCGAGGGCTACTCCATGGCCGTTACATGGCCGGGGCCCGGCAGGCTAGGCAGCGCTACTGCGTACTGGCAGTGTGCTCGTCGCGCGCGGCACCACTGTGCGGCTCTCCCTCAGGCTGTCTGTCGTGGGCCAATGCAAGCCGTCGCCGTCCGGCCCGTGAAAGTACAGAGGTAACGGCCACGTCCAGAGCTCGCGACCGAAGACGGATTGCAGGTTGCCTCGGGCGCCGACGTCATACTTGGAGTTCGTGTACCCCTCGATCGTCGTTTCGTTGCGCGCCGCCATACGCAGGTGGAACTGCATGAACGGGATCAGCATGCACAGCAGCACCACATCGATCACGATCGCGGCGACGTAGATGACGGTGTTGACGATGCCGGGAGAAAACCAGCGCCGCTGCGCGCCGGAGGCGTCCTGTAGCCAGTCCCAGGCACTCCACGCCTGCGAGAAGAGCGTCACCACCGCCACGAGCAGCGTCAGGTTCGTGTAGACGAGGAAAAGGATGAAGAACTTCCGATTGTAAAACCCGACGGTGTTGACGACCCAAGGGCAGAAGTGATCCATGTTGAGCGTCAGCCGCTCGGTGACGGAATCGTAGTGGGAGCGCGGCGGCTTGTACAGCCCGGAGCGCCGGCACACCTGCACGCTCTCGCCGCGTGCCGCCGCTTGCTGCATCTTCCGCTGCCATTCAACTGGTGGCACGCCCGGGTCGGTGCACATCGCCATGAAGTAGGCGAGCAGCAGCAGTATCAGGAATAGGTGGAAGAACACGATCGAAACCACGCGGCCGCCGTCGAGTTGCTGGTCGAGCAAGAAGAGCACGAGCGGGATGTAGTTCAAGCCGATGAGGCCCAGCACGATCAGTGGTGTCGGTGCGGCAGCCGCGCGCCCACCGTTGCACGGCGAGCAACGACACGGCGCGGCCTCGTGTGTGGTGATCTCTATAGGCCTCATGTCCACTGGCGCGGCGGACTCGGCGTGTCGGATGACATCGGCAGGCTTCAAGTCCGCAGGCGCTTCGCGTTCCATGTTCTGATCTGCCAATGCTAAACATGAAAAGTTCGTCGCGTAAGTTAAGAGGTCAACTCAAGTCAAGTTCAAAAATGGCGCCTTCGCCGCCGTCGCCTAGTGGGGCCCCGATACGGCGCGAGGTGCGAGGGGGCCGCGGGCAACTCGTCGGGATGTTGGCGCTCCTGCTCCTGAACCTCTATCCAAGAATCGGCCACGTCGAGGTCAACACAGCACTGGTCACCTGGGTCTGCAACCACGGCGGCGGCAGCTTGGTACGTGCGGTGGACGACCACGGTCTGCGTGGCCTTGTCGCCAATGTGGACGCCAGGGTTGGAGATGTGCTGCTGGAGGTGCCGCTCGCCCTCACCATCTCAGACGTTGACGGCAGCGATGAGACCACGCCGCGGCTGCCCGGGGCTGCTCCGTGCTGGACGTCGCAACTGCCATGGAATGTGCAGCTCGCCCTCGCAGTGCTGGAGCGAAGGCGCGTTGATCCCGAGGACCCCTTCATTGCGAGCTGGCCCGTGACACCCCCCGCGCTGCCCATCCGCTGCGACGCCGATGAGCTCGCGCTCGCGAGCGATCCGAGCGTCGCGCAAAAGGCCGGCGAGGCCTTCTTCTGGCTCGACGAGCAATACTGGCTCGCACGCGAGGCTGCGGAGGCAGCGGAGGCAGCGGACGAAGACGACAAGCTGATGGCCACGTTCCCATCGGCGAACGAGTTCCGCGATGCGCTCGAGCTCGTATGGAGTCGCTGCCTGCGCCTCACCACGCGCGAGCACGGCGTGCGCCGGCTGCTTGTGCCGCTGCTTGACATTGCCAATCATGAGAGCATCCCCTCCGCCATGTATGCCCTCGTGATTGCGTCTGATTGCGTCTGATGACATTGCCAATCATGAGAGCATCCCCTCCGCCATGTGCACCCTCGTGATTGCGTCTGATTGCGTCTGATGACATTGCCAATCATGAGAGCATCCCCTCCGCCAGGTATGCCCTCGTGATTGCGTCTGATTGCGTCTGAGGGGGCTCCCTCCGCCATGTGCACCCTCGTGATTGCGTCTGAGTGCCTCCAGGTTCAATCCTGAGCGCCTCTGATCGCCTGTGGCGTCAGGTACGCCTTCGGAATCGCGCGCAATGGCGAGCCTACCATTCGGCTGCATGCGGCCCAGCCGCTGCGCGCCGGTGAGCCGGTGACCATCACATACGGCGAGCACACGAATGCGCACTTTGCGCTCTACTACGGCTTCGTGCCGCAGCCCTCTCCCTTTGACGAAATCGAGGTGACGATCTACGACGTGCTCGCCGTGACGCCGGCGGAGCTGCGAGGCCAATCGCCGCAGGCGGGCTGGGAGGCGGCTGTGGAAGCTCTGGCTGGGCACGAGGTCCTCAACGGCAAGGCGCCGAGCGAACCGTTCGCGCTGCGCGCGACGGCGCCCGACACGGCGCTGTACCGCACGCTCGAGGTGCTTCTGGCGGGGAGCTCGGTCGGAGGCGAGGCGGCCGCGGCGCGCGCCATCGCTCGCGTCGCCGCGGCCATCGAAGAGGCCTTATGGGGGGGCGGGGCTTCCGACAGGGACGCAGAGGAGGCCGGCATCCGCGCGGATGAACGCCTGCTCGAGAGCTGCTCTCGCGACAAACTCTCCGAGCTCGCCCGAGATACACTCTCGGAGCGGGGCGCCTTACTCGTGCGCCTTCGACTGAGCCGCCGGCGACTGCTCGCGTCATTACGCGTGGCGATGCATGAAGCGGCCGACGCCCTCGAGGATGCCGCCGACGGTGCGCACGAGGTGGCCTCGGCGGCGCTGGCCGCGCGGCTTGCAGCCGCCTCGCCTGCAGTCTACCCGCAGCTGGACGCTCTCCCGCTCGACGAGCTGCAGGCGTGGGAGAGCCGTCAGGGCGACTGGTCGCGGAGAAGTTGAGCGGTACTGGGTAACGGTGAATAGTTCTCAAACTCCTTTTAGTAAACACGCTGCGCTAGGACAAACCCGGACTATCCTACGCGATTCAACTGAAAAGTGAAATCACACGAAGAGACGAAAGCTATTCCAATCGTGGCCAACGGACGCACATTCTCACGCATTCACGCGCACGCATGACACACCACGTAGCGTGTAGCCACCCCTCGCTCAGCCACTCGAGTTGTCATTCGTGAATCCGGTCAAACCGGTGCCCCTGTGGAGGCTGCTGCTGTGGAGCTGGCGTGTCAGCGCTGGTGGGTTCATCGGAACGTCCTCGTAGCCTGTGCGCTCGCTTTCTGAGCTGGCGGGCCGGGAGCTGCAGCAGGACGAGCAGCCTGTGTGCTCCTCGACTGTCGGCTCGACCGGCATGTGCGGCTGGTGCAGCTCCGCGCGCTGCTTCTCCATGTGCTGCTGTAGGAAATAGTCGGCGGAGTCGAAACGCTTAATTGGGCGCGGAAGCAGCGATTTGCCCTTGAGACCGATGGGCGCTTTTGGCAGGGGTGCTGCACGGCGCTTGTCTTGCTCGCAGTGAGCTTCCGGCATTGCTTAGGCCGAGGATGGAGGGCGGCGGGCACCACGTGAGCGTTTCCGAGCACCTGTTACACCCTGGCAGGATTTTCCCGGCGGCAGTTTTTGGAACAGTTGACTGAACTTGACCGTTGGAATTCTTCCCCCTTTATCCACGCGGCTGACGCCGAAACCCGAGAAACCACGCAAGCCTCTTGACTTCCTCGACGAAACTGACTGACAGACTTTCACACCGTGACTTGATTTGCTTTACAATTTCTATGCGAGCGACTCGGCAAGTGTTCATTCGATGCGTCGCCCCGTCGAGCCGCGTTAACGCGACCGCGGCGCGGTGGGCCAAGCGATCACACCTGCGGATGTATTGTGATGCCAAGCGCGGCCAGGAGCGGCGGCACTCGGTTGCAGAGGTCGAGAAGCAGGCCGCCGAACGTGCAGAGGTCGAGGCGCAGGCCGCGGCCGCCGAAGTGAGTGCCGAGAACTACTCCTCCGACACGTGGCCGGACGGCACGCCCAAACGCTACCGCGGTCGCGAGGCATGGAAGAACTGGATCGAGTTCAACAGCCCATACACGTCGCAGACCGACGAGCTCAACCGCAGGCGGCATTACTTCTTCCACGTGGATTCGCGCGGCCGGCTGTGGCGCAAGGAGCTGCACCGGCTCGACGAGCACGACGGCGAGATGCGCGATCCGCGCACGCTCGACTACTTCTTCGGGCACATGCAGCCGAATGCGACCGGGTTGCATCAGGAACGTTTTCCTTTCCTCTCGCGCCGAGCGCACGAGCATTACTTTACGAGCTGTGCGGTGGCGCCCATCGTCTTCAACGACCTTCGCGAGGGCGAGCTGCGTTTCCTGTGTCCGGATGGCGACCTTGCGCCGAGCGTCACCACGGCCTTCGAGCCAGCCTCGCTTCAGCTGAGCTACGACGGCCAACTGTTCCATCCGTGCGCCACCAAAGCTGTCGACGAGGTCGGCGGGCGGCCGCGCGCCCTCGAGCTGATGGCGCTGCTCGAGTCGTCGACGGCGCAGCAGCTCCTCGAGTGCTGCGAGCTACGCGAGGCTGCCGACGGCACGGAAGTGGTCTTGCTGCGATGGGGCGGGAAGGACGTCGCGCTGCGCCGTGTTGGGAAATGAGCACACCACGCGCACAATTGCACATTGTATTCATTGAGCAGCGCAGCAGTGCATCCCAGATAAGGTTCGAATATAAGATCCCTCGCACTGCCGAGAGGCGAGCGGCTCAAAGAGGATGAGTGTGCACCAAATCAACTTTTCTGCTGCGAGCGCCGCGGGGCGTGAGAGCCTCTTGGTACTCTTCTACTTGGACAAGCGAAGTGTCAAGCTCAAGTCGAGTGTAGTGTGTACAACCCTAAAAAACTGACGTAGTAAGTCGTGCTGCGAACCCGGCTGTGTACGAGCCCGCGGTCCGCGGATACGGTCGCCCGGGCGCTAGAGAAGCCGCGCGAGCGTGGCGAGCCGCTGCTTGCCGCTGCGCGGCCAGCATTGACGCACCGCAGCAAGTCGAGCGCCGCGGACATGATGGTTCACGTCTTGTAGGGCTCATTTCAAAAAAACCCGAATGACTGCAATCATTCGCCGAATGGGTGTGACCGGACTAACCCCCTTGGACTAACCTAAACTGTTGCAGGTTGTGTCGGCCGCACGCCTCGTCCATGCGATAGCGGCTCCCGTGCTTAAGGGTCCGGAGGTAAATCGCGTTGCGTTGAACAGCAGCAGCAACTAGTATGCAGTACTTGTGCAAAACAGTTTGGTCATTGGGCTCAGCTTCACAGTTTGAGCTCCTCGAGAAGAGATTTACAAGTAGTTTGGGCTCCTTTACAGCTGCTAGCTAGTATGTGACCAAATTCCAGAGCGTCGGCGTTCCTTACTCGATAAAAAAGGAAAAACCATTCGTTTACTCTGAGCTGCGACCTTCCGGGTCTCGCACGTCTTTCGTTGGCGCAATCGCACGCATTTTGCATGCGCTGCTGCTTCGTCCGCCTGCTCCTCGTCGCCATGCTCGCCACCCAGCACACCGACTTCGAGTCGTTTACCAATGCGCTCGGTGCCCTTCCGAATCAGCCGCCCGTGCCGATGGCGTGCGAGCCGTCGCCGAGTCCCATCGACGTGGATACCAGAGCCATCGTGCAGCAAGTGGTCGATGTGCTGCTGAAGCACAGCCCTTCGCCCTCGGTGCATCTCGAGGTGCTCGGCCGCCGATGGCTCGCGCTCGCTCGCAACGAATCCGTGTCCAACCTCACGAGCACGCTCTTACCTGCCAAGGCCCGGGTGACGTGGGGTTTGTTATCGAGTTTGGGGGGGTTTGTTATCAGGATACGTATCCCATGTATCGCGCATGTATCGTGCGTGTATCCCGCATGTATCTTGATGTGTCCCGTTCATATACATCAAGATACATCAACGATCAAGATACATCGAGATACATTTGTATCTTGACTTTGGCCATCATAGGAAATGTATCTTACCTAGGGATATGTATCCTTCTTTAAGATACATTTAAGATACATTTAGGATACGGTTAGGATACAATGTATCTTAAGCCTCAGATACATGGCACACAAGATACACTCACGATACACGTTGGATACATCATTACCACTCGTCGGTTTGTGCGATATTGACGGGGGGGTCGCGATATCGTGGGATTCCGCGATTTCGTAGTCCGGTTAGCAATATCGTAGTACACGCACGATATCTGGGAGGGCGCCGATATCGTGCCCCCGTGCCGATATCGTGTGAGAGGTTGCGCTATCGTGGGTATTTGCGATGTCGTGGGCCGCGTGGTAATATCGTACGCAGGCCCGCGATATCGCACGACGCGGC
>Ga0210239_102245_pt1 | contig 11196 bp, 13 predicted proteins | sample ChrtobMetP5a_0mM_FD_155451 | JGI IMG/M metagenome (GOLD analysis project Ga0210239, IMG submission 155451) | Chrysochromulina tobin associated microbial communities from unialgal haptophyte culture, Seattle, Washington, United States - P5a_0mM | ecosystem: Host-associated > Algae > Haptophytes >...
ACTGGATTGGCGAGGAGGGAGCGCATCGCATTAGCGCTGATTCGCTTCGGACGAGGACAGGCGCAACGTGTCCACTTTGTCGGGCGCCAGTGCTGTTCTTTCGCGCCGTGCAGTGGTTCAATCCCACAAGCCGTGGTGCGTCCGACTAAGGTCGAAGAGGGTGGAGGTGGGGAGGGCGGCGGCGAGGGCGGTCGTGGAGGCATTTGTGTCCAAAGAAGGGTTGTGCCCGATTTGGAAAGGATTTTTGTTCAAGATCCTTTTTGGGGGTGTGAATGCCGAACCTGGGAAAACACACACACTCATAAACACAGAGGAAATACACGCAAGCAAATACATGCAAATATCGCCGCTGTGCAGTGGCGCGAGCAACGTCCAAGAAAGTACCCGCGTGCCAGGCGTTGCCGGCTTGCCGCCCGGGTGCGTCTCCGGGGTCGTCACGAGGACCGCCGCCGCCAGCTGAAGCTCTTCGTGCGGCGCGCCGGGTCGGCTCCGTCCACGCCAGTGCTCGCGGGGGTGGTTGAGCCGGAGCGAGGGCTGAGCATGGGGAGCATGGGGGTGAGCCATCCCATTGAGTCTTTCTAAATTAGGGAAGCAGGAGGAGTCCAAATTTGGATTGCCACGGGAAAAAGCGGGTGGAAGTGAAAGCAAAAAGGCGAAGTCTCGCTTGTAGTGCTGAGGCGTCGGATGTAGCACCTAACTTTTCGCGCGACCGGAGAGTGCCAAGTTTTGTGAAGTTATCGCGCACGTTTCCGGAGCCCCTTGTTCCGCGCAACACGCATACGGCTCAACGCGGCTCCGGGACGCCAAGATGCCGCGTGATCCCGCAGCTCGACCCGTGACCACAGGCTATGCGCCGCTATTCGGCGCGCCTCCGCCCCCGATCCACGAAGATCGCGTGCATGTCTACTCGAAACACATGCAGATGACACTGCCGTCCTTTGGCGAGGCGTTTGCGATCGCGCCGCCCCCGGCGGCGGCCGCCACGCAGGATCGTGGGCCGATGCCTCCGCTCTCGCCCGGGCCACCGCTGCGCGGCTACGCTGCTGAGCCGCTGCTGCCGGCCTCTGCTGCCACCTCCGCCAACTTCGGCGCCACCACCGGACGCTCCTCGCCTGTCCCCGAGACCAAGCAGGAGGCTTACGAGCGCGAGTACGAGGAGATGATGCGGAACATCCGCGCGCGCTCCGCGACGAAGGGCGAGGCATTCGCAGAGGAGGAGGACCGGCGCATGGAGCGGCTTCTCAAGCACATAGCGACGGAAGAGGAATGGGTGCAGAGCATCGAGCGCAAGCTCCAGATGCGCGAGGCACAGCGCTTCGCGCGCCAATCAGAGCTCGCCCGAGAGTGGGACTCGAAGGTCTTCAGGAATATCCAGCGTCAGATTGAGGAGCAGCTCGCGGCCAGGAGCGTCGAGAAGATCAGAGAGCGGCGGCTAGCACTTATGGAGGAGTTCATCCAGATTGAGAAAAGGAAGGATGGCGGGATCAAGCTGGACATCATCATCGAGTCCGAGTACGACCCCTTCCTTGGTCACAAGTCGCTCATGAAATACAAGATGAACGACCTGAACGACCCTCTCAAGCAGGAGGTCAACGCGCTCAACGTGCTGCCAAACGGCAAGCTCAAACCAAAGCCAAAGATGGGGCGTGACTCCCTTGACGTAAGGCTGTGGGACAGGCTCGACGCGACGCCCTATGGCCGCTTCGACCGGCTCCTCCTTGAGCACCCTCCCGAGCCGCGCACAGACGGCGAAGGCTTTTCGCGCGTCAACTTTGACCACTACCAAGTCGCGACCGATCGTGCGACACTGGACCGCGAGTTTCCGCGCGGCAAGCGCATCGATTCAGGCGTCGTCGCCCAGCGCATGAGCAAAATCTTTGAGCCGCAGCTCTCATGATAGGATGCACTGAGAGAACGCCACGCCACGCCGTGGAGAGACGATCGCGGTGGAGTTCGAAGCCTGGCACGAGACTAGAAGTTCAACTAGAACCGCGGAAACGTTACAGTAGCCGGCCGGCTCTTTAAGAAGCTATTTATAGCTCTCCGGCCCAGGCCGCGTCCGCAGGGATAGCGCGGCTGGCTGCGCGGTATCAAATTTCACACATAACTTTATTCACACACGGTCAAGTTCGCACGTGGGGGCCGGCCTCTTCTGAGTCGGCACAGGCGCACAGCGTGCTGGCTGCTGGGTTGGCTCTCGGGGGGTCTGGGGGGCGTGCGTCGGTCCGCATTCGACTGTGTGATCCGCATGCTGTCCCGTGAGAACGTAACACGAAACGCGCGACAGGATGGCCATCTGTACATGACCGAGATTCGTGTTATTTCGTCAAGAATCGAGTCCGTTGGGTGCACAGGTCGCGGCCGCATAGCGAGCATCGCTTGCTTTCTTACAGCAGCGAACCTGTTTTTTGTTGAGCACCCGAGCGTGTGTGGAGGGTGCGCCACCGAGCGGAGCTTGCGAGCGGTATGTCCAACCAACGATGCTGTAGGATTTGCTACGACACCGAAGAGACACCGTCCAATCTGCTTCTCCGACCATGTCGCTGCCGTGGCTCCATGGCCTGGGTGCACTGCGAGTGCCTAAACACGTGGCGGCAGCAGAGCGTGAATCCGAGATCATTTTTCCAGTGTGACACATGCAAGTTCGAGTACCGATTCGCAACGGCAATGGGCCCCGACCGCTTCACAATCGCACGCATCCTCGCCTGGCCCATGTTCATCCATTTCCTGTCCATCCTGGGCCTTTTTGCACTGTGCTTTGTCTGTGGCTTTGTTGCCAAGATGTTTGATTCATCGCTCACTTGGCTCGACGTGTTCCGCTGCTTCAACATCAATCACCTACTGAGCGGGGCAACCGCCACCGGTCTGCTCTCTCTCTTTGGATGGCTCACGGCCGGCGCTGGCGGCCTTGGTGGCGGACCCATATGGCGGACAATCATTGGTGACACATGGCGGGGCGGCACTGGTGGCAACGGCGGCGGCACGGACGTGGTGTCGTCGGTGCTTCTCGTGCTCGCCGTCGTGGCCGGCCTGTGCGTCGCCCTCTACTGGATCTACGGCCGCCTCGAGGAGCTTTCCCGCCAGACGGTGCGCATGGCACAGCAAGTGGTGCTTGACGCGGGTGCAGATGTGGGGGGCGGCGACGATGGAGTCGGCGGCGAGGCGTTCGGTTGCAGCAGATGCGGTGGTGAAGGCGCAGCTCATCGTCAGGCGCAGGGCGATGGCGACGACGCTGGAGCGCAAGGGGAGCTGCCGCGCCGGAGAATCTTCGAGTATGTGGCGCTGGACTGAGGTTGATGGCATGCATGAACTCAGAGTAGGCAGTCCCGGCACCATGTTCAGGCATGCATGAACTGAGAGAGGAGTCAGTCGCCCAGGTGCCCCACCAACCGGTTTTTTTAGATGCAGCATTCTCTCGTTGTCGGATGTAACTTGTGTGTATCGGGTCGTCGACGCGCGACGCGTGCGATAATGTTGCGAGTCCGAGTGTGGGCAGTGGGGCCGCGGGGTTAGCGGGGGGCCAGGCGTCGACGGGGGCATCCACCGTATAAGGCATCATTATGTTCAAAGTCCCGACCGGTACAGGGGGCTTCAGCCGTACCGGTTAAAAGACACTGAAAAAGACACCGGGGGGAGCCTGGACACACCTCGTCACACACGGGCAGCGGCACACCATACACCAACACGGATCACGTCAGTCGTCACACAGTCACATTACACAGACGAGCCTCACAACCATCCCAACCCACCAACGCACCCGAACCGGTACCTCCGCCATTTGGAGTTAGTCAGTCAGTTCGACCCCTCGGTCCGACAGCTCTTTTACACCTCGACAACACGATCGTCCGGGCGATCCGAGCCAATCGCACGCAAACACCCCAGATGATGAGCTGACAGTTGTGGTCGTCACCCACGATTGATGAACCTCCGGTTCAGGAAAAAGTATAAACAGGAGGTTCGGTTTCTGAATTGCCGACAGTAATTGCAGAAGCACAGACAAGGCGCCGCCGTGGGCAGGTTGGCCTATAAATTACATGGCGGCATGGACTGCAATTTCGGCGTTGTGCGCCACGACGCCCGTTCCATGGCACAGATCCATGGCGCGACGCAGCACCGGCGCTACGGCCGAGCTTGTCAGTTCGATCGGCGGCGCGTTGCTGCTGAAGGAATTTGTGCTGGATGCGCGTTACATTCCCTCTGAGTCGATGGAACCCACATTCAAGGCAGGCGACCTGCTGCTGCTCGATAAGATCTCTCAGCGCCTTCGACTCGCAAGGCGTGGCGACGTAATCTGCTTCAGCCCGCCCGAGGCGCTGCTTCTCATGGTGCCGTCGCTGGCGCAGCGCAACTTGTGCTGCATCAAGCGTGTTGTTGCTGTCGGCGGCGACGAGGTACGCGTCCGTGGCGGGCGGCTGATGATCAACGGCGTACCGCAGACGGAACCGTGGATCGTTGGACCCATGAACTACACGATGGCGCCCGTGCGCGTACCCGAGCGCCACTATTTCGTGCTCGGCGACAATCGTGACAATTCGGTCGACTCCCATCTTTGGGGTTGCCTGCCGCATGAGCTGGTCATCGGCTTCCCTCTCTGTACGTATTGGCCGCTGCATCGCTTGGCACGAGCGAACGATTTCCGTCGTGCACCTCGCGCATCCAGCCAGCTAAACCTAAAGGAGGTCTGGATGAGAATGCGAGCCGGTTCCAGAGCACAGTCGCTCTCTCAAAAAAGCGTAGGCTACTACGCCGGCGTAGGTAATGCGGCGTCCTCTTGGAAGTAGATGTGCGCGGTTCGAATCGGCAGGAAGTTTGTATACAGGCTCACACTTCGCAACTGAGCACATGAATTATCTTTACATCTTGTCTGCGTGGATTTCGGAGAGAGCGCAGCGGTCCACCTTAAACAACAGAGCGCAGCGGTCCGTCGAGTCGTCACGTGTGACCATGCGTCTGACACCCTCGCACCATGCCTCGCACAGACGCACAGCGCCGTCGCTCTTCGCCTTGCTCATACACTCTGAAGTGACGGGCGCCTTGCTCATCGGTGTACGCTCTTCTTTCTTCCTTTTTGCGTCTGTCTCAATTTCAGTGCCACTCGTTAGCCAATCGAGCGTGCAGCCACCAACGGTGCGCATAATGCAAAAGGCCTCCCCCTATGAAGCACGTCACGCCCGCACGAGCACCGGCCTGTGGCCCAGAGAGAAGCGTCATTGTCACCATACCCAGAGCGCCAGCGGTGAAGCCACTGACCGCCTCACTGTCCTGCTCCCACCGATCTTGCAGCAACGCGTGACGCAGCCCGATGAACATACCAGCGAGTGTACCCGAGACGCCGCCGACTGCCAGAGTGTAGCGCAGCATCGGAACCTCGTGCCTCGCAGACACGCAAGCGCCGACGAGGCCACCGACAGCACCATACAGGATTGCGTAATCGCGCACGCGCTCGACAACGGGTCGCACTGGTACGCCAACCTGCGGCTGTGCTGCGCTCGCAGCACCTCTGACGCCATATTTAGAGGAGAGGTCGATGGGCGCGGGCATCGTCTCGATACGCGATTCGACGTGAAGTCCTTTTGGTGTGAACACGAATCTAGGTCACGCTCTTTGAAACTCAAGTGAATTTGTCATTCTCAAGCGTGTGAGGCTTCGAGCTCGTCGCATGGTCTCACGACTCACGAGGTTATCCCTCGAGCTCGACGCGGGACCTGTGGAATTTTGCCCTTGGGCTCCTCGTTTACGTGGTGCAGCTTAGGCGCCCCATTCTCAAGGAGCATGGCCGCGCCATCCGGATTCCGTCCTTCGTGCGTGCTCAGCATGAGTGCGTGCACCGACGCCTGGATGGAGCAATGGATGGAGGGCAGACTAAGCATCTAAGCTCACTCATCCTTCAAATCACAGCGGTAGTAGTAATTGGTGGCCATCAAGACGCAATCAGAGGCGAGCAGCCAGCGTACCTGCAGCGCAGCCAGCTCGTCTCTCCGCTCTCGCCAGTGCAACAGCTTCAGCTGGAGGACTTCAGTGGGCGTCGGCATCGGAGGAGCCCTCTCCTCGCCCTCAAGAGCAGCCAGGAGGTAACGGAGCATGTACTCAGGCCGCACCTCACTCGGCACGTGAGACGACGCAGCTAGGGCTCCCATATACGCAATCTTGACCTGATGAGGTGGAAAATCAGTGACACCCAGAGACACACTCAGAGACATACTCAGAGGCTACTTAGAGGCAGGCCACTCTGAGGCTCCACTCAGTCAGGCATTGTGGCACTCAGCAGAGGCGAATCAGAAGCTCATCAGAGGCATCAGAAGCTCGTCAGAAGCACGAGCAGAGGCACACTCATAGGGCCACGGGGGGCTCCCTGTGGTATCTGTACCGGTCCGTCGGACTCAGACTCCAGCATCTGGAGGACGGTCGGAGCGGTCGAAACTCCGGTCTGGCTGCTCGATGGCTTGAAGCGCGTCTCGACCTCATCGAGCCTCGCCATCATCACGTCGACAGCCTTTGCAGCCTGTGCGAACCGATTGGCATCGAGCGCGCGAGAGAGGCTCCCTTCGGCGCGGCCACCTAGGCCCCGCTCTGCCGTGGCTGGGGAGACACCTCCCTTGGTCGCACCCTGCTTGAAGAGCGCGTAGCTCGCGACGTAACTGGCGTCGAAGTTGGCTTGATCCTCTTCGTCTGCCCCCAGTGCTGGCTGGTGTGAATGCCACCCGGAGAGCTCGTCGCAACGCTCGAGCTCCGCACAAAGGCGCCTCACGCGATGCTCATCGCTCTCCCCTGGCGAAAAGGCCGCCCTGTGCCTGTTCGTCATTGGATTCCCCCTCGGTCCCGCTGGCTTGAGCAGGGCAGGATCTTTTGGGGCCTTGCCCTTGGTACCGCGTGTAGACTGAATCGCGGCATCTTCGCTCACGTCCTGTACGGACGTACCGACGGCCGATGGTATGGCTCGGGCTGCGTTGACTTCAGCCTCGAGCATGGTATCGGCAATCTCAGCACGGCCATCGGCGAACCCTCGTGCACCTGCACGCTCGAATGAGAGGCCGCGACGTTTGAGGTGGAAGGGATTGTGAGCGATCGGCAGGTGGTTCTTGTCGCCATCGTGACTGTGGCGGTGGAGGTACGACGCCGCCTGCACGAAGTAGTGATTCCGCGCCTTGTCACCACGCCCCAAGGTCACCTTGATGAAGGCGTTTGCCTTGAGACCATGCAGAGAAAAGCCCTCCACCTCCTCTTGAGAGAACTCTACCGAGTCTACGGTGGAATTCTTTTGTAGGCGCGCCATCAAGGCCTTTGCGAGCTCTTTGTTGGAGATCTCAACGCCGAACTCGGGCTTGATCCCTTCCACCCTCCTCCAGCTTGAGCCAATCCCTGTTGCCCTTGCCTTCATCTCCTCTACTTGCCGTGCCTTTTCTACTTCCACCTGACGCTGCAACCCCGCACTGGCCTGGAAGCTCTCCCAGAAAATCTCAAACTCTCCGAGCTGCAGCTCACCGTCGCCGTTTTGATCGACCTGGTCGATGAGGTCCTGGACGTACGCCTCGCCCAGCACTTGCGCGCTGTCACCCTTGGTGAGCATCAAAGACATCTCGCCGACAGAGATGGCGCCGCTGCCATCCTTATCGAGCACGCCGAATGCCTCCTCGGCGGACATGCCGGGCGTCAGCCCTGACTCTTTCGAGAGACCAAAGCCATGCTTGAAGCTCGTCAAGAAGGACTGCACGAGTTTGCTTGGGGACAAAGGCGCGGCCGGTTTCTTGCCGAGTAGGTTTTTCCAGCTCGAGCCGAGCACTTCTCCTAGCGCGGTCAGGGCTACTGTAGCAGCTTTTGCTCCTCGTGCAGCTTTTGCTTCCGCGGAAACTTTGGCCGCACGAGCAGCAGCTTCGGCTTCTGCAGCAGCTTTGGCTGCCCCGCCTGTCTTTGCGAACAAGCTGGCGGCCGAGCTCTGCGCTCGCTGCAACGACCTGTAACGATCGTCGTTCTGATACCCCTCGTCAGCCCCGTCGTCAGCCCCGTCGTCAGCTCCATCGTCAATCTGCTGTCCGTCGGGAGGAACAATCTTCAGCGACATACGCATTGATCCGTCTGCGATCATCTGCGCGTACGCATCCATACAGGATCTAGCTCACACGCCGTTTGAGGACCTGACTTGCCTTAAAAGGACGCAAACATTCTAGTGAAGTTCTAATGCATGCAGACTTGCAGAGGAGACGCCGAGCTACCTACCGATCGTGCCTCGGTGCCAGTGGATCGCTCGTTACGCCCAGTTTCTGGCCGAGGTCGACGAGCTCCTCGAGATAGAATTGGCTGAGGAGGTGCGGCGACGTCACAACAGCCGGGTCGACGACGGCGGCCACGTGGAGGTAGCCGTCGTACGACATGATGGTCACTTGAGGATTGACCGTCGCGAGCACCACGTAGGCTGATTGGATGTGGGCGCCTCCTACAGTGATAGGAGCCGGCGGTCCCGGCACATTCGAAAAACCGAGCGAGTGCTGCTTGATGAATCCGAGCACCATCTCTTGCCGTGTGCGCTGTGGGAAAAGGGGCACCACTTTGTTCGCTAGGAAGGCCCTCGTCGCCGCCATCACCGGCACATTGATGTCTGTGAGGGTCTTGTGTGTCCTGTGCAAGCGTTCGACGGCGTCTGTCTCTCCGAGGGCCGCATCGAAGGAGAAAGCGACGAACGAGTTTCCGAGCCCATCAGGGTTGGCGTCGCCGGTTTTGGTGTACTGCCTGCGCGACGACGGCGTGGGCGCCGCAATCGAGATGCGAAAGCGTGTGTCGCTCGCGAATGGCGCGGTCGACTGCGCGTCCACGTAGCGCCGAAGGGCACCTGTGAAGACACTGAGAAGAACGGTCGTGAGTGAGACGGCGGTCTTGTGCTGATCGCCGTAGGCCTTCTTCATCGCCTTGACGAAGCAGAGCGTATGGGGCGGGATCAGGACGATGGTCCGAGTCGCCCCGAAGCATCCCTTGGCGCGCTCTTCGTCGCTGTGCGTGAGTGAGGGGATGAAGCTATCGGGCGCGTCCATGCTCGATAAAACGTTCTTCGCACTGGCGCTGATCACCTGAGGCACGCTCAGCACGGCGCCCGTGGTGCCCTCGCCGAGGGCCTTCGCCATCTCAATCACCGCCGGGAGCACCGCGTATGGTGACCACTTCGTCGCGACCGGCCACCTGGGCTGCTTGGGACACAGCGTGCTCAGGAGACGGACGAGGTGGAGCCCGTCGCACACGCAATGGTGGACGCGGAAGACGACGAGGGCGCCCCGGGGGCCTGGTACCACGTGGATCCGCCAGAGCGGGCGGTCGATGTCAAGGCTCTGCGTCATCAGCGCGCCAAGCACTTTTTCGACCGCGGAAGGGCCGTCCCCCATGTCGGCCTCCAAAAGGAAGTGGTAAGCGGGGTCAACCTGGGTAGGCTCCCAGCGGCCATCTTCACAGGCCAGCGATCGGAAGCGCAGGAAGGGCAGGAAGAGCTTGAGCAGATCCTCGCGTAGAGCGGCGAAATCCACCGACGCTTCTCGAAAGCGGAAGGCGGTGTTGATGATCCATGCGCTGCTCGGGAAGCCGCATGATGACGGCAAAAAGTTGTTCTGACGCATCTGCTGCTCCATGAAGTTCATCGGCTGGGCAACCGAAGACTCCGGTGTTTTGGCCGTGGGCATGTGTATGTCCACACAGCTCTCTGAGCCCACTGACGGATCGAACAGTGGGTACAGTGCCATCAGCCTAGGAATCACACCGTGGGGCTCAACGTGCTCGAATCTTTCGCGCGCAAGATCCTCGGCAGTCGAGCTGCTGCCACTACCAAGGAGCTTCTGGACCTCCACGTCCACTGCAGTCGTCAGTTTCTCATCGCCACGAGAGCCCCACGACATGCGTTCGCTCTGCTGCGTTGTTTCCTTCCTTGGCAATCCGAAGTCGCGTCGAGTAGGATTCCTAAACACATCTCGCTTTCCCCACAGCAAGTTCTCGGCAATCACGCTTTCGCTTGTCACTTCACTTGTGAATGAGTGGCGAGGTGTTTACTCGACAGGCATGACGCATGTGAAAGTTAACACGACAGACTCGACAACCGATCCGCTCATGTGTTCAAAACAAGTGAGCAACGCGCACGCCCTGCTCCGGACCCCGCTCCGGACCCCCAAGCACGGGTAGGGTGGCCAAACGCGTCGTGTTGGGCACGATTTCACAGCTGCGGTGACTGTGAAAGCTGCGGAATTCCAGTGCCGGCATGAGTCTTGCCATTAAGAGCTACCAAGGATGTTAAGTATGCTACCAGCATCATTTTTCTCACTGATTTCAGATCTGCAATCAGCTCAACCTCAAGTTATCATGGTCATATCGTACTGTGAACATCATGTTCACACCTCACTAGGTCCCGCAAGAAGTCTTGCCATTCAGAGCTACCAGAGTTTCAGAGAGATGTTAAATATGCTACAAGCATCATTTTTCTCACTGATTCCAGATCAGCACTCAGCTCAACCGCATGTTATCATGGTCGTACCGTACTGTGAACATAATGTTCACACACGTGCGTGACTGTCGTCGTTGATGAGTCGGGTGGCTCGTCATTGAGAGCTACCAAAGATGTTAAGCATCATGCTAAGTCAATTTCACGTATATATTGATGATCTGAACCCAGCACGGCGCGAAGTTATTAGGACTATGCGGTACTGTGTCTGTGAACATACTGTGAACATATATCAGCCAGTGGACAAATCGGAAAACCCGCAAGATTACGCCGCAATCGGCTAATACTTACACCAACGGGAGGCCTAATGGTGGGGATCAGGGACCCGTGCTCGGTTTGGGCCCATTCGGCAGCGTTCCGCTTCAGCGGTCGGTCAAAGTTGACTATTTACATAGTAAACGCCAGTTTTCACACGCGCCGTGAGCCGCGATGTTTTCGCCGCGATCGGCTGATACTTACACCAAAGAGTGGCCTAGTGGTGGGGATCAGGGACCTGTGCTCGGTTTGGGCCCATTCGGAAGCGTTCCGCTTCAGCGATCAGTCAAAGTTGGGATCGATGCGCCATATTTAGCTTCGTCATTTCCTATCTGGTTTCGGCGTTCTCTCATGGCGGCCGGCCTTTAGGCTCGGTACGTCCTCGGCGCCCTTTGCTGGCGGTCTCTTTGATCCTGGAGCCGTCCCGAGTGGCTCAGGCTGCACACGGTATCGGAATCTATCGCCGGGAAAGG
>Ga0210239_102246_pt1 | contig 11184 bp, 9 predicted proteins | sample ChrtobMetP5a_0mM_FD_155451 | JGI IMG/M metagenome (GOLD analysis project Ga0210239, IMG submission 155451) | Chrysochromulina tobin associated microbial communities from unialgal haptophyte culture, Seattle, Washington, United States - P5a_0mM | ecosystem: Host-associated > Algae > Haptophytes >...
CGGTATCTCTCGGATCTCCCAGGGATCCGCCGGTATCTCGACGGAGCTCACTTACCGGTCTCTAGGAATGTTCCGTAAGCAGGTTAACGGACCCCCACCGGGGGAATGACCCCCCCTACCGCTCGCAGTCACTGTCCCCCATCGCCTTTTTAATTCTCGAATCTGTATTCATACGTCTCGTCTCCTGCGTGCGTCGTCACCGGCACCGCGGCGCCTTCAAAAATTGGCGTGAGAAGCTTTCAACCGAAGGGATGTCCTCGGATGCGAGGGAGGCTGTCAAGCTGGGAGGTTCGACGAGCAAGGCTTCTGGCCGCGTTCTGTCGAAGGACAACATCCGGATTGAGGAACGATACGAGGCTCCACCTCCGTCGCCGGACAAAAGTGTGAGGCGATACCTGGGCCGCAAAGTGACATGGCGCTCCGCAATCTATCTGACCCTGGATGACCCATCGTTCTCCAGGGCAGCCGCATTGTATTGCTGCTTCATGCTTTCGGTGATTTTGCTCGTTACGACTACCTACGTGCTGGAGTCCGAGACGAGCATCGAAGATGGCACTTTGTATGGCACGAACGCGTTGCCCATCTTTCAGTGGATCGAGTTCATCGCGGTGATCCTCTTTACCGTCGAGTACTTGCTTCGCTTGGCGACATTCCCGATTAAAAAGCAGCATGGCTGCATCGGGGGCACTTTCAGATATGTGTTCGGCCCATTGAACGTGATTGATGCCGTCGCGTGCTTTCCATACTGGTACACCTACTACGTGAGGGTCGTCAACCCGACCATCGACCAGTCAGGGCTGGGCTTTGTGCGGGTGATTCGCCTCATCCGAGTCTTCCGCATCTTCCGCATTGGCAAGTACTCGACGGGCATCCAGATGTTTGCGGCCGCCATGACGCGCTCGGCCAATCCGCTGTCCATCCTGGTTCTGATGCTCGGCATCGCGATTCTTCTCCTCTCGTCGATCATGTACATCGTCGAAGGGTCGATCCAAGGCCCTAACTCGACCTCGGGAGTCGACCCCGAGGCGCTCGCGGCAATGGCCAGGCCACACGAGGTGCATCTCGCGTGCTACGGCACCATCCCGCGTTGCTTCTGGTGGGCGATGGTCACGATGACGACAGTCGGGTATGGCGATTGCTTCCCTATTAGCGCCTTAGGCAAGCTGATCGGCGGGATCACGACGCTCACCGGCGTGCTCATCCTCGCACTGCCCATCACCGTGGTGGGGTCCAACTTCTCGCAAGTCGTCGAGATGTACGAGGCCGACAGACAGGCTCTGAAAGAGACCGGGATCGCCGACCTAGACGGTGATGGGGTCATCGACGACCTCGAGCTCCGAGAGTTCCTCGTCGCGAAGCGCAAGGTCAACGCGCTCCGGCTCGACATCCAGACGCACCCGGAGGCGCTGATGAGCAGGTTCGACGTGGATAAGAAAGGCCACCTGTACCCGGACGAGTTCATGCAGCTCCAGGAGTATGTCATCGAGAAGAAGGATCCGCTTGAGATGACCAAAAAGTTGGTGACAGCCTCTGAGGAGAACGACAAGCGGTTGGCCGACATGAAGGACAGTATACGCCAGATGGATGCGCGCTTCGAGGCGGGGATGGCGAAGATGGAGCGCATGCTCCATACGATCGCCGCACAGCTCGAGAAGAGCTCATCGCACTCTCCGGGGGTCACACCTCGCAGGCAGGCGAAACTCACCACCGGGTCGCCGACCGACAGTGCGAAAGGGGAGCAGCCGGGGCCGGAGGACGGGCCGCGCCTGAGTGGGCTGCCAGCGGGAGGGCAAAAGCTGCTCAAGCCCAAGGATAGCTTTGCTCGGGCGCCCCGGGAATACAGGCCTCCGGGGGCGCGGCCGGAGGTGCTGAAGCCGATGGCCACACCCAAATGCGAACCCGTCGCTGCGTCGCCACGAGCGATGAATTCAGTGACGTCTTTCAAGATTTAGGTGGGCTGGGCTGCGCGAAAGCACGCCGCCTCGTGAATCAGCTGGCCGGGCGGCGCGAGCACTCCGCCCGCCTCGTTCATCAACTTGCCGAACTCAAGACGTTGCCACACGCTGTGTGGGGGCGTGTGGAGCGTCGGCGGCGCCGCGAGTCGCGAGTGTCGCTGAGTGACGGTGATCGGTGTAGAGTGTGGAGTTGAAGTGGACTGTGGTTCGCATTGCGTGTGATATTGCGACTTGAAATTCGAACTTGCATGGTCCGGAGCACGTTCATGGGTGGTGCTCGGATAGCATGGGCCATGGCGCATGGCGGCTCGGGTCGCGACACCGAGACCGCAGACGCCCGGGGCGGGACAACCGGACAACTTTTTCAACCCATCAACCGGGCGCTCCTTCTACAACCAGAGCTCGCGATAGAGGCTCGTGGTCGACTTCGCGACGTGGGCGCGCGGCGGTGTGCGCGGCAAGTCGTCCTGGCTCAGGATCTCGTACGATTCCTGTTCGTTTGCGGAGAAGAAGTCCTCGTTCTCTTCGTCGTCCGAGCTGTCCAAGTTCGGGTCGAGTGCACGCGGCGGGACCAAAGACGGAGGCACGAGAGGCGAGAGCGTCGTCACGGGCGGAGGGAGTGTCGGCAGCTGCTCAGTGCTCGGCACGGCGCTCGTGAGCGGCAAGATGAGCGGCGGCATGGGCAGCTCGGCGCTGGGCGGGGGCGCATTGGGCGAAAAAGGGCTGCGCGGCGACGTGGGCGCGTCTGCGCTCGACGCACGCAGCCGGCGCGGCGGCGTACTTTGCCCTTCGGCGAGGAGCAGGCGCGCCCGGTGCTTGCGTCGCAGCGCGTCCACACGCGCGCGAGGGAAGGAGCGAAGGAAGGAATACCGGTCGAAGGCGAGGGTCATCAGGCGCTCGCAGTCGAAGCAGCCCGCCTGCTCCTCCTGTAGCGTGCAGAGCAACTCCTGCTGATCCTGACACTGCAGCAGCCGCGCCTCGGCGACACGCAGCATAGCCAGCCCGACACGATGCAGCACCTTCTGCCCTTCGAGGAGGAACGCATCCCACACGCGCAGGGTCGTCTCGATCGGGAGCGAATTGGCGAAGAGCGCAACGAACCATCGAGTAGCAAACAACTCGGCGATCACACCGTGGACCCGAAGCTGCTTCGACACCTTGGGCAGCTTGATCGCGACAAGGTCGTTAAAGACTGCCTGCTCGATGCGCAGCCCGAGCAGCGTGGCGGAGAAGAAGTCCACAGGCAGCAGGAACTCGACCACGGCGGCGAGGCACCAGAAGGCCGTCTCGGGCTCCTCCACGAAGATGAGGAGTAGCGCCGCCACGAAGCCCATCCCTTGCACATAGCCCACCGCCGGCGCGCGGCGCGCGTACGCGAGCAGTACCTGGCGCAGCCGGTTGATCCCGCCCTCGCCGTTGAGCGCTCGGTGGCCCGGGAAGGTACGCGCGAGGTCGAGCTCGATCTGTCGCTCGGCCGCGAAGCCCGGCTGGCCGGGTGTCGCATTCGGCTCCGCGAGGAGCGCCGCAAAGTATCCGGGCGCCTCCGTCGCGCGAAGCTCATCGGCCTTACACAGCTTCGGCCACAGGACGCACCGCCGGCGTGCCGGGATGCCGAGGCGCGAAAGCCGCTTGAGCTCGGAGCGCGGCAACGCGTCGAGTGCATACTGCTCGTGCACCGGGTGCGGAATGTCGCTCATGTGCCGTGCCCAGCGCTGCTCCTGCTGCTCGATCCGCTCCTCGTACGCTGCAAGGAAGGCCTCCTCGCGCTCGAGTTTGCTTGCGTCGCGCCGGAAGCCGTGCCGATCGTAGCGCGGGTCGTCCCTGGGATTGTCGCCCGGCAGGAAGTCCCACGCCGAGTTCGATGTCGAGGGATTCTGGTCACAGCTCTCGTCCGCAGACGGAGACGGGACGACTTCTTCAGAAGCTTGGCTCACCGCAGGCGGCTCCCCGGCCGCAAATGGCAGCACGAGCTTTGGCGCCAGCTGTGGATCATGCGATGACATCAAGAAGGTGAGCATGTTTCGGTCGGTGAAGAAGTAGTTTTAAGGCCAAGTATCCATACAGTCGACACTATTCGTATGAAGTGAGAATTCTCGCGCGCACACTGAGGAAGTTCGCAACGCGAGCGGCCGACCGCGCCCATGGCGCCCTTTCGCCATGAAAGGGTCTGTGTGTCCCGTCGCGCGGCCATGCTCGCCGCGTCGAGCGCGAGCCTCTACTGCAAATGGCCGTCGTCTGCAGCGGCTACAAGCCAGCTGACATTGCCACTCGAGCTGACAGCTGGCGGCGTGCTGACGACGGGCATCTTCATTGATGGCGAGCCCTTTCGTGTCATCATTGACACCGGCAGTCCATATCTGGTGGTGCCCGTGGACGACTGCAACACGCAGCCGCCGCGGATCAGTGCGTACGGCTGTGCGGCACCCGACTTATTCGCCCCGGCAGGCCGCGCAGATACCTCGGAGCAATATGGCGCTCTGCCGGGCACGATGCAGTGGCTGCGTGGCGACCTGGAGTTTGGCGACACTGAGCTGGAGCAGGCTCAGGACGGAAACCTACGCCTCCAGCTGCGCTTGCGCGAGCAGGGCGGGCGTGCCGGCCTCGTCTTCGGCGGCGGCGACCGCAACGTCATGTCGCAGAGCGGCGGCGCGCTGCTCGGGCTGATTCGGGAAGTCAACCACGGGCCGAGTAGCACGATCTCGGCTTCCGATCTGCGCCCGACAGTGCTCTCGCAGCTCGGGCTGAGCTCGTACCGGCTGAGCGCGCCGCAGCGCACGCTCACGCTCTCGAGCGCGCCCTTGATCGCGCCGCCCTCCGAGTCGGACGCGTTGCCTCTGGTCGATCCGCGCCTCGACGGTGACGGCGTCGAGCACGTGTGCTGCCGCGTCGATGGTGACGAACTGTGGATCGATGGGATCGTGCGGCGTGCGCGGCGGCCGATCCTGTGCGTCTTCGACAGCGGCCTCTCCGGCCTCGTCCTCTCCCAATCTCTCGTCGACGAGCTCGGAATGGCCGATCGCGTCACCACGGCCGCGGAGCGCCGCGTGCGCTCAGTGCAGCTGGGGCTGCGCACCGAGCGCGGCAGACGCGTGGAGCTGCAGAGTGGGGTGGACGAGTCGGCCCTCTTCTACACGCAGGCCATCCGGCTCAACTGGTTCGTGGATTCGCTCAACGGCCCACACGTCGTCGCTGTCGGCCAGTGCGTCCTGGGCCGTGGAACGCTCACGGTCGACTCGGCCACGCGACGCGCAACGTGGGAGCCCGCCTAGTGTAGACAGTATCGGTGCGCGGAGTTCCCCTAAAGCATGCAAAAGGTTACTTGCAAAAGGTGCGCCACGACCCACCAACCCTGCGAATTCCAATTGAGATGTTCACACACACAAGCGCGAGGGATTTTGTCGCGTGGCACTGTTTTTTAGATCCGGTCTCGACACTGCGCGTGCGAAAGATGGCGACCCCAGCGCCGCTCATTGAGCGCCCGTTCTCGAAGAATCAGCTCTTCTGCTCCAACCTTCCCTGGTCAGTCAATGGCCAGATGCTGCGCACTGCTTTCGAGAAGCATGGTGAGGTGACTGACGCGTTCGTGGCGCATAATGGCCGAAGCTCTCGTGGCTTCGGTTACGTTACCTTCAAGGACCCGGTCGCCGCGGCCGCGGCGTTGAACGCTGCTAACGGTGATGGCGGGATCCAGCTCGGCGAGGAGAATGGCGGCCGCGAGATCCGCGTCGAGATGGCACGCGAGCGCCCGGGGCCTCGGCCCGAGCCCAGGGACCGAGCCCAGACGCCGCGCGAGCCCGATGGCGCGCCGCGCGAGCGACGTGACGGCGACAAAACTCCGCGCGCGGCGGGCGACAAGCCCTCCAAGGGTGGCGAGGGAGGGCGCGGCAAGGGCGCCGCCGATGGAGCCAAGGGCGCCGCAGGCCGCGGCGGCCGCGGGCGCGGAGAGGGCGGCGGCGGCGGCGGCGGCGGCGGGGGCGGCGGGGGCGGCGGCGGGGGAGGCCGTGGCGAGGGGCGGCGAGGCGGCGGGCGCGGCGAGGGGCGCAGCGAGGGGCGCGGCGAGGGGCGCGGCGGCCACGGCCGCGGCGACGGCTCGGCGCCCTCCGCGGCCGACGCGATGCCAGCCGCGCCACCGCCCCCGCCGCCGACCGAGGAGGAGGAGTCCTCGGAGTCGTGAACGGCTCACGGCGGACCGCGGCGGCCTGGCCGCGTGTATGCTGCGCGCGTGCCGCCCGACAAGGGCCGTGCGTGCGCGTACATGTGGCATGTGGCATGTGGGGCGCTAGTCGGCGGCTTGAGCGTACCGGCGCAGGCCCCACGGCTGTGGCCTGCGAGCGGGCTTCTGAGCAAGGGTGGTATGGAGAGGAGGGCGGCCGCTGCGGGTAATGCTCTTCTTCCCACAGCAGCAGCCCTGATGGCGGCAAAAGACTCGCGCGCGGCGGAGAGCGGCGCGGGCCTTGTGTATTTGCGATGCGCCACAGGGCCGCAGGGGCAAGAGGCGCCACAGGACGAGCGAGGTGTGAAGAGGGACAGGAACGAGGAGCGTGGGCGAGTCGAGATACAGTCGAGATACAAGGACGGGCAGCGCGGGCGAGGGCGTCAGCTCGCGTGCCATGATCACATGAGAGCACCGATGGCCAGCGATGGCCACGCGCACGCCGCCGCCACCCAGCCCGCCGCCTAATCCCAGGGGTGCACGCGCCTCCTCACCTGCCCGCCGCCAAACTCTTTGGCACGTGTGTTCAAGCAAGGAGCGGGACTGGGGGCTGCTGCGAGGCTGCTGCGGAGGTGCTGCGGAGATGCACGCGGCGGGGAAGGGGCGCGGGCATGACGATCACGAGCTCCGATCGCTTCCGCGCCATTACCTCCCCGCTTGGAGCGGCGGGTGCCGCTTGGTGCAGCGGATGTATTGCCATAGCTAGGCGCCGGCGGACAGTGAGGAGGGACGCCTCTCGCCTCTGGGCCGCCGGACACCGGACCATCACCGGACCGACACGTTCATTTCGTTATTCGCGGGCGACGCAGTCTCGTGCGGTGCCTCGACGGCCGCATCGGGCAGGCCGTGAGTGTGCTGTCTTCATGCTCCCGTATCGGTGCTGCCCGGGTCGAGTAGTAGACGCGATGTGTAGCTTTCCTGTGTTCACGTGTGCGCTTGTGTGACTGATGTGTGCGTTGTGACTTCTCCCCTGTCCAGAGATCGCTGTCCCCCAATTCTCAGCGCGCGTGCTCGGGCGCCCACACGGTGACGGTTCGCGGGTGGGCCTGAGCCCTGACGCGCCTGCCGCCTCCGGCTGACGGCCGCGTCGGGCCGGGCGCACTTTTTTCGCCTAGGGGGACCTTCCCACTACACTCCCCCAGGAGGTAATCACCTCATAGGTTTTGAACACGCGCACTGTGCGGGCGTCGCGGGTCGCGCGACGCCGCGCGAGTTCTTTTTTATTTTGAGCTTGCACCCGGTGTCGACCCGGGCTCCCGGCTGCGGCTCCCGCCCGCGCCGACATCGCTGACGTGACCGGTGGGCCCGAATCCCGCCCTGCCCTAGCCCCGCCCCGATCGATGACCAACCGGCGCGGGATTTGCACGAATACGTTACTATAACAAGTCCAACAACTACAGGGGTGGAAGGCATACCGACCGCGCTACAAAACAGCCCCCGAGGGCACTTCCTACACTACACATGCTCCACGACCTCGAGACCTGCGGCATGACCTCAGAACCGATCATCATTAGAACATCATGCCGCCGCCCATCATGCCGCCGCCCATCATGTGCCGCCGCCCTTCATGACGCCACCACCAACTTACACTACTCAGCCGATACCTGGTTGGCGCCGCGTCATCCAGGCCGCTAACTTTCTCGCCTTGACTTCAACGGTGTTGACTTCTTCTTTGGTGGGCGTCATAGGCACCGCCGCGTCCAGCTTGCGCTGCTCAGCCAGTGCCTGGTTGACACGGCGCGCGCGCTCCTCCGCGTCGGTCAATTTTCTCGCCTTGACTCCTTCTTTGATGGGTCTCATAGCACCCACGATGTAGGCGTCAACTGGATCCTTCTTGACGTCCTCTGTGATCGCAGGCACCACAGCACTCACGATGGAGGCGTCAGCTGGGTTCGTCTTCACCTTCTCTCTGACGGGCTCTACTACGACAGCGCAGCTGGCCTGGAAGAGGTCCCAGAACGTCTCGAACTCATCGAGCTGCAGCTCGCCGTCGCCACTGAAATCGACCTGATCTAAGAGGCTCTGGATCTCTGCCTCGGACGCCTTCGAACTGCCCTTGACGAGCGCCGCCTTGAGCTCGCTGACGCCGATGCTACCGCTGCCGTCCCTATCCAGCTCACTAAAGGCCCTGTTGTACGACATGCTCGGCGTGATGCCCGATTTCTTCGAGAAGCCGAATCCTGAGAAGATCTCTAGCGCAGGCCCGGACAGAGACGGCTTTCCGTAGCCCAGGCGACGGAGCTCTTCGGTCTCTGCTGAAGGTTTGTCTTGGCCAAAGAGAGACGCAATGAAATAGGTCAGGGGCACAGCAGAGACGCCCGCGACAGTCACAGCGACGAGGTCCAGGACCAAGTTTTCTTGGATGATGAAGTCTTCTGCGATGATGTCGGCATGACGCTTGTGGCTATGCATGTCAGCGTGGTTCATCGTTGCGCTGAAGGCGATGGGCGGCGCCACGAACGAGAGAGCGAGGAATGAGGCCCCGAACATTTTTCTCTGGCTGTGCCGCCGACGCGCGCGCTTGGTATCGCCTGCGCGTGTGTCGGCGATGAACAGAATCGATGGATGGGTCGAGTCGAGAAGCGAACCTGAGCGCGCGTGAGTTCTTCAGTTCCTGCACTTCAGTTCTTTCCTAAAATAGGTCTGAAACATGTATCGGGGGACGTTTCGAAGATGTCCCAAAACGGCTCTTTTTGCTTTCTCGGCCTTGGCGACCGGGATCTGGAGACCGATCCAGCTGCAGGCAAACGGGATGAGCCCTGCGTACCGTCAGCTCGTTAAGGTATTGATTATAAAATGCCGCTGACGCTCGCCACCCTCCATAGCGCGAGTTTCCTACGGTCCCACACAGTAACACACAGTACTGGTGGTGTCAAGGGGATGGTGGTGGTTTCGCTGAAAAACCGCCAAGCACACGAGTGCTCACGAGCATGTGTTGGCCCTGACTGCTGGTGCTGCGCGCTGGGCCTCGTGCCCTCGACTCGTGGGGTTGCCACCGAAGATGTCAAATTCAAACTTCTACCGTACTAGATACTTTATTTCGTTGTCTGTTCTCGCCCTGGCCAGTGGTCGTGCGCACGTGACCCGTACTCCAGTAGGTGCCCGGGTCGCGATTGGCGATTGCGTGTTCCGCCCATCGCGGTGTTGCCCATCAGCGCATCAGGTGTTGCGTAAAACATACTCTCTCCTCGTTACCCGACGCCTCTCTCGCACACGCACCTCTCTCTCACATGAACTCAAGAACTCAAGAAGACCCTGTTTCCGCCACCCGCCCGCTCCACCCGCGATACAGCACCCGAATACCACACAATTTGATGGTCAAATCCCACAGCGCACCCCTGGCATGTCGAACAATGATGCGTCCTGACGCCTGCGGGCCGCCACACGAGGCACGAGCGGACGCACGGCAGTAGACACGCCCATCATCATCCACCACATTATCGAGTAATTATCGAGGCCATCGGGACTCATGCCCTTACGCAGCCTCTCTGCGACGATATCAAGGCAGCGTGAAGCACAGCTGTCAGCCGTTCGCCTCACAACGCCAGGGGATCACGCCACAGGATTCCAGCCAAAGCAAGCCAGCGCTTGACTGTACGAAGTATAGTGTGATGATGACCAGCGCTTCGATCCAGAGCACACTTCCCATCGCATCGTTCCCAGCTTCCTGTCATATCATGCTTCGAGTTGGACGGAGTCTCAAATGCGAGCCGCACCAAGAGCCTGCTCCACACTCATTGTCACGTTATCGAGGAACAAGCTCGTGTCGCCTGCCAAGTCACAAACGTCAAACTTCTGCCCGCTGCCGTGAGCCGTCTTACGGAACTTTTCAGTCATCGCATCGGTAGACGTGTTCATCTTAAAGAAGAAGAAATGACACTTGAACCCGTGCGTGAGCTTTTTCAGCATGTCGCACGCTGCAGCAGTATGCGCAAACAAGAGGTGCGCGAATCAGCTGTGGATCTTGAAGCATGTGGGTGGCGGGAACTCAGACAACCATGGTTAGAGTCCTGCGGCGGCAGCATACGATCGGGATCTTGGTGCCCTGGGTAATTGTCGCCCATTCCGCCATTGTACTCCGAGCCGTGCGCCGGGGCGTCGGCGATGTGGATGATTATGCGCGTATCTCCCTTCCAAGTGAGGGACAGCGCCATCTTTAGGCCGCCAGCGACGTCTTCGGGGCCGTCCCCACCGCCCATGGCATTTGAGCGGGCAATAAACTTGTGCAGGTCCGCCATATCCTTCTCCTCGACAAAGTCTTTGAAGTCGTAACGGTCCTTGTCCGAGCAGTCAAAGTCACGGTCTGCGCATGGTTCGATCCGCCACGTCAGATGGTGTGATCTCAGAGCAGCGTATGGGAGCGAGACAGTGAGCAAGCAGTGGAGGCGTGGAAAGAAGGCAGTTAACTGAGCTAAAATGCTGCAAGGAAGGACGACGGTTCAATTCCGAAGGGCTGTAAGCCGAGCGCACATCCGACATAGGCGACGCGCATTTTGACTCCGAGCTTCGCCTTGGTGTTCTCGACAATCTTGAAAAGCTGCGTCTTCGCCACTTCGATCCACGAAGCCATCGAGCCGGTGCAGTCCATCAGGAATGCGAGGTCCACAGAGCCGGAGCCGCAGTGCTTATCGGCCACTTCATGCAGCATCGACAGCAGCTTGTGCCGCGGAAGCTTGCGCAGGTAGTACTTGCGCGTGTTTTCGAGCAGCTCAAACGTTTGGTTATGCGCGTCGCGGAAGGACTCAGCCTTTGTGCACTGCTGCGCGAAGCCCTCAGAGCACGCGGCGTTGCGCAGCTCGTCAATGCGCTTGTAGAGCTGGCTCGCGCTCATCGAGGCGGCAGAAAGCTTCAACTCATCCGCCTTGGTCGGGTTGACGCGCTCCCGCACATCGGCCCAGTTGAGAATGAGGGCGTAGCTGCCCGGCTCATTCTTACGCGCGACGCGGCCACGGATCTGCACCTCGTCCGCTTTATTGACCGAGAGGAAGAGCTGGATGGCGTGGCCACCACCCTTCT
>Ga0210239_102251_pt1 | contig 11133 bp, 8 predicted proteins | sample ChrtobMetP5a_0mM_FD_155451 | JGI IMG/M metagenome (GOLD analysis project Ga0210239, IMG submission 155451) | Chrysochromulina tobin associated microbial communities from unialgal haptophyte culture, Seattle, Washington, United States - P5a_0mM | ecosystem: Host-associated > Algae > Haptophytes >...
GCGATTGATTGACTGAGGCGAGGGACGCTGAATGGACTCCATCGAAAGGCGAAGGACTGTGCGAATTCGCGAGGTCCGGTTCGTCACATTCTGAAACGCCCGCGGCGTTTGGGCTTACCGTTACCGAACCTGATTGTGGGTTCATCGTTTCTCGCCTCTCTCTTCCCTCTCATAACCGCGTTAAGTACTTAACTTTGATTCGGGCAACAGGGCATGTGGACGATCAGTGTGCGAGTTTGGTGGGGTCGATATCCTCTCAACTCCCTCACATGGGCACGTGTTACCCACTGGCATGGTTTTCTGGGTCGCCGATTCGCAAACGTTCACTGCCCACGACGGCGCCTACCACTTGAAGGTGCTTGGACGGGCCCAGAGCCGGGGGAGGGCACCCTCATTTGCGTCACCCTGCGATCCCAGCTGGCTCATACCCGCCCAGCGAATTTGATTGCCTCCCTCCTTGTCCTCGCGCCTATGGAAAACCCCGCGTCGTGGTGGCGGCGCGCTGTGGTGGCGGCGAGGAACTTAGCGTATGGGCCGTGCACGCCGTTATGCCGCCCGTCTTCCCGGCGCGACGCCAAGGATGGTGGCCCTTGCCTCTGGCATGGTTACTTACCCGCGCTTGTTGCAAAGCCGGCGCCTTGCAAGCTGCAACTCTCCCTGGCTATCTCTGATTCTCTTACGCTCGGCTCGGGACTTGCACGGGGGCTCTCCGGCGACACTCGACCTGGGACTACGGAGGCTGGCCTGTGCGTTCCTCCGCGTCAACAGCCGGGACGTGGTCAGCACGGCCTCCGCCTGCGAGGTGGTGGCGATACAGATGCTCAACAGCCCAACCTCAATCTTGACCCGCAGCTCCCGGCGGCTGGTGAATGTGGATTTCATCTCCTCTCCCTCAACATGAAGGGAGCCGCCTTGACAGAGCGACAGGCAGCAGGCCTCGACCACTGGGACTGTCGTACCCGCTCGCTCCTCTCGACGATCAACCTGTGGCAGCGGCCAGCGCTGATCGCGCTTCAGGAACTAGGGGGTGGCCAGGCCAGCATCGACAGGCTTTCCCTCGAGCTCCGGCGACTGGGTTACGACACTGCGGCGCGCGCCGGGGAAGAGACTCACTCGCGCCAAGATGGCCATCGCCGCGGCGGAGTCCTTCTTGCATGGCATCGTAGCCAGTTCCGGCCCACACGGAGCGAATCTCAGGCGGAGCGATGCTTTCATGGCTTTGCGCTCCTTCATGCTGCTGACATCACAGCTGCCCACGAGGGCGGCCTCGTCAGTAGCACCGTGGCAGCCGAACTGATTAGATATGCCGGCCACTGAGCGCTCGCCGTCCAGCTCACGCGCACTCGAGGGTCACAGGCCAACACCGAACTCCTCTTCGCCGTCGTGTACACCCCTGCGTCAGCCTCGCACGCCCTGCGCGCGGCATTCATCGAGCTACTAGCCGATAAAGTTGAGTCTCTCACCGCCGACGCGCTCACGGGTGAGATCACCCTGCCCTTTGCAGTGGCTGGAGACTGGAATGCTTCCCCGGGGCCCGAATTTCGTCGCAACGGCGCGGCCAACGATGTGCACGACGATGCTCTGCTTCGTCGGTGGTTTGGGGATGGGGACGGGCGCCGCCTCTCGGCTCCAGTTGCTACTGGGTTACAAAGAGGCCAGTTTACATTTCGGGCTTCCACGGGGCCTCAAAACGATCGTGATCTGGACTTTGTATTCACCAATTACGATCAGTCCAACTTGTGGCGGCCTTCTGAAAAGGGAGGCGTTTTCTTGGGGGAATGGGGGGAAACAGGCGACGCGTTTGATCACCGTGTGGGACTGTACTTCCGTAATGAAGGTACGCTCGAGCGCCTTGGTGACGGCCGTGGGCTCACCTTCCGTATCAGCAAGGCGCCTTCGTGCTGGGCTGGTTACCAGGCGCTCGCCGCCCAATTTATCCCTCCGCCGGCCGCCACAGCCGAGGTTGCTTTAGCCGCGCTGGAGTCTCACCTGGTTTGCTGTGCGAGCACCGCCATGGGTGCAGACCGATGGGGCTCTCGTGCGCCGAGAGCAACTCCTCCGGACGACCCAGAGGTGCGACTCAGGTGGCTGCAAGGCCTCTATTCCGTGGTCTGTGCCTCGTATGAGTGGAGCGCCGAGCATGCAGATCGAGCGCATCACCTCTTCATCGATTTGTCTAACGACAAACTTTACAAGGCCGTCATGCTTAGGCGAGTACGAGATCGTGAGCTGCATCGGGCTTCCATTCAAGGGAGGGCCTTGGCGTGGACACACTTGCGCAACGCCTGCGATAAACGTCTTCGAGACGCCATCGCAAGGCTACTACCAAAGGTGGAAGCAACTCGTCGACAGCTCAGGCAGTCTGTCGACCTTGGCATCGGTGAGCCGTGCTCGGCTCAAGAGTTTACAGAACGGCTTCATCAGAGACTGCGGGAGATTCGCGGTCGCAAACAATCAGGCCGTTTTCAAGTCGCTGCTCTCACCGACGAGGAGGGGGTCGTGATGAGGAGCGCCGAGACGGTTCACGCTATTGCCCGCAGTTATGGCGTCTCGCAGAATCGGCTTAGTGATTCAGATGACGAAGCGTTCGCGATCTGGCTCACCTCCCTTGTTCCACTCGTCCCGACGCTTACTCTTCCCGGGGGCGAAGCATGGACAATCCGCAAAGCCTTGCCAGTCGAGGTGATTCGGCGTGAGGCACGGAAGCAGCGGAAGGGCAAGGCGCGGGCACTCAACCCCTTCATCATCGAGATGCTTCAGTGTCTTCCCGAAGGTCACCCGGCGGAGTTGGCCTATTTCGAGCTTCTACTTCGCTGTATGGAAGATGGAGTTTATCCGGCTCACTTTCTACAGAATATCGCTGTCCTCATCCCCAAAAAGACGGCGGGACTTTTGCACATGTCGCTTCTAAGGGACATCTGGCTCATCAATCACGGTCCAAACTTGCGGAACGATGCCTTCTTCACACTGCGCTCACGACGGTTGGAGCGCGCGTTCTACCCAATCACGCTGGAGGATGCAGAGGCAGAGGTTGCACAGAACAGGCGTTTGCTCTGCACTTGTGCATCGATGATGCGCTAGCAAGGCGCAAACCGATGTACGTGCTCTACGTTGATCTCACCAAGTGTTTCATGTCGTTCTCCCGCACGGCAGCCGATCTTGCGATGAGACACGCTGGGATCCCTGAAGCTGCGCTTCGTGCGCTCCGCGGGCTGGTGGACAACTGGAAACATGGTGTCGCACAAGGAAGGTACGAAACCGCCTTTGGCGCTACCGACCCGTTCCCGATCCTTCGCGGCTTTCTTCAAGGCGCACAAGGGTCCCCGGAGGCCTGCAAGATCATGATGGACACCATTGCACAAGCCTTGGAACTCAAGGTCTCAGGTTATTCAGCCTTCTCACCGGACGGCGCCGGCCTTGAGATGGGCATGCTTGTCTTCGTTGACGACGCTGCCAATGCCACGAACGAAGCCTTCTTCCTTCACCGGACCACTGTGTTCTGGTCTATCTGGAGCCGCATCACAGATTGTCAGCTCAACATCAAGGGCAAAAGCAAAACGGTTGTGCAGGCACTGGAATACAAGCGTGGCCGTGACGGTACACTCCTCCCTAAGTCGACATCTGAGCAGTTCTTCATCGCTGGCCTGCGCCCAGGGGACCCGCCCCGCCTCATCCCCAACCTACTCGTCAATGAGCTTTACCTGTACTGCGGGATGGCTACGCGCATGGATGGTCGCCATAACGATGATGGACTCGCCACTCTTAAATCCAAGATCGCATCTTGTGGCGGGCAAGCCACGGCTTACTCTACGAGTCGTCGGCTCGCCCTGGGTTGCGCGGGTCTCGGGGTTTACGGCAACGCGTTCTTCTATGGGACATGCTTCGGCGGCTCATTCGATGACATAGAGAACCGCCTCGGTCCCGCCAGCAGGAGGGCCATGCAAGGGGCGGGCATCAAGGGACCGCGCCGTTCATTCTCATCTCCACGCGTACAACTTCACGCCAAGCCGGGAGGCATCACCGCGGGCGCCAACGATGACCTTGCTCAGCACATCGTCGACATCGCTGGGCCAGGCGCCTTTGTGTCTGGATACGGTAATGCCCACGTTTGGCCGGCTATGATGGCCGCGGGGCTCATGACACTCGTCAACGCGCTCGCGTCTCCGCTTCACACCCCCGCCGCTGACCGCGCGCATCACGCCGTTGCTCGTGTTCTATGGACACTCGGACTTCGACGGCTCAACTACGGCCCCCGGGGGATATGGCTGGGCCCAGTCAGCGAGCACCTCCGCACGTCCAACATAGTAGAAAGACCCCTATGGCTTTTATGCCAAATTGGTGCTGGTTACCTCCCTCTCGTTGACTGTCACTTCGATGAGTGGTCTCCGCTTCGACCCGAAAGGTGGCCCGGCTACCCGTCGGACTGGGTTAGTCTGTGGCATGGCGGCCTTTATGATCAGCTCCGCTCCAAGGGAGTCACCTTTTGCCCCATTCTCGCCGCGGGAGGTATTGCCGAGCTCGCCAACCTGTGTGACGAGCTCCACGGCGACTTCCTCAGTGAGGACGAAATTCTTGAGGCGCACCCACGCGCCATTGAGCTCGGGGCATCGGAAGCAAGGAGAGAACTCCGTGGCCTCTTGGGAGCCATCTCGGCGTGTCACATAGCACCCGTGCCTGGACGGCCGGGGTGGGCCATGGCTGACGCTGCAGAGGGCGTCATCCCATCGTACGCTCCAGCTGCTGAGTATGGGCTATTCAGACAGGTATCGCTTGCGCACCTCTCGGCTCGTAAACGCAGTGGAGACGGTGGCGCTCGCCTAGCAACGCTTCTTGACGTCAACACGGACTTGAGCGCTCTTCGGGCCGCAATACACTCGCTGCCCGATGAAGTGGCTACCTCATTCACAGACGTGTTCTCTGGCGTCCCTTACAACTCGATTGCGTCTCGCTCTAGGCTCAAGTATTTTCTCCTACAATTCCCGGAGCTCATTCCGGTCATTGCTGCCGTCACGTCGACCTCGGAGTACGTTGCGGACGTGAGTGGATTTTGGTCAATCTTCTACCACGCCCGTTTTATCGCCGCCCGAATTCTTTCTGGCACCACTGTGCAAGCGTCTGAGCAAACCCTCCAGCGGGCGCACCAAGTCCTCGCTTGTGCGAAGGCTCAAGGGGTTGACTGGCTTATGTGGCTGTCGGCGCGTCCTGAAAATGTCAGGGAACCTTTACCTGATCCCGAGAGCCCAAACGGGGAGGCCACGGAATCGGCATCTCCTACTCGCCCCTCGGACGGATCGCGATCTGCTATTCTACAGGAGCGAAGGGAGCAACTTCTCGGGGACGTGGAAGCTCTGCAACGCGTTGTAGTCTCGCTTCAAGAATATCAAGAACAGAATACTCACATAGAGGAGGCGCGCCAATTTCGTGAGTGGCTTCGAGAAGGCGGGGCAACCCACCTGCCTCCATCAAGTGACGAGGACGAGCGTGATGAGATGCCCGGTGGCGCAACGCGCGGGGGCGGAGGAATGCATCACGCGTCAATCAGCCCCAAGGTGACCACTCCTACACCGGTCGTGCCGTGCTGGATGTCCGAGCCCCTCCTCCTCTGCGACTTCTCCCTCTCTTACATCACTCCGGCGATGAAAAAACGGGAGGCGATGCGCCCCCCTCTCGACACGGACGAGGCCTGTCGCGTCATTCGCTCTACGGATCGCTTTGGCACCCTCCTCATCAGTCTGCACCCTCAAGCGCCTCCGACGGACTCTGCGGTTCATCGCGCCTTTGTTGAAGCCAAGGAGCGCATCCTCGGAGCTCAATCTCGCAGCGAAGGAGGCATATCAGCTCGGCACCCGAGGTGGCAAGTAGCTCGCTGTCGGATCGACGCCGCTTGGCTCCACCTGCGAGATCGTGACAACCGGCTGCATGCATGGTCCGCTTGGTTGGGACAGCGCAGAGGGCCCGTGACCAACACGATCAAGTGTGTTCTTCATGGTACCGCGCTTCACTCCCTTCTTGCCTCACCCGTTGCCGGAGGGCCTGGACGGGCTCTGGGTGCGACTGTTGGATCGGAAATAACGGAGCTTCTGGCCGCTAGCGAGCCTCACCCGACAAACCCGCACCTTCGTACCCTCGACATCTCCTACCGCCACTCTGAGAGGGGCGCTCGCCTGGTCGCCGCCGGTTTTGTCCGATTCAGTCGAGAATACGGTGTTGGAGCAGATCCCTTCAAATGCTCCAGGGCGTGTAGGGACGCCGCCATGGGCGAAGTTAGTCACGACCTCGATGACGCCGTCAGCTTCCCGACGGCACAGCAGGCGCTCTTTCCGAGCGCCCTCTTGGACCGCGGAACCGTCATCCGCATGGATCAAAGCGCCATTCTCATCGCTCACCCTAAAGAAGTGCGGCTCGCTGTCGGCCGGCATTTCCTACGCGAGGACCTTCTGGGCTCTGACGAGATCTACAACAGGGCAAAAGTGCTTCTCAGTGCTGTTGAGAACGGCGCATCGTGCGAAGCGTGGATTCGCAGGCAACCCCCGGGTGACGTCCGCAGCTCGTCAGTCTGCGACGACCTGCAGATCAGTGCAGCTCTCATGTTCAACTTGGCAACGTTCGCACGCGAACAAGAAGCTCGCGCACGTTGGCTCGCCGCGTCTCGACCGGACCTGGTTCGGTACCTCGCAACCATCAACACTTTTATGGAAGAGGGCGACCGCGACAGTGACCTCACGGCCAAGTCGTACATCCTTCAGGACTACGAGGGCGCCTCTAGGCGGGCTAAGCTCGAGTGGGCTCACAAGGCTCAAGCCCAAGTCATTAATCTACAACACGACGGAGTACGGATGCGCATCCCTTTTCACTGCACCATTGAGGCCGTCGTTCAACAAATCTCAGATGCGTGCTCTGTCGCGCTCGGTTACCGTCAGGCCGTCGTTGTCAAAAGCTCCCCCTCGGGCTCAATGCTACTCGACCGCGTTCGCCCCTCTATCATACCGCCGCGCATCCCTCAAAACCCGCCTACGCCTTTCACTCCCAACCCTTCTATTCTGGATAGCGCCCGTCATCACGACCTCAAGGATGCATTCGCTGCTCTCTTGGGTGACGCTTCCCCCCCGCCGGCCGGTGCGCCGTGTGCAGCGGGAGCGCCGCAACTTGCGCTGGATGGTGCCGCACGCCGTGCTATCTACTTTTACGAATCAAATGCGAAGGCGGATGTGCGCCTCTGGCATCAGCGTGTACAAGGAGGCTACCACCGGCGGTGGGAAGGCAGGGGTGCCGTGTGGCTGAACCGAGTGCGCCAAGCGTACATCTTCGACGACCTCGGACGGCTAAAGGGAAACCCGTTCCACCCTGACTGCCCGCTGGCTGCTCGTTTTTGGTGGGAATGTCAGGCAGTTTGTGAGCGAGCGAACAAACCTGTCAAGGCGGAGGAGTGCCGGTTCGTCTTTGACAAACTTCTGGCGATCGAGTCGGAGTACCCCGTTACTCACTTTGTTGCTACGGATGGCTCTAAAAAGATCGACGCGGATTCGGGGGAAAAGCACGTGGGCAGAGCTTGCGTCACGGTTTCCGCGGGGGTCATGGGAAGCCTAGTGCTTGGAGGACAACTCGACGTCTTCGCCGACAACTTCGAGAGGCACTCCTACGAGGCCGAGCTCGCAGCATTTCATGATCACCTCGCGGCCACGGCGGACACCGTCTCGGTCATCGTCACGGACTGTCTAAGCGGCATGCAAGCGGGACACGCCTTCCCGGGGCGCACAGTCTCCTCTCAAGCAGCCCGCTACCGAGACAAGGAGCTGGGCAATCTGGCGGAACTTGAACAGCGGCATCGGGCGGTCTTGTACGTGCACATCCACAGCCACACTGGTATTACGCCTAACGAGGCGGCGGATGCCGTGGCCACGTCCATGCTTCACGCTCCCCTTCTTCCCCTCGATCTCCTGCCATCCGCTCACGCCAAGTGCCGGGTTTTCGGGGTCAAGCGGGGAGTTGGGCGCGCGGCGTTTGACTTCTGCGCTGTCCGCCGGTGCGAGCCAGCGATGACGAGAAGCTTATCTTTGAGGTCGTAGAGTTTACCTGCAAGGGCCGTGACGAGTACGATGTAGTCGGCCCACTGGTCGTACGCTCGACACCCCGCGTCACGGCCGCCCTGTCTGTCGGGCTCGATGACCGGCACTCCGCGTACGCGAGGCGGTCTGTCAAGTACCTCTGGACCTGCCATGGTTGTCCACAACCTGAGTGCGCGGAAGGCCCGGCGAACCAAACAAGCCCCGTCCCACGTCTCCCGCAAACCACGTGAAGCCGTCCACACCGAGCGCGGGGCCGGTCGCTGAACGATGACGTCGCGGCCACGATAGCTGACGACGGTGGTGCGAACAGCGTTGACTTTGATCGTTGAGCCGTGTTTCGCCACGTGCGCCGCCTGGCGCCCCTCCCGGAGGATAGCTGAAATCCACTTGAGGAAACCACGGCCGTAGCCCAGCGCCAAAGATCGCGCCGTCTCTTTGGACTCAAGGACCCGTTGAGATCGGGGCGTGTCGGGTAGTCCCAGCATAAACCGAAGTGCAGCGTGCTTTTCCCTGGGTCCGAGAGAATGGGCTTGGCCAGATAGCGCCGCGAGCGCGTATCGCGCTTGGGCGGTACCGAAATCGCTGAGGCGTTGGGAGAGCCACCCCTCAGCTCGAGACCTGAGAATGACCGACTCACCCACGGCGCACGTTGTGATAGCGTGCCATCGAGTCTGAGGAGCTCTCGCCGGAGGAGGTCGCCAAAGGCCCGCGACTGTAATGTCACGTGCCATGAAGCAGCCTTGGCAGGGGCACGGTGCGTGCACCTGACACCACCATTCCCACCCTCCCTTTTGCGCGCCATACTCGCGTGCGCGATCTATTTGCGCCACTCCAGGTAGTACGCGCTCACGCAGCCCGTCCCCCAGGCGATCCGCCAGGAGGCCGCACCGATCCGCTCGCGCGTCCATGATGGACGCGTGGGTAGCCTCCGTGAGTAGCTTCGCCCGAACTGGGTGACGGCAGAGCAGAGGCCAGGTGTCTTCGTTCTCGAGGAGGGTGAAAGAGGAGGCGCCCGCCAGCTTAGCCACCATGACCGAGCTGGTGTGGCTGCGCCATGCTGGTTTCGACCCCACCATCGAGCGGCGTAAGCGAGCTCGTGTGGAAGCAGTCCGACAAGCTGCCCTTCAAGCCCGCCAACGCAAACAAGAGGCTCAGGCTGGGCGCGCGGCGGCACATGCCCAAAGGCGTGAAAAAGCTCGAGTAGCACGGGAGGCCGCAGACGACTTGGCGGAAGCGGCGCGCCTTGCCTCCGCCGCAGTGACTAGACCTATGCGCTCATCCGTCGAAGCTACTATCGCCGCCATGGATTTTGACCGACGCTGCAATCAATCTAGGCCTCTTGAACCGTCAACGCCAGCCGCCCCCGTCCCCGCTGACCAAGCCCCGCCCCCATTCGTGTGCACTCGAGGCCACTTCCTCGTGCCAGCGCCCGTTCGAGGTGGACCCCAGAGCTTTCAAGTGCGGTGCAACGGCCCTTGTGGGCGCTCTATTGGGAAGGGCGTTCTCAGGTGGATGTGTGAAGGCCACGGGTGTGATATCGACATTTGCCTGGGGTGCGTCGTACACGATGACCAGGAGGGAGCCCTTCGTGGGCGTATTCGATGCCCCAGAGGACATAGCATGCTGTTCCTTGTCGTTGCACCCCCCTCCCACCTTCAGCTGAAATGCGATGGTGGGTGCCGCAGAACTCTGCGCGAAGGCACGTGGATCTACAGGTGTGCCACGTGTCAACTTGACCTTTGCGCTGCATGCTCTCCCGAGGGCGTCCTCCCAGTGGCGGCTCCGCCTCCGCCCAGAGTCAAGGCGAAACGAATCCGGGGGCAGCGTGCAAGCGCCCCGGACCGACCAGCTAAGCGACGGGCCGGGCCTGCTTGCCGTGGCAAACGTGACCCTCGAGCTCCCACCTTGTTCGACTCGGACAGTGACGAGGCACCCGCTGACTCCGGCGGCGACGCACCGGGTGCGGCACGTGGGCATCAACCGGGCGCAGACAGGGAGGGGGAGGCACCAGTACGTGAGCTCAGCCGAGGCCAAGGACCGGCGTTCGCACGGCCGGGTGGTGCCCCGAGTCAGCCTCACGGGGAAGGGCCCGGGCGCAAGCGTAGCGGAATACCCTCTATACGTTCGCGCGGGCAAGGCTCGTGAACGCGAGCGGGACCCCCTTAAGGGTCCGCTCCGTCACCCCCTTGACACTCCCGCCCCCCCTCGTTTTTGGTCGATTCGGTGTTCGTGTGGTTGGGTGTGGCGCGTTTTGGCTGTGCGTGTGTGTGTGCGCCGCACCTTGCGCCCTCCACGTTGTGTCTCCACGGGACCTGTGGTCGTGCGTCTTGCCGGGATGGCAATCTAACGTGAACGTGAACGTCGCCACTTAACACTGTAGAGGGTTTTTGCAGTTTTTTTTCACGCCTGTAAGGCAGGGGACAGGGGCAGGGGACCACCCAAGACAGCCTGGGACGTTCGGTTGTCTTTTTCCTAGCTCAACCTCTGCTGGCACAACTCTCAAACCACCATCGAGGCGCTTTTTGCGTCCGGACGCAGGCCCCGGGGCCGAAGACGCGGAATTGCGCGACCGCAGCGCGCCCGACGTGTGCCCCATCGCCATCCTGAGGGGTCTTCTACTTTGAACGACGAGCACGCGATGCGGCGTCATGTGCCTGCGGCGTGCCGCGCACAACGATTTTGGTGCTGAGGACGACCGGTTGAGACTCGGGGCACGGCAACGCGCTAGGGCAACAGGAGCGGTGCGAATTCCGAGCCCGTCCAGCGACGGGCACGGCGACGCGCTAGACCCCGGCGCCGAGCGTCGCTTTCCCCACGCCCGTTCCCATGACTGTGCACGCGCGGCTCGCCTCCTCGTGCATAGGTGTCAAGACGTCCAGGTGACGACCAGCGGGGCTGAGGCCGATCAGTGGACTACCGGGGCACGGCAGCGCACTAGGGCTAGACCCAGGCGCCGAGCGTCGCCTTCCCCTCGCCCGTCCCCAAGATGAATGTGGACGCGACGCTGTCTGCGGCGTGCCGCGCACAGCTGCGGCTGGTACAGTCGATGCGCTCAGCCAACGTACGC
>Ga0210239_102262_pt1 | contig 11060 bp, 6 predicted proteins | sample ChrtobMetP5a_0mM_FD_155451 | JGI IMG/M metagenome (GOLD analysis project Ga0210239, IMG submission 155451) | Chrysochromulina tobin associated microbial communities from unialgal haptophyte culture, Seattle, Washington, United States - P5a_0mM | ecosystem: Host-associated > Algae > Haptophytes >...
AGTGAACTGTTAATGTTAACTGAAAACCCTTAACGTTAAAGTGTTGTTGTTAATGGTTCCTATTGTTGTTATGTTGTTAGTGTTAAACACTTCAACAGTGTTTGGTCCTTAACGTTAGGCTACTCTACCTGACGGCATCTCACCATTCCCGACGTCATTGCCGGGGCATAGCAGCCTCTACCAGGAGCGATGCCCCTCTCCTGTCTGCGCGCACACTAAACTACCCCACAAGAGCTGATTGCTTCTGCTTGCCTCTGAGTGCATCAGACGCGCACGATAAAACCACACACAAGCTGATCCTGATCCTCTCAGCTGTTCCTAGCCCCCCGAGTTGCACAGTGCATCGCGCGCTGTGGCTGGAGCGCTCAGAGGCCCTTCCGCATGGCATTCATTTGGATGGACTGGCGCGCGCACCTAGCGCGCACCCGCCCATCCCCGCCCCGCCCCCCCGCGCCCCCCCCCCCCCCCCCCCCCCCCCCCCCCCTTTGGATTGACTGGCGCGCGCCCACGCCTGGTCTACGCCCGGTCGACACGCCCGGCACGGCGCGCGGCACTGAGCCAGTACGGAGAGGTCCGCCGAGGAGAGCGGCCGGGGTGACTGTAGCGTAGGCGGCTGCAGGCAGTCGCGCGAGATTCGTCCTCACTCATGGCCATCGAACTGAGTGCCGCTGAACGCTGCTGAACGCTGACGAACGCTGAGTGCACCCCTCAGCATACCCTCAGCAGAGGCCCTCATGCATGACATTGGCGGCTTACTCACTGAAATGGTCCGCATCGTCGTCGGCGGCACAGAATACACCCCCCGCTGCGCAGGCAGCCTCGGCTGCCTCCTTGACCTTCACCTTACGCGTGTGCACGGCGTGCCGACGCATCATGGCAGGGGTGGCGACTACGTCCCAGAGCAGCGACGACTCGATCGTGGCGGGCTGACTTGCCGCGTCCCATACCGTGCGCAGGTCGGGCCCGATCTCGTCCAGTATCTCGTCCTCGAAGCTGATGATGATGTCCAGCATCACCGCCTCCTCCGCGGTCTCATACACACCTTCGAAAGCCCGTTCAAGGAACGGGCACGAGGACGGCGTGCGCAGAATACGGCCCTCGACCGCGTTGGCACTAGAGCGTTTCGCCTCCATCACCAGCGGCGCTGCATCGAGCTCGAAAAAGTCGAAGAGCTCGACTTCGTCAGTTTTGTCCTCCGCCGCGTCGCTCGAGAAGCTGCTCGTGATTGTCGGTGTCGAGGGCGCTGTGACCGGTGAGGTCCGTCTTGATGACAACTTGGTAGCGTCCCCGAGGGAAATAATCGTTGCTTCATCGGAAGTGTCCTCGCCGTCGTACATAAGCTCTGGCTGCTTCATTTGGGGAGCGCAGAGCATGATAGCCTTCATCTCCTTCTGCGACTGCTCTCGTCCACACCGATTGGGACGGAGCGAGTCCAGCGCCTCGAGTGCATGTGGCCACGCGTGCCCCGAGGGTAACTCACATCCGAACACACCGCCGTCGCGCTCATGCATCTGGCAGCACTTGTGCCCGTGAGCCGTGACTCGCTTGCTCTGCCTCTGAACTGGGAAGGTAATGAACTCGGGCACGGTAATGGACGCAGGCTCAGCAAAGAGGTGCGTACTTTGGCCGATGGCGGAGGTATGAGGCATCGAGGGCTGCAGCGATGGATCAGCGCTGCGCTTGCGTGACGGCATGAGCTGTAGGGACTCGGTGAGAAGGCGTAAACGAGCACAGCTGACCCTGCTACGCTTTTCAGTGGCCGCGCCGCGAGGACCACTCATCTGCGTGGACGAAGCGCGCGTTCCAAATTAGGGAGAATGAGCGCAAATCGCATCATCTCCCCACGACAGCTCCTGTTACGTGTTAGCCTCAGCGCGGGTCCCTTGGCGGGTCCTCCGGGCTCCGGCAGATGTCCGGCAAGGGCAGTCCTAACAGTCCGGCCGGCTGCGCTGCAAGCTGCGCTGCGGTCCCAGGAGTGTCCCAGGGGCTGCGGTTTCGTACCTCCCAAGACAAGTCTATACAGATACTACAGACACCCATACGGAAGCCTATCGAGAGAGCACCGGAAGGGTGGAAGGGAGGGGGCGGAGAAGACGGACTTGACTTGCCATGACTTGACTGCAAACACATTTGATGACCGACCCTGACCAGACCTGATCGTGGCACGCACCTCTTTCATCACGCCGAATGACAGTACTGAAAAGAGGCGTCATCGCCAAGGCGCTCCTTGAGGGCACTTCAGCGCCGGTATTCACCGCGCGCATGGCTGATCGAAAGTTGCGTTGGGAGTTCCTTGGTCGGCCGACGCCATTTCCGTTCAAGATTCTAGACAAACTCGGTCAGAAGGCGTTTGCAAAAGAGCACGGAGCTGATGTGCCCGCCACCCTGGCCGTCTTTGACGCTGCCGAGATCGCCGCCGACAAATCGGCGCTGCGCTCACATCTCGCGCGATGCTCTTCGGATTTTGTGCTGAAACCTGTGCACGGCTACCAGAACAAACAAGCGTTTGCCGTGCGTGGAGGGGCACACGACCTGCTTCGCAACAAATCATTTGACGTGAATGCTGCCGCGGATGTGATCGCCGCCGACGATGAGTTCAGCTCTTACATGGTGGAGGAGCTCCTGGCGGATGAACGGGGCGACGCTGCGCCCTCGCGCTTGCCGGTGGATTTCAAGTTCTGGTGCTTCGGCCCGACCATTGCGCACGTGACGATCATGGTGTCCCGAGAACGGCGCGGCGAAGGGTACACGGTTGCAGTCGCCGACTGCGACGAGTCGTTTACACCCCAACCCACATGGTGCGCGCTCCCAACGAGTGCGGAGAGCGGCCTTGTGGAGCTCGTGCCACTTCCACTGAAGCCCCTGTGCTGGGACCACATGGTAGCGACAGCGCGCCGGTTGGGCGCCGCCGTCGGCGCGTTCGCGCGCATCGACATTTACGCGACTCCAAGAGGCGCCGTCTTCGGCGAGTTCCAGCTCTTGTTCGACCTGGTCGACTGGAACGATCGCGCGGACGCTGCCATTCGTACGATGTGGAGAGGACGCGACGGTGCCGGGTGAGACCGGAAGCACGTGGACGACGCTTATTAGTGAGTCTAGTGTAGTGTTGGTAGGCACGCAAAACGCAAATTTTCTGACTCTCTGACGAAATCCGGCGATACTTCCCGACTGGCCACTTCCGTCTTCGAGCACCGCTCCGCTTTATCGACCATGGGTTGCGGAGCGAGCGCGATGGAATCGCCCGCGGCCGGTAGCGCGGCTCCAAATGGATCCAAGTCGTGCACCAAGCAGGAGCCGCACGTGCCTGCCGAGCACACTCAGCAGAGAGGCTCCCTCGCACAAGGTGTTCACCACCTCAGCGTAGTGGCCATGCACAGTCTATCCGTCATCAGCGACATTCCCACCCTCCGTCCGACCACGATGGCTCCCAAGGTGCTGCCCGCGCACCGGCCCGACGTGGGCGCTCTCCTCAAGCCGGGCGGTGACGCCCAGGGCCAGCTCACGACGAGCAAGTTGCCTCCGTTGCTGCAGGCTCCCGCTCGACGAAAATCACTCTCTATCCCGGAAAACCTATACTCGGAGCAAATCAAAGCCGTGCTCGCGTCACCTGGTGCGAGCGAGCGGCGGAGCAAGATCATCTTGCGCGCTGCAACTGAGAGCCCGCCCTTGCTCGGCGGCGCTTGCGATCAGCCCACGCCACAAAGTACGACCTGCACGCCCCTGCCGCACTACGGACGACCGCCACCGCGGTCGCCGCCGATCAGCCGCATCAGCGGACGCTCCGTTGGGCGGCGCCACTCGCGCGCGCGGACTTCCTCCTCGTTGAGGTCGCTCTCAGAGGATGCTGAGGAGCTGATGACCTCCTTGACCTCCTTGCCCTCCTTGCCGACGGGTTGATGAGCTAAGTCCCATGCGCCAAGCGCCATGGAGCATAACTGCATTATAAGAGCATATCTACTATTGGAATACTGGTGCACCCTTATTTGCTTTCTTCACGACGTTTTATTGCACATTTCCAGAACAGCGCCTGTTTGCAAGCAAGCGGCACAAATTGAAACGAATTTTAGCGGCCACACGACGGTCGGTCCCAGGGCAGCGTTTTGCCGAGGGCGACTTGCTGGTGACCTCGCGATGCTTCCCGACGTTGTCGTCGTGGCGGACGCGGGTGCGTGCGAGTGGCGGTTTGGGTACGTCGAAGATGGTGGGCCGAGCGTGATTCTACCTGCACATGTGACTGCCGATGGGCGCATGGACGAGGCGAAGCTACCGGACGCGCTCCAAGCGCTCGAGAGCTTCGAGGAGCTGGAAGAGTGTGCGCTCGTGCTCGCCGAGCCTCCTGACGAGTCCGAGGCGCATCGTGAGCGCGCTGCAGCCGCCGCGTTTACCGTGCAGGCCGTGCAGGCCGTGTGCTGCTACCCTGGACCTCTGCTTGCCGTGTACAACGCCCAGTTCGACACGGGCGTGTTAGTGGACGTGGGGTTCCCCGCGACGTTCATCTACATCATGTACGATGGCAAGAGCGTGCTCGACGGCGCAGTGCTCCATGGGCTCGGCGGTAAGCACTGCGGCCGCACGGCCGACGCGAGCTGCGACGGACTCTTTGATCCCTCACTGTTGGACGACGAGCACGCAGCGGCCAAGGAGCTGTGCGGGCTGCCCGAGGCGATCGTGCGCACCGTGATGCTCGCGGACGTGAGTCTCCGGCAGCAGCTGCTCGGGCATGTCGTCCTCGTCGGCGGTACGAGCAAGCTCGCAAAGTGTCCAGAGCGCCTTGAGGAAGGTCTCAAAACCACTCTCGTGGACAAGGGTGCCACGGCACTGATGCCTCGCGTGTTTGCCAACCCGGACCGGCGCCTGGCGCAGTGGCTGGGCGGCGCGCTGCTCAGCCAGATGACCTCAGCCCACGGCCTCTTTGTGAGCCGCGAAGCCTTCAAAGCCGATCCACGAGCGGTCCACGCACCTCCACGAACGGTCGTCTGTCGCTCGTTACAGGCGATGGAAGAGCACACAGCGCAGACCAGAGCCACCGAGGCGGCGGCGCACGCAGCGGAGGCGAAGGCGACGCGCGAGCACGTGCACAAGCAGCTCGAGGCAGCGCGCAAGTTCTGGCTCGAACAATCTCCCGTTGGGAGCTCTGAGGAGCGCAGGCGCATGCGTCACACCCAAATTTGGCAGGTGAGACCCATCTATGAGCGCTCGCTGACGCAGCAGGTGCTCGCGGCGGGCTGTTCACAGACCAAGATCGCCAAGAAGAGGCGGCGCCCGAAGAGCGGCGCGCTGGTCGAGGGCGATCCGGACGAGCGCGACGCTGACGACGACGACGGCGCTGGCGCAGCCGGCACGGGCCTCAAGGCAGCGCACGGCACGACGCCCAAGGAGCTCATGCAAGCAGCGGCCGCCGCTTCGGCAGCCAGTGGGGGCGCGGCGGCGGCGGCGGCTCTCGCAATTGCGGCTCGCGCGCTGCGTCTGCTCTGCGAGAGTGATGATGACGAGCTCATCAAGCGGCAGCTCCATCAGCGGCTAGCCGCCACATGGGCAGTGTGCGATCTGAACACCCCGAGCGTGCCAGCCGAAACGGTGCTGCGCCATCACCTGCGCCGCCAGACACGCTCGGGGTGGCTGCACTGGTGCGCCTTTGGCGCGGCGCGCGAGGCCGAGCGGCAGGCGGCGCGCGCGCGCCAACCAGCCGTGCTCACAGCCTGGGTTCGTATCGGCTCCAAGTGGGGCTCTCGTCGATGGCTCGGCCATCGAGCCCGCACCATCCTCCAACAGAGGAGGATGGACAAGGCCTCTGACTGGCACAGCACAGGGCAGCTCGGCGACGCCTGCGCAGTGTGGTACCGGTACGCCGACGCGCGACGCGCCGCGGTGGGCACCATGCACAAGGTGTGCGCCCGCTTCGGCTGCCGGCGAGCCCTCGGCGCCTTCTTCCGCCAGGCGCGTCGTCGCAAGCTCGCCCGGCTCTTCAAAGCCAGGTCGGAGTGGGCGGCGCTCAAGACGACGCTCGAGCGGGCGCTCCGCCAGTGGTCCTATATGGCGTCCATGATCCATCAAGCCGCACACGTGCGCGCGAAGCAGAAGAAGAGCGAGCGCGAGGATGGCTTGTTGCGCTGGGCTCGTGCCACCCAGGCGAAGGCGAAGGCGGAGGCCGACCTCGCCGAGGCGGCCGGCTTCGCCCGTACGGGCATAGCGATCCAGTTCTGGGTCGCCGCAACTCGCGCGGCGGTGGATGGGCGCAAGCGTCGGCGGCTCGAGGCCATCACGAGTCGCTCACGGATGCTCAAGATCCGAAGGCGTTTCGAGTTTCGTCATTTCGTCCGAGCGCACCTCGCGCGCAAGGCGCTCAAGACGCACCTGGCGGAGGTGCGCCGCCAGTTGGTGCCTAGGCAACTCAGCATGCATGTGCTCACCATGGCGCCCTGTTCCCTTCCCCACAGGTGCGCCGCCAAATGGCGATGCTCAAGCTGCGCTTCGATTCGATCAAGGCCGAGGTGCATCCGCCGTCCGCTGCCATCACGTTGATAGCCACCTGATGACCTGCCTTGCATGCGGGTGCTCACCACGGCGCCTCGCCCCCACAGGTGCACCGCCACATGTTCTTCACCGCGGTGCAGCGCTGGGTTGCATATCAGTGGCGAATGAAACGGCGCGATGTCGAGGCTCGATGGCTTCAGCCGCGAGGCGATGGCGCCGCGTGCCGGCGCGGCATGCGCCGGTTTCGTCAATGGTGCGTGAAGGAGGCGAACTTTCACGAGGCCATGAGCACCCTCAAGCTGCGCGTCATCCCGCGCCGATCGTGGCGGCTCAAGGTCGACACCTTGTGGCACTGGTACACGCTGGCGAGCTGGCGACGTCGCTCGAAGCTGCTCCCGCGCCGCCGCCATCGCGTGCTCAAGGTGGCGCTCTCATACTGGTGTGCCGAGGCGCGCTGGCGCATCCAGCGGCACAAATGGCTCCGGCGGCAGGTGCGCTACATGGCCACCTGATGACCTGATTGCCACTGATGACCTGCCTTGCATGCGGGTGCTCACCACGGCGCCTCGTCCCCACAGGTACGCTACATGGACGAGTTGCAGCACGTGCTCGACAACTTGGGCGATGGCCAAAAATGGGCGAAGCGGCTCCTCAGCCTTGGGCTCGAGCCGCAGGACGTGGCGCACCTGGGCCCTTTCCATCCCCGTTGCCAGAAGACGCTCGAGAAGGCGCTCCAGCGGAGCTCGCCTCCTGCCAAGTCACCGGTCTCACGCATGCGTGTCCTCTCGCCTGGGTTCGACAGCTATCTTGAGGATGCGCTCTCAAGGTGAGGCGCGCTCTCGGCTCTCGCAGCTACTGCGACTCGTTCTTTCTCGCCCTCTCTCGCTCTCGCTTTCGTTCTCTTGCTCTTTTTCGCTCTTTTTCGCTTTTCTCGCTCTCTCTCGCTCTCTCTCGCTCTCTCGATACAATAACTAAGGTGACGTGCCCCCGGGCCTCTACATGAGGAGCACATCCCGCGCATTCCGGCATCCAGCGAGACCTGGAACTAGATGTGTGGCATACCCTGAGGGCACCAATGAGATTGGGCCACGATGTTTGGCTGTGGGGTCCTGTGTGTTGCAGGGTGGAGAGTTACTGTGTTGCATAGTGTGTGGAGTGCGTCGTGGACGGACCCTTCTGTGAACGTTGTGGAGTCATGAAGTGGCTTAGATTGGTGTGAATTCATCATGAATGAACGAAGCTCTTCACATGGGCCCCTTCTCCGTCGGCTCGATCGACGGCGCGGAGTTCGCGAGAGCAGCAACGCAACGCAAGAAAGAAGCTGCCGAGGAGCTGCGCGCTTCCGAGCTCGAGTATTCACTGGTCCGATGGCAGTGTCGGCTGCGCGACATGGAGGAGCGCCTCCGCACCTGGGAGGCTACAGCCAAGTTCGACATTGCGCTCAACCACGATGACGAGGCGCTGCAAGCCGCCATTGGCGTGCTCGGCGTGGCTGCCGCCACCGCTGCCCACACCCGAATCAGCAGCACACCGCCGTCGCGACACGGCAACGGTCTTGACAGCACGGCGGCGACGCCATTGCAGCCTCCATCCCGACCAGCGGCAGCGCTGCAGCTGCCGCTAGCCCCACCGCCGCCACCGCCCGTACAACCGGTGCCTACGATGGTGAGCGCGATGCCCATCGCGAGTGCTCCGCCACATCGTCCACCGCTGCAGGAGCCGTGCGGCCACCCGATGGCCAGCAAGACCGGCGACAGCGCGTCAACGGTGCATGCCATGGCGCAGCCTGGTTTTGTATGGGAGCTACCCGTAGGTGGGAGTGTCGCAGCGCACCCGCCGCCGACCATGGCGGAGGTTAGTCAGCCGTCGCCATTGGTGCGCAAGGAGCGAGGGGCGCGCCCGATGGCTGCGCTACCCACCCCTCAGACCGCTCAAGTCGGCGCTTCGCGTCCAAGCACGCCGTGGCCGTCCGATGCCGCCGCCGTCTCGCAGGTACCATGCATGGAAGTACCAACGCCGGTGCCTGCTCTGACCGCCGGCGACGGGACGGCGCCTCCGTGGCCGCCGCTGTGTACACATTCACACCCTCCGCTGTGTACACCGCTTCGGAGCTCGCCCGCGACAGCGCGCGGCGCCGCCGTGACCGCCGCTGCCGTCGCCGCCTCCGCCGCCAGCGCCGCCGCCGCGAACGCCGCCGTGGCCGCGGGGGACTACATGGCACGGCGGGTTATGGAGCTCGAGGAGGAGAATAGCAAGCTCCGGCAGGTGATCCACTCTCGTCCGGGTTCGATCGCTGGCCTAATGAGCGGCCCAATCAGCCCGTCCACCTATCCAACACCACGGCTAGATCCACCGGCGCAGCGACCGCCACCACAGCCTGCACCGCTGCCTGCACCGCCGCCTGCACCGCCGCCTGCACCGCCGCCTGCACCGCCGCCGCCTGCACCGCCGCCTGCTGCACCGCCGCCTGTACCGCCGCCGCCGCCTGCTGCACCGCCGCCGCCGCCTGCTGCACCGCCGCCTGCTGCACCGCCGGAGCGGCCGGCAGCGCGCATGCCTCCTCGTGTGTTCCAAGCCTTCGACAAGTTCGATGTCGGGCAGCGTGGCTTCATCGACCGGCGGGAGCTCGGCGCGGCGCTTCATCAATGCGGCATCGACCTGTCGGCTTCTGGGTTGCTCGGGGTGCTGGCGCGGTACGTCATGCCGGACGAAGGCACTTCGAGCGCCCAGAGAAGCCGCGACGAAACCCGGATGGGCCGTGACGAAACCCTGATGGGCCGTGACGAAACCCTGATGAGCCGTGACGAAACTCTGATGGGCCGTGACGAAACCCTGTTGAGCCGTGACGAGTTCGATCAGCTCGTGAGCGAGCTGGAGGCGGCGATGCTGCGCAGCGCGCCGGTGCCCACGTCGAGATACGATCTCGAGGCGCAGAGATATGATCTCGAGGCGCAGAGATACGATCTCGAGGCGGAAAGACGTGAGCTCGAGGCGCAGAGATACGATCTCGAGGCGGAGATGCTGCGCAGTGTAAAGATGCCGCCGTCGCCGACTGAGATGCTGGTGCGCAGTGCCCCGCTGGCGCCGCTTGAACCGCTGCCGGCGCCGCCTCTCCCGCCAAGGCACCACCCTCGCTTGTCGCCGCCGCCGCTCGATTCGACATCGTCCACGTATCCGCCGTTACAGGAGCCGTTACAGGAGCCGTTACAGGAGCCGTTACAGGAGCCGTCACAGGAGCCGTTACAGGAGCCGTTACAATCGTCCACGTCGCCGCCGTGGCGTCCGTCTCTCGCACGGCCGTCACAGGAGCCGTTCGGCGAACCGCTAAAGGAGCATTTAAATGAGCCGTTAGGCCAGCCTTGGGACGGTGCTCTCACGACGCCGTTGAGCAACGTCTGCCCGGGCATGCTGAGCATGGAGCAGCTGACGGCCGCGCAAGAGGCAGCTGCCGAGCGCGCGCTGCGAGGCTACGACGCTGCCGGCCGCCCAGGCGGCCGTTACAGTGCACAGCAGCCACCGCCCGGCATGGAGTTTGGCGGCTACCTCAAGGGCTGCGTTGGCGTGGTGTGGATGCCGGCGGGCGCCAACGCGAGGCCCTCCGACGTGCACTCATCGTCGTGTGCCGCTGCTGCTGCCGCGTTCACAGATGCTGCCGCTTTCGCAGATGCTGCCGCTTCTACTGAGGCATCGGCGCCGTCTCTGGCGCTACCGCTGACGCTGCCGCCGCCGCCGCCGCCGGCGGCCAGTGCCCACGACGGCGCTCGGCAGCCGGCCAGTGCCCCACCCCCGGGTGCCCGCGACGGCGCTTGTGCCCCGCCCCCACCGGCGATGAGCGTGGTCGCATTCACCCTCAAGCTCGCCGGCGATATCTCCTCGTTCACCCCGAGCGTGCAAGCCGAGATCACTTCTGCAATCGCCGCCGAGGCGGGCGTCCAGCCGTCGGCGGTGGAGGTGGCTGTGACTTCGGGCAGCGTCATCGTCGACGTGAGCATCCAGACGCCGACGGCGACGGCGACCTCGGTGCAGTCGAAGATGGCCAGCGCGACGAACAGCCCGAGCAGCGCGACCGCCATGCTCGCGAGCGTCACCGGCGTCCAATGCGCCGTGATCGCGATCTCGAAACCTGCAACCCTCTCAGCCATGACGACGGCGCCCACGACGGCGCCCATCCCGACAACCACGCCGATGCTCAGCACGGCGCTAAGAACGGCGGAGCTGACGGAGGAGCAGCTGGCCGAGATCACGCGCCAGATTGCGAGCGCGACCTCGCTCGGGGAGGTGCAGAGGCTCGAGGCAGCGCTCAAAGCGGGCGAGTATGGCAAATATGGGAGGCAGCTCGCGGCGAATATCATGGCCAACTCGGCACTTGCACCGCCGCCGTTCAGCTCGACCTCTAGCGCTGAGCCCGACTCCAGTTTCGCCCAACACGGCGCTGAGCCCTGGCAGGCTGGTGTGGCCCGGCTCGCACGGGGATGGGATGTTGCCAGCCCTGCACGAGGGGGGGCTGCTGCCAGCCCTGCACGAGGGGGGGCTGCTGCCAGCCCTGCACGAGGGGGGGCTGCTGCCAGCCCTGCACGAGGGGGGGC
>Ga0210239_102263_pt1 | contig 11055 bp, 10 predicted proteins | sample ChrtobMetP5a_0mM_FD_155451 | JGI IMG/M metagenome (GOLD analysis project Ga0210239, IMG submission 155451) | Chrysochromulina tobin associated microbial communities from unialgal haptophyte culture, Seattle, Washington, United States - P5a_0mM | ecosystem: Host-associated > Algae > Haptophytes >...
CGTGAATCCTTGCTGACGTGCCTCTGGATGCCCTGCGGGCCACTGGCTCCACTACCGGCACTGATGCAACACGCTTCTCTTGGGCTGCTTTTTCGACTGATGTCGGCGTGCGTGGGCCACGCTTCTCGCCGGCGACAGGTGAGCGCTCCGCCTGACTGCGCCTCGTCGTGGGCATCGAGGAGGATCGTGTGCAGTGCTCGAGCACCCCTGGATGCGATTTGGATGCAAACTTGACGTCCGTCGTTTGGGCGACCAGAAGCTCCGATTGACCTCGGGTTTTCACCGATCGCTTCCACTAATGATAAAAGGGCTAGGTTTGCGCGCAGCACAAGAACTTTGCTAATTTGCGCCGTCAGGGTCGAATGCACCGAAATTAGTTTCCCATGTCATAAATGACTCACTTGAGTGAGCGCCGTTCGTCAGGATGATGAAAGATCGTGTGCTTCGCGCAAACCTAGCCCTTTCATAAGGTGCTCGACCAAACATCTCATTGGTCGGAGGGCCAGATACGTCGGGGGGGGGCGAACGGTGGCGGTGTTCCCACCACTGGGAGCACCCTCAAACCTTAACGGATCTGACTTAGACCTGGCATCCTCGTCGTACACAGGCTGTGCCTTCCAGAGCAAGCGCAGCTGCTCGAGGAGCTGCGCCCGAGAGTGGAGCTGAGCCGGTGAGCCGAGCTGCTTAGCTGCTGCTGAGCCTGCACCTCGTCCTGAACAACTGTGTGGCTCGGTCCTGGCTCGGCAAGAAGGTGTTTCCCCTCGAGGCACATCCCACACACAGAGGCACAGTCCTCGCAACGCCCTCGGGACTGATCTAAATCCGCTATCGGGTTATAGAGACTCACTCTCACGCCGAGTTTACATGTATACGTTGTCCGCTCCGCCCGCTCTCTCTCTGTGTGAACGTGTTCTCTGTTATATATCTGTTATATGTGAGCGCGCGCGGTACGCGTTGCACGTCGCGAGCATAAGAATGAAGCGAGTGTGTGGCGTGTGCGAGGTTTGTGCAAGGTGTTTCCCTCCACGTATTTGAGATTGCGCTGCATGGCGTTGTACGTGTTTGTGTGTGAGTTGTGTGGTCTCGCCGCACTTTCTCGTTTTTGGCTGATACTCATCTCTCCGCCTGCATGTGTCTCAATTCGAGAGACCTGTGTTGCTTTCACGGTGGTGTCAAGCAAGCAATTTGGTGGTGTCGTGTGTTTTCAAATGAAATTCCTAATGAGTGAGCGAACATGAAAACTGAGACCGGAACGTAACAGAGGGCATGAACTGCGCCCCCTCGGACGTCAGCCTTCCCGCCGCCGGAGCTGTTGACGGCAGCGTTCCCGCCGCTGGCATCATCCCTGCTGAAAACCCGCCCGCGCGGAACCAAGGACCACCGATCACTGAGCTGCCACGCTGCCCTAGCCTCTCTAGATGGGAAACCATTGCCCCACCGCTTAACAGGCGCTTTACTAGTAGCAGGCGCTCTCCCCGAACGCTACCCATGCCGTTCGTGGAAGGAGTGAGCGCAGCCCAAGGCGGATTCACAAGGACAGCGTTGCGGCCCAAAAATGGACTCGAGATGCGCATGTTCCGGCGCAAACTGTACGAAGAGCGGCACGGCAGGACGTTGGCCAACAAGTACCGACAACAAACCCAGAACATAGCGAGGTGGCTGGCATCGCGAGAGCGTTCGAAGCGCCTGGTTGTGCATCCTCGACAAACCCCCTGGTTCGCTTACTGGGACGTCGTCACGACGCTGGCACTGCTCTACACTGCAATCATCACCCCCTTCGAGGCCGGTTTCATTGGAACCGTCTACGGTCCTGCGGCGTGGACCGACATTTGGTTCCTGATCAACCGCGTGCTCGACCTCGTCTTTCTTTTCGACTTGGTGCTGCAATTCTTCGTCGCTTACGAGACCCGGGACGATCGCGGCGGCTCTATTTGGGTCGAAGACCACTCGCTCATTATCCGCCAGTACCTGCGCAGCTGGTTCGTGGTGGACTCCTTCACCATCTTTGTGCCCTTCGCCTTCGACATCTACCAAACGGTGATACCCGATCCGGCTACAGCTGCCACCGATGAAGGGGCAGGCGACAGAGGCGGTGGGGCGGTTGTTGTGCTGCGCGTGCTGCGCGCCGTCCGGCTCGTCAAGCTCGTGCGGCTCGTCCGCGCCTCGCGGGTCTTCGAGCGCTGGAAGACTAAGATTAGCATGAGTCACGCCACGAAGACCGTCTTCCGCGCGATCTCGATGACGCTGATAGGAGCGCACTGGTATGCGTGCGTGATGGCTCTCGAAGCGTCGCTACACGACTCGCCTGAGTCAACGTGGCTCGGCTCGGAGCGTTACGGCTACTGCAAAGACCCGGTAGTGCCATCGGCATCCATGACTCCGACCACCTCGGCTGGACTCAGCATCCATGGCTGCGGCGGTGCGGACCCGGGCTCTTTGTACCTCGGCGCCTTCTCGTGGTCGCTGATGGTCATCACCGGCACCGGAGGCACCGATTACTACCCGTCCTCAATGAGTCAGGGTGAGACTATCGTAGTGATGACCCTCGTGTTGGTTGGTGCCTTGATCTGGACGCAAGTGCTCGCCATGTTTTGCGACGTGGCGACCAATGCGGACCCTGGCGTGATCGAATTCCGACAGCGCCTGGACAGCCTGAACAGCTACATCCATACGAACAACTTGCCAGCGGGGATGGCCAGACGCATGCGCGAGTACCTGCACCAGACCCAGGAGATGAAGCTGAGGGAGTTCCATGCCGCCTCCGTCCTGCCTCTGCTTAGTGACGCCCTCCAAATCGAGGTGGTTATGCATGTGTACGCGACACCCCTTCGCACCGCCTTACACGGCAGCAGCACCATCGCTCAGGCCGGCCGAGTGTCTCTGCTGACCCTTGACAACTCTGCTCCTTGCCACACGCCACTAAGGTCAGCCTGAACTGACTCTGACGCCCCGTTCCTTGCCACGCCACCATGAGTGCGCAGTAACAAGCACTGGCTGTCTAGAATCTCGTTTCTGAAAGGCGCCGAGGACCTCATTCTCGTGCGTCTGGCAATGCTGATGACATCGCGCACTTTCACTACGGGCGAAGTGGCCGTGAAGGGCTATCTGTATGTCGTCATGCGCGGCATCGTCCTCTTTGGCGGACGTGTGCTCACGGCAGGCATGTGGTGGGGTGACGATGTGCTGCTGTACGACGAGAGCTATTTTTCGCCGCACTCGGCCTGCGCCATGTCGTACGTATCTGCGCTAAGAATTAGCAAGCAGGACCTCACTTCTGTCATCAGCAAGTTCCCGGCCGCCCAATGCAAGGTGAGCACGCTCTCTGTCTCACTCAACTTTGAGATGATCATCGCGCTTCTCTGCAGCGCGCTTCGGCACTGCCCCACGTGACTCTTGTCCGTGCGTCTCATCTTGCTTACATCTTGCAGGTGCGACGATTCACGATCTTACTTGCGATGAGGAGACACCTCATCAATCAAGCGCGACTCGTGAAAGAAAGCGAGGGGCTGACGGACTCTTCGATCAAACATCTCAAGTTTAAGGGCGCAAGGCTTCATGGCGGCGACTTTATCGACCGTGCCCACGAGGCGGCTGTGCGCAAACACAACTTGTCCGGTGGCATGGCCGACGAGATCCCGGTAGCCAGTGGCCCCCTTGGTGGCGCCGTTCAACCGCTTGGCGAGGAGCTGAAGGCGGAGTTCAAGAGCTTGCATGATGAGATACATGAGCTGCGCACGACGATTTCTGCTCTCACACAGCGGGAGGACAAGCTGCAACAGACCATGGAGGCCCTCGCTGCCTTGGTTGCCTCTGCTTTGAAAGTGGTAGTTGTGGACTCCTAGAGAGCGCCCAGCGTGGTTGCTAGAGCTCCCGCTCCCCCACAGCAAGACGTTGCCGACAAAGACCAGCACCCATCGGGGCGAAGCGCCACTAGCAGATGGTGCACACCGAATTGAAAACCGCGAGCAGAAGACGAGAGTGACGAGCGGTGACGTGACGTGAGTGGAACGGACGAGAGAGCGGAACGGACGAGCGAGTGTACTCTGACGGAGCATGCAAACGATTAAGCACACTCAGGCAGGGCCGCAGCGCGCGTTTGGTGTAACTGACTGAGAGGATACCGCTGTGCACAATTCTAATGGTATTTAATATGTCAATGACACGAATGATCAGACAACTATAGTTGAAAACCTGGTGACAGGTGAGCAGTCGAGGGCCTGGCGCTCGGCCGCGCCCACCGCAATAAAGCGAAAACGCCCGTTTTACGGCGGCTGTGTTCGCTGTAGGCAGTACTGTAGGGCGTGTTGTCTCCGTCAGTTGAGCCGAGCTTCGGTTCAAGTACAGTCTGCTGTGCCGTGTGCCCTACAGTTTGGTGTGTCGAGTCGGCAGTCGAAGCGTCGAAGTCCGCCGTCGCGCTCACGGCTCAGCTCGTCAGCGGTTCCGATATCTTCAAGCAGCGTGTCCTCCGTATCATAAGTACCTTATCTGATGCGTTGCCGTTCCGCCACTCCCACGCTCGAATCGTACGTGGCGACCATCTCTCCTCGTGATTTCGGTACCGATGTGCGGCGGTCTCAACACGGCTCCTCTCCACGGTCAAAAGGCATGAACCCACAACTACCCGCGTCGAGCGCTTTCGTGCGCATGGCCATAGTTAATGAACCTCTTGGAGCCTCATCACCCCGTGGTGCCCCGCAGTTTGTGCACGCTTCTGCTCGGGCTACATTGAATGCGCCGCACTTTGTACAGCGGAAGGAGCCTAACTGCACGCTGTCCGTAAAATCAGTGCTGCTGCTCCACGCCAGCGACACGTCTTTGAGAGGGCGCAGCTCCTTGACGCCGCCTCGAACTGCTTCGATTAGCAGCGTGCGCTGAGCTTCGATGGCGGCCTCTATGGCGGCCTCTAATCGCCGGACTGCCGCATCGCCGCGTTGCCGACCACCACCATCTCCGCTTGCGGCCGTCGTGCGTAGACGCTGACGACTACTCCCGTTCCGCTGATCGTGGCGAAGTTCTGCTGCTGCGTGGCGAGCACAAGACCACGAGGTGGACCGAAGAAGCTCGCCGTCAAGACTCCGATGAAAAACATGAATGATTTCATATGAATACACGCAACCTCAAAGCCGCCAGCGCGCGCATGCTCCGTGTCTCGTTTGGGGTCATGTAAGGTGTGTGTATTCTGAGCGGGCAGTAACAGTGCCGTAGCACCGGCTGTCGCGTCTGTCGTGTTAACGTTCACGCAACACGCAGCACGACCATGAAGATACATGTGCAGGATTCTCGAAATGAGACACATGCAGGCGGAGAGCTGAGAGACAACCTAATACAATTGTATAAGACCCACATATGAACTCGGGAGGGATTTCACGACCAGTATCCGGATACTGTATGGCTGTTCACTGGAGCTCAGATCAACACAACGCGCGCGCGCATCCACCTGGACCCCAAAGCACTGGGATCATTACTGGGATCACATCCGGGTTGGATGGCCGGGTGAACGACGGGGCCGTCGACGACAAGACTTCGCCACAGAACCACAGTAGATATGATGGCGGTTCACGACGCGAGTCGCGACGCGTCGGAACTACGTCGGAACCGTCTTGTCCCCGTAAAGTACAACTGCAACGCGGCTCCCTGATCCATTTCGTTCACAAATTTTTTATGCATGCGCGGTGTATTTATATACGAACTTTGTGCGCGCGGCGGACGGCAGTTGACCTCGACAGGCTTCTGACCATCGCACCAAGCTGCACTCTCGTGATGCCACGCGGAGGGCACGAGGACAAGTCCGTAGGAGATGAAATCGCTGCGCGGGAGGAGTTGGAGAACTTGCAACGCGTCTTCTCTGTACTCGTCAAGAAAGAGGTCGGAAAGATCACCAAGGAGAAGATCTTTGCGACCATGAAGCGCCTAAAGTTTCCCAACGTGACGATGGGGCTCGTCGAGGATTTGATATGGGAGGTGGACGAGGACTGCGACGGCATGCTGAGCTGGGACGAGTTCAAGGGCATGTTCTTTTGCGTAAGGAATGACAAAACCGGCTGGGAGCCTCGCCGCCTGTTCAACCTCGTCGAGGTATGTGCTGCTTTACGCGCTTTGTCGGATTGTCGCACGCGTGCCTGTCGACGTGCCTGCGAGCGTCCGCGTGCAGCTGCCTCTTCCCTGCCCTCTCATGAACATGCCACCGAGGCCAAAACAGCTTTGCGCTCGTTTCGGGAGTGATGCTTGCATGCGCGAGCTTGATTCGAGCCTCACAGTTCATGATGTACGACAAGGATCAGGGCGGATCCATCGACATGGACGAGTGCATGGAGATCTTCTTCCGCCGCTTCGGCAAACTTAACCTCGAGGTGTGCAAATATGGTGCAAACACCCACCCCACAGATTTCCCACTGTGAGCAGCTCTTGAGCAGCTGGCACTGTGTGACCCCACTGATCCACGCCCGTGACACGTTCCACATTGAAAATCCCGTCGCATACGGAGCTGTATCGCGCTCTCAGTCGCGTGTCGCCGATTTCATGATGCACGACACGAACGCGGACCAAGAGATCTCCTTTGCAGAGTTCGTCGAGATGGACAAGAAGCAAGACCTTGCGGGCACGAACAATCACCCGGGCTTCAAGCTCTCAGTGGGTATGATCGCAACCACCAAACAGGAGAACGCGCGGCTTCTCAAGATGATTCGAGGCTGAAGTTATATAGGGGACCGGATGCCAACTATAACAAGTCGACCGGAGCTCTCCCGCTCGACTCACGACCGCGCGCTGTAATCCATACATACAGCACATGTGTAAACCAGGTGTAAAATCCACTAATGTTGTTGAGGGTCGGGTCAGCACACAGCAGCGGTGCCGGGTGGCCGCCGTGATGTGCTGAAGGCGTGCTCGTGGGGCGTGGACGGTGGAGGGAGCAGGACGCGGTGGCCCGTATGTATCTTGATGTGTGCCGTGCGCCGGCGCGCTGACCGGGTGATGTGCGATGATTGGGTGTGGCCGCAAATTTTGGGAAACAATGGAGTCAAGTGTTACTGTGTTAGGCGAGGAATGAATCTATGAGACGATGTCCAACGACATGATTAATATTGTTTGCGCGATATGAGAATATCATTATATTGTTCTGAGAATGTATATCGTCTGAGCCTGGCTTCGCTAGTGTACACATTCCTCACACGCCATGTCAGCGCAACATGAGCTGCATGCTCGGCTCAAAAAGCTAAATTGCAGGCAGCCTCATCGCAGTCGCGCACGTGACGGAACAACCCCACAGCGCGCACCCACAGAGACTGAGTCGCTGTAGGCACCAACAATATCTTCTGCTCGGTGGAGTTTGAGCTGGAGTTCATCCCATGAGGGAGCGCCGGGACCTCGTCCTCGAGAACGATCGAGCAGATGACGCAGGTGATGCATGCACCCAGTAGGTCCATGATCACCTGGATTGTCGCGCCCGCATGTGCTGGGTCGATATGGCAACGATGCAGCAGCAGCGGCAGCGAGGAGCCAATAAGTATCGACGAGAACACGATGCAGAAGAGTGAGCACGAAATGGCCAGAGCGTCGAGCTGCGAATCACCGAAGAGGACGACACGCGCATATCCGAAAAGCACCATCAGCAAGGAGATGACCAGCGCCATCGTCGCCTCGCCAAGCACGTAGCCGACCAGGTTATTGGCGGTGATCTCGCCTGTCGCAAGCCCGCGGACGACAAGGACGGCGGCCTGGCTGCCCGCGTTGCCGCCCGCGCCGACCAGCATTGTGAGAAAGAAGACGATCACGGAGTGCCGCAACAAGAACACCTCATAGTCTTCCAGGATGAAGCTGCTGCACGATTGGAAAATGAGCAGGGCTATCAGGACGCCGGCACGCTCGAGAAGCTTTTGCCACATGAACCTGCCTTCTTCGTTCAGGTACACACCCACTTGACCCGAAAAGGCGTGCGTGGGAGGCGCTCACGCATGGACCTGCCTAAATCGTTTGATCTCGAATATTTTTTCCTTTTGTGGCTTTTTCATGTACATGTAGTTGCTCACTCAACGGAGCCGCCACAACAGTCTGTCGCCGCCGGCACTGCTGTTTCGCACGAAGTTTGCGTCGACTGTGGAATGCGCGGCTCAGCAGACGGAGTCGGTCTCATCAATGACATCTTCGGCTACGGAGCCCACGGTTCGTGTGCGCACCGGCCCACAATCACCACGCGAATACCCTCCGCGCACCCCATCTGACGTCTTGCGGTAGCCCCGCGGCCCGCTACTTTTTGCTCGCAGGGTCTCGACCCGAGCGTCGGCTACGTCACAGCCTATGGCTCAGCACCAGGTGAGGGCGTCGTTTACCGCAACAAGTTGTCGCCGCACGAGTTGGTGAAGGCGCCCACGGACGGCGAGTACCACAACATCTACCACCTCTTCTCTCGTGGCGGCCTGCGCATGCGGCCCACAGCGCCCTGCTTCGGCAGCCGCGTGCGTGATGACGGCAGCATCTCGACCTACCAATGGCAGACGTACCAGGAGGTGGACAAGCGGGTGGGCGCGTTCGCGGCGGCACTGGTCAAGCTCGACCTCGCACCGACAACCGCCGACGGCAAGCGCTTCCTCGGCTTCTTCCTCAAGAACAGCCGCGACTGGATGGTCGGCGCGCTCGCCTGCTACCGTATCGGTGTCGTCGTTGTGCCGATGTATGACACGCTCGGGCCGGAGACGGTGTCGTACATCCAAGGGCAGACGATGATGTCGACGGCGCTGTGCACGGCAGCCGAGCTCAAGCTCCTAACCAAACAGAAGACCTTCCCCTTCGCGAACGTCCTCGTGAGTGGGGCGCTCAGCAAGGAGGTACGCGCAGCCGCGGAGGCCAAGGGAGTGCGCGTGTTCACAGTGGCTGAGCTGGAGGCACTTGGGCAGCCGAACCTCGGGCTGCTTGCGAGCGTGCCTGAGCCGAAGCCAGCCGACCTGGCCTACCTGTGCTACACCTCGGGCACCACGGGTGACCCGAAAGGGGCGATGCTCTCTCACGGTAATCTGCTCGCCGCGATCGGCAACGCCGGGTTCCCTTCTCAGTCCATTTTTGCGATGGATCCGAATGGGCCGCAGGAGGTGCACCTGTCGTACCTGCCGCTCGCGCACGTCTTTGAGACCGTCGTGATGAACTTCTGCCTCTACCGCGGCGCGGCCGTTGGCTTCTACCAGGGCGATACTCTGAAGATCCTGGAGGACCTGCAGGTGAGGACTTGCCTCGGACTGCCTCGCGATGACTGCCTCGTGATGGCCCTCGGATGGCTCTCGGATGGGCCTCTGATTGTCCCTGATCGCTCGGGCTCCTCGAGGATCCGCAGGCGCTCCGTCCCACTCTCTTCGTCTCCGTCCCGCGGCTGTACAACCGCATCCACGACAAGATCATCGGCGGTGCTAAGGCCAAGGGAGGCATCGCGGGCTACCTCTTCGCCAAAGGACTTGAGGCGAAGCTTGAGCGTCTGCACAGCACTGGCTCCGTCGAGCACGGCCTATGGGATCCGCTCGTCTTCTCGAAGGTTCGCAAGCAGCTGGGCCTCGATCGGTGCGCCAAAATGCTCTGCGGCTCGGCCCCGATAGCAGCCAACGTCAAAGATTTCCTGCGTGTCGCGATCGGAGCCGTTTTTATCGAAGGCTACGGTCTGACCGAAACCTCGGCTGCCGCGACCATCGTCCACCCAGAGGACATCTCCAACTTCCACGTGGGCATGCCTGTCCTGTGCGCCGAGCTCAAGCTGCAGGACGTCTCCGAGATGGGCTACTCGTCCAAGAACATGCCCCCCTCGGGCGAGGTATGCGTGCGAGGCCCGTGCGTCTTCGGCGGGTACTACAAGCTGCCCGACAAGACGGCGGAGGCCTTCGATGCCGAGGGATGGTTCCACACGGGCGACATCGGCGCTTGGACGAGCACCGGCTGCCTGCGCATCGTCGACCGAAAGAAGAATATCTTCAAGCTCGCGCAGGGCGAGTATGTGGCCGCTGAGAAGATCGAGATGGCACTGCTCCGCTGCCCACTGGTCGCGCAGATGTTTGTCTACGGCGACTCGCTCCAGTCGTGCCTTGTAGGCATCTGCGTGCCAGACGCCGACGAGGTCGCTACTTGGGCGTCTGCCAATGGTTTGGCGGGCAAGAAGGCGGCTGATCTGCTCAAGAGCGAGGCGACGAAAAAGCAGCTCCAGGCGGCAGTGGAGGCGCAGATCGCGGCTGCCTCCAAGGAGGCTGGCCTCAAGGGCTTCGAGAAGATCCAGGCACTGCATCTCGATGCGGAGGCGTGGAGCGTCGACAACGGCCTGCTCACCCCAACCTTCAAGATGAAGCGCAATGACCTCAAGAAGCACTACCAGAGCGTGATCGACGCCATGTACGCACAGATTGATGCCAAGCCAAAGGTTTTGGCTACAGGCTCCAAGCTGTGAGAGGGTAGTGAGAGGGGCCACCGAGAGAGCTGGAGATACTCGGTAGGCACCTGCGGGGCGTCATCAGCAGCGCGCAGCGCAGGCGGGTGGGGAGAACCGTGTGTCCGCGCGCACGTGCGTAACGTGAGTGCGCCCCCGGGGCCGGGGCGGTCGTCTGATACATGCCTTGGCCCTCAGGCGGCGGTTTTCGACCGGGTCCGGCCGGTTTTGTTTCACGGTCAAGTTCAATTGGTCAAGATAGTTTCGACTAGAGTACTTGTCGTCGCGGATTTAACTTTTAAGGCCAAACGTTAGCGTGCACATCGGACTCGAGAACCGGGACTGACGTCGTGCTGGGCCCGCTCCCAGGGGGGCGCCAGGGCGCGGGGGGGAAATCGAAATTCAATTATACCAAATTCGAACGCGCGGAACCCGGGAAAACGGAAAGAAGCCGTCGCGTCGGTTCGGGCGCCGGGGGAAAGAAAATCTAGTCCTTGGCGCGCTTGGGTGCGGGAGGGGCGAGGTGTAGAGATTTTACCCAAGGGGGTAGGGGAGGGATTAATATCTGGATTTGCACCCCTTCCTCATACCCTGATTACAAACTGAGTGATTTACCCAAGGGGGTAGGGGAGGGATTAATATCTGGATTTGCACCCCTTCCT
>Ga0210239_102264_pt1 | contig 11053 bp, 8 predicted proteins | sample ChrtobMetP5a_0mM_FD_155451 | JGI IMG/M metagenome (GOLD analysis project Ga0210239, IMG submission 155451) | Chrysochromulina tobin associated microbial communities from unialgal haptophyte culture, Seattle, Washington, United States - P5a_0mM | ecosystem: Host-associated > Algae > Haptophytes >...
AAGATACAAAAAACACAAAGAGACGAGGACCCCAACCCCCCCCCCCCTCACCCCTCCCTGCCAATGCCAAAAATTTCGACTGAACGAAGACCTCTGGAAAGGGCTTTTTTCCGGTGCGGGTGGAACGAGTATAAAAAAAGAGAAAAAGAGGGGAGAAAGAGGCGGGGGGTATAGGATTCAGCCGGTAAAGTCGGTATGTGTAGGATTCAGCTGTTTTACTCTGGCTTCGTAGGATTCACACACAAAAAACGCAAACCAAGCGCGTCGCTTTCCGACAAATGAATGAATGCGGGTCGTTAGTAAAGCGAGCGCAAGCCGTACACATGGCCATGGGCGCCTTTTGCCGTGTCTTTGTCCGGCTTCTTCTCTCCATGCAGCGCTTTGATGCGTCAGCTAAGCCGTGAGTTCGAGGGGCTCTGGCACGCTGAGCTCTGCTCGAATTTCACCATGGAACTCGGAGCTACGCTTTCCTGAGGTGGAGCGCAAGCTGTACAAGGCCATGAGCGCCTTTTGCCGTGTCTTTGTCCGGCTTCTTCTCTCAATGCGGCGCTTGGATGCGTCACCTTGTGCAGAGCCTTTGTGTGCGTGCCTCTTCCAACAGGGTCGGGGCTGCGGCTGTAACCGCGCGGGAAAGTATACTCTTCCCTATCCCTTTTATTCAATGTGATAACCGAAATTTGACGACGCATCAAAAAAACATGTTCGCGCACCTCGCGCTTGTTTCCTGCGTGGCCATGCTTTCCCTTACAACCAAAGCTGTCCCGCCGCCACTTGCGGTCAATGCTCTACTGGCATGTTTGGGATACGTTGCGACCTCTCGCATGACGCTTGCAATGCGCCCTATGTTTATCAAAGCAAATTTGTTTGGCATCGACTTAAACAAACCTGCGACGAAGCGCGATGCCAATGGTGTGCTCATTCGACCGCTTGAGGGACCTATTGTGCCTGAGGCGATGGGCGCCATCGCGAGCATGGTCTACCTTGTGCTCATGTTCATGTTCATCCCATGTCCCTTTCTGTATGACTATGCCGAGTGGGGCGCAACCATTGGTGGCGGTGGATGGGGACGTATTGGCGGTGCCGGTGGCGACGCAGTGGGTGCCTTCCCGCATGCACATCTGTCCAAGTTCCTTTGTGCACTGCTTGCCATCTGCTGCATGTGCTTTCTTGGGTTCGCTGACAACGTTCTTGATCTGCGATGGCGGGATCGGCTCTGGTTGCCACTAGCGGCTTCTCTGCCTTTGCTTATAGTGTATGCGGTCGACGGGGGAGGTACACAGATTATCGTGCCAAAAATTATTGAGCCATGGTTCGGATCGGTGCTGCAGCTCGGCATGTTCTACTACGTCTTCATGGCATGCCTCGCGATCTTCTGTACGAACGCCATCAACATCCTGGCAGGTGTCAATGGCCTCGAGGCGGGACAGGCGGTCGTCATTGCTGCAACCATCCTCGTCAACAATTTGATCCAAGTCTGCCGCTGCCGTGATGGGCATTTGCACGACAACAACTTGTTCTCTCTCTATCTGGTCCTGCCGTTTTTCGGGGTTGGGGCAGCGCTGATGCGCCACAATTGGTATCCCTCGAAGGTGTTCGTGGGGGACACCTTCTGCTACTTTGCCGGCATGACGTTCGCGGTTGCCGCTATTCTCGGACACAATTCCAAAACGCTGCTGCTCTTCTTCGTGCCACAAGTTTTCAATTTCCTGTACTCGATTCCGCAGCTGCTACGCGTGATCCCGTGTCCGCGCCATCGAATGCCCACATTTATGCAAATCGACAACAAGGTATGCAACTCATTCGCCGAGATCGACCCGGCGGAATTAGGAACACTTGGTCGGGGCTCGTTGTGGCTTTGTGAAACCTTCAAGCTCGCCAGGGTCGAGCGGCTACCTGGTCAGACCCTTGTGCGCATCTCAAACTTAACGATCATCAACTACCTGCTCTTCCTCACCGGCCCAGTCCACGAGCAGACCCTCTGTGTGTTTCTTCTCACGCTCCAGGCCGTTTGCAGCGCGCTCGCACTCTGCGTGCGCTATCAGCTAGCCGGTCTCTTGTATGACACCGTCAGGTAAAGTGGCTTCCGAGCGATTGCTGACGGCGACACAGTCCCGCGCACATGTCGAGGCTGACTTTTTAACGCTCAGAAGTTCTTTCAATATTGGTCCCAGGCGTCCGAGCCGCCCAGCCGATGCTGCGATCCGTGCCGCCGTTCCCGCCAACCGCGCAGGATCGAGCTGAACGGGTGAATCTGGTAGCGCGACGAGGAGTGCGTCATGAGCAGCCTGATGAAGGTGCCTGGGCCGTCCGTTCTCGGGGACGCCGGTTTGTAACGAACGTCTCTTCTGCGCCCGTTTTTCCACAGTTTCTGGATGGGGCCCTCGCAGTGCAGACACCCTCGCGAGCGAGCCCGCGGCGGGGGTTTCCGAATCTCCATTCCCCTCTGGTTACACGCTTACACCGGCTTCTCCAGGGTTGACGTACACCTGCTACCTGGTAGGTCCCCAACTGACTCCCTGCGTAGTGAATAACGCTCCCCCATTTTGACACTGTTATGAATAACATGCCCAAGTTTGACAAAACTTTAAAAATGTCGGTGCACGGTGCTCCGCGTCCGCCGGTTGCCGGTGTGGGCAGCGGCCGGCCTTGGGCGGGCGGGCGCCGCCCGCGCTGGTATGAAACTCGTACAGAAACCCATTCGTACACCACACCGCAAACGAAAAGACACAAATGTGTCACAGGAGCGGGTGGCGTGTCTGCAGGAGGAGCTTCCATGTGGACGGAATGGCGTGGCGTGATCGCCGAGAGAGAGGCTGCGCGCGTCGAGAGAGAGGCTGCGCGCGTCGAGCGCGAGCAGCATGCCAGCGAGCGCGCGGCAGGGCGTGAGCGTGAGCGCGAGCGGCATGCCAGCGAGCGGCATGCCAGCGAGCGTATCTCGCCGCATGCGACGTGTTGCACGCCGGCGTGAAACGAGATCCGACAAACTTTTCGACACCTGCAATGCGGGACCCCATTCGACTTTTTCTCGCGACCGCGCCGCGTTCAGATGCGTGAGTCCTATTGAAGGTGCGTGAGGGTCCGCCGTGGGCGTTTGGGACCGGTCAAACGAGTACTGTACCGACCTCGTACATGCTTGGGCCGGAGGTACACGCATCAGTTACGTGTGTAGGCTTTACTATTGACCCGCATTCACTCATTTGTCGGAAAGCGACGCGCTTGGTTTCACCCTGGCGTGCAACACGTCCCAGAGTGGCCGCAGTGGAGTGCTTGCTGCCTTCTCGATCTCTCACACTCTTGCCCTGTGAGTACCCCTCATGTGCACCACTCATCGTCCACGTGCATGTGCAACCGTGTGCTCACCCGAACTGTGCAGGTACCATCGCGACTTTGAACCACTCATGGCACACGCGCTGTCGCGTGCGCTTCGAAACGAGGCTCCTATCGGCGGTCAAACTCACTCACCGGGGGTGGGGAACCTTGATTGTCCGGGGCAAACCTGATTCGTGGCCGGCGCTGCGGCGGACGGGCCGCAGCAGGGGTTGACACCGAGTCTCATGGATCCGCCCGGCGACGGCGCACCCGTACTCACCGGGTTCGCGGGCATGGAGATGATCAACGAAATGTTCCAGCGTCAGGCTCGACGAGTGGAGACACAGCTGCAGCAGCAAGCCATCGATCGCCGGAGGATCGACGTGTCGAATGCGCAGTTGCTCGTGATGCAGTCGCAGCTGATGTGGCACGCTCAGCACTACCAGGGCCGCTCGGAGCAGGTGGCCAAATCAGCGGAGACCATCGTGCAGATGCACAACTACATAGAGCAGATGGCAGCCGAGCAGGCACGATCGGTTGGCGTGGCGCAGCAGCTGTCGGCCGATGTGGCGTCGATGCGCGAACAGCTCGAACCACATAAGCTCAGGGCCGTCCACAGCGACCTGTCGGAGATCGCAAAAGGCACGACACACCTGGCCTCTCTGCCCTACCTCGGTGAGCTATTCACGGGCGGGATCACAGGCGGGGCCTCGCCATCTTTCGCGCACCTCTCGTCCTTATCTTCGCTGCCGGATGTCCGCCGGGTGGGCGAGCTGATTGAGAGCAAGAAGTCGCGCAAGTCAGCATTCGGCTCGTCTGCCTCGCAGTGCAACCCCGCCTACACGCACTTGCGCTCGTCCACGGATCACTACAGTCACGACAGCAGCTGCTCCGACTCGGCCGAAGCCTCCGCAGCGTCCAACGTCCTTTCCATCGCAAAGCGACACCCGAGCACCTCTCATGCCGCAGGCACATCGCACGCCTCCTCGCAAGGCACAGAAGCGGAGGACTCTCACGAGGACTCTAACGAGAACTCTCACGAGCCGCCACCCCTCACGGCGCAGCGACTGAGTTGCCTCGATGCTGCCACACACACCGCGACACCCATCGCCGCGTTTGCGCCGAGCGCTGCTTTCGCCACCACCGAAGCCGCCTCGTCCAATTCCGTAACCCTCAGCAGCGCCGTAGGCGGCGGGCCGCCCAGCTTTCTTCACCCTCTGCATGGTCTGCTACCGTCACACGGGCACGATCCCGCCGCCCCTGCCTTGCGTGGGGCCATGCCGATGCCTTCCGTGCCACTGGCCACAGCGCCACTGGCCTCCGGCATGGTCGCGGGCGCCTCTGCGAAGGTCATGCAAGGCGTGCTCCCCTACCCGGGACAGTGCCTTCTTGAATTTCAGCAAGGCGTAGTCACCGACGAAGCCCTTGAGCCCTTCGTGCCAGACTCGCTCGCGTCGTGGAAGCCGCCGCCTCTGCCTCCCGTGCCGTCACCATCGTCGCAGCAGCCCTGGCGGCCGGCGCTGGCAGCGTTCGCGCCCATTCCGCACACGTTGCCGACACTGCCCCCACCGACGGCGGCCCCAATAGCGTCGCCGAGCAGCCAGCCGCCCAGCTACCTCTCGCACCCCACTGGGCTGCACCGCGCTCCGACGCTGAGTGAGCCTCCTGCCAAGCGCTCCGCCACCTCGGTGGAAAGTATCCCTTCTAGCGCAGTGCTGCCCGGTGAACTGGCGCCAAGCGGCCGCGAGCGTGCAGGATGGGCCCGCACCGAATACGTCGCTATCGCCGCCCTCGAGCGCGGCAGCGAAGGCGGCGGGAATTCGGCCGACTACATGCACAGTCGGTAGGGGGTCTGTATGGGGGGGGAAAGGCCGGTCCTCCGGTCAGTCAGGTCATAATCCTTACCCCACTCCGCCGTTGGAGAAACTCATAATCGCTATCGTAGAGGGGTCAGCTCAAAAAATCGACTTTTTGAAACGTCACGTCTCACAGCATTCCGCCACCCCTTTCCAGTCCGGACAAGACGTGTTGCACGCCAGCGTGAAACGAGAATCTGTTTTCAGATGCTCGTCTGTGTCATAGCACTCAGTGCTGAGTGCTTGTCATGTTCATTGCACTCAGTGCTGAGTGCAAGCTCAGTGCTTCATTTCTAGAGTGCACTCAGTGCCAAATGCTTTCAGATCTAGCTGTTTTTACGTCAAACAGAGAATGCGCAAAGCATTTTGTGTGGTGTGGCATGAGTGGTTCAAAGTCGCGATGGTACCTGCACAGTTCGGGTGAGCACACGGTTGCACGTGGGCGATGAGTGGTGCACATGAGGGGTGCTCACAGGGCAAGAGTGTGAGAGATTGAGAAGGCAGCAAGCACTCCACTGCGGCCACTCTGGAAAGAGTGGACAGCGAGGCCGCCGTGTTGCCACAGGACTTCGAGGATACGCATACGGTGGTCGGTGCATGCGAGGCAGCTGTCCAGCTGAAGGAGTTGTGCAGAAGAGTGGGGCGAAGGATGAGTCGTCAAGGTCCGGGACGCTCACCTTCAATAGGACTCACGCATCTGAACGGCGGCGCGGCCGCGAGAAAAAGCCGGTTTGGGTCCCGCATTGCACGAGACGAAAAGTTTGTCGCAGTGCGGCATCTTCCGCACGCCGCCAGCCCTCGCGCACGCGTCGCCGTGCCCGCGCTTGCTGCTGGGCTCCTCCTTGTCCCCCACGAGGATGCCTACCAATGCGTCAGAACCTGTCCGGGAGCACGGTGATGGGGTGAGGCGTGCGCGGCGTATGGGCGGCGGGGCAAGGGAGGCCTGAGCGCACCCGAGCATGCCCGAGGGGCTCGAGGACGACTCGTGCCCATCGCCCCATCCTCAACGACGCGGGTCCGGGACGTCGGCTAATGGCTCCCAGACCGGCTCCCAGTCGAGGTCCTTTGTGCACTTTTGTGAGTCGCGACGGGTGCGGGAGCGGCGTTTGCTCGACGTACGTGTCTATTATGTATTAAAGTAATATTTAATCGAGATCGCTGGCGCACGCCGGCGGGCCGGGTCCCGGGTGGCTGCACGACACAGCGGGTGAAAAGAGCGAGTTCGAAAGAAAAGCGAGCGACACTGTTTTTCTGCGTGTCGCGCCCCTCAATAATTATCCGTTCTGGAAAGGGCTGGGAATGCAGTGTGTGTGCGTGGTCGCAGAACCGCAGTGCGCCGGGCCGGCGGGCGCCGGCCGCGCCCGCGGCCCACACTGCACGGCTCAGTGGAAACTCAGTGGAGCTCTCAGTGGAGATCAGTACACGTCTAGTGCAGACTATAACGCATACAGTATGTCATCTACTGGCTCTCCAACAGCGGAGGACGGATCGTCCACCTACCCCGCGTGCGTCGCCCAGCGAGGCGCCTTCCGAACCGCAGCTCAACGGTGATGCCGTCGAGAAGGGCATGCACCATACCGTGCGACTACCAGAACTGTCACTCTCAAACGAGGTCAATGGGCCGCACCGCCTCGAGGGTTGTTGACCTTGAAGGCCTCGAGCTCTTGCATCGCGTCTCGACGCAGCCAGCGAGCCCCGACCTGACGATCTGCATCGCCAACACTCGGGTCGGCGTGTAAGTGGCAGCCGTAAGCAGCTCCATCATGAGCGCACCCAACAGAACGCAAGTAGAAACGGTCCCCTTCCCGAAGTGGCACGCCGCGGAGGTCGCAAAACCCCTCTACCTTGAAGCGCTGGCACACGGTCGTGTGCTGCTCGCCCCATTGCACACACAAGACCGCAACTTCGGCATGACGCGAACAGAGGGCCCGCGTCTTCGCATCAAGATCGCGCACGGCGGTAACGCCAGCGCGGTGCCATGAGCCGTTTTCACCGCGGCACTTAATCACCACCTCATCGCCGTAGCACACATAGCATGCGCGTCCAGAGGCGAGATCGGGCGAGTGGAAACGAAGATCGTGCGCTGAGCGCGAGGGATGGCGTGGGCTGCTCGCGTACAAGAGACCTTTGAAGCCGGGATGTAGACCAATCATCATACCGCTCGCGACAAACCGAAGCTCGAGCACCTCTCCGAAGGCTAGGACGCGCTTACGGCTCACCTCGCCACGAGCGATGCTGGCAGCAATCGGCGCAACAATGGAATGCTCTGCAAAAAACGCGCACACGCACGCACGCGCGCGCGCGAGTCAGTTGGAGCAGGCTAGCGCCGCGGTAGAGATCCGGAGAATCGATTGAGATTTGGCCGCTGTCCTCGCGCACCCAAGACGGAGCGTGGTTGCTGACCATCATCCCAGTCTGGGATGGCGAGAGGCGGCCGCGTCCAGTGCGTGGAGAGGTTGAACGTCACACGTATGCCATGGTGGACGGCGGTCCATCGTGGAGCATGGCCGCCCTCGGGGCAAAGATGGAAGGTGATGCGGCGAGCATCGTTCACTGCGTGGATCAGGAGCGGGTGCATGATCAGCAAGTCACCCGCAGCACCTGTCGCCTCGACGACGGCTCCCAGGCCACAGCCCGTGAGCGCCTGCTCGACGATGCTTCGGATGCGCCGATGATTGCCCACGCCCCACTCGCCTGAATCGTGCAGCCAACACGCCACCGCATGGTGTGATCCCTTGAGAAGCACGGTTCCGCCTCCGCCTGCAGCGATTGGCGTGACCATCGGGAGAACCACCACCGACTGGTGGGTGTCGATGCGACCGGTATCGCCGTCAATGTGCCACCGCCTGCCATCTGTGTCCCAGACGGCACCACTGTCCACAGGGTAGCGCACATGGATCCAGCCTACACCACTGGCTGCGCCGTGAACCCATCGCCATCGGCCTCGCCCACCGTGAAGCTCGTCGAGCACTTGACGCAGGCGAGGCGATCGGAAGAGGGCAGGCCAACGGCTATCTGGCGAGCTCTGAGGGATGGGATGGTCTCCGCCATCAGGAGAGACGACCACGTCGCCCTGCTTCATACCCCAAGTTAGCTGCTCGTCGTACGCAATTCCTTGGCGCCGGAGGGCAGGCTCGACGGCCTGCCAGAGGAAGCGCTGGCACTCCTCCTCGGGCACGACTCCCCTAAGAATGACGAAGCCATCTCTTTCAAAGGCTACCCGCTCTTCGGGGCCCAGAGCGCTGCACGGCGACTGGGGGACCGGTCGGGGCTCGTCCAAGAGCGACGGTGTCACCATGGCAGGTTCGCAGCCCGACGCTCGAGCGGAGCTCGGTCTGCTTTCCGACATGGCCTCCCGCCACAAGTGGGAATGATTCGGGCGTGTGGGGAAACGCAAGAAATCTGTAAACTAGATGGCTCGACGAGGGTCGAGTATGACAGTCACAAGAGTGCCCCTCTCTTCTCCCGAGTCAGATCCGAATTGATTTTGCTTATGCCGACTGGTTCAGGAGACGACGAGGAGGAAGCTGCCTCCTGAAAAAGTCTGTCGGCCCACATTCTGACAAGACACTTCCGTATGGAAATCGAGGAGCAGATCGAACGCCTGCGCGCCTGCAAGATAATCTCCGAGGCGGGCGTGCAGCGTCTCTGCGCCAAGGCCAAGGAGATACTCAAGGAAGAGGAGAATGTTCACCACGTGCCCATCCCCGCCACCGTCGTGGGAGACATCCACGGCCAGTTCTACGACCTACTGGAGCTCTTTGACGTGGGCGGGCAGGTGCCTTCGGTCAACTACGTGTTCATGGGCGACTTTGTCGACCGCGGCTACTACTCGGTCGAGACTTTTTTGCTTCTGCTCGCGCTGAAGGTGCGCTACCCCAAGCGCGTGACGCTCATCCGCGGCAACCACGAGTCCCGGCAGATCACGCAAGTCTATGGCTTTTATGACGAGTGCCTCAAAAAGTATGGCACAACGACGGTGTGGAAGTGCTGCGTGGACGTTTTCGACTGCCTTTGCCTGTCCGCTGTTGTCGACAACTCGGTGCTCTGCGTGCACGGCGGCCTCTCACCATCACTCGACACCGTGGACCAGATCCAGGATTTGCAGCGCTTTCAGGAGCCGCCGCACGAGGGCCCCATGTGCGACCTCATGTGGTCGGACCCCGACGATGACATCCAAGGATGGGGTATTTCTGCTCGTGGAGCCGGTGCGCACACGCCGGCTCGCTACACAAGATCGAGAATGTCCGCGTGAGTGATCTTGCTGCATTTCCCTCACAGTCCCAGCGCTTCCCCGCGTCTCGCAGGGTACGTCTTTGGCCCCGACATCGCCGATCAGTTCCTCTACGCGAACCAGCTAGAGCTCATAGCGCGCTCACACCAGCTCGCCATGGAGGGCTACAAATACTTTTTCGGCCAGCTGCTCGTGACAGTCTGGTCGGCGCCCAATTATTGCTACCGGTGTGGCAATGTTGCCGCCATCCTGACAATAAACGTGGAATCCGTGATAGACTTCTCTGTCTTCGAGCCGCGGCCACAGCACCTGCGCAAAGTTCCCGAGTACAACACAAGGATGGTGCGCGGCGCTGTCGGTATCTCTCGTGCTCCCCGGATCGCTGACTGCTTTCCCTGTGCGCAGCCCGACTACTTTCTATAATCACTTCCATCATGTCAGTCACGTCAAACTTGAAGGGCGTGGCTCGAGCTGCGGGGACTGTATTTTGCTCCGCATGTTCTGCAGTGCGGCGAGAGGCGGCTCTGTATTTTGACGATAGGCCGAAGAGGCGTCGAAGTCACTACGCGCCGGCGCGGGAGCTGCTCCAGCACATGTCATCTGCGCGCATCATCCCCAAAGACCTCCCGCGCTCCTGCTGCTCCTGCTGCTCACGACCACGCCATATGGCTCAGATCTATCGAATGGTGGGCTCATTTGAGACTCTGACGGTATACCATAGTGCGATGTTGGGAGTAAAAATCGAAGGGCACTTCATTCCCCACACAGTGTCAGAGACGGAAAGAGAGCGTTAGCCCGCGGGCGACACCACTCGGCCAGGGCATGGCGCATGCGGCTTGATTCACATGAGTTGAGTTGAGTTAAGAGTTACTGTGTGATCTTGAGTCGTGAGTTAAGAGGTGCTGCGGTGATCTTGAGTTTGAGTTACGAGGTCCTTTGTGATCTTGAGTTTTGAGTCGCAAGAACTCAATTCCCCAGACGCCCCACACAACGCGAACGGACCAATTGTTTCGCGTCGGCATGCCGCTCACCTGCGAGGACCCGTAGTCCAGAGCGTGCGCACGATCTCAACACATGCCGCCCCGAAAGCTTCCGAAAGCTAATAACCCCCTGAGTCAAAACTTATCCGCAAATTTCCGAAATAGGAACCTTGAAAAGGGTGTGCAGTAGTGTCGACGAACCCGCAATGGCGCATTTTTCTACAAACCGCTCCGTGCGTTTTCTCGAGGGGGGTACGGCCCCAGTGGCGAAAGGAAGTCTAGGAAGTGTCTTCATATGTAGTTTGGGGAAAGGGAGGAAGTCTTGGAAGTTTCTTCACTATTTAGTTTAAGGGGAATTTGTGGCGAGTGATGTACGCACGCGCGACGCGGCGCTGGTCCATCAACAGAGGGAGGGTCGGCCATTACCGCGAGCAAGCGGTCGCGTCGCCACGCGTACATTCACGCCGATGGTATCAGAGAGTCATCAGGTCAATCATCGACATGCGCCCAGTGAGCACCCTCGCAATCGTTGTTTTACACCAGCATTGGCAGTGTGTGAATCAAGGGTCGTGAATGTTTTAGACATCTTACGTTTGAATAGAGTGTTCGTATTCTTTGAATAGGGGGTGTGAAAAAATTTCTTCGCCCCAAAAATTTTCTTCGCCGTCTTCTCA